>Ga0209624_10000880_pt1 | contig 25344 bp, 24 predicted proteins | sample JacPinW_OM2H0_O1_FD_188565 | JGI IMG/M metagenome (GOLD analysis project Ga0209624, IMG submission 188565) | Forest soil microbial communities from Algoma, Ontario, Canada - Jack Pine, Ontario site 1_JW_OM2H0_O1 (SPAdes) (version 2) | ecosystem: Environmental > Terrestrial > Soil > Boreal...
GGCCGCCGATGCACAGGCCCGCGCGCTGTCCGAGGGTGTAAAAGGCAAGCCCGTCGTGCTGGCCCAGCTGCTCGCCATCGCTGCTCTCGATGGGCCCGGGGCTCTTCGACACGAAGCGCTCGAGAAACTCCCGAAACGGCCGCTCGCCGATGAAGCAGATGCCGGTGCTGTCGGGCTTGTCGAACACCGGGATCCCGGCGCGCCGCGCGCGCTCGCGCACGGCGCTCTTTTCCAACTCCCCGATCGGCATCAGCGTGTGCTCGAACTGCTCGCGCGCCACGGCGTGCAGGAAATAGCTCTGATCCTTGGCGGCATTCAGGGCCTTGCACAGCGCCGCACCGTCCTCGGTGGCGGTCAGGCGCGCGTAGTGGCCGGTGGCGAAGTGCGAGGCGCCGAGGCGGCGCGCCCAGGTCAGCGCCACGCCGAACTTGATTTCGCGGTTGCACAGCACGTCCGGATTGGGCGTGCGCCCGGCGTGATGTTCGCGCAGGAAATGCCCGAACACCCGCGCGCGGTACTCGGCGGCGAAGCTGGCACGGTGCAGCACGATGCCGAGCTCCTTGGCCACCGCCCGGGCATCCTGGAAGTCCTGGGCGCCCGTGCAGTAGGCATCGTCATCCTCCCAGTTACTCAGGAACAGTCCCTGCACGTCCCAGCCGGACTCCTTAAGCAGCAGCGCGGCGACCGCCGAGTCGACACCGCCCGACAGCCCCACGATGACGCGGGCCGAGGGACCAGGCGGGGGCGCGACGGACACCGGCATGGCGATATCTTAAGCGAGGGTGGCGTGCGCGGTGGCGCTCGCGGCGCTGGCAAGGTCCAGCTGCGCCACCGCGTCGAGCGCTTCGCGCCGCCCGGCGAGATAATCGTGCACGCAGCGCAGCACCAGGGGACTGCGCAGGCGTGCGTGCTCCTGCTCAAGATCCGCCGGCGCCAGCCAATGGGTGCGCACGATGCCGCGATCGAGCCGCTGCGCAGGATCGTGGTCGGTGACCGAGCCGATGAAGGCGAAGCGCAGCACGCGCCGCCCGGTGGCGGGGTTCCTCCACAGGTACACCCCGAGCAGGGCCTGCGGATGGAAGCGCCATGCCGTCTCTTCGCGCGCTTCGCGGACCACGGCGGCCAGCAGCGTTTCGCCGCGCTCGACGTGACCGGCGGGCTGATTGAACAGCAGGCGGCGGTTGATGCGCTCCTCGACAACCAGGAAGCGGCCATCGGTCTCGGTGACAGCCGCCACCGTGATCTCAAGTTTGCCAGTCATGGGCGAGATTGTAACCGCCGCCGGGGCGACGGTCGGAAGCCGTGCAGGGGAATCCTCGGCTTAGCCGCGGCGGGCGGCGCGCAGCCCGTGCTCGGCGGCGCTGGCGTTCCACACCTGGTCGAACTCCTGCAGGTACAGGCGCGCGGCGGCGGGATTGTTGATGTCCGCGACGCCATCCCAGGTGTCCGAGCGCATGCGGTAGACGATCGCGCGGTCATCGGCGATGAGATAGGCGGAGGCGCGCTGCGGGGCCTGGGCGGCCACGTAGCGGATGTCGATGCAGCTGGAGAGTCGCCGCCCCATGGCGACGAAGCGGTTGCTGTCGCGCATGACGCGCGTCGGCTCGGCGAGCAGCACCCGCACCTTGGCGAAGCTGCGCGTCAGCACGAAATGCTTGATCAGCTCGAGGAAGGCACTCTGGTCGTACAGGTCCGGTTCCAGATCCGGCGTATAGATGGAGATGAGTCGCTGCGCGGCCGCCGCGATCTCGTTCACCGCCGCGCGCACTTCGCTGAGCGTGGTCAGTACCGTGAGAGTTTCGCCACCCTGGCGCACCGCGGGACCGGCGCTCGGGTTCACCGACTCGGAGGCATAGCGAGCATTGGCAAGCTGTGCCAGGTCGCTGTTGATATCGTTTTCCCCGGTAATTGCCACGCTTGGGGCCCCGATTAACCTGTGTAGGAGGCAGGTTGCAGGCGATCTTAGTAACCGAATTGGACATTTCCTCGCCGAACGGGTCACGTTTTGGGTGGCAGCAAGGCCTGCAGTAAGTCAAAAGCGAGGGGTGGTTCGCACTTTTCCGTGCGCGCAAGCCCCCCGCAAGCGGGCAGCTTGGATAAGCCAGGCGGCTTTTAGACCCGCCGGGCGAGCTCGGCGGCGAGCCCGGTGTAGTCCTGTGGCCTGAGGCTGCGCAGGCGCGCCCGCTCGGGCGCCGGCAGCGGCAGCGAGTCGATGAAGGCGGCAAGGGTTGCCTCATCGATCGGCCGGTCGCGCGTGAATTCCTTCAGCCGCTCGTAGCCGCCGGGAACGCCGGCGGCGCGCAGCACGGTCTGCACGGCTTCCCCCAGCACTTCCCAGGCCGCCTCAAAGTCAGCCGACATGCGTGCAGGGTCGGCCTCGATCTTGGCCAGACCGCGGCCGATCGAGTTCCAGGCGATGAGCGTGTGGCCGAGGGCGACCCCAAGGTTGCGCAGCACGGTTGAGTCGGTGAGGTCTCGCTGCCAGCGCGACACCGGCAGCTTGTCCGAGAAGTGCCGCAGCAGCGCGTTGGCGACGCCGCAGTTGCCTTCCGCGTTCTCAAGATCGATCGGGTTCACCTTGTGCGGCATGGTGGAGGAGCCGATCTCAGCGCCGAGCGCGCGCTGGCGCAGGTAGCCCAGAGAGATGTAACCCCACAGGTCGCGGCACAGGTCGATGCACACCACGTTGAGCGCCGCGACCGCGTCGCAGTACTCGGCGATCCAGTCGTGCGGCTCGATCTGCGTGGTCCAGGGGTTGTACTCAAGCTCGAGCGACTGGACGAAGGCCTGTGCCAGGGCCGGCCAGTCGACGGCGGGGAGCGCCGCGCGGTGCGCGTTGAAGTTTCCGACCGCACCGTTCCACTTGCCCAGCACGCTGACCGCCGTCCAGCGGCTCTCGAGCCGAGCGAGGCGCGCGGCGAAATTGGCCAACTCCTTGCCCAGCGTGGTGGGGCTCGCCGCCTGGCCGTGAGTGCGCGCCGGCATGGCCAGTGCCGCGTAGCGGTGCGCAAGCTCGGTGAGCTCGCCCAAGCGTGCCTGCAGGACGGGCAGGAGTCTGTCGCGCGCGCTCTTCAGAAGGCGTGCGTAACTTACGTTATTGATGTCCTCGGAGGTGCAGCCGAAGTGCACCAGCTCAAGCGTCGCATCTGCGGCGCCGGCGGCGGCGAGCTGCTCGCGCACGTAGTACTCGACCGCCTTCACGTCGTGATTGATGCGCGCCTCGATGGCCTTCACGGCCGCCGCGGCGCCGGCCTCCGGCGAGCGTGCCAGTTGCTGGGCGCGCTCACGCACCGCCTGGGGCAGTTTCGAGCCTGCCAGCTGCGGCAGCGCCGCCGACAAGTGCAGCAGCCATTGCGCCTCGATGCGAATGCGCTCGCGGATCAGCCCGCCCTCGCAGAACAGCTCCCGCAGCGGCGCCGTGGCGGCGCGGTAGCGTCCATCGACCGGCGACAGCGCATCGAGCGCCGGCAGGGAATCGCTGCAGTTTCCGGGCATGCGTTATCATAACGCACATGACGAAGTCCTTCCGGATTGAGCACGACAGCATGGGCGAGCTCAAAGTCCCCGCCGATGCATTGTGGGGCGCGCACACGCAGCGTGCGGTTGAGAACTTCCCGATCTCAGGCCTCACCATGCCGCGCCGGTTCATCGCCGCTCTCGCGCTGGTGAAGCAGGCGGCGGCGCGCGCCAACAGGCAGCTGAAGCTGCTCGAACCGCGCGTGGCGCAGGCCATCGAGGCGGCGGCGGCCGAGGTGGTCAGCGGCGCTCACGATGAGCAGTTCCCGATCGATGTGTTCCAGACCGGCTCGGGCACCAGCTCCAACATGAACGCCAACGAGGTCATCGCCGCGCTGGCGAGCGCCCGTCTGGGTGCCACCGTGCACCCCAATGACCAGGTCAACCTGTGTCAGAGCAGCAATGATTCGATCCCGACCGCCATCCACGTCAGCGCCGCCCTCGGCGTGCGCCGCGAGCTGCTGCCCGCGCTCGAGCACCTGCGCGAGGTGCTGCAGGTCCGCGAGCGCGAGCTTTCCGGCATCGTCAAGACCGGCCGCACCCACCTCATGGATGCCATGCCGGTCACGCTCGGGCAGGAGTTGTCCGGCTGGCGCACCCAGATAGAGCACGGCGCCGCGCGCCTTGCAGCCGTTGAGCCGCGTCTGTTGGCGCTCGCGCAGGGGGGCACCGCGGTGGGTACGGGCATCAATGCGCATCCGGACTTCGGCCGCCTGTTCTGCAGCGAGCTTGCCGCACTCACCGGCGTGCCGTTCGTGCCGGCCGATAACTACTTCGAGGCGATGGCGAGCCAGGACACCGCCGTTGAGCTGTCCGGGCAGCTGAAGGTGATCGCGGTCAGCCTCATGAAGATCGCCAACGACCTGCGTCTGATGAACAGTGGGCCGCTCGCAGGGCTCGCCGAAATCGCGCTGCCGGCGCTGCAGCCCGGCAGCAGCATCATGCCCGGCAAGGTCAATCCGGTCATAGCGGAGGCCGCCACCATGGTCGCCGCCCAGGTGATCGGCAACGACACCACCATCACGGTGGCCGGGCAGTCCGGCAACTTCCAGCTCAACCTCATGCTGCCGCTCATCGCGCGCAATCTCCTCGAGAGTATCCAGCTGCTCTCGAACGTGAGCCGCGTGCTGGCGGACAGCGCGATCGCCGGCTTCACGGTCAACGAGGCGCAACTGGCCGAGGCGCTCGAGCGCAATCCCATCCTCGTGACGGCCTTGAACGGCCTGATCGGATACGAGAAGGGCGCCGCCATCGCTAAGAAGGCCTACGCTGAAGGGCGCCCGATCCGCGAGGTCGCCGCCGAGATGACCGGCATCTCCGATGAGGAGCTGGGAAGGCTGCTTGATCCGCGTGAACTGACTTCGGGGGGGATCAAGGGCGGGGGCGGTGCCGGGGGCTGAAGACTCAAAGGGCACTCAGCCGATGCAGGATGCCAGCAGCGGCGCTGCCCCGGCGCGAAGCCCCGCGGGCCATCACGACTGGGCCGGCATCATCCGCGCACGACTCACGGGCACCAGGCCCCGGCACGCCGCCGAGGACTGGCTGGTTCCCGGGTTATGGAAGCCCGGCAGCGATGCCTACCGGAAACTTTTCCCGCGCGAGCCCGTGCCGGCGGCAGTACTGGTTCCCCTCGTTGAACGCGATGAGCTGACGGTGCTGCTCACGCAGCGCGCCACCCAGCTGCGCAATCACGCCGGACAGATCAGCTTCCCGGGCGGTCGGATCGATGCGGCCGACGGCAGCGAACAGGCGGCGGCGCTGCGCGAGGCGCGCGAGGAGATCGGGCTCGACGAGCGCTTCGTCGAGGTGGTCGGCTACCTGCCCGATCACCTGGTGATTACCGGCTTTCGGGTGACCCCGGTGGTTGCCTTCGTGCAGCCGGGCTTCGAGCTGCTGCTGGCGAGCGAGGAGGTCGAGGACACCTTCGAGGTGCCGGTGAGCTATCTGTTCGATCCGGCCCACCACGTCGTGCAGCGCCGCCGCTCGGGCGTGACCGGCGAGTGGATGGATTTTCGTGACATCCCTTTTGGCGAACGCAACATCTGGGGTGCCACGGCCGGGATGCTGCTCACGCTCTATCGGGTGTGCATCGGGCCCGAGGCGCCATGAGCGGCGCGTCTTGCGCGCTCAACGCGCTGCTTGAGCTGATGGCTCACCTGCGCGACCCCAAGCGCGGCTGTCCCTGGGACCTCGAGCAGACCTTCGCCTCCATCGCCCCCTACACCATCGAGGAAGCCTACGAGGTCGCCGATGCGATCGAGCGCGGCGATCCTGAGCACCTGCGCGATGAGCTGGGCGACCTGCTGTTCCAGGTAGTCTTCCATGCGCGCATGGCCGAGGAGCGCGGTTGGTTCGACTTCGCCGCGGTTGCAACCTCCATCCGGGAGAAGCTGGTGAGACGGCATCCGCACCTGTTCGCGGGGGCCAAGCTTGCAGCTTCGGATCTGGTGCGCGTGTGGGAGGAGCAGAAGGCCGCGGAGCGCGCCGCGGCGGCGGCACCGCGTCAGGGCGACAGCACGGTGCTGGCCGGCGTGCCTAAGGCGCTGCCGGCGCTGACGCGGGCGGCAAAACTCGGCAGGCGCGCGGCGCGCGTGGGATTTGACTGGCCCGACGCGCGCGAAGTGCGCGCCAAGGTGCTCGAGGAGATCAGGGAGGTCGACGCGGCGGGCGACTCTGCGGATGAAGCCGCAGCGCTCGCAGAGGAGATCGGCGATCTTTTGTTCTCGGTGGTGAACTGGAGCCGTCATCTTTCGGTGGATGCGGAAACTGCGCTGCGTGCCGCGAACGCGAAGTTCGAGCGGCGCTTTTCCCGCATGGAATCCCTCGCCCGTGAACGCGATCTTGTGCTCGAGCGACTGTCGGCCGCCGAATGGGATGCGCTGTGGCGTGAAGCCAAACTGAACGCCACCTGAAGCAACACGCACCGGCCGCGAATGCGTTAGGCTTGGTGTTGTAATGAAGGTCAGGCGAACTGCGCTCGTTATGTTATGGCTGTGCGGACTCGGCGCGGTGTCGCTCGTAAGCGCTGCGCCGCCGGCCGCCGCGCATGGCGCTATCTCGATCGACCAGGCCGTCAAGATGGCCGAGCAGCGCTACTCTGCGCGCGTGGTGAAGGCGGAAACGCAGAAGGACGGCGCTCGCACCGTGTATGTCTTGAAGCTCTACAACAAGTCGGCGGGCAAGGTGTGGAGCGTGCGCGTGGACGCGGCGAGCGGGGCAGTCCTGTAGCCAGCCCACCAGCCGGGAACAAAAGAAGGCCTCATGCGTGTTCTGGTGGTTGAAGATGAAGCGGTACTTCGCGACACGCTGAAGATGCGCCTCGCCGAGGCGGGCTTCACGGTGGATGTGGCATCGGATGGAAACGAGGGGCTGTTCGCCGGCCAGGAATATCCGCTCGATGTCGCGGTGGTCGACCTCGGCCTGCCGGGACTGTCGGGCCTTGAGCTGATCCGTCGCCTGCGGGCCGCGCGCAAGACCTATCCGATCCTGATCCTCACCGCGCGCGACAACTGGCAGGACAAGGTCGAAGGACTGCAGGCGGGCGCTGACGACTACGTCGCCAAGCCCTTTCACTTCGAGGAAGTCCTCGCGCGGCTGCAGGCGCTGCTGCGCCGTGCCGGCGGCTGGGCGAGCGCGCAGCTGAAATGCGGCCCGATCGTGCTCGACACGCGCGCGCAGACCATCACCGTCGCGGGCGCCGCCGTTGAGCTGACCACCTTCGAGTACCGCATCCTCGAGCACCTCATGCTGCGCGCCGGCGATGTCATCTCCAAGACCGAGCTCACCGAGCGGCTGTACGACCAGGATTTCGAGCGCGACAGCAATGTCATCGAGGTGCTGGTGGGGCGACTGCGGCGCAAGCTCGACCCGCAGGATCAGCTGCGCCCGATCGAAACGCTGCGCGGCCGCGGCTACCGTTTCGCGTTGCCGCGCGACGCGGCCTCCTAGAGCAGCGGCACGGCCGCCCGCACCGTGCACTCGCTCAGTCGGCGGCTGCTGGTCTCGGTTTCCCTTCCGCTCGCACTGTTCTTCGGCGTGATGATGCTCGTGCTGGACAACGGCTTTCGGGCGCTCACCGAGCGCTCACTGCAGGAAGTGCTGGATTCGGAAATGGTGTCGCTCATCGCGGCTGCCGAGCCGCAGCCAGGCGGCGGCTATGCACCGGCACCGCATGCGCTCGACCCGCGCATGGAGACCCCGCACTCGGGCTTCTATGCCCAGATCCGCTCGCAGCGCCACCAGTGGCGCTCGCCCTCGACCGCAGGCCTTGATGCGGACTTTGGTGACCTCTTGGCGCAGGGGGAGCGCAATCTGGTGTATGCCACCTTCGGTCACGACCGGGTGGCGATCGAGAGCCGCGCCATCCAGTTCGAGGATGATCCGAACGTCACGCGGGAACTCACCTTCAGTGTCGCCGTTTCCCGCAGTCCCTACGAGGAGCAACTGTGGCGCTTCCGGCAGGAACTGGTCGGCTGGTTCATTGCCCTGATGCTGGCGCTGCTGGTGACGCTCGCCGCACTGCTGCAGTGGGTGCTCGCGCCGATGCGGCGCATGGAGCGGGAGATCCACGAGGTGGAGGAGGGGCGCAGCGAGACGCTCGGCGCCGGGTACCCGCGCGAGCTGGCCGGGGTGGCGAGCAACCTCAATGCACTCCTGGTCGGTGAGCGCAAACGCGTCGCCCGCTACCGCGATACGCTCGGAAATCTTGCGCACAGTCTCAAGACCCCGCTCGCCGTCATGCGCGCGAGCCTACCGGGACAGCAGGCCGCCGGCGCCGTCAGTACCGAAATCGACCGCATGAGCGGCATCATCGAGCACCAGCTCAAGCGCGCGGCCGCCTCGGGTGGGGCGCTGCTCGGGCAGGCGCCGGTGGATGTCGCCCAGGTGGCGGCCGAACTGCGCGTGGCGCTTCTGAAGGTCTACGCCGACAAGGACCTGTCGATCGAGCTGGCGGTGGCCGCCGGCACCCAGTTCATCGGCGACCGCGGCGATCTGACCGAGCTTCTGGGTAATCTGCTCGACAATGCCTGCAAGTGGTGTCGCAGTCGCGTGCGGCTCGGTGCGGCGCTGGTGGTCGGCGCGGGACTTCGAGAGCGACTGAGTCTGGTGGTGGAGGACGACGGGCCGGGAATCTCGGCGCAAGACCGCGCGCGGGTGCTCGAGCGCGGCGTGCGCGCCGATGAAAAAGTGCCTGGCCACGGGCTGGGACTCTCGATGGTGCGCGACACCGTCGACATGTACGGCGGCTGGCTCGGCATCGACAGCTCTCCGTTCGGGGGCGCGCGCTTTTCCCTGCGGCTGCCGGGGAGCGAGCGCTCGCTCTAGGCGCGACGAGCGCGCCTACTCGAGCTTGAACTCGATGCCCTGCGCGAGCGGCAGCTCGCGGCTCCAGTTCACGGTGTTGGTCTGGCGGCGCATGTAGGCCTTCCAGGCATCGGAGCCCGACTCGCGCCCGCCGCCGGTGTCCTTCTCCCCGCCGAACGCGCCGCCGATCTCGGCCCCCGAGGTGCCGAGGTTGATGTTGGCGATGCCGCAGTCGCTGCCGGCCGCGGACAGGAAGCTCTCCGCATTCTGCAGCCGGTCGGTAAAGAGCGCCGAGGACAGGCCGTGGGCGGAGGCGTTCTGGGCCGCGATGGCGTCGGTGAGCGAATCGACCGGGATGACATACAGCACCGGCGCGAAGGTCTCGGTCTGCACGATCGGCCATTCGTTGCGCGCGCGCACGAGGGCCGGCTCCACGAAATTGCCGGGCCGCTTGAGGACGTGGCCGCCATAGAGCAGCTCCCCGCCCGCCTCCTGCGCCGCGCTCACCGCCTGCCGGTAGCGCTCCACCGCGTTGGCGTCGATCAAGGGGCCCATGAGCGTGCCGCTCTCGATGGGATCGCCGATACGCACCTGCCCGTAGGCGTGAACCAGCCGCCGCTCGAGTTCTGCGGCGATGGCCCGGTGCGCGAACACGCGCCGGGTGCTGGTACAGCGCTGGCCGGCCGTGCCGATGGCGCCGAACACGATCGCCGGTACCGCAAGATCGAGGTTCGCGGTCTCATCGACGATGATGGCGTTGTTGCCGCCGAGCTCCAGCAGGCTCTTGCCGAGGCGTGCCGCCACCTTCTCGCCGACCTTGCGGCCGACCTCGGTCGAGCCGGTGAAGGAGATGAGTGCCACGCGGCGGTCTTCGACGAAGCGCGTGGCAAGCTCGGTGCCCCCATCGATGAACAGCTGGAAGATGGCCGGCAGGCCGTGCGCCTCGGCGACGCGGTTGCACAGGTGCTGCACGGCAAGCGCGGTGAGGGGCGTCTTGGGCGAGGGCTTCCATACGCAGGCATTGCCGCAGATGGCGCCGAGGAAGGCGTTCCAGGACCACACCGCAACCGGGAAGTTGAAGGCCGTGATGATGCCGACGATCCCGAGCGGGTGCCACTGCTCGGACATGCGGTGCTGCGGGCGCTCGGAATGCATCGTCAGCCCGTACAGCATGCGCGACTGGCCGAGCGCGAAGTCGGCGATGTCGATCATCTCCTGCACTTCGCCTAAGCCCTCGGCCAGGATCTTGCCGTTCTCGAGCGAGACCAGCGTGCCCAGATCATTCTTGCAGCGGCGCAGCTCTTCCCCGATCAGTCGCACGGTCTCGCCGCGCTTGGGCGCCGGTACCTCGCGCCAGGCAGCCGCGGCGGCGACCGCGGAAGTCAGCACCTGCTCGTAATCCTGGGCGCTGGCCGGTCGCACCTGCGCGAGCAGCTGGGCGTTGGCGGGATTGTGCACGTTGAGGAGTGCGGCATCGGTGGCGCTCGACCAGCCGTGCGAGCCGGACCAGGCGCCCGGGTTCAAGGGACCCAGTCCCAGGCGCTTCAGTACTGCGTCAGTGTCCATGTTCATCCGTTGGCCGCCTTCTTGCGGCGCTGGTGGCCGGCTTTGCCGGACACGACCACTTCGCCCGACAGCTGCTTGGTGCCGCCGGCGGCGTAGTAGTGCCCGAAGCGGTTGGCGAGGATGTCCGTCAGGCGAAACTGCTCCTGCGCCACGAAGCCCTTGTACTTGCCCTTGTGCGAGAGCACGAGGTCGACGACCGCGGTGATTCCGGCGGCGGTGGTGACCTGGATCGCCGACCACAGCCGTCCGGCGATGACCTGCGGGTAGATCTTGTTGACGTAGTTCTCCTCGCGCAGCTCCCCGTCCTGCGTGCCGGTGACCGCCGCATAGACGATGACGACGTCCTGCAGGGTCTGCGGAACCGCATTTTCGAGGATGTGTTTGAGCGTGGCGCGGTCGTGATTGAGCTTCAGGTCGTTCATGAGCAGGCGCATCTGCTCGCAGTGACCCGGATAGCGGATCGTCTTGTAGTTCATCGACTCGATGTGGCCGCCGTGGGTCTCGGCGAGTGACCCCAAGCCGCCCGAGGTGTTGAAAGCCTCGTACAGGGTGCCATCGATCTCGATCTCCTCGAGCCCCTCGAGGGGTGCCACCTCGAGGAGGCGCCCGTCGCTGACCGCCTGGCAGGGATTGCCATATTCATTAATGAGTCCCTCGGTGGACCAGGTGAGGGAGTACTTGAGGACATTGTTCGGGTGCTGGGGCAGGGCGCCGACCCGCATCTTCACCGCGCGCAGCTTATCGAAGTGGGTGATGAGTTCGGCGGCGGCAATGCTGATGAACCCCGGCGCGAGGCCGCACTGCGGCACGAACGCCTGCTCGCTGCCGACCGCGATGGAACGCACCGCGCGGGTGACCTCCACATCCTCGGTCAGGTCAAAGTAATGCAGGTGGGCCTTGCGGGCCGCTTGGGCCACCACGACGTTGCAGTGGTACGGAAGGCTCGAAATCACCGCCTCCGCCGGGTGGGCGGCCAGATGCTTCGCGAGCGCTGCCGGGTTGCCCGCATCGAGCGCGAAGGCACTGAGAGTGGCGCCGCCGTGCGCGCGCACGACCCCCTCGGCGGTCGCACCGTCCACATCCGCCAGCTGGACCTTGTAACTCCCGGATTCGGCTAGCAATCCGCAGATCAATGCGCCGATCTTGCCGGCGCCGAGAATTAGGACTCGGTGCATACGACCCTCTGGAAAAGGGGCGCATTCTGCCCGCGAAGTGCCGCCGGCGCCAGTTACCCACCGATGCACGGATCCAGCTTAAGTCGCATGCTAGGATTCCTCGCATGCGATCCCCTGAAACCACCTCCTGGCATGCCGCGACCTGGCAGGCCAAGCCCGCCCAGCAGCAGCCGGTCTACGGCGACCTGAAGTCGCTCGAGCGGATCGTCGCTCAGATCTCGCGCCTGCCTCCCATCGTCGTGTCATGGGAGGTCGAGGGCCTGCGGGCCCGGCTTGCCGCAGCGCAGCGCGGCGAGGCGTTCCTGCTGCAGGGGGGGGACTGCGCTGAGGTGTTCGCCGATTGCGAGTCGGATGTCATCGCCAAGAAGCTCAAGATCCTCCTGCAGATGAGTCTGGTGCTGTTGCACGGGCTGAAGAAACCGATCATCCGCGTCGGCCGCATGGCCGGTCAGTACGCCAAACCCCGCTCGACCGATACCGAGACGCGAGACGGGGTCACGCTGCCGAGCTACCGCGGGGACCTCGTGAACCGGCCCGAGTTCAGCGCGGCCGCCCGGGCGGCCGACCCGGAGTTGCTGCTGCGCGGCTACGAGCGCGCGGCGCTGACCCTGAATTTCGTGCGCGCGCTGGTGGATGGCGGCTTCGCCGACCTGCACCACCCGGAGTACTGGGACTTGGGGTTCGTCCCGCAGGCGCCACTGAAAGATGCCTATCAGCGCATCGTGAAGTCCATCGGCGATGCCTTGGATTTCTTCGAGGGCATCAGCGGGCGCCCGGTGCACGAAGCGACGCTGGTGGATTTCTATGCGAGTCACGAGGGCCTGCACCTGCTGTACGAGCAGGCCCAGACGCGCTTCATCCCGCGCCAGAACCGCTGGTACAACCTCTCGACCCACATGCCGTGGATCGGCATGCGCACCGCAGCCCTCGATGGGGCGCACGTCGAGTACTTCCGCGGCATCGCCAATCCCATCGGCGTGAAGATCGGCTCCGCCGTGGATGCCGCGTGGCTGCAGGGTCTGGTGAGCACGCTCAACCCGCAGAACCAGCCCGGGCGGCTGACCCTCATTCACCGCTTTGGAGCGAAGGACGTAGCCGCAGCACTGCCGAAGGCTATCGAGGCGGTGCGCCAGACCGGGCAAACGGTGCTGTGGGTGTGCGATCCCATGCACGGCAACACCGAGACCACCGCAGGCGGCATCAAGACCCGGCGCTTCGAGAACATCCTCAAGGAGCTCGATCTTGCGTTCCGCATCCACGGCGAGATGGGCTCCTACCTCGGCGGCGTGCACATCGAGCTGACCGGGGATGATGTCACCGAGTGCACCGGAGGTGCGCGCGGGCTCACCGACCAGGATCTGCAGCGCGCCTATCGCTCAAGCGTGGACCCGCGCCTGAATCACGAGCAGGCGCTGGAACTTGCCATGCTGATCGCCGAGCGCAGTCAGGGCCGTCGCACCGACAAGCGCATCACCACGCCCTCGCCCTGAAGGGGTATGCCCGCATCCACGGCGGCTTACGATCCGCACTGCACACGCTGTCCCAGGCTCGCCGCCTTTCTTGAGCGCACGCGCGCGCGCCACCCGGACTATTGGGCGCGGCCGGTGCCTTCCTTCGGCGCGGCCCGGCCGCGCATCCTGATCGTGGGCCTCGCTCCGGGGATGCACGGTGCGAACCGCACCGGTCGGCCCTTCACCGGCGATCACGCGGGAATTCTCCTTTACGAGACGCTCTACCGGGCGGGGCTCGCCAGCGGACCTATCTCCGCATCGGCCGCGGACAAGCTCAGGCTCGTGCACTCGCGTATCGCCAATTCGGTCAAGTGCGTGCCGCCCGAGAACAAGCCGCTGCCCGAGGAGATCCGCTGCTGCAACGCGTATCTTGCCGAGGAGTTGCGCCAGCTGTCACAGGTGCGGGTGTACCTCGCGCTCGGGCGCGTGGCGCACGATGCCGTGCTGATGGCACTGGCCCTCAGGCGCGCGGCGTACGCTTTCGCACACGGCCGCGAACATCAGCTTGATGCGACACGCTGGCTGATCGATTCGTATCATTGCAGCCGCTACAACACCTCCACCCGCCGGTTGACGCCTGCGATGTTCAAGTCGGTCGTGGCGCGCGCCCGCGAACGCGCAGGCTTGCCCGCACCACCGGAGCACCCGGTGTCTCACGTCAAGGCTTGACCGTGTTCGACGCGAAGGAATACATCGCCTCGCTCCCCAAACGCCCGGGCGTGTACCGCATGTTCGGCGCCGGGGCGGAGCTTTTGTACGTGGGCAAGGCGCGCAGTCTGAAGGACCGTGTCGGCACCTACTTTGCCGCCAGCAACGTCGATCCGAAGGTGCAGGCGCTGGTGGCGCAGATCAGCGCCATCGAAGTGACGGTCACCAACTCGGAGACCGAGGCGCTGCTGCTGGAATACAACCTCATCAAGGCGCACAAGCCGCGCTTCAACATCGTGCTGCGCGATGACAAGAGCTTTCCGTACATTCACCTTTACGTCGAGCACGAGTTTCCGCGCCTGGAGTTCTATCGCGCCTCGCGCGCAGCTCCCGGGCGCTACTTCGGCCCGTTCCCCAACGCCGGCGCGGTGCGCGACACGCTCAACCAGCTGCAGAAGCTGTTTCACATCCGCAATTGCCGCGACAGCTTCTTCGCCAATCGCACCCGGCCGTGCCTGCAGCACCAGATCGGGCGCTGCTCGGCGCCCTGCGTAGGCCTGATCACGGCCGAGGCCTACGCCCAGGACATCGCCGCCGCCGTCAAGGTGCTCGAGGGACGAAGCGATGAGGTCAGTGCCGAGTTGCAGGCACGCATGGAGGAGGCCGGCGGCCGCCTGCAGTTCGAGCGCGCCGCGCAGCTGCGCGATCAGCTGGCAGCCTTGAAGCGCGTGCAGGCCCAGCAGGTCGTGACCGCCGAAGGGCAGCGCGACGCGGACGTGTTCGTCATCGTCGGGGAGAAGGGCGAATACGCCGTCAGCGTGATGCTGGTGCGTGGGGGCCGGAATCTCGGCACGACGTCGTATTTTCCGCGCGCGGTGCTGGCTGAGCCACACGAGGCGCTCGCCTCCTTCGTGATGCAGTACTACGCCAGCGCGGACGCACCCGAGGAAGTGCTGCTCGGCAGCCGCCTGGAGGATGCCGAGGCGCTGGCGGAGGCACTCAGCACAAGGATCGGCCGGAATATCCAGGTGAGACACCCGCTGCGGGGGCTCGGAGTGGGTTGGGTGGAGCTGGCGCGCGAGAATGCGACGCAGGCCCTGCGCATGCGCTTCGCGCAGCGCGTCGGATTTGAGGAGATGCTGCAGGATCTTGCCGATGAGCTGGATCTGCCCGAGCCGCCGCAGCGCCTGGAGTGCTTCGACATCAGTCATACCGGCGGGGAGGGCACCGTCGCCTCCTGCGTGGTGTTCGGGCCGGAGGGACCCCTTAAGAAGGAATATCGCCGCTTCAATATCCGTGGCGTGACGCCCGGGGACGACTACGCGGCATTGCGCCAGGCGCTGGAGCGGCGCTACAAGCACGTGCGCGCCGGCGAGGTGCCGGCACCGGACGTCCTTTTGATCGATGGCGGCTTAGGTCAAATCAACCAGGTGCACGAGGTGCTGGCGGAGCTCGGATTCGGGGACCTGGCGCTGGTCGGGGTGGCGAAGGGCCCGGACCGCAAGCCCGGGCAGGAGCGGCTGTTCGTGTACGGGGCCAACTCGCCCGTGACCCCCGAGGCGCACGCCCCGGCCTCGCGACTCATCCAGAGGATCCGCGATGAGGCGCATCGCTTCGCCATCACCGGCCACCGCAAGAGGCGGGCGCGGCGCTACAACGAATCGATCCTCGAGGTCATCCCGGGACTGGGGCCGGCCAAGCGGCGCGCCCTGCTCAAACACTTCGGCGGCCTGCAGGGAGTGATGCGTGCCGGTGTCGCGGACCTCACCCAGGTCGCCGGAATCGGCGCGGCGCTGGCGCGAAGCCTTTATGATCACCTGCACCCAGGCTCGTAGGCGAAGCTGATGCCCTGGAACCTCCCGAATACGCTCACCTGGACACGCATCGCGGCGATCCCGCTGATCGTGATGTTGTTCTACATGCCGTACCCGTGGGCAGATCCTGCGGCGGGCCTGTTGTTCGCGGCGGCCGGCATCACGGATCTGCTCGATGGATACTTCGCACGGCGGCTGGGCCAGATCTCGCGCCTGGGAGCTTTCCTCGATCCGGTGGCTGACAAGCTCATCGTCGCCGTGGCGCTGGTGCTGCTCGTGAGCCGGGACCCGCACACGCTGATCGTGCTCACCGCGGCGGTCATCATCGGCCGCGAGATCACGATCTCCGCCCTGCGCGAGTGGATGGCCGAGATCGGTGCGCGCCGCAAGGTCGCGGTCTCGCAGCTCGGCAAGTACAAGACCATCCTGCAGATCGTCGGACTCTCGCTGATGCTGTACCGCCTGCCGCTGCTGGGCCTGCCGACGTATCGGCCCGGCGTGATACTCACCGAGGTCGCCGCCGCTGCAACGCTGGCCTCGATGATCGTTTATCTGCGTGCGGCATGGCCGGAGCTAAAACGTGAGAAAGGCGACCTAAGCTCTTGAATAAATAAAGGGTTATGCGGGGTCGTCGGGCCGGTTCGCTCACCGGACTCGCCTTGACTTCCCAAGGGGTGTACATAGAATCACGCGCTCCTCGGATGCGGGAATAGCTCAGTTGGTAGAGCACGACCTTGCCAAGGTCGGGGTCGCGAGTTCGAGTCTCGTTTCCCGCTCCATCTCCCTTCGGAAGACGCTGGCGCGTGGGCCCAACCGCGCAGCGTCGAGTTCACCTTGGCTAGGTGGCAGAGTGGTCATGCAGCGGCCTGCAAAGCCGTCTACGCCGGTTCGATTCCGACCCTAGCCTTTCCTGCGCCGGGACGCTCACGCACTTTCCCCGCACCGGGAGCACCGGACACCACTGCATTTAACTCAGTGCATACGCTTGGGTCGCCTGGCCCCGCTGGCGGTTGCCCCATTGGGGGAGCCAGCAGCAGTGCTGAGGCGGCCGATGGTGCATGGGTGGTGCGAGCAGCTTCACAGGACTGTTCCGAAGAGCCTCCCTATCCCGGTAGTGAGTGTCATCGCCAATGCGCCCCAGAACGTCACCCGTGCGGCCCCAACTAGGACAGCCGCCCCGCCTGCGCGGGCGGCCAACGCTCCCAAGACAGCCAAAAAGCCCAATGAAGTCGCAGCCACCCACGCGATTAGAGATGAGCCGGATGCCACAGTGGCCACGATGAGCGGCATCGACGCTCCGATCGCAAAGCTGGCTGCGGAAGCCAGCGAAGCTTGGATGGGCCGTGCGTGCAGGGTCTCGGAGATACCCAACTCGTCACGCGCGTGTGCACCCAGTGCGTCGTGGGCCATTAGCTGTTCCGCCACTTGCTTCGCAAGGGCTGGCGTAAGACCACGCGCCACGTAAATTGCGCTCAACTCCCGATGTTCCCCCACGTCATCAGCCTTGAGCTCAACGCTCTCACGCGTGAGCTCGGCTCTTTCTGCATCCGCCTGCGACTTGACGGAAACGTACTCGCCGGCCGCCATCGACATTGCTCCCGCAACGAGGCCCGCAACGCCAGCGACGATGACGTTGCCGTGCGTGGCATGAGTGGCCGCCACCCCAAGGAGCAGGCTCGATGTTGAGAGGATCCCGTCGTTCGCGCCCAAAACTGCGGCGCGTAACCAACCCATCCGGCCGACGCGATGGTGCTCATTTCTAACGATAGGCTTATTGGTTCGGTTCAAGTTGTGGTCTTTGTTGGACCTGTGCGGCTTTCTCCTACAGATCATGCATCAGCATGAGCACACTCACACAGGAATCCATGGCGCGGGTGAGGCCCTTGCCGACGCCGAATTCGATGCAGTTCCTGCCGCTACCATAGTCGCGGACTCCGAAATAGAGCCTGCGATTGGGCCGATGCGGCCTTTGAGTGCTGCGCGAACTGTAGACTTTGCGGTGCAAAGTCATTTACCATAGAGAACACGGATCGGTGGGGGTCGCGAGATGGCGCTCGGTCTGCAGACGGTTGCGAGTGCTCCAGCGTGTCGCGGGCCCCACCGACGACTACTCAGCAATATCCGGGCGCTGCGCTTGAGCATCGCGCTTATTCTTTTCGCAGCGTTCTTAGGCGTCCCACCGCTAGAAGCCGATGAGGCGTTCGATCTCGCGCCGCTCACGGGGCGAGTTATCTATCTCGACTTCTGGGCTTCATGGTGCGCGCCCTGTCGAGAGTCCTTTCCCTTCATGAACCGCCTTCAGAAAGAGCTTGGGCCTCACGGGTTGGTGGTGATCGGCGTCAACGTGGACCGCAATCGTGCGGATGCTCAGCAGTTCTTGCGTAATCATCCTGCGGAGTTTCGGATCGTCTACGACCCGAAAGGTGAATTGCCTGAGAGGTTCGGCGTTCGCGGCATGCCTACCAGCTTCCTTATCGACCGCACCGGTCACACAACGTCGCGGCATGAGGGGTTCTTCCTCAAAGATCGCCACACGCTGACGCAACAGGTCCAAACGTTGCTTGAGGCTCACTGAAGGTTCAGGAGTTATCGCCATGCGTGTAAGACTTCCCCTCCGAGTACTGATCGGGTGGATCACCACGCTTAGTCTGTGCGGTTGCCAGACAGTCGGGATCAAACCTTGGCAGCATGACATTCTCGCCCGCCCTGCGATGTCGCTCGTTTCAGATCCGATGGCTGCGGCGATCGACGACCATATCTATTTCAGCAAGGAGGCTGCCAGCGGCGGCCGCAACTTCGGGGGAGGGGGTTGCGGATGCAACTGAAGCGGCCCCCTTCGGCCCTGCACCTCGGGCTCATGGCCGCAAGCTGTGCGCTTCTGTCCCCCGCAGCACGGGTACAAGCCGCTGATAGCGTGGAACAGCCCTTTGAGCTCGACAGCGCTCTCCTCTACTACAAAGAGAACTCAGGTCGCGTTCAGACCATCGAGCCTGTGGTATCCCTGAAGAAGGACTTTGGGGATCAGCGTATCCTGGGCGGAACCTTTACCGTGGACTCGCTGTCGGGCGCGACGCCGAACGGAGCGCTGCCCTCGCGCAAGCCGCAGACCTTTGCGAGTCCTTCGAGCACCAGCCTGATCCCGCAGCCAGGAAAAAAGACCACGCTCTATACGATCGTGCCGGGGAACCTGCCTCAGGATCCTCATTTCAAGGAGCAACGCTTTGCAGGCGATGCAGACTGGTCACAGCCCCTCGGACTCGATAACACCCTCTCCTTCGGGGGACATGCCTCTACAGAGCACGACTTCGATTCCTTGTCGGTCCATACGGATTACAGCCGCGATTTCAATGAAAAGAACACCACCCTCTCGGCCGGTGTCAGCGAGGAATACGATCAGATCCATGCCCACGGAGGTAACCCGGTCCCCGGGAGCGACTATGAGCTCTACGAGCATGAGGGTGGTCAGACCAAGACCGTGAGCGGTGCACTCATCGGAGTGACGCAGATCATGGCCCGCAACTGGCTGATGGATCTCAATTACACCTATGACCACTCCGAGGGATATCTGACTGATCCGTACCGGATCCTCTCGGTATTGGATCCGCTCGGCAGTGTGACCGGCTATCGATACGAGAATCGTCCGGACTCACGCGGGCGGCAAGGCCTCTACTGGGTAAACAAGGTTGCCTTTGGAACGACGGTACTTGATGTCTCGTACCGGCGTGGCAAGGACAGCTGGGGCATCGGGTCCGATACCGTTGATGCGCACCTGAGGATTGATTTGGGTCGCGGCGTGTATCTCGAGCCACATTTGCGCTGGTACCACCAGAGCGCTGCAGATTTCTATGACCTGTACCTGAGCGCTGCAACCCCGGCTCCGCAATTCATGTCGGCAGATCCGAGGCTCGCGGCCTTCATCGGTACCACCGCGGGACTTAAGCTCGGAGTGACGATCGGTCGCTACGGCGAGATGAGTCTGCGACTTGAGGAGTATGAGCAGCGGCCGAGCGATCAGTCGAGCGCTCTGCCCCAGCTGCAGGGTCTGAACCTGAATCCCAACCTCACGGCAACCATCGCGCAGCTCAGCTGGCGGCTACAGTTTTAGCATGAGCACGGCAGCCCGGATGGCCGTTGCTGCTCCGAGTGCACCGGACTTCCAAATCGCCGTGCGTGGGGATGCTTTAACAGCGGTGTGCTTCACCGCGATGGCGAGTCCGTGCGAAGTGCTGCTCGAGACGGCTGACATGCAAGAGGTGGCGGAACTTGCGCGTGCGGCGGCTCATGAAGCTTGGCGTATCGAGAGGAAATTCAGTCGCTATCGCGAGGATAGCGTTGTCAGCGAAATCAACCGCAGCGAGGGTAATCCAGTGGCTGTTGATCAGGAGACCGCTGCGCTAATCGATTATGCCGCCCAGTGCCACGCCCTTTCCGAGGGGCGCTTCGATGTCACCTCCGGTGTGTTACGTGGCTGCTGGAGGTTCGACGGATCCGATCGAGTCCCGGAGGTCGCGGCCGTGGCCCGCCTTCTGCCACTCATCGGATTCGAGAAGCTTCAGTGGCGCTCACCGCAAATCACTGTACCCCCCGGGATGGAGGTCGACTTCGGGGGGTTCGGGAAGGAGTACGCGGTCGATCGCGTGCTCGCCATCCTGTGCACGCAATTCCCCGGAGCTGTGCTGGTGAACTTCGGCGGGGATCTCGCGAGTAACTGTGCCCCGACTCAGGCTCCGTGGCAGGTGGGCGTCGAGCGTCCGGGCACGGACCGTGAGGCGCGCTTGCTCCTCGAGTTCAGCCGCGGGGGTCTCGCTACAAGCGGGGATACTCACCGCTTCCTTGAACGCAACGGCACTCGCTACGGCCATATCCTCGATGTGCGCACCGGCTGGCCGGTTCCTCTGGTGCCGCGCTCTGTCACGGTCGCAGCAGGGAGCTGTGTTGAAGCTGGCATGCTGGCGACCTTCGCAATGCTCCAGGGCAGGGGCGCAGAGGATTTTCTTGAGGCGCAGGGGGTGCGCTATTGGTCTTTGCGCTAGATGCGTTCAGGAGAAGAAACGATTCGTCGCACCGCGGAAGAAGGAGCCACCTGGGATTCCGATAGGCCGTAACGTAGTATTCGCTCTGCTGATTCTCGGCGTGGATGCCGAGAGCCTCGCGCAGACGGGAAGTGAAGGGCCCGCTCCGGAGTCAGCGGTCGAAGCTATTTCCGCCGATGAGCCGCGCGGGGGGCTCGTCACCGACATCAAGCTCTATTTCGCCGCCCCTGTGCGTTGGGCGGCAGCTAACTTTTGCGGCGACCAACCGAGCAGACCGGGATCGACTTTTGACCATGCCTCTTTGGGTACTGATTCGGCGACGCACCGGCCAACGCCGTGGTTGCCCCTAGCGGGAGCCACGCCGCGAGCAAGTACCCTAGTGGTCCGCGCTGTATCAGGTGCAAATCGCTTCGCATAGCTGGACAGAATGCTCGAATGACTGATATCGGGCAACAAATTCAATATCGCGACTGTCAACTGTTGGCCGCCTGCTGCCGGATGGGCCTGAATTTCCGGTTTTGACCCGGAGCCGCCCGATGCGACCGGCCGCTTTCCCGCAGGCAATTACGCGCCCCGCGTGTCCGGCGTTTGCCTATGGCTGCCAACATCCAAAATAGAGTATGTCGCTGGCTCGGCAATCTCAAAGTTGGCAGAATTGAATTGCAGGCAATCCTTTACTGGCTACATTGGACGACGCCCCTGAGATAGATCATGCGGCGATTCAGCAAGAAATTGCGTGCGGACGTTCTTCGCGCGGCGATCATGGCGCTATCGATTCCATGTCGGGCCCAATCAGCCGATGTTCTCGATATCGGGCGCTCCGTGGACGCAATCTTCCAGGACTGGAACAAGCCCAATGAGCCGGGATGCGTAGTGGGCATCCAACAGGAAGGGTCGCAGCCGCTTGTGCGTGGTTACGGCTCCGCCGATCTGGAGCACGACGTGGCAATTAACCCATCCACCGTGTTTGAGGCTGGATCGGTTTCTAAGCAGTTTACCGCCGCCTCAATCCTGATGCTCGCTGAAGACGGCAAGCTGGCGCTCGCCGACGACGTGCGCACATACATTCCTGAACTGGGCACGCGGATTACTATCGACGAGTTGCTTAGCCATACCAGCGGCCTACGCGACTGGGGGCGAAGTCGAGGCGCTCGCGGGCTGGCCGCGCACGAGTCGCGTCTATACGCTCACTGATGTACTCGATATCGCCGCGCGCCAGAAGAGTCTGAACTACCCACCCGGCACGGCGTATTCCTATACCAATACTGGATTCAATCTGCTGGCGATCATTGTCGAGCGAGTTAGCAAGAAAACGCTGGCCCAGTTCAGCCAAGAACGCCTTTTCGAGCCCCTGGGAATGATCCACACGCAATGGCGCGATGACTTTCGCCGCGTCGTCCAGGATCGCGCCGTCGCCTATGAAGCAGGGAAAGACGGCTACCGGCAGCAGATGCCATTCGAAGACGCCTATGGGAACGGCGGCTTACTGACTACGGTTGCGGATTTGCTCCAATGGAACGACGCGCTCACGGCTGGCGAACTCGGCAACTTCGTCACGACGGAGCTACAGCGCCAAGCGACCCTCGACACAGGCCATTTGATTGCTTATTCGCGGGGATTATTTACGGAATCCTATCATGGGGTCCGCGAAATCGCTCACCCTGGTGCCACGGCGGGATATCGGGCGTGGCTCGGTCGTTACCCGGAGCAGCATCTATCGATTGCCGTGCTGTGCAATGCGAGCAACATAAATCCCGTAACGCTGGCACACAAAGTGGCTGACCTGTTCTTGCCAGCGCAAGCGCCTGCGCCGCGCCCCATCGTGAGGCTCACGGCCGAGCAGGCGGCACGACGAGCCGGACTGTACGTCGATCTGCGGATGGGCTTGCCGTTACGCCTGGAAGTGCAAGACGATGCGTTGCGGGTATTTGGTGGACCGGTACTCGTCGCACAAGCACCCGATGAGCTGCGTGCTGGCACTACGACGTTTCGCTTTAGCGGCAACAATCTCTTGACGCGTGAAACCGCCGATGGTGACGTACTTGAGTACCGGCGAACGCAACCCTGGCAACCAATCACCAGCGAGCTGTTGCGATTAGCCGGCAACTACAAGAGTGACGAGGCGATGGCGACATATCACGTAACGGTGAAGGACGATCGTTTGGCAATTGCACCAGAGGATCGTCGTGGCGAAGAGCTAATTCTACATCCCATCTTCGCCGACACCTTCGAATTTTCCGACAATAGCGTCACCGGGGTGCTGCACTTCAGCCGAGATTCCAAAGGTAGGGTGTCTGGCTTCGAGATGAGCGATCCTCGCGTCCACGCGCTCGCTTTTCGCCGGATAGCTGGTAACTCGCAGTCACATTGATTAAGAGTGGCGATGTCGAACTCTTGGCGTACGGATGGGGCAGCGCACGGCAGCCACGACCGGGTGTCACAGGCTGGAACGGCAGCTTCCGGGAAACCAATTCGATTGGCTGAGCTGCTGCAATTGGCCGTCCGCTGTCGGATTGGCCTCCGCTTCCGGTTTTGACAACCCAAATCTGCCTGTCGCGAGCGTCTGCTTTACGGCGCTCCAAAAGGCGGAACTCCGGCGCGTGGCCGGTGCGACGCTGCTGGCCTCTCAAAGAAAAATCCCGGCGTACGGCCGGGCTCGAGTGTCGATCAACCGTCTTCTGTTTGGTTCCTACCGTGATGACCCCGATTGGAGATGGTGACTGTGGTTCCGTCGAACTTTGTGATCGTGATCTTGAATGGCTCGTTGTAGGACCTGGCACGATCGTTCAAGACGCTGATCGCAATCTGCTCGCCCAGCAGAATCGACCACACGGTTGAGCTTCGGAAGTGGATTCCGGCGTGAATCCCGTGACCAAACGAGATGTTGAACGCCAGTTTGTTCAGTTCGCCGTTGATGTCGAGAGTGTCGCGGTCCGCACCCGCGTAAGGGTTAAGCGAGAGGCCATCCACACTGGGCACAGACACATTCCGTCCTGCGGCGAGGAGGAGCGGCCTGATCTTCTGCGTGCAGTCAAAGAAGAATTTCAGCACTGTGACGCACGCACCAGCAACCACACCGTGGCCTGTTGGGTAGCAGGGATGGGTCGGAGAACCCTCCGGATACGCTTGTGGCATTAAGTAGCTGCCATAAGTCGCGTGTATGATGGGAAGCACAGTTGAGTTCAGCACGTCCGAGTGCAGTACTCCGGCCGCTTGGGGAAATGGAGTCGTACCCGTGCGGTTCGCCTGCACCAGGGCCCCATATTCTTCGGGCCGCATGCGTAAGTTTACGATCCACTTATGGAACCAGGCGCCTTTGAGCGCTCGCGTCGCCACTTCAGCGATCGTCGCCACGGCGTCTTGACCGCCAAGGGTGCCGAACGGTTTTTCCGTCCTCGAGCCGATATACGGATTGCCAGGGTTCAGCGGCGTGTTAATCCCCGACAGTACGAGGAAGGCGATCAAGTACGCCTGGTACAGGACGTCCGAGTGGCCATACGAGGCGAGGTCGCGACCGTTCCGGACATATCGGAAGCTCGGGTCAAAGACCAGTGTACGGCCGGACGAGCCGCCGTTTTGGACCAGCTGGTACTCGGAGACCGAGGTCATGTAATCGGTCCCGCCACCCCCTACGGGAAGGAACACCTGATACTGCTGGCTAAGAAACCGCGCGCCCAAGAACGTTGGCTGGATCAGGAGTTGCGAGACGTACGGTCCTAGGACATTGCCGTCGTCGCTGGCGATCTGCCCGCGGAAAAGATTGCTCGGCGTGACCGGCGTCGGATACTCCACATTTGCATTGCTGTTGATGAATGACAGGCTGTTGATGTCGGCAGCAGCTTCAGCAACCAGCGCACTGGTCGGGTATTCGGCGAAGGGCAGATCGCGCAACAGAGCAGCCCAGTAGTGCTCGACTTGCTCCGCGGCCGTCTGCGCGCTGGCAACGCTTGGTGCTGGCGGGATAACGGTGGCGTGGGAATCGAGGCCTTCGAGGTCGAATGCGAGAGCGCCCTGGGGGCCATTGTTCTTCGAATTGGATCCCCCGCCGGGCGTCCCGACAAGGATGTTTTCGAAGTCCGAGAATTCGCCGGTAGTGAGAGCACGCTTTAGGCTAAGCCAGGATGCAGCGTTCGGAACGCCGAGAGCATCGTGCTGCAGGGCTTTGCTGTAGCTACCGCTGAAGTCCGTAAATCTGGTTGCGTCTCCATTGTCTGGCAGCTGGCTGACGTTGATCAGCTCGGAAGTGGCCTTTTCTGTGCGGTAGTCGAAGCTGGCTCGCTCGCGGTTTCCGGGGATGTAAGGCACGACTGATGCATCGGCTACCGATTCTTTACCACCGAACAGGGGTTCCAAGCCGATGATGCCCGCGCTGGCGGCAGCGCTGGCAACGCCGCTAACACCGCCAAGGAATTGCCTTCGATTCGGGCCTCTTGCAGTCTTGTCTGCAGAAGGATCGTCGATTGCTGGAATGGCACCATCGCGAGCAGTTGCGATGCCAACGCCGGTTTTACGCCGTTGTAAAAAGCGCAGCCAAGCGAGACCGAGACGTGACCCCAACTTCATCTGTTACCTCCGGTAGCCCCGCTATCTCCCTTGCGCTGCAGGAGACCGGAAGCTTTGCGTCCCCGCCTCGCGGCGGGTTTGCCCTTGTCACAGCACAGGCTTGTCAATCGGCTACACGGCCGCAGCCGGTGCGTATGCCGTCGTCGCGCCCATAGTTGACCGGCTGCCGCGTGCACCGATCATGAGTACCGTATCGCGTGTTTTGTAGAAACGG
>Ga0209624_10000881_pt1 | contig 25335 bp, 21 predicted proteins | sample JacPinW_OM2H0_O1_FD_188565 | JGI IMG/M metagenome (GOLD analysis project Ga0209624, IMG submission 188565) | Forest soil microbial communities from Algoma, Ontario, Canada - Jack Pine, Ontario site 1_JW_OM2H0_O1 (SPAdes) (version 2) | ecosystem: Environmental > Terrestrial > Soil > Boreal...
CCGCCGGCGTGCGCGCGCGGCGCCGACACCGAGCAGCTCATCGTGTTCGTGCTTCACCGTGGCGGCTTGGAGGAGTTTGTGCCGCTGGCAGCGCAGGTGAGGCGCCTCATCAGCGAGCAGACCGGGCTTGAAGTGGCCGAGGTCGTGCCGGTCAAGCGCATCCCCAAGACCACCAGCGGCAAGATCCAGCGCCACTTGCTCGAGCAGAGCTACGCCGACGGGGAGTTCGACGCTGAGCGCAACGCGCTCGCCGCGCTCACCGCGGCGCAGCGCGGGCCCGAGGCCGGCTCGCGCAGCGAAATCGAGGACAAGCTGAAGACCATTTGCGATGCGGCGCTCGAGGGCAAACGCATCGACACCCACGACAACCTGTTCGAGGTCGGCGCAAGTTCGCTCAAGCTCATCGAAATCCACGAACAGATCGACCGCGAATACCCGGGCAGCATCGAGCTGACGGAGCTGTTCGACTTTCCGACCATCGCCGAGCTCGCCCAGCACCTCAAGAGCAAGCTCGGCTAAGTCTGCAGCGGCGCTCAGGCCGGCCGCCGCACCAGCGACAGCCAGATGCCGGCCCCGATCAGGGTGAGCCCCGAGGCCCGCCCGAGCAACTTTGCGCGCCGCGGGGTCACGAACCATGACCGTCCCAGGCCCGCTGCGATCGCCCAGCACGAGTCGCTGAGCGCGGCCATCAGCACCGAGACCACGCACATCAGCACCAGCTGGTGCGCGGCCGGAAGTCTTGGGTCCACGAACTGCGGCAGGAACGCGGTGAAGAAGGCGATGGTCTTGGGATTGGAGAGTGCGACCAGGAACCCCCGCCAGAAGTGCACGTGAGCGCCGGTCGGCACCGGCTGCACCGGCCCGGCGCGCCGCCAGGCCCGCACCCCGAGCCACACCAGATACCCAGCCCCCGCCCAGCGCAGCAGCTCGAACAGGTAGAGGGCGTGGGAGAGCACCCAGCTTAGCCCCAGGGTGATGGCCGCCAGGAGTGCGGCATTGCCAAGCGAGGTGCCCGCCACGGTGACCAGGCCCGCGCGCACCCCGTGCGTGGCCCCGGTCGATATCACGAGCGTCACGATCGGCCCGGGCGTCAGCAGCAGCACGACGGTGACGGCGAGGAAGCCTGCGAACAGCTGCCAGTTCATGCTGGCCAGCATAGCCAGTTTCGCGCCGCAGCGGCAGCCGCCCCCTCCACGCCAGCCGGCGGCTATTGACTATACTTGCTGCGGCAAATATTATTTAGGCAAATATCGCCGGAGCAATCATGCGCCAGCCCTACTACACGCTAGCGACCCTGCAGGCGAGCAACAGCGTCGGCTTCCTGATGAAGCGCTGCGGCGTGCTGATGAGCCAGCTCGCCGAGCAGCGTTTCGCAGCGCTCTCCATCTCCTTCACCCAGTGGCTGGCACTGCACTGGCTGGCGACCCAGCAGAGGCGCGTCTCGGCCACGCGCCTGAGCGAGCAGCTCGGCCACGACATGGGCGCCCTCACCCGCGTGGTGGATCAGCTGGAGCGGCGCGGCTTCGTGCGCCGCGAGCGCAGCCGCCGCGACCGGCGCGCGGTGGAGATCGCCATCACGCCGGCGGGCCGCCGCCAGGCAAAAAGCGCCAAGCGCGTCCTCCTCGAGCTGCTGAATCAGCTGGTGGCCCCGTTTTCGGAGCGCGAGATCGACACGCTGATCGCGCTGCTGCAGCGCCTCATGCAGCACCTGCAGCGCGCCGCCGGCGTCGAGGCTGCCGTGCCGCCCCCAGCCACCCGCCGCCCGACCCCTTCCGGTTCGAAACGCAAGGCGCTCCCCGCCGGTGCCGCATGAAAAAAGCGAGGCTTCTCGCGGGGACGCTGTCGGGCCTCATCACGGGGGCCTGTACGGTCGGCCCGGACTTCGTCCGTCCACACACTCCCGACAGCGGCTACGCGCACGCCCTGCCCCCACCCAACCAGGCGCGCACCATTACCCTGGGCGCCGAGGTGGCCGATGAGTGGTACGGGCTGTTTCACTCCGCCGCGCTCGATCAGCTGGTGCGTGCCGCCCTGGCCGGCAATCCGGGCCTCGACGCAGCCCGCCACGGGCTGCTTGCCGCGCAATACGAGCTCAAGGCGGTGGCCGGCTCGCAGCTGCCGCAGATCGACGCGACCGGCCAGATCGGGCGCGCCCACCTCAATGGCAGCTTCCTGTACGCGCCGACGAACGCCATCGATGCGACCGGTAACCGCTGGGAGCTCGGGCCCTCACTCGCCTACAACCTCGACCCCTTCGGCGCCACGCGCCGCCAGGTCGAATCGCAGCGTGCGGCGAGCGCCCTCGAGCGTGACCAGGTGCTGAACACCTACGTGACGCTGGTGGATCAGACCGTCATCACCGCCTTCGACTACGCCGCGACGCTGCGGCAGATCGAGGTGACGCAGGCGCTGGCCGATGAGCTGCAGTCCCAGTTCGAGCTCACGCGCACGCTGGAAAACGCCGGCAAGATTACCCGCAGCGACACGCTGCAGGCGCAGACGCAGCTCGAGAACCTGCGTGCGACGTTGCCGGCGCTCGAGCAGCAGCGCGATGCCTACCGCAACGCACTGGCGCAGCTGTGCGGCGCGACGCCCGATGAATTCGCGCCTCCCGCGCTGTCGCTCAAGGACTTCACGTTACCCGCGCAGCTGCCGCTGTCGCTGCCCTCCTCGCTGGTGCGCCAGCGCCCCGACATCCTCGCCGCCGAAGACGCGCTGCACCAGGCGAGCGCGGCGATCGGCGTGGCCCAGGCGGCGCGCCTGCCCTCACTCACGATCTCGGCCCAGTACGCGCAGCAGACGAGCGAGCTGAGTGACCTCTTCACCCGCCCGGGCGGCATCTGGTCGGTGGGGCTCAATGCCACCGCACCCCTGTTTCACGGCGGTACGCTCGCGGCGCGCGAACGGGAAGCCCGCGAGCGCTACCAGCAGGCGCTGGCCAGCTATCGCGCCGCCGTCATTGCCGCCCTGGTCGAAGTGGCCAACTCACTGCAGGCCCTGCAGCACGACGGCGAGGGCTACACCGCACACAGCCGGGCGCTCGATGCGGCGCGCGAGGACCGTGACCTGGCGCTGGCGCAGTACCGCGCCGGCAAGTACACCGAGCTGCAGGTGCTCACGGCCGAGCAGCAATACCAGCAAGCCGCACTGAGTCAGGTGCAGGCCGACGCGCAGCGCTTCACCGACACCGCCGCGCTGTTCCGTGCGCTCGGCGGCGGCTGGTGGAACGCTGCCGCTGATCCCACAGCGCTCGCCGCCGCAGGAGAAAAGCATGAATGAGCCGCAAACTACCGCGCAACCGAGCGCTCCGGCGCCCGCCGCGCCAGCCTCCAGCCGCCGGCGGCCGCTTATTCTGCTTGCGCTCGGGGCGCTCGTGCTCGTGGCCTGGGGCGTCTACTACCTGCTCATCGGCCGCTATCACGTCACCACCGAGGACGCCTATGTCAACGGCAATCTCGCGCGGCTCACCCCGCAGGTCTCCGGCATCGTGATCGGCATCGACACCGATGAGACGCAGTTCGTGCGCCGCGGACAGGTGCTGGTGCGACTCGACCCGCGCGACACGGACGTGGCCCTCGCGCAGGCCAAGGCAAATCTTGCCCAGACCGTGCGCGACGTGGCGCAGCTCTTCACCGAAGAGCTGCGCGATGCGGCCGCAGTGCAGACCCAAGAGATTCAGCTGAGCCAGGCGAACCAGGACCTTGAGCGCGACCAGCCGCTGATTGCAGTGCACGGTGTGTCGCAGGAGACCGTGCAGCACGAGCAGAACACGGTGCACGGCGCGCAGGCCGCCTTGAGGCAGGCCGAGGCCACCCTCGCCAGTACCCGCGCCGCAATCACCGGCACGACCCCGGCCAGCCACCCGCGGGTGCTGCAGGCCGAAGCGAACCTGCGCAACGCGTGGCTGGCGGCCGCGCGCACCCGGGTCGTGGCCCCGGTCTCCGGCTACGTGGTACGCCGTGCGGTGCAGCTCGGCCAACAGGTCACGGCGGCGACCGAGATGCTCGCCATCCTGCCGGTGGAGTCGGTGTGGATCGATGCCAACTTCAAGGAGAATCAGCTGCGCGGAATTCGGATCGGCCAGCCGGTGAGCGTCTCGGCCGACATGTACGGCTCGCACGTGCACTACCACGGCCGGGTACTGGGCCTGACTGCCGGCACCGGCAGTGCGCTGGCGGTGCTGCCGGCGCAGAACGCCTCGGGCAACTGGATCAAGATCGTGCAGCGGCTGCCGGTGCGCATCGGGCTCGACCCGCACGAGCTTCAGAACCATCCCCTGTTCCTGGGGCTGTCCACCTCGATCGATGTCGACGTGCACGATGCGAGCGGGGCGGCGCTGTCGCGCCAGCCGGCCTGGCCGGCAGCCCTCGACACGGACGTCTATGCCGATCAGGAGGCGGGCGCGGATGCCGCCATCAGCGCCATACTCGAGGCCAACCTCGGCCACATGACCGCCGATGCCGCCCCGCCCGGACGGGGGCGACAGCGGTGAATGCCGACGCGGCGCGCGGCGCCGCCTTTTCGTGGGTGATCGCCCCGGTGGTGGCGCTCGCGGCATTCATGGAGATCATGGATATCTCCATCGCCAACGTCGCGCTGCCGCACATCGCCGGCGCGCTGTCCTCGAGCCAGAACGAATCGACCTGGGTGCTGACCAGTTACCTCGTCACCAACGCCATCGTCATGCCCATCTCCGGGTGGCTCGCCAACACCTTCGGCAGGAAGCGCCTGTTTCTCACCTGCATCGCAGGCTTCACGGTGGCCTCGCTCCTGTGCGGGTTCGCGCCGAACCTGCCCACGCTGATCCTGATGCGCGCCCTGCAGGGCGCCGCCGGCGGTGGCCTGCAGCCGGTCGGGCAGGCGATTCTCTCCGACAGCTTCCCGGCGGAAAAACGTGGCATGGCGTCTGCCATCTACGGCATCGCGGCGGTCGTCGCCCCCACCATCGGCCCAACGCTCGGCGGCTGGATCACCGACAGCTACAACTGGCGCTGGATCTTTCTCATCAACGCACCCGTGGGCGTGGTGCTCATTCTCTTGGTCCAGGCCCTGATCAAGGACCCCGGCGTGAAGCGCAAGGGGCCGCTGTCGATCGACTGGCCCGGTTTCGGGTTCGTGGCGCTGGGGCTCGGTTGCCTGCAGGTGGTGCTCGACCGTGGCCAGGACGCCGACTGGTTCGGCTCCCCCCTGATCGTCACGCTCGTCATCGCCTCCGCGCTGGGATTCGTGCTGCTCATCTGGCGCGAGTTGCATCATCCGCAGCCGATGGTGGAGCTGCGGCTGTTCCGCAGCCGCGACTTCGCCGTGACCTTCTGCCTGATGCTGATGCTGGGATTCATGCTGTTTGGCAGCACCTTCCTGATTCCCGCCTACACCCAGCAGCTGATGGGCTACCGCGCCATCGACGCCGGCATGGTTCTCACGCCCGGCGGACTTGCGACCATCGCGCTGCTGCCTCTGGTCGGCCGTTCGGTCAATAAGGTGGATCTGCGCCTGTTGGCCGGGATCGGACTGCTCATCGGCGGGGTCAGCCTCCTTCTGATGACCAGCCTCTACCTGGATGTCTCTTTCGAGCGCCTGGTGTGGCTGCGAGTGCTGCAGTCGACCGCGCTGCCCTTCCTGTTCGTGCCCATCAACGCCATGGCCTTCCGCGACATTCCGCCCGACAAGACCAACAACGCCTCGGCCCTGATCAACCTGGCGCGCAACTTCGGCGGCAGCCTCGGCATCGCCTTCGCCTCCACTCTCCTGACACGCCGCGAGCAGTTCCACCAGAGCCGGCTCGTCGAGGCCCTGCAGCCGCTGAACCCCTCTTACCCCGACTTCACGCATCAGCTGGGGAGCGTGCTCGGCACCGCACCCGCTGGCGCCACGACACTGGCCAGCATCTACCAGCAGGCCCTCGAGCAGGCGACCCTCCTGTCGTATCTGGATGGCTTCAAGGCCCTCGGCCTGATCTTTCTCGCCCTGATCCCTCTTCTGCTGCTGGTCAGACCCGGCAAGGGGGGCGGGGCCCGCGTTGCGGCCCATTAGACGGCCGCTCGCCCCGAAAACGCGGCAATACGCGCCGACTTGGGGCTATAATGCGTCGATCATGGAGGTTAGTGCAGCATCGGGTCTCAGCGGCGCCGCCGGTGGCTGCGAGCGCAGACTCACTGAGTGCGGAATCCGTCCCACGGCGCAGCGGGTGCGCATCGCGGCGCTGCTGCTGTCGGCTCCGCAGCACCTGTCCGCGGAGCAGATCCTCGCGAGCCTGCGCTCGGCCGGTGCCCGGGTGTCCAAGGCGACGGTCTACAACAGCCTGAACCTGTTCGCCGAGCGCGGACTCATCCGGCAGCTCTCCGTCGACGGATCGCGCGCCTGGTTCGACTCCAACGTCGACCCGCACTACCACTTTCACGACCTGACGACCGGCGCACTGATCGATGTCCCCGTTCCCGCGGTGCAATTCAGGCGCCTTCCCCCGCCCCCGCCCGGCATGGAAGTCGCGGGCATTGATCTGGTGATCCGGCTCCGTAAAAAAATGTAGAATGCGCGGCTTTTCGCGTCGCGGCCGCCGGGATAGCTCAGCTGGTAGAGCAGCGCATTCGTAATGCGCGGGTCGTAGGTTCGAATCCTATTCCCGGCACCAATTCCACGGCGTCGCGCGTGTCGCTCCGTCGCCTGCCGGTGTCTCCCTGGCGCTTCCAGCGCTGGATTGTCCCCGAGGAGTCTTAAACTCCGGGGCAGTCAGCCGGTCAGAGCGCTGACCCAGCGGCGGATGGTGGTTCAGACGAAGGAAACGGCGTGGCCAGGAACCAGGAACACATCATGAGTACCCCCGAGAGCCAGGGCGAGCCCGTCGCCTGGATCGGCCGCGATCGCCCGTTCGAGCGCCCGCCTGAACCGCCCGCCGGGACCGTTCCGCCGCAGCTGTCGGGTCAGCACTGGAAATGGGTCGCCGGTGCCGCTGCCCTGATCCTGGCCGTGGCCTTCATCGCCTGGAAGCTGATGGCCGGCGGCCCGTCCCACGTCACCGCGCTGGCCGACCGCGGCGGCATACCGCTGGTCACGGTCATCGTTCCGGCCCAGCAGGCGGTCACCTCGAGTGTCAGCTTCACCGGTGCGATCGCGGCGCGCTACGACATGCCCATCGCCAACGAGGGGGATACCGGGCGGATCGTGGGCGTGTACGCGGAGGCCGGCGACCAGGTGAAGCGCGGCCAGTTGCTCGCCAAGATCGATGACTCGGTGCTGGTGCAGCAGGTCAACCGTCTGGATGCCTCCCTCGAGCAGGCCCGCGCCCAGTCGGCCCTCTCGGCCGCCGAGTACAAGCGCGCGCTCGGAGTGGAAGCCGCCGGGGCCTTGTCCGCGGAAGACATCGAAAAGCGCCGCGCCACGGCGGTCACGGATGCGGCGAACGTCAAGGTCGTCGCGGCCCAGCTGGCCGAGGCGCAGGCGCGATTGAGCCGCACCCGCATCATCGCGCCGGTTGAGGGCACGGTGCTCACGCGCCGAGCCGAGGTCGGCCAGATCGCCAACCCGGGCGGAGATGCCCTGTTTCGCGTCGAGAGCGGCGGGGAAGTGGAAATGCGCGGGCAGATTGCCGAGCAGGATCTTGCGCAGGTCAAGACCGGCCAGCTCGCCACCGTGTACCTGACGGGGATCGAGCGGCCCTTCACCGGCGAGGTGCGCCTGCTCGGTGCCATCATCGACCCCGCGACGCGCCTGGGTGACATCCGCATCCGGCTCAAGCCCGATCCGGCGCTGCGTCCGGGGGCGTTCGCGCGCGCCGTGGTCGCCATCGACAAGGCGCAGCACCCGGTGTTGCCGCAGACCGCGGTGATGGCCGACGTCAACGGCAGTTACGTGCTGATCGTCAATTCCTCCAACAAGGTCGAGCGGCGCCCGGTGCGTGTGTCCGGTACGACCGATACGGGGGTGATCGTCGCCTCGGGGCTGAGCGGCGATGAGCGCGTGGTCGCCACCGCCGGCGGGTTCCTGCGCGCCGGTGAGCAAGTCAAGGTCGCGCCGCCCGTGGCCGCCACCAACTAAGAGTCCGCCGTCATGAAGAACATGTCCGCCTGGGCGATCCGCCACCCGGTAACGCCGGTGGTCCTGTTTGTCGTCCTGCTGTTCATGGGCACCGTCGCCTTCGTGCGCCTGCCGGTCACGCTGAACCCGGACGTCTCCTTCCCTGTGGTGCTGGTGCAGGTCTTCCAGCCCGGTGCCTCGCCGCAGGAAGTGGAGACCCAGATCATGCAGAAGATCGAGGGCGCGGTGGCCGGTGTGGGCAACATCGACAACATCACCTCGCTCGCGGTCGAGGGCCAGTCGCGCGTCTTCGTCCAGTTCAACATCGGCACCCCGATCGATCGGGCGGTATCGGACGTGCGCGACGCGGTGGCCAAGGTGCGGGTCGATCTGCCCCAGGGCATCCAGGAACCGACCGTTACCCGGCTCGACATCGACGGCAACGAGATCGTCGCCTACGCGGTCAGCTCCAGCGCGCTGTCCAACGAGGAGCTGTCCTGGTTCGTCGACAACAGCATCAGCAAGCGCCTGCTCGCGGTGGAAGGGGTGTCGCAGGTCACGCGCGGCGGCGGCGTCAGCCGCGAGATCCGCGTCGAGCTCGACCCGAACCGCATGCAGGCGCTCGGTGTGACCGCAGCCCAGGTCAACCAGCAACTGCGCACGCTCAATCTGGATTCCCCGGGTGGCCGGGCCGAGCTTGGCGGCGGCGAGCAGGCCATCCGCGTGCTCGGCGAAGCACGCACCGCCCGGGCACTCGCCGACACCCAGATCATGCTGCCGGGCGGACGGGTTGCGCGCCTCTCGGATCTTGCGGACGTGAAGGACAGCGTGGGCGAGATCCGCGCGCTCGCGCGCCTGAATGGCCGGCCGGCGACGATCTTCAGCGTCTTCAAGGCCAAGGGCAGCTCCGACGTCAACGTGATGAACGCGACCGAGAAGGAACTGGCCAAGATCAAGGCGCAGAACCCGCAGGTGACGATCTCGCAGGTCTACACCTCGGTCGATTACACCAAAGGGACCTTCCACTCGGCCATGGACGCCCTCGTCGAGGGCTCCATCCTCGCCGTGCTGGTCGTGTTCCTGTTCCTGCGCGATACGCGCGCGACCCTGATCTCAGCTCTTGCCATCCCGCTGTCGGTGATCCCGGCGTTCGCGTTCATGCAGTGGATGGACTTCACGCTGAACTCGATCAGTCTGCTGGCGGTTTCGCTGGTGGCCGGTGTGCTGGTGGACGATGCGATCGTGGAGATCGAGAACATCGTGCGCCACATGCGCATGGGCAAGAGCGGCTTCCAGGCGGCGCTGGATGCCGCCGATGAGATCGGGCTTGCCGTGGTGGCCTGCTCCGCCACCATCATCGCGGTGTTCCTGCCCGTGAGCTTCATGGGCGGCATCACCGGGCAGTACTTCAAGCAGTTTGGTCTCACGGTCGCGGCGGCGGTGTTCTTCTCGCTGCTGGTGGCGCGGCTCATCACGCCGGTCATCGCCGCCTACACGCTCAAGTCCGACAAGGTCGCCTCCCATACCGATGGCCCGATCATGTCGTGGTATCAGCGCGTACTGCGCTGGAGCACGCGCCATCGCTGGAAGACCGTGGCCGCGGGCACGTTGTTCTTCGTGCTGTCGATCGTCGGGCTCGCCATCGTCCCAACCGAGTTCATCCCGGCCTCGGACGACAGCTTCACGCAGCTGAACGTCGAGCTGCCGCCCGGCGCGCGCCTCGAAGACACCGCGGGGGTCTCGGCCGCGGCCTACCGCATCATCGCCCGCCAGCCCGAGGTCGAGTCGGTGGTCGAAGTCATCGGCGGCGATGACTTCGGTGAGGTACGAACCGGGACTCTGGACATCACGCTGGTCAAGCCGAGCCAGCGCAAGGTCACGCAGCGGCAGTGGGAGGACCGGGTCATCAACGACCTGGCGGTGATCCCGGATGCCCGCATCCACTTCAACCGCAACGGCAACGGACGCGATATCAACCTGTACATCACCGGTGATGATCCGGCCAAGGTCGAAGCCAGCGCACGCAGGCTGGTCGATGAGATGCGGGCGCTGCCGATACTGCGCGATGCGGGCATCGACGGCGACATGCCGCGCCCGGAAATCCTCATTCACCCGCACCTCGACCTCGCCTCGCAGCTGGGCGTCACGGTCGCCTCCCTGAGCGAGACGATCCGCATCGCAACGCTCGGTGAGCTCGACCAGAACAGCGCCAAGTTCTCACTCGCCGACCGTCAGGTGCCGATCCGCGTGAGCCTCGCCGAGGACACGCGCCGCGATCTGTCGACGCTCGAGAACCTGCCGGTGCCGACCGCCAGCGGTGGCGCGGTCCCGCTCAAGGCGGTCGCCGACATCACCTTCGGCCAGGGACCCACGCGCGTGCGTCGCTACAACCAGGCGCGGCGGCTGTCGATCGTGGCAGACCTCAACGGCGTCAAGTTCGGTCCCGCGATGGCCAAGATCAAGGAGCTGCCGGCGCTCAAGAATCTGCCTGCCGGCGTGCACCAGGTCGACGTCGGCGATGCCAAGTACATGGCCGAGCTGATGATGAACTTCCTCATCGCCATGGTCACCGGCGTGCTCATGGTGTTCGCCGTGCTGGTGCTGCTGTTTGCGCGCGTGCTGCAGCCGATCACCATCCTCTCCTCGCTGCCGCTGTCGATCGGCGGCGCGGTGCTGGCGCTCATGGTGAGCGGCAATGCCCTCTCGCTCGGGGCCATGATCGGCTTCCTCATGCTCATGGGCATCGTCGCGAAGAACTCGATCCTGCTGGTCGACTTCGCCATCGAGGAGATGCGCGCCGGCAAGGACCGCCTCACCGCGATCCTGGAGGCCGCCCACAAGCGCGCGCGCCCGATCGTCATGACCACGGTGGCGATGATCGCCGGCATGCTGCCGGTGGCCATCGGGCTCGGCGGAGACACCTCGTTCCGTCAGCCGATGGCGGTCGCCGTGATCGGTGGTCTGCTCACTTCGACCGGCCTGACGCTGGTCATCGTGCCGGCGGTGTTCACCATCATCGACGACGTTGAGCGCTGGCTGGCGCCGAAGTTCGGCCGCGTGCTCACCGCCCAGCCGCCGCCGGCCACCACGCCGCCGCATCCGCATCCGGTAAACTAGGGGGAATGCCCAGCGAGGCTCCCCCCGACCAAGGCAGCGTTGCCGGCGCGCCGCACGGCGCCGCAGCGGCGCGTTCCGCCCTGTGGGTGCGGATGGTGGCAGCCGTCCCGTTAAGCGTGCTGTACGGGATCTCCAGCGTTCTGGGCTGGCTGACCTACCGCGTGTACCCCTACCGCGTTCACGTGGTGCGCGAGAATCTCGCCAAGGCCTTCCCCGACTTCGACGAGCAGCAGCTGCGCTCGGTCATCCGTCGCTACTACCAGGGCTTTGCCGACATGCTGATGGAGATCGTGAAGTCCGTCAGGATGCCGGCGCAGGAGATCAGGAGCCGCGTCAGCTGCGTGAACATCGAGACGCCGCGCGCGCTGATGGATGCGGGTCAGTCGGTGCTGATGGTGGCGGCTCACCAATGCAACTGGGAGTGGCTGCTGCTCGCCCTGTCGCTCGAGCTCGGCTACCCGCTCGATGCCGCCTACAAGCCGCTGGTGGACAGCTGGGCGGAGCGCGAGATGAAGAAGCTGCGCACGCGCTTCGGTGGCCGGCTGGTGCCGGCCAAAGACCTGCTGGCGGACATCATCAGGCGGCGCGACGTGGTGCGCGCGGTGGCGATGGTTGCCGATCAGGAGCCCACCACCAGTGAGCACAAGTACTGGACGCGCTTCCTCGGCCGCGACACCGCCTTCTACCTGGGACCCGAGGAGATTGCGCGGGTCACGCGCTTCCCGGTGTTCTTCATCGCGCTGCGCAGAATCGGCCGCGGCTACTACCAGATGGAGTTCCAGCCGCTGGCGCAGGCCGGCGAAGCGCTGCCGCCGGGTGCGCTCACCGAGCGCTACGCGCGCCGGGTGGAGGATCAGATCCGCGCCGCCCCGCCCGACTGGCCGTGGTCGCACAAGCGCTGGAAGCTGAAAAAATCCGTGTACCAGAATCGCGGCGCGCTCAAGGCCGCCTCGTAACAGAAGCCGGCCCGCACCTCCTTGCGCGGGCCGGCCAGGGGACAGGCTGACGCGGCCAGCGTCAGTTGTTGGGTGCTCCGGCGCTGATCCAGGCCTCGAGCTGATCGATGGTCGCCTGGCTCAGGTAGGGTCCGCCGAAGGGCATGCGTGCACCGCTGATGGTGGGGGCGCCTTCGAGCTTCTGCACCACGTAGCTGTCGGTCGGATCGCCCGGCTTGACGCGCAGCAGCGCCGGCTGTTCCACGCTCGGGACATTCACGATCGAGGCGTAGATGTGCCCGCTCGTCAGGTTCATCGACGAGGGCAGCGATGTTCCGCCACCGGTATGACAGGTGCCGCACACCGCAAACACCGTCGTCGTCAGCTGCGTGAGCGTCGGCGTCGCCGGCGGCGGTGTGGAGGTGGCGTCGATCTGTGCGCGGATGGCGCCGGCGGTCTCGGCCGCTGTCACGACGTTCACGTACCACTGGTTGGCCTTGAAGTTGGCGACATCGGCTGCCGTGATGCTCGCCAGCTGCACCGACCAGTGGCCGGAATCGGTGCTGTCCTGGTTGAGCGCGACCAGCTGCGGTCCGGTGGCTGCCGCGGCGGCCGTGTTCACCGACGCCGCGGTCGCATCAGCGACACCCGTGTCATGCACGTGCACGGTGAGGGTGTTGGCGCTGGAGTCCACCGTCACGGCCGCTATCCCCGAGGCGGTGATGCTGAGCGGCGGCACTTCCTGGCTACCGCTGAGCGTGCCGTACACGAGCGTCACGTTGCCAGGCGTGATCTGGCCGCGGATCTCGCCGGCAGGATTCGCAGCAGAGCTGGCCAGCACGTACAGGCCGCCCTGCATGAGCGCCGTGATCTGCTCGGAGCTGAGCAGCGCCCCGGACGGCACGTCCCATTCCCCGGCGCTGCTCGCGTTGGCGGTGAGCGTGACGAGGCCCGCTCCGCTATTGCCGGCGAAGGCCTGATTGATCGTCACCGCGCTCGCCGTGACGCCACTCACCGTGACCTTGCCGCTCACCGTGCCGCTGGCCAGCTTCACGGTGAGACTTGCCGTTCCCGTCGCACTCGAGGTCGGCACCGGGAACACCTGTCCCGGCCCCATCGCGACCGTGAAGGCCGGATTGTTGTCCACGCTGATCGTAACGGGCGCCGAGCTTGCCGTCTGACCCTGGCTGTCGGTCACCGAGGCAGTCAGCGTATGCGTGCCATCGCTCACCGTGGTGCTGTCCCAGCTCACCATATAAGGAGCCGTGCTCGCACTGCCGACACTTGCGCCGTCGACCAGAAACTCGACCGACGTCACGCTGGCACCGGCCGCAGCGGCACTTGCGCTGAGCGTGACGGTGAGATCCAGCGTGGCGCCCGGCGCGGTCACACTGACGGTCGGCGCCGGACAGGTGCCGCCGTACTGCGCACAGGCCATCGCGGTTGCGCCGCCACTGCTGCCGCTGCTGCCGGAACCTCCGCCACCGCAGGCGGCGAGGATCACGGTGAATGTTAGTGCCAGCCACAGCGCCGCTGGCGTGGCCGGTCTGATCTGCAAGTTGTTTCGCATTTTAAATTCCCCGGTGAACGTGACGTCCCGGCTGGTAGGTGGCGCAGCCTGGCGCGATGGTTCGCAAGACAACACGCAAAATGATTGCGCGGGAACGGAAACCAACACGGGCAGCGCGGCGTACTTACTGCCCAGTGTCAACAGCGGCGGAGTCGCGTGATGTCATACAGCTCAGACCGCCGGCTCGCCGCAGCGCTCGCCGCTGCACTGCTGTGCGGTTGCGCCGGGAACGGCGAGGGCCTGGATGACGAGGGGCAGCCGGTGAGTGCCGGGAACGCGCCCGCGCCTCTCACCGCCGATTTCCAGTCCATTCAGGACAATGTCTTCACGCCGATCTGTACGCGCTGTCACAGCGGCGCGGGGGCACCCGAGGGACTGCAGCTCGACGCGCAGCACAGCTACGCGCTGTTGGTCGGCGTTCCCAGCACCGAGCAGCCGCAGCTGCTGCGGGTGGATCCCGGCTCACCGGATGAAAGTTATCTCGTGCTGAAACTGCAGGGCAGTGCGGGAATCGTCGGAGCGCAGATGCCCTTCGGCGGTCCGTACCTGGACTCCGCCACCATCGATGTGATCAGACAGTGGATCGCAAACGGCGCGCCACCGGCGGATGCGACGACGGCGGCTGCGCACTTCGCGGTGAGCTCGGTATCGCCGTCCGGGCAAACCACACTTCCCGCGCCGCAGATCGTGTTGGTGCTCAACCATGAGCCCGACGCATCGCTCATCAACTACACGACGCTGCGGCTGGATCGGCTGACCGCGAACGGCGCGGAGCCGGCGAGCGATTCGCTCTCGCTGCAGCTGGCCAAGGGCAATCCGCGCGCGCTGCTCATCACCCCCGGCACGCCGCTTACGCCCGGCCACTATCAGCTGAGCGTGCGCGGCACCGGCGGGGCTGCGCTCGCCGACCAGAACGCCGAGACCCTCGAGCGCGACTACCGCTTCGAATTCACCGTCAGCGGTGCCCGATGACACGCCAGGCGGCCTGCCTCGCCCTGCTGTGGGCCGCGCTCGGTTTGGCCGCCAGCCCGACCGCATTTGCCGAGCCCTACCTCGCCATCGCCAACGGCTACAAGTGCAGCCAGTGTCACCTCAATCCCACCGGCGGCGGCCTGCGTAACGCCTACGGCGATGTGTTCGCGCAGTCGCTGCTGCCCGCCAGGCATCTCGACATCGGCACCGACAGCTGGGCGGGTCAGATCAACCGCTTCCTGTCGATCGGCGGGGACCTGCGCTTTGACGCCTCGAGCACCCAGGCTGCCAACACCCAGACCCTGAACCAGTTCCAATTGCAACAGACCCGGGTCTACCTCGATGCCAGCGTGATTCCCGACCGACTGCTGGTGTACGTCGATGAACAGGTCGCGCCCGGCGGCGCGCTGAACCGTGAAGCCTACGGGCTGTACTTCTCGGCCGATCACAGCTGGTACCTGAAGGCCGGACAGATGTATCTGCCGTTCGGCTTTCGGCTGCAGGATCAGACCGCTTTCATCGAACAGATCAGCGGCATCAACATGACCACGCCCGACCAGGGCGTGGAGTTCGGTTGGCTGAAGGGGCACTGGGACGCGCAGCTTGCGCTCAGCAACGGCACCGCCGGTGGCGCGGCCAGTGGCAACGGCAAGCAGGCGAGCCTTCAGCTGATGTGGGTTGAAACCGCCTGGCGGCTCGGCGCGGCCGCGAACTACAACGACGCAGGCTCAGATGGCAGCAAGAGCGCCTTCGCGGTGTTCGGCGGGTTGCGCAGCGGACCCATCGCCTGGCTCGCCCAGGCCGAGCTCATCGACAACCGCACCACGGCCAGCCTGCCCAACGGCGCCAGCACGAGCTCCACCGCCACCCCGGCCGGCGCCGTGCAGATGCTCGCATCGCTGCTCGAAGCGGACTGGGGATTCGCGCGCGGCAACAATCTGAAGGTTACCGACGAGTTCCTGAATCCGGACCGTGCGGCGGGACACGGCGAGCAGACGCGCTGGAGCTTCGTCTATGAGCTCACGCCGATCCAGTTCGTGCAGCTGCGCGCCGGCGTGCGGCTGTCGGACGGCGTCCCGCAGGATCCGGTCCAGCACACGCGCCTTTACTTCCTCGAGCTACACGGATTCTTCTGACTTGCGCCGCAGCTCGCGCGGCAGCGAGAACAGCACGTGCTCCTCGCGGCCGACCACCTCGCGCGGCGCCTCACCGCCCCAGCGCGCGAGCTGCTCGATGACCTGCCGCACCAGCAGTTCAGGCGCTGAAGCCCCGGCGGTCACGCCGACCGCGCGCTTGCCTTCGAACCACTCCTCGTGCAGCTCCGCCGGTCCGTCGATCAGGTAACCGGGCACCCCGGCGCGGTCGGCGAGCTCGCGCAGACGGTTGGAGTTGGAGCTGGTGCGCGAGCCCACCACCAAAAGCACATCGCACTGCTCGAGCAGCTTCTTGACGGCATCCTGGCGGTTCTGGGTGGCATAGCAGATGTCCTCGCGCTGCGGGGCTGCCAGCTGCGGGAAGCGGGCGCGCAGCGCGGCGACGATCTCCGCGGTGTCATCCACCGAGAGGGTCGTCTGGGTGACGAAGGCGAGCTGCAGCGGGTCGCGCACCGCAAGCGCCTCGACCTCGGCGATGGTCCCCACCAGGTGGATGCGCCCGCCCGCGGACGTATCGAAGCGCCCCACGGTGCCCTCTACTTCCGGGTGCCCCGCATGACCGATGAGGATCACATCGCGGCCGTCGCGGGCGTAGCGCTGCACCTCCATGTGCACCTTGGTCACGAGCGGACAGGTGGCATTGAACACCATCAGCCCGCGCTCGCGCGCCTCCTCCTCCACCGCATTCGACACGCCGTGCGCGGAGAAGATCACCGTGCCGCCTGCGGGAACCTCGCTCAGCTCGTCGACGAAAACCGCGCCGAGGCCGCGCAAGCGCTCCACCACGTGGCTGTTGTGGACGATCTCGTGGCGCACGTAGATCGGCCGGCCGAACAGCTCCAGCGCCCGCTCGACGATGTCGATGGCGCGGTCGACACCGGCGCAGAAGCCGCGCGGATTAGCAAGCAGTATCTGCATCATGGACGCAACCTCTTCGCGGCGCGTGTCTCGCGCCAGGCATCGATCAGCAGCACGAGCGCCCCGATCGTAATGGCGGAATCGGCCACGTTGAAGGCCGGAAAATACGCCCGGCCCCAGTGTACATGGATGAAATCGACCACCCGTCCGATGGTGAGCCGGTCGAGCATGTTACCGAGGGCGCCGCCGACGATGAGCGCCAGGCCGCAGGCGAGCAGACCGTGCACGCGGGCATCCAGGCGGCGCATCCACACCAGCAGCGCCGTAGCAACGGCGGCGGCCAGCACCACGAACAGCCAGCGCTGCCAGCCGGACGCCTGTGACAGGAAACTGAACGCGGCCCCGGTGTTATACGTGAGGATGATGTCCAGCACCTTAAGCACGTGCACCCGCTCGAACAGCGAGAAGTGATGCGTGATCCAGGCCTTCACCAGCTGGTCGGCGACGATGATGGCCGCCGCGAGCGGCAGCCAGCGCCAGCCGCTCGCCGCCAGCGGCAGCACACGCGCCGCGGCGGGCTTGACGGTGCGCACTGCCGGCGTAGCGCCGTTGTCGGCATCGCTCATACGTATATCCTCTGCTCGCCAGGCCCTTCGATGTTGATGACGCAGCGGGCACACAGCTGCGGATGACGCGCGTCGGCACCGACCTCGCGCCGGTGCTGCCAGCAGCGTACGCATTTGGGGTCGGTGGTGGGCTGCACCACGATCCATACCCCGCTGCTGCCGGTGTTGGTGGCCGGCACAGCACCCGGCGGGGCCACCGCCGCCTCATGCACGTGGGCGTGCGAGGTGATGAGTAGGAAGCGCAGCTCGGCGCCCAGGGCTGCGAAGCGCGCAAGCTCCTCGGGCCGGCAGTAGATGTCCACCTGCGCATCAAGCGGCGCGCCGATGCGGCCCTGCTCGCGCAGCTTCTCGAGCTCGCGCGTCACATCGGTGCGCAGCGCGATGAGCGCCGCCCAGTCGATCGGGTCCGCCGGTACCTGCGGCAGCGCATGCCAGGTGGCATGGAAGACCGACTCCTGGCGCGCCCCCGGCAGGTAGCCCCACACCTCCTCGGCGGTGAAGCACAGAATGGGCGCCAGCCAGCGCACCATGCACTCGGCGATGTGGAACATGGCGGTCTGTGCCGAGCGGCGCGCCGGCCCGTCGGCGGGGGTGGTGTACATGCGGTCTTTGATGACATCCAGGTAGAAGCCGCCAAGATCCACGCTGCAGAAATTGTGCACCTTCTGATAGATGAGGTGGAAAGTGTAGGCGCGGTAGGCCTCGATGATCTCCGTCTGCAGCGTGTGCGTACGTGACAGCGCCCAGCGATCGAGCGCCAAGAGCTCATCCACCGGCAGCGCGTGGCGCGCCGGATCGAAGCCGTGCAGGTTACCGAGCAGGAAGCGCAGCGTGTTGCGCATGCGGCGGTACGAGTCGGCCATGCGCTTGAGGATCTCGTCCGATACCGCGATCTCGTTGGCGTAGTCGGTCGCCGAGACCCACAGCCGCAGCACGTCCGCGCCGAGGGTATTCATGACCTTCTGCGGGGCAACGACATTGCCGAGCGACTTGGACATCTTGCGGCCCTTCTCATCGACCGTAAAGCCGTGCGTCAGCACGCCACGGTAGGGCGCGCGCTGGTAGAGCGCCTCGGACATGAGCAGCGAGCTGTGGAACCAGCCACGGTGCTGGTCCGACCCCTCCAGGTACAGATCCACCGGCGCGGTCACTTCCGGGCGCTCGCTGCCCACGCACTCGAACGAGAGACCCGAGTCCGCCCACACGTCCATGACATCGTTGACCTTGTCGTAGTGCTCGGCATCCGCGCCGAGCAGCTCGCGTGGCTCGAGCGAGAACCACGCATCGATGCCGCCCTGCTCCACCAGCGCCGCTGCGGCCGTGATCAGCTCCTGAGTGCGCGGATGCAGCTCGCCGGAGCGCTTGTGGACGAACAGCGGGATCGGCACCCCCCAGGTGCGCTGGCGCGAGATGCACCAGTCGGGGCGGCTCTCGATCATGCCGGTGATGCGCTGCTCGCCCCAGGCCGGCGTCCATTGCACCGCCTTGATGTCGCGCAGCGCGTGCTCGCGAAGGGCGGCACGCTCCATGCTGATGAACCATTGCGGCGTGGCGCGGAAAATCACCGGCGTCTTGTGACGCCAGCAGTGCGGGTAGCTGTGGCGGATGGTTTCCTGGTGCAGCAGCCGCCCCTCCCGGGCCAGCGCTGCGATGATCACCGGATTGGCCTCATCCACCTTCAACCCCGCGAGCAGCGGTGTACCGGGCAGGAAGCGCCCGTCATCACCGACCGGGTTGGTCACGGGCAGCGAGTAGCGCTGGCCGACGATGAAGTCCTCCTGGCCGTGGCCGGGGGCGGTGTGCACCGCGCCGGTCCCCGCATCCAGCGTGACGTGCTCGCCGAGGATGACCGGCACCTCGCGGTCCTGGAAAGGATGCCGAAGCTTCAGGCCCTCGAGCGGCTGTCCTTCGAACTGTGCCAGCGCCACCGCGCCGCTCAGGCCGTAGCGCTCAAGGCACGCCTCCAGAAGATCGGCGGCGAGGATCAGCCGGTGTGAGGCGCCCTGCTTGGACGCCTCGACCAGCACGTAGCGCAATTGCGCGCCCAGCGTCACCGCCTGGTTGGCCGGCAGTGTCCAGGGAGTGGTGGTCCAGATGACCACATCCACGGCTGCGGGGCCGAGCTCGGCCGCGCTCATCTTGAGGCGTCTGGCGAGCTCGCGGTTGTCGCTGACGCGAAAGGCCACATCGATGGCCGGGGAGCTCTTCTCCTCGTACTCCACTTCCGCCTCGGCCAGCGCCGAGCGGCAGTCGAGACACCAGTGCACGGGCTTGACACCCTTGTATAGGTGCCCGTTGCGGATGATGTGCCCGAAGGCGCGCAGCTGCTGTGCCTCGTAGCCCTTGGACATGGTCAGATACGGGCGGTCCCAGTCGCCGAGAATGCCGAGCCGCTTGAAGTCGAGGCGCTGCAGATCGATCTGCTTGAGCGCAAAGGCACGGCAGGCGGCGCGAAAGGCCTGACGGTCGAGCTTGTGTCCCGGGCGGCCGTGCTCCTTTTCCACCTGCAGCTCGATCGGCAGCCCGTGGCAATCCCAGCCCGGGATGTAGGGGGAATCAAAGCCATCGAGCGTGCGCGACTTGACGACGATGTCCTTCAGGATCTTGTTCACGGCATGACCGATGTGGATCGCGCCGTTTGCGTACGGCGGCCCGTCGTGCAGCACGAAGCGCGGGCGGCCGCGCGCGATGTCGCGCAGCTTCAGGTAGGTGCGGCGCTGCTGCCAGCGCTCGACCGCCGCAGGCTCACGCCGGGCGAGATCGGCCTTCATCGGAAAATCCGTCTGCGGCAGGTTGATGGTGTGCTTGTACTCGGCCATGTCTTCTACATTCAGGCGTTCAGGATCCGGCGCGCCTCGGCGGCATCGCGGTGCATCTGCGCGGTGAGTTCCCCGAGGTCTGCGAAGCGCGCCTCGTCGCGCAGCTTCGCCACGAACTCCACCTCGATCTCGCGACCGTACAGGTCGCCCGCAAAATCAAACACGTGCGCTTCCAGCAGCGCCTGCGTACCGGCCACGGTCGGGCGCGTACCGAGGCTCGCAACGCCGGCCAGTGCGCAGTCCGCCACCCCGTGCACCCGTACCGCGAATATCCCGGCCACCGGCGCGCGGCGGCGCTCGAGCGGCAGGTTGGCGGTGGGAAAGCCCAGATCTGTGCCGAGGCGCTCGCCGCCCCTCACCCGGGCGCGCATCGACCAGGGCCGCCCGAGCCAGCGCCGCGCCCGCGCAAAGTCGCTGGCGGCCAGCGCCGCGCGCACCCCGCTGCTGCTGATGCGCTCCCCGTCGAGCATGATCGGCTCGAGCACATCGACCTCGAAGCCGAGCCGCCGGCCGGCCGCGGCCAGCACGGCCGCCGTGGCCTCGCCGTGTTTCGCGAAGCGAAAGTCGTGGCCCACCACCACGACCCGGGGCGCCAGCTGCCGCGCCAGCAGCTGGGCAAAACCTTCAGCCGGGAGGTTACGCAAAGCCTCGCCGAAGCGCAGCACCCACAGCCAGTCCGGCCCCCCCTGCTGGGCGAGAATCCGCCAGCGCTCGCGCAGGCTGGTCAGCCGGGCGGGCGGAGCCTCGGGAGCCAGGTACTCGCGGGGCATCGGCTCGAAGGTCAGCAGCACCGCCGCCGATCGCAGGCGGTCCGCATGCTCCTTCAGCCGCCCGAGCAGCGCCTGATGTCCGAGGTGAATGCCATCGTACGTACCGATGGTGACGGCACACCCTGAGCTCAACCCCTCTGGCCCCGTGACGCCTCGAATGAGCCGCATAGTTACTAAACTATTGATCTTTAAACATAAGTCCCGTCCCGAGGACCGCGGACCTGCCGCCGGCAGACAGTTTATGTGAACCCTCGCGGCGGCGCCGGCCGGCATCCGCCAAGCGCGTTGACAAGCACCCGCCGGCTGCGCAGACTACCGCCCCCGCGACCGGAGGCGGGTTTTTTTCTACGGAGATTTCGTGGCCAATACCAAGTCCGCCGAGAAGGCTGCCCGCCAGGCCGAAAAGCACCGCGCGCGCAACGTCGCGCTGCGCTCGCGCATGCGCACCGCGGTGCGCAACGTGACCACGGCCATCTCCGGGGGCAACAAGGAGGCGGCCAAGACCAGCTACCTGCAGGCGATGCCGGTCATCGATTCGCTGGTCGGTAAGCAGATCATTCACCGTAACAAGGCCGCGCGGCACAAGAGTCGGCTGGCGGCCCGTATCCGTACGATGCAGTGAGGAGTGTCCCGAGCATGAACGACAAAGCTCGCATCCCGGTTCCGGTAGTTCCGACCCCACTCAAGTTACGTCCCGCCGCACGGCGCCAGCATCTTCTGGAGATGATGCGCGCTCGCGTGCCGCACGATCGTGCGCCTCCAAAAATGCCATAACCGCCTCGCATAGCGGTTTAGTTCCCGCACCTGTCGCTGCCGAGATCAGAAAGTGCGGCCCCCGATAGCGGAGGCGCCGCACGATCTCGCGCGCGCGCTGCTGCGCCTGCTCGGCCGGCAGCAGGTCCCGCTTGTTGAGGATCAGCCAGCGCGGCTTAAGCGCGAGCTCCTTGCTGAATTTCTTCAGCTCCGCAACGATTGCCCGCGTATCGCGCACCGGATCGGCATCCGGGTCGAGGGGTGCGATGTCCACCAGGTGCAACAGCAGGCCGGTGCGCTGCAGGTGCCTGAGGAAGCGGATCCCCAGGCCCGCGCCTTCCGCCGCCCCTTCGATCAGGCCGGGAATGTCGGCCATCACGAAGCTGCGATGCTCGCCCACGGCGACGACCCCGAGATTCGGGTACAGCGTGGTGAAGGGATAGTCCGCAACCTTTGGCCGCGCGGCGGACACGGCGCGGATCAGCGTGGATTTGCCGGCGTTCGGTAACCCGAGCAGGCCCACGTCGGCGATCACCTTGAGCTCGAATTCAAGCGCGCGCTTCTCGCCCGGCAGGCCCGGACCGAACTGGCGCGGGGAGCGGTTGGTGCTCGACTTGAAGCGCTGATTGCCCCAGCCGCCCTTGCCGCCGCGCGCGACCAGGAGCTCATCGCCATCGCTGGTGAGATCGCCGAGCAGCTCCCGCGTCTCCGAATCGCGCACCACCGTGCCGATCGGCACCGGCACGTACAGGTCCGCCCCGCTGCGCCCGGTGCAATCGTTCGCGCCGCCGGCCTCGCCGTGCCCGGCCTTGAAGGCGCGCTCGATGCGAAAGTCCGCGAGCGTGTTGATCCCGGAAGCCGCGCGCAGGTACACGCTGCCGCCGTGGCCGCCGTCGCCGCCATCCGGTCCGCCGAACGGGACGAATTTCTCGCGCCGGAAGCTGGTGCTGCCGCGGCCGCCGTTGCCGGCCTGCACCCGTGCCTTCGCCTCGTCAACGAATTTCATGATGCGACTCTAGCGCAAACAAAAACCCCGGCGTCGGCGGCCGGGGTTTTCAGGGTCAGTGCGCGCGGGGAGATGGCGCGCCGTTTCAAGCCTTCTCGGGCAGTACGCTCACGTACGTGCGCTGCTGGGCGCCTTTCTTCTGGAACTCAACCTTGCCGGTCACCTTGGCGAACAGCGTGTGGTCGGTGCCCACGCCGACATTTGAGCCCGCACGTACCTGCGTGCCGCGCTGGCGGATCAGGATGTTGCCGGCCAGGACCTGCTCGCCGCCGAAGCGCTTCACGCCCAGCCGCTTGGAGTGCGAATCGCGCCCGTTCTTGGTACTGCCGCCTGCTTTTTTGTGTGCCATGGGTTAACCCGAACTGATGTCAGTCACCTTGACCTCGGTGAACAGCTGACGGTGGTTCTTCTGCCTGAGGTAATGGGCGCGGCGCTTGAACTTCACGATCGACACCTTGGCGCCCTTGCCGTGGCGCACCACGGTCGCGAGTACCTTGCCGCCCTTGAGCAGCGGCTTGCCGATCTTGACCTCGGCGCCCTCGCCCACCAGCAGCACCTCGCCAAACTCGACCGTCGCGCCCGGCTCCGCGTCGAGTTTCTCGACGCGCAGCACCCCGTCCTTGGTGACCCGATACTGTTTGCCGCCCGTGGCGATGACTGCGTACATGGTATTTGTAAGGTAGAGAATGGGCTTGACGTGAAAGGCCGCGCATTCTACTGGTGGGCTCCCCCGCGGTCAAACGGCACTTTTTTCAAGGGCGGCGCGGACTTAGCCCGGAATTCTCCGGCCGCTTGGGAACGCGCGGATGCATTTCTCTAAAGCCGGCCCGGTCGGATAGGATGCGCTGCCGCCAGCACGGCAGTAAACCCCGTCCCAGCAACGCACCGGCCCCCTCAATGACCCTGGATGAGATTCGCGCGCTGATTCACGCCGACCTGCGCTCGGTGGACGCAGTTGTCCGCGCCCGCCTGAAGAGCGTCGTGCCACTCGTCGACCAGGTCGCCGAACACATCGTTTCGGGTGGCGGCAAGCGGCTGCGCCCGCTGCTGGTGCTGCTGGCGGCGCGCGCTTGCGGCTATGAGGGCAGCGCGCACATCGAGGCGGCCGCCTTCATTGAGTTCATCCACACCGCCACCCTGCTGCACGATGACGTCGTCGATGGCTCCTCGCTGCGTCGTGGCCGCCATACGGCGAACGAGGTATACGGCAACCAGGCGAGCGTTCTGGTCGGGGATTTTGTCTACTCGCGCGCATTCCAGATGATGGCGGCGCTCAACAGCCAGCCGGTCATGGAGATCATGGCGCTGGCCACCAACATCATCGCCGAGGGCGAAGTCCTGCAGCTCATGAACGCGCACGATCCGGATACCACCGAGCAGCGCTACCTCGAGGTGATTTACCGAAAGACCGCCAAGCTGTTCGAGGCGGGTGCCGAAGTGGCTGCGGTGCTTGCCGCGAGCGAGCCGCGCACCCGCGAGGCGCTCGCCACTTACGGGCGCCACCTCGGCACCGCCTATCAGCTGGTCGACGATGTGCTCGACTATCGCTCCAACCCCAAGGAGCGCGGCAAGAATCTCGGCGACGACCTGGCGGAAGGCAAGCCGACGCTACCCCTGATCCATGCGCTCAAGAACGGCAGCGAGGGACAACGCGCGGCGATCCGCGATGCCATCAGGCAAGGCGCGGTGACACAGCTCGAGCCGGTGATTGCCGCTATCGAGGCAACCGGGGGTCTTGAGTACGCGGCGTGTCTTGCGCGCGCGGAAGCCGAGCACGCGCTCGCCTCCCTCGAGGTGCTGCCCGACTCCTCTTATAAGACCGGCCTTGCCGCGCTGGCACGCTTTGCGGTCGGGCACACGACCTGATCTCAAACAGCGCACCCATGTGAACAGAGCGAAATGAGCATTACCATGATCGTCAACACTTCACGCGCCGTGCTCGCGGCCGCGGTGGTCATCGGGCTTGCGGCGTTGCCCGCTGCACGCGCTGCCGACGAGACTTCCGCCGCCGCGCCGGCCGAGACGCTGGTGCTGAAAGCGGCTCACGTCTTTGATTCGACCGGAACTGCGCTGAAGGATGGCGTCATCGTCGTCGTGCGTGGCGATCGCATCGTCTCGGTCGGCACTGCGGCAGCTCCGGCCGGAGCGCGCGTGATCGATCTTGGCGATGCGACATTGCTGCCGGGGTTCATCGACGCCCACACCCATCTGACGATGCAGTTCGACAAGGACTACTACCGCGGCGTCTATAACAACCTGATGCGCTTCCCCGCCGAACAGGCCATGTACGCGGCCCTCTACGCACGGCGCACGCTCGAGGCGGGCTTCACGACGGTGCGCAATGTTGGCGCAGATGACTTCATCGATGTCGGACTGCGCAACGGCATCAACGCCGGCATCACCGAAGGCCCGCACATGCTCACGGCGGTGCACGGCATCGGCTCCCCGGGCGGCCATTTTGATCACTATGCGCTGCCGCCTGATCGGGTCAAGCCGTGGGGTCCGATCGAGGGCATCTGCAGCGGCCCCGAGGAGTGCCGCCAGGCGGTTCGCTATCAGCTGAAGTGGGGCGCCGATGTCATCAAGATCGCCGCCAGCGGCGGGGTGCTCTCGGAAAGCGACCCGGTGGATGTCCCGCAGCTCACGCCCGAGGAACTGACGGCTATCGTTTCAGAAGCGCACAAGTGGCGCCGCAAGGTTGCCGCCCATTGCCACGGTGATGCGGCGGCCCGCCTGGCTATC
>Ga0209624_10000882_pt1 | contig 25333 bp, 18 predicted proteins | sample JacPinW_OM2H0_O1_FD_188565 | JGI IMG/M metagenome (GOLD analysis project Ga0209624, IMG submission 188565) | Forest soil microbial communities from Algoma, Ontario, Canada - Jack Pine, Ontario site 1_JW_OM2H0_O1 (SPAdes) (version 2) | ecosystem: Environmental > Terrestrial > Soil > Boreal...
GTCAGGCGGAATCCTCAGCCGTCATATCTGGCGGTTTGCGGATCTGGCCACCCGCCTCGATTTCCTGCTCGCCGGCTTTGGTTGGTGCAACATGCCGAGCCACATGGTCTCCGAGCACGTCGCCGCCGGCCGCCTGAAGAGGCTCGCGCTCGCCAATCAAGAGGAAGTCGCGCTGCCTCTTTACGTCGTGCATGAGCGCGGCCGCCTGCCGGGCCGAGCGGGACGATGGCTGATCGCAGACTTGCGCGAGCGCATGAAGACCTGCCCCGGCGCCTATCACCGCAACCAGGAAGAGCCAGCGGCAGCAGAAGCCGTCGCCGCTTGATAAAGGCTGCGGCGCGCCTGTGGCCAGCGGCCGGCTAACGCGTCGTCATTGCTTCGGCGAACGAAGCAAGGCCGCGAGCGCGACCCTCGCTTCGTCGATCAGCCATTCCTGGTATCGATAGTACATCTCCGAGCCCATCGGCGTGACATAGGAGCTGAGCTGATCCTCACAACGCCGGCGAAGTGTGTCGAACTCCTTCTTGAGCGCTTCCGCGGCCTCTCTGTCCTTCGGCGTCTGGATGACCGTCCCGGGCGGGAGCGCTTTGATCTGCTCTCGCGTGATGCCGGAAAGTGCGCGCGCCTTGATTTGCTCCTCGCTCAGGCCGGGATACGCGAGCGCCTTCAGCCGTCCCTCCAGCAGCGCCCGGTTGGCGTCGATACGCCACAGCCTGAAGCGACTGTACGAGCCAACCGCATTCAGCAGAACGGTGGCCGCCATCGCCAGATAGATCCAATAGGCGGGCGACATCAGGTTGACGAGCCAGGGGAAATATTTGTCCGCGATCTCCGGCTCGCCGCTGGCGAAGAATTCGCGCGCCTCGTCGGCCAAGGGCGCGCTATCCTGCGACTTCGCGGACGGCGGCGGGTTCGCGTGAACGAAAGTGGGGAACTCCTCGCTGAGCAACATCAAGAAGGCGACCCGCTCCGCGCGATGCACGCACGAATTGGTCATGACGAGCGTGTCGACCTGCGCGACCAGCTTGTCGGTGGCGGGGATCGGCTTGGCGATGTCGTAATAGCCTGCCGGAATCCGGCCCAGTCGCAGCCACTTGTCTCGGGCCACCAGACCTTCGATGTCCGCGGGAGCGACGATCTCGAGGTCGTACTTGTTCGCGAGCGTGCGCACCATCTCCGCGCTTTCGTTCATGACGGAGGCCGCGACGTCGAGCTGGCCGTCGCGGACCAAGGCCGCTTGAGCTTCGAGTTCATGATTCGAGGGCTTCAGACCGAGACCGCTGAGGTCGGAATTCTCCAGCAATTGCTGCATCAGGTAGCCCGTGCCCGAGCCTTCCGGACCGATCCCGACGGAAGCGCCTTTGAGGTCATCGAACGTGTTGATCGCGCGTCCGCGTCGGGCAAACAGGAACAACGATTCCGGCTGCGGGAGTCTTCCGAGCGTGGTCAGGCCCGCGTCCGCCGGCGCCGGCACGCCATCTTGAACGAAAGCGAAGGCGGGACTGCATTGCCCGTTTTCGCCGACGAGGCGGGCGATGTTTTCGACCGACCCCGCCGTCGACGCGACCTTCAGATGACCGTTTTTCTTGAGCGCGCGCGCCGCCAGTCTATCGCCCAGCGTGTGATAAGCCCCGGTCGGCGCCCCCGTCAGGACGGAAGCCCGTAAGAAGGCATAGTCGCCGGAGACGGTGTAATAGAGAAGTGCGGCAGCCGCGGCGAGAAGCGCGAGCGCAATCAACAGGCCCCTCGTCCAGGCCCTCCGATTTCCGTGCGGTCCGAACGCCAGGTCGTCCAGAAAGCTCATGCTTTGACACCCGACCTCAAGGATGGTGAATTCGGTTTTATAGTGGTTGGACTGCGGATCAGACGCAATGGCGCAATATCACGTCTGTTCAGCCTACCGCGTCCTGCCCTCGCGCCCATAGAGCAGGAGCATGGCGACAATGACGACGCCGTAGGTGATCTGCCGCCCCGCCTCGGGCATCTGCACGACCGAGAGGATGGACTGGAGCAGCGTGATAAGGATCACGCCTGCGACGGTGCCGAAATAGCTGCCGCGTCCGCCTAGGATCGAAGCGCCGCCAAGCACGATGGCGGCGATCGCCGGCAACAGGTATGCGTCGCCCATCGCTTGCGCCGCCTTGCTCGCGTATCCGGCGAGCAATACCCCGCCGAAGGCCGAGAGACCGCCGGCAAGCGCAAACGCGATCAGCACCACGCGCTGGGTGTTGATGCCCGAGAGATAGGCGGCGCGCTCGCGGTTGCCGATGCCGTAGACGGCGCGGCCGAAGGTGGTGCGGTTGAGCAGGAAGATCGCGCCGGCGCCGACGACCGCCCAGACGATGAGCGCGTTCGGCAGGCCGAAAAAGAGTTCGCCGGTGGCGAGCGCGCGCATCGCCGGCGACGAGGAATCCTGCGGCGAGAAGCCGCCGGTGTGCACGACCATCAGCCCTTGCGCCACCGCATTGACGGCCAGCGTGATGATCATCGAGGGAATGCGCAAATAGGCGACGCCAAAGCCGTTGACGAGGCCAAGCGCGACCCCGCAGGCGATGCCGAACGGTATGGCGATCACGTGCCCGACCGGCCCCCATCCCGTTGCGGCCGTCGACATCATGCCTCCGACCGCGACCACCCAGGGAATGGAGAGATCGATCTGCCCGAGCAGAATGACGATCATCGTCCCCGTCGCGATCACGCCAAGAAACGAGGCGACCTTCAATTGCTGCAAAAGATATTCGGGCGAGAGAAAACTGCTCGAATAGAGCGAACCCAAAAGCAGCATCGCAATGATGCAGGCGAAGGCGATCGCGACCGGCGGATCGATCCGCCGCTTGAGCGCCTCGGCAAACCCCGGCTGCGCGTTTTCGCTCATGGGAAAAGCTCGAGCCGATTGCGGACCTGGAACACCCTCGCCGAGCCGACGCAAACCGCGGCGAGCAGCACCAGCCCCTGGAAGAGCGGCTGCCACAGCGGATCGAGATTGAACACGAACAGCAGGTCGCCGATGGTTCGGAACATCAGCGCGCCGAAGATGGCGCCGATCGCGCTCCCCGAGCCGCCGAATAGCGAGACGCCGCCGAGCACCACCGCGGCGATTGAGAAGAGCGTATAGGTGTTGGCGTTGGCTGCGGACGCTTCGCCGGAATAGGTGACAAAGGTGAGAAAGAGTCCGCCGAGCGAAGCCGCCAGTCCCGAAAGCACATAGGCGAAGAATTTAGCCGCGCCGACCGGGACGCCCGACATGTACGCCGCGCTCTCGGAAGAGCCGACGGCATAAGCCGCGCGGCCGATCGTCGAGCGGCTATAGGGAACCCAGAGTACGAGCACGACGAATGCGAGCGCGACCAGGCTCGCCGGCGCGACATCGAAGATTTTGCCAGTCAGCGCATCCGCAACCGGGCTGTAGACATCTCCACCGGGAACCGAGCGCAAAAGAAGCGCGAGGCCGAAGAACGCCGCCCCCGTCGCGATGGTGGCGACGATCGGCTGCAGGCGCCCATAGATGACGATGAGCCCGTTGATCACCCCACAGGCGAGACCCGTCAGCAGAACGCCGAGGATCCCGAGCGTGGCGCTTGTCGCACTTCCGACGACGATCCATGAGGCGAGGCAATTGGTGAGGACCATCACCGCACCGACCGAAAGATCGATGCCCGCGGTGATGACGACGAAAGTCTGGGCCATCGCCACCAGCGCCAGCAGCACGCCCTTGTTGGCGGCGGTCTGCACCACATTGGCGGTGAAGCCGGCCGGATGATTGCTCGTGTAGATCGCGAACATCACGACGAAGAACGCGATTGCAAGGAGCGTCCCGCGGTTTTGGGCGAGTAGATAGCGCCACTCGCTCATTGCGCCGTCGCTCCGGCGGCCACGTCTTCGGAGGAAATGTTGAGCGCGCTCGCGATCAGCGCGTGCTCGGTAATCTCGGCGCCGGCGAGTTCGCGTCTGATCGCGCCGTCGTAGAGCACGAGCGCGCGGTCGCAGCAGCCGATCAGTTCGTCATAGTCGGTGGTGTAGAAGACGATTGCCGCGCCTTGGTCTGCGAGCCGGCGCAGAAGCGCATAGATTTCCTGCTTGGTGCCGACGTCGATGCCTCGCGTGGGATCATTGAGCAGGATGATGCGCGGCTCGGCCATCAGCCACTTGGCGATGACCACCTTCTGCTGATTGCCGCCCGAGAGCGATCCGGCGGGAATGTCCGTCCCCGCGGCATGGATTTCGAGCAGATCCATGAGCTCGCCCACGAGCTTGGTCTCGCGCGCGCGATCGATTATACCGCCTTTCGACACGCGCTGAAGCGCGGCGAACGAGAGATTCTCGCGCACCGACATTGGCAGCATCAAGCCTTCCGTCTTGCGGTCCTCGGGGATCAGCGCCATGCCGATGCGCTTGCCCTTTGCCGCGTGCGGGCTCGAAGGCGAAGCGGGCGCGCCCGCCACCCGGATCTCGCCCGATACGCCGCGCAGGACGCCGAACAAGGCGAGCAACAGTTCCCGCTGGCCCTGCCCGTCGAGACCGCCGAGACCAACGATCTCGCCGGCGTCGGCGGTGAACGAGATGTCGCGCAGGCGGTCCGCCCAGTTGAGATTCCTCACTTCGAATAATGGCGTCTGAGCCTTGGCGCGCGCGACCGGCTTCGGCGGGAAGATGTGGCTGTACTCGCGCCCGATCATCATTTCGATGACTTCGTTGTCGGTCTTCGTGCCGGCCAAGTAGGTCGCGACATTGGCGCCGTTCCTGAACACCGTGCTCTCGTCCGCAAGCTCGGCGATCTCATGCATGCGGTGGGAGATGTAGAGGAGCGCCAGCCCTTCCTGGCGCAAGCGCTTGAGGACGACGAATACCTTGGCGACATCGGCTGCGGTCAACGCCGACGTCGCCTCGTCGAGAATAAGGAGGCGCGGCTTGCGCGCAAGCGCCTTGGCGATCTCGACCATCTGCCGGCGCGATAGGGCCAAGTCCTTGACCAGCGCCATCGGATGGATTTCGGGCGCTCCGGCTCGATCGAGCGCCTCCTCGGCGAGGCGACGCTGCGCGCGCCGGTCGATCATCCCGAAACGGCGCGGCGGATTGGAGATGGCGATGTTGTCGGCGACCGAAAGGTCGGGAACGAGCGAAAGCTCCTGGAAGATGCAGACAATGCCGGCGCGATTGGCGGCGGCGGGGGAATCGAAGGCGACTTCCGCGCCGTCGAGCACGATGCGACCCGAGTCCTGCGCCACGACGCCAGACAGGATCTTGATCAGGGTGGACTTGCCTGCGCCGTTCTCGCCGAGAATGGCGTGAATGCGTCCCGCGAACACGGTGAGATTTGCGTCGGCGAGCGCGCGCACGCCTCCGTAACGCTTGGAAACGCCCTCCATGCGCAGGATCGGCGAGGCCGTCGACTCCGCTCCGTTCACGCCGCCAACCCTTGCCCCTCAACACGCCCATGGGGTCGCGACGCGCCGGCCTCGCGAGAGCCGCCGCGAACCCGAGTGATCCGCGGCGGCGTTTGTTCGATTGTTACTTGTTCTCCTTCGACTGCCCCATGATCTCAGCTGCGCTGAAATTGATGTTGCAGGTGGGGAAGGAGTTGCCGACGAAGAAATTATCGCCGAGCTTGGAGTAAAAGTTCTCGTCGTCCTTGAAGTTGGGATCTTCGGCTAACGCCAGCGGAAGCTTCACCGCCTGCGGCACGACCTTGCCCTCAAGCGCCGAAATCGCGGTCAGAATCGCAACTGCGACCTGCGCCGGTCCGCTGCCGCCCGAAGCGCATTTCAGGCCGTCACCCGACAGCTTGGAGCACAGCTTGCGGAAGCCGTTCTCGGTCTCGCCGCCGAAAGGCGCCATTGGCTGCTTGGCGTCGAGCATCGCCTGCACGACGCCGGTGTCGCCGCCCTGCGCGGTAAAGCCATCGAAGTGCTTTTGCACGGCGATCGCGTCCGCCGTCACCTTTTGCGCGGTCGGGTCGTCCCACCTGCCGTAGACCTCAACGACGTCCCACTTCTTGCCGGTCTTATCCAGCGTCTCGTGGATCCCGTCGTGGCGGTCGCGGTCAACCGACGTGCCGGAGACGCCGCGCACTTCGAGGATCTTGCCGCCGTTCGGCAGATGTTTGTCGAGCCATTGCCCCCAATAGACGCCAAGGCCCTTCTGGTCGACGTCGACGTTGATCGCGTCCTCGGTGTCGAGCGTGTTGTCGAACGCAACGAGCACCACGCCCGCGTCCTTGGCTCGCTTGATAACCGGCTTGAACGCTTCGGGATTCTGGGCGTCGGTGACGATCGCGTCGTAGCCGGAATCGATGAAGTTGTTGATCGCGGCAATCTGCGCCGCAACGTCGTCGCCGGTCGAGACGACCTTGAATTCCTTGAGCTTGGCGGCGACCTCGGGCTGCGCCGCATAAGCCTTGGCCGTCTGGATCATCTGAATGCGCCAAGTGTTGGCGACGAACCCATTCGCGAGGGCGATGCGGTAAGGCCCTTTCTTGGCGGGGAACTTGAAAAACTTGGTCTTGTCGGACCAAGGCACAAAGCAAGCGGGGTCGGAGGCGGGGCCGGCCACGACCTCGGGTCCGGCTGCAAAAGCGGGCGCCGAGAAGGCGCACACGGCGGTCAGCATTGCGCCGCCGACGACGGCGACAGCGAGATGGCGGAAATGATTCATACTTGTCCTCCCTTTTGCGTCTCCACTGGCGACCTGCGTCCGGAGCGTGATCGCCGTCGAGCGCAGATCTCATGTTCAGTCGGTCATCAACAACGCCGCCCCGAAATCGCTCGGAGACGCCGGATGGATCGCCGGTCTGCATGCGCTGACATGTCACTATACGGACCGCCTTGCGCGCACAAGCCCGTGATCGAGCACCTGTCCGACCGTGACCCGCAGCAAAGATGCTACACGGCTTCCCGTGATGCGCGTGGGCCTGCCGCCCGGGGCGCGCTCACACGGAGGCAAGAATGGCCACAGTCAAGCTCTGGACCGACACGGAGGCGGAAGCGCACCCAAAGGTCAAAGCGGTCTTCGACGATATCCGGGCGACCCGGAAGTCCGACTTCGTCAACAATTTCTGGCGCGGCCTGGCCAACCAGCCCGAGGTTCTCGAGCGCACCTGGAACACGCTGAAAGCGGTCATGGGCGCGCCCGGGCCGCTTGATCCCCTGACTCGGGAACTGATCTATATCGCCGTGTCGATAACGAACAACTGCGCCTATTGCATACACTCGCATACGGCGGCGGCCCGCGCGAAGGGCATGACCTACGCGCAATATTCCGATTTTCTGGCGGTGGTGGGCATGGCCTCGCAGACAAACGCGCTGGTGACCGGCCTGCAGCTGCCCGTCGACTCGGCTTTCCTCATCGAGAGCTGAACAAAGAAAGCCGAAGCGCAGGGCCTTCCGGAGCGGCGGCGGCTGACGAGACGTTGGATTCCGAGATGCGGCCAATAAAAGGCCGCCCGGGATCGCTCGCGCGGGCCTCGTTCCTCTCAGATGGCGGTTCGCTTCGTTGTCGTCCCTGTCGCGGGCTTTCAGCGCGGCGCCCGGAATATGGGCGAGCGAACCGTCCGCGTCGGCCGAGCGCCATCCCCATCGGTTCATCCGCCTGACGGCCTGCCCACTTCACGGTCGTCCCAAGAGCGCACAGCGCGGTCCCGCAGAGGGAGGCCCGCTTGACAGGGCTAAGATGACCGGTCATATTGGAAGGATGCCTCGCCCAAGCCTCAGAGAGCAGATCATCGACGCCGCCGTTGCGACCCTGCACAGGCATGGCTTCAATGGCTCGAGCGTCCAGGACATTACCGAGGCGGCGCATGCTCCGAAGGGTTCGTTCTACAACCACTTCGAGAGCAAGGAGGAACTCGCGATCGCGGCGCTCAACCGCTATTGGGAGCGCGTGGAAGGGTCGCTCACCCTCCTCGACGGCGACAATATCCCGCCGCGGGAGCGGATCGCACGCTACTTCGGCCGCCTCAACGAAGCCGCCCGAAAGGGCGGATTTCGCACCGGCTGCATGATCGGCAACCTGACCGCGGAGATGGCCGGCCAGAGCCCGAAGGCGAGGAACCGGCTGGCCATTCTGCTCGCGCGATGGACCGCAGCGATCAAATCCTGCGTGAAGCAAGCGCAGGCGGACGGCTCGATGCGGCGCGACATCGATCCGGGGGACGCTGCCGCCTTCCTGCTCAACGCGTGGGAAGGCGCGGTGTTGAGGTCCAAGGTCGATCGCAACTCCGATGCCCTTACGGGCTTCGAGCGCATCGTCTCGACTCTGTTTGCCCCGTCATGGACCGCGCCCGTCGCGAGCTCACGGCGAAATCACGACCGTGCCGCAAGATGACCGGTCATTTTGAGCGCGAAAGGACGCCTGCCGTGGTCGGCTGTAACGGACGTAGACAACGACCAGGACGACCGGCGTCTCTGGTATTAAGATGACCGGTCGGCTGCAGCGGACGACAACCTCGACCAGGACGACCGGCGTCTCTGCAGCGTATTAAGATGACCGGTCATTTTGAGTGCGGAGGGACGCCGGCCGTGGTCGGCTGTAACCGACGACAACCACGACCAGCACGACCGGCGTCTCTGCGGCGGATTGAGATGACCGGTCATATTGTATCGGCGCGTTACGATCGGCGCGTTACGGGTCCTGTCTCCGCCCGGTCTCGCGCTGGCCAACGTCCTCATCGCAGAGGCGCGTCGGGCAGAAACAGAGTTTTGCCGCTGAACAACTTTCACAGGAGGACCCGAAGATGAAGGCCATACAATACACCGCCTATGGCGACTATGCCGAAAACAGACTTGCCGACCTTCCTGCGCCGAAACCCGCTGACGGGCAGGCGCTCGTCGCCATGCGGACCGTGGGGATTAATCCGCTCGACAATACCTTCCGTTCGGGCCGGCACTACGCCGCAACGGCTGAGAATTTGCCGCGGGTCGGCGGCCAGATGGGCGCTGGCGTGGTCGTCGAGTCCAAGAGCCCAAGGTTCAAGGCCGGCGATCGCGTGTTCGTCACCGGCCCCGGGTTTGGCGTCATCGCCGATGGCGTCTGGCGCGATCTCGTGGCGGCGCCGGCGGCGGGGCTATGGCCTATTCCGGAGAACATCGACGACGATCACGCGGCGGCGTTCCTGGCCGGCGCCGGTTATCTCACCGCTTATCTGGTCCTCAGCGAATTCGTCTCATTCCGGCCGGGGCAAAGCGTTCTTGCTCCCGGGATCGGCGGCGCGGTGGGAATGGAAAGCGTGCAGATCGCTCGCAAGCTTCAAGCCTCGCTCGCCATTTCGACCGCTAGCACGACCGCGAAAGCCGAGACGGCGCGCGCCGCGGGCTACGAGCACGTCATCGACTTGTCGAAGGAAAGCCTGCGGAGCGGCGTCATGCGGATCACCGACGGCAAAGGAGTCGATGTCGTCATTGATGGCGTCGGCGGCGCTCTCATGAGCGAGGCGCTTGGCTGTCTCGCCTTTGGCGGGTCTTACGCCGTGGTCGGCTACGCGAGCGGGCGGGAGTCGAACATCAACCTCACCGACGTGATCTGGAAGGCGGCCAAGGTGCGGGGCTTCACGCTGCGCGCCTTCGCGCCCGAAACCATCGCCGGCGCCCTGAAGACGCTGACCGAATACGCGGCCCAAGGCGCGCTTCAGCCGACGATCGCCAAGATCTTCCCGCTCTCGGACGCGCCCGAAGCGCTCCGTTACCTGATCGAAGGCCGTCCTTTCGGGCGGGTTCTCATGCGGGTCAACAGCTGAAAAAAGCCCGCCCGGGATCGCTCCCGCGCGGGCTTTTGTTCCAGACAGAGAGGCGGTTTACTTCGCCTTGTCGTTCCTGTCGCGGGCCTTCAGCGCCGCGCCAAGAATATCGCCGAGCGAAGCGCCCGAGTCGGCCGAGCCGTATTGCGCAATCGCCTCCTTCTCCTCAGCGACTTCGAGCGCCTTGATGGAGACTGCGACCTTGCGCGCCCGACGGTCGAACTGGGTGATGCGCGCGTCGACCTTTTCGCCAACCGAGAAGCGCTCGGGACGTTGATCGCCGCGGTCGCGGGCGAGTTCGCTGCGTTTGATGAAGGCGGTGAGATCCGTGCCCGCAATCTTCACCTCGAGGCCGCCGTCCTTGACCTCGACGACTTCGCAGGTCACCACCGAGCCCTTGCGCAGTTCGCCCTCGCCCTCCTCGCCGGCCTTATTGGCTGCGAAGGGGTCATTGGCCAATTGCTTGATCCCGATGGCGATGCGCTCCTTCTCGACATCGACGTCAAGCACCCTGGCGGTAACCTTGTCGCCTTTCTTGTAGTCCTCGATCGCCTGCTCGCCAGGCTTGTTCCAGTCGAGATCGGAGAGATGGACCATGCCATCGACATCGGCGTCAAGGCCGACGAACAGCCCGAACTCCGTCTTGTTCTTGACCTCGCCCTCGACGACCGAGCCGACCGGATGCCTCTCCGCGAAAGCCTCCCATGGGTTCTGCAGCGTCTGCTTGAGGCCCAGCGAGATGCGGCGCTTGGAGGCGTCGACCTCGAGCACCTGAACCTCGACCTCCTGGCTGGTCGAGACGATCTTGCCTGGGTGGACGTTCTTCTTGGTCCAGGACATTTCGGAGACGTGGATGAGGCCCTCGATGCCGGGCTCGAGCTCGACGAACGCGCCGTAGTCGGCAATGTTGGTGACGCGGCCCTTGAGCTTCTGGCCGACGGCGTAACGCGTCTCAATGTTCGACCACGGATCTTCCTGCAACTGCTTCATGCCGAGCGAGATGCGGTGGGTTTCGTGGTTGATCTTGATGATGCGCACCTTGACCTGCTGGCCGATGGTCAAGACTTCGCTCGGATGGTTGACGCGCCGCCAGGCGATGTCGGTCACATGCAGCAGGCCGTCGATGCCGCCGAGATCGACGAACGCGCCGTAGTCGGTGAGGTTCTTCACCGTGCCGTCGATGACCTGGCCCTCGGCGAGATTGGCGACGATCTCATGGCGCTGCTCGGCGCGGCTCTCCTCGAGCACGGTGCGGCGGGAAACGACAATATTGCCGCGGCGCCGATCCATCTTGAGGATCTGGAACGGCTGCGGGATGTTCATCAGCGGGCCAACGTCGCGCACCGGACGAATGTCGACCTGGCTGCGCGGCAGGAAGGCGACGGCGCCGTCGAGGTCGACGGTGAAGCCGCCCTTGACCTGGTTGAAGATGACCCCTTCGACTTTCTCATTCTTCTCGAACGCCTGCTCGAGCTTGACCCAGCTCTCCTCGCGCCTCGCCTTGTCGCGCGAGATGACCGCTTCGCCGAGCGCGTTCTCGATCCGCTCGAGATAGACTTCGACTTCGTCGCCAAGCCCGGGCGCCGGGTCGCGCCCGTGATTGGTGAATTCCTTGAGCGCCACGCGCCCCTCGGTCTTGAGGCCGACGTCGATGACGGCCATGTCCTTTTCGATCGCGACGACCTTGCCCTTGACGACCGTTCCTTCGAACGCCTCGTCGTCGCCGTAGGTCTCGTTCAATAGGGCGGTGAAATCCTCGCGCGTCGGCGCCAGGGATTGTATGGAAGCCATTGGTTCTCCTAATTGCGCCCTTTTGTTCGGGCAACGCCGGCTTTGGGTTCGCGTTGACGTTCAGGCGTCCGCCGACCGGAAAGGCCCGCACGTAATCCGCGCGTGGCCCTTATCACCGCTTTTGGCGGCTGAGCCGGCGTATCTGGCCGGCGGCGGAAGCCCAGGGTTGATCGCCATGTGGGGAGCCCATGCGGCGAGCGCCAGCCGCTAGCAGGAAAGTTCGTCTAATTCAATGGCGAAAACGCTTGAAGGGAGACGGTTGGAATGGGCGCTTGGCGAAGGCCTTCGTCGCGGGGGGAAGCCGCGCCGTTCTCCCGTGGCGCGGGGATTGCGCAAGGAGAAGCAGCGTTATCTCGAAGCCGTCCGATCTTCGCCGCCAGTCGCGCTAGGTGAGCGGCTCGAATTCCCGAATATCTTCGTTCCTGAGAACGAACGAACCTTCGTTCACTTGGCGCAAGCCGTTTAAGAATATCGAAATATCGATGTCCTGATCTTCATCCTGGTCTTCGAGCGGCTTGAATCGGCCGTGGAAAAAGGCGTATTCTATGCCGTCGATTAAATAAGGAACTATACCCTCTAGTCTAAAGGCAAGTCTTTCTTCACTTTTATGAGGGAATTTGAAATTAAAACCGACAATCTTTCTTATTTTGTAAATTTTGCCCTCTCTTAGATACTCATCAACGAAACGGTTTCTGACGCCGTCAATCGGTTGCGCATTGACGCAAACAATTTTTTGACCAACAGACCAATCGCGCATAACATTCCCCACCACCGAAGCGATTATACTTTAGGAGGGTATTCCTTCGTTTCGCATCTCAAATATAAGCGGCGAAGATGAACGTAAGCTGTCGATTTCAAGTTGCAAATTAACAAATGATTTCAATCTCGTTAAGTTCGTGTAACGTGGCTATTTTTCGTCTTGCTTGCGCAATTTCACATATACCGGTTGCCGATACGTATTTTGGTGCGATCTCCCGGTCTTGCTGGCGGCGCCGGGAGCGGCATCCGTCGCCGGGGGCAGACGGCTTTGGCGGCGGTGGGCTCTTTGCTGGTGGCGGCGGTGGCGGCTACAGCGGCGGTGGGGGCGCGCGACCGCCGGTTTGGGTGGCGGTGGCGGCTCGTTTGACGCCGGTCTGCCCGCATTCCGGTGGCCGGTTTCCAGGCTGGCGACGGCGAGCGCATAATCACCGAGCTTGCGCCCGCGGCGCCTGAGCTCTCATCCCTGTCGATGGTCGGAACCGGCCCCGCCGGCCTGGCCGGCTCACGGGCCATGCGTCGATCAAAGGCTTGAAGCGCGGCGGTGTCCTAGCCCGCGCTTTCCCTCTTACTCGTTGGACGGCCGCGACGAAAGGTGAGGGATGCGCGTCTTTTCTCATCCATGAGATTAAGTAATAGACTTATATAGTTGATATTTATACATTGTTGATGATCGCATAACATTTGGCATGGCGATCCGCCGGCATTAGACGGAAGGCTCGGAAACCGGTTGCTCAGACTGCAATAATTCCGAAATCTATCGACATTTTCTTGCGCAAAGAAGAAACCTCGGCTATCGTCACCAGCGATGAGAAACTCGATCGTCGAGAGCGCCGCGACCGCGCCAAGGAGTGTCGTGGCGCGTGCTCGCGGCGGCATCGACAACCAGAACGGGTTGCCCAGGGCGGAAGAAGAATTCTCATTTGAATCTGCCATAACCCATTGAAAAGTCCCGATTCGAAAAAATAAACGCTAGTAAACGTCTGCTATTTTACTAGCGTTTACTCGCGTTATTTGAATCGAATTCGTGCACCGGGTTGTATCCGTATGCCCGGCGGCAATCGGCGCCGCCGTCATGCCCGCCAGGGAAAGGTCCAGGTCTCGGTCAAGGCCCTGGGGCCAGCGCGCAGGAAGACGCGCAGGTCCGTGCTCTGGCCCGGATCGACGGCGACATCGACGCCTGCGCGAAATCCCCGGATATGGGCGTTGGGGGTCAGGAACGTGCGCAGGATTCGTCCAGTCGACGCGGTCGCGACCGTCTCCACGAGCGAGGGGTCGCTCATGTAGTAAGACAAGTCGCCGCCGGAAAAATCAATGAGGAAGCGGGTGGTCCCCGGCGGCGGCGGCGGATCCGGGGACCCCAACGCGCGCGCGGCGACGCGGAACGTCCCGACCGTGCGTCCACCTGGCGTCAGGCTTTGATCCATAATGATGGACGTGATGCGATAGCCGAAGACGAGAGGCTTGCCGACGTCGAGCCCCTGCTTGGGCGCCCAGCCCACGACAATGTTGTCGTTGGTCTCGTCGCTGGTCGGCAATTCGACCAGCTCCACCCTGCCCTCGCCCCAACCTTCGTGCGGTTCGATCCAGTAGCTCGGCCTGAGTTCGTAGGCGAGATCGAGATCTTCGTAGTCGCTGAAGTTGCGGTCGCGCTGCAGCAGCCCAAATCCGCGCGGATTGGTATCGAGAAAGACGGAGACCTGCGGCTTTGCCGGGTTGCTCAGAGGCCGCCAGATCCATTCCCCCGCGCCGGTATGCATGAGAAGACCGTCGGAATCGTGCAATTCGCCGCGGAAGTCCTCGACAAACCGCCGGTCAGCCTTGCCGACGAAATACATCGACGACAGCGGCGCCAAACTGAGTGCAGGCGTCGGTTTGCGCGCGAACAGAGTAACGTTCGCGTCGATGAAGGTCTCCTGGCCGGGGTTCAGATCGAAGCGGAAGGCGCCGGTCGCCGATTCGCCATCGAGCAGCGCATAGATGACGACGTGCTCAGCGATCGCGTCCGGCGTTTCGATCCAGAATTCGCGAAAAAACGGGAACTCCTCGTTGAGGCGCGGGGCGGCGCCGATCGCAAGGCCCCGCGCCGACAGGCCATAACGCTGGCCGCGGCCGAGGAAACGGAAGTAGCTCGTTCCGAGAAACGCGATCACTTCGTCCCAGACATGGGGCGCATTGAGCGGAAAACGCAGACGAAAGCCGGCAAAACCGAGATTGATCGGCAAGATTCCGAGCTTGGCGCGGCCATAGTCGAATAGATTTGCGGCATAGGGGATGGGCGCCGGGATGCCGTCGCGCAATACGTTGACGACGACCGGACGCTTGTACAGGTGCCCGAGATGGAACAGCTCCAATCGGAAATTGGCGCCGTCCTGGCCGAGAAGCGGCTTGTCGGATTTGAAGCGAATATCCCGCCAACCGTCGAAATCGAGGGTCGCGAGACCGTCGGGCAGCGCCGGTATCGAGCTGTCGAAGGGCGCAGCGGCGAGATCCCGCGCACGCTTCACAACGTCCGGGTAGCCGAACGTCGGCGGAGCCGGAGCCGCTGGCGGAGCGTCGGTCTGGGCGGCCGCGGGGGCGACTAAACTCGCGCTGGACACAGCCGCGATGCTGACGAGCAGCGCCCGGCGGGACAGGTCATGCATGAGGGTCATTCAGGCTTTGGCGATCGGGGTTGGACGTATTGCGGCGCTGGCGCTCGAGGATGCAGGCCGGCTACGGCCATGGCGCGAACGGGCCGCTATTGGGGTTGGTGTGCACGATCGCTTCGAGCCCCATGCTGAAATTCGAGGTGATGCGATAATTGACGCCAACGCCAAACGTGCCGACCGCCTGCACCGCGCCGGGACCCGAGAAGACCGTGTTGATAGAGTCGCTTGCGTTGAAAGCGCTGCCGAAGCGGGTCGAGCGGACGAAATCGACCCCGGTGATGACGTAGGGGGTCAGCTGGCCGAAATTATACCCGACGATCGCCGAGCCGCCGGCGAAAGCGCCGCCGGTAAACTGCGAAAATCCGCGACTCGTCTGGAGATTGGGCATATAGCCAGTCGACGCCTGCACCCCCAGCATGACGCCATTGTCGAAGACATGTTCATAAGTCAGGTCGGTCTCGCCACCGACGCCGCCCTTGACCCCCTTGCCTCCCGAGACGGAGATCCCCGCGCCGACCGAAAGGCCCGACCAGTAATCAGGCGCGGCGTCGGCTGCGCCAGGGTTAAGGGCCGGATAACTCGACGGCGCGGTCGGAAGATCGGCGGGGGCGGCGGGCGTGGCCTGCAGGAAAATCACGGCTGCACAGACCGAGGCGGGAAGACAAGCAATAACGAAGCGCATGATGTCGGTCTTTTATCACAAGTCACCGCGCGAAGCATTGCGGTTTGGAGTGCGGCATATTAATGGCAGGACGGCGCGCTGAGGTCCAGACCACCCGGCTTTGGACGCCTCGAAAACCTGACCCGGCGCCTAAGCTGGACAAGGCGCAGCGCGGACGCTTATAAGCGCGCGCTGCGCCTCGACGGCGCCAGGCGCCCAGGTAGCTCAGTTGGTAGAGCACGTGACTGAAAATCACGGTGTCGGTGGTTCGATTCCGCCCCTGGGCACCACCTTACTCTTTGATATAGTTAGTGATATTTGAACTGATCACACAAGCCACCTTAAATGTTGACATTTGAGGGCGCCCCGGGGTCACAATCGACGCCGCCACCCACCTAACTTTATCCAATAGCGCGGTATGACCCCTTGAGAGCCGTCGTGATGTGCTCGTTCGATGTCCCTCGATTTTGGCTTGCGTCGACCGGCTGATATCGTCGGCGCCAGTGCGGTAGGCTTGAGCGGTACCGGGCGCGCCTAGCGATCTCACCTGCCATAATACGATTTCCGTTGTCGTTGGCGTGACAAACTGCTGAAAGCTATTCCGATCCTCGCGAATCTGCGCCACTAATAACAAGCCCGATGATCGCCGGCGTGTCGATACGCCGCCGGCCGACCTCGCGAAGGTACGAGCGACCTTCATCGGCGCCGTCAGAGCTCTTGCACGCTCGGACGATGAGGTCTGTTTGCCCGAAAGTGGCTCAGAGGAACCATGAAACGTCCGGCGAGAATTTGTCCCTCTAAAAATCCATACATCTCTGAGGGAAGCGAAAGCGAGTGGCCCGCGGGTCTCCCGATGCCAAAGGTGCTGTTCCGGCGGCGTCAACAGTTGCCCCCCAATGAGCATCTTGAGTTGGTCTGCCGTGTGGAGCGGACTGGAGTCGTTGGCGACGTAATTTTTGATTTGCGCCATCCGAAGCTGGACCCGATGGATTGGACTGCAGAATCGCTGCTGAGGAATGAAGAAGAGCAAAGCCGGTGTCCGGGTCGACCGTTCTTATGGTTCCCGTGGTACGGCGAATACAGATTGGAGTTGCCGGAGAGTAGAGCGCGTCTCGCAGCCAACGGCAAAAGTCTCTCCAAGGTAAGGAAAGTTGCGCTTGAGAAAGAATTTTCTCCTGAGCAAATCGTTTGTCGAGGAGATACAATATCACTCCGGCAAGTCGATCCTGAGGACTTAACTGGGTTCGGGATGCGCGATGTGGTTCAAGGGGAAACGGTTCGACTCGCATTGCTTGAGATTACTAGATCTGAGAGAACCGTTATATCGGTTGAAACTCCACTTCGATTTTTCTCAAGGCGCGCATCAACTCAAATGAATAGCGTAAATCGTGCCCTAAGCAGAATCAGGACTATGATTAAAGACGCAAGCAACACGGGAACAATTAGAAGGATTGCGGCAGAGGCGGAATGTATTGGCGCGATGATCCACTCGCGTATTCATTCTGATAGGGCAACGGCGGAATTAGAAGATATCGCGAGCCTGAGCATACTTCTCGGTCAGTTATGGGCGAAAGCCGAGTCTGCGACGACCGTGCAGCCGCTGGCAGAACTCGCGCAAAGGTCGCAATTAAAGGCGAAGGAGGACGGCGTAAAAAGTGGAAGGGTTCGTGGCAATGCCCCGTGGAAGCAAATCGCCGAGAAATTAGCAATAAGCACACGCCAATGCGAACCAAGCTTTTCGCAGGACGATGTTGCGACTGACATCGCAACCGCGTGGAAAGAAGAAACGCCTAAGCCGCCGACCCACGAGACGCTTAAGAAATTCATTTCAAAGCTTGAGCACTCCGGCGTGATCCCCCTCAGTGTCAAGGCGCGCGCAACGCGATAGTGCCCGTCACGCGACTCGATTAAGCCCGCCACATAAATAAGCGATAACAAGGGCGGAGACCGCCATTCGCAGCAAAAATTGAGCCGCAAACTAGCCCCGTTCCTTTCGGCCTGGCGCTATGAGCGACATCATGTCGGCGAAACTGTAGAAGCAGTTTGGGGGCCTGGCACCGCGATCGCCAGCGCCACACGCTTGCGGTTCTTCAAGCGCCGCATGGGTAGGTGCAAAAAACGGCAACCCGCCGAACACCTCCGCCGCCCGCGGATCGCCTGCAAGGCCCGGTTTGAAAGACGATATCGATCTCGATCCGATGCGGATCGTCTTCATCGATCATGTGGCCGCGCACCAGGCGCGCGAGGCTCACCGCCCCTTGCCGTTGAAAACCACCACTTCGCTTCGGCTGCATCACGATCGGATCGCCGCGCCCGGGGCGAACGGGTCCGATAAACGTCAAAGCCTTATATTAGCCGCCCGCGCACAAGGATCGACCCCTGTCGCGAGCGCCTGCACACGCCGCGCTCCGCTTTGGGTCATGAACCCCTTCACCCGGCCGACTGAAGGCCTTCGCCACCGTGCGGCGCGCCACTTTGCTCGCTATCACAAGCCTCAGAAGCCTGCCGCTTTGTTAGGCGGGAAGGTATGCCGAGTGCACACATGCCATGAGCAACCTAATTGCGTTTCGCGACCGGGTGAGTTGCACTGTTGAAGAAGCCTGTTGGGCCACCGGGCTCGGACGGACCACGCTTTACAAGCTGATTAAAGAGAGTCGTGTCGCGGCGAGGAAAATTGGCCGGAGGACAGTGATTCTTGTCCCGACATTACTCGCGGAAATCGACTCCTCTTGCGCCGAACTTACTCGCGACAGGCCAGAAGCCGCGCCGACGTTAGCCGATGTCTCGCCAAGCGCCGGAGTCCTTCGACGTGTGAGGGCGAAGCCACGGCGGAGCTAGCAAACACTAATAGCCCCAGGATTCAAGAGGTCACGACACGGCCTCGCGATCCGCCTTTGACCGCGCGAGGGCGGCAGTCGTTGCCATTCTTAAAGGCCGTGAACGACCAGAACTTTCTCGGAAATCGAAGCCAACGTAAACCATCGAACTAAACCCAGGAACCCTCAATGTTAGATGAGTGCCATCAGCCTCCAGATCTTACCACGCCGGTTTGCGATACCCCGAGCGTGGTCTCTAACGATGCGCAGAAAGCCGCCGCGGTGAAAGCATTTGAAGCGCTCCGCGCACACGACAATGTCGGCGTCGGCCCCCATCTCGACGCTGCCGCCACGATCGCTGCGCTCAAGGACTCTCTCCCACGTGGTGAATTCGGTCCCTTCTGCGAAGGCACACTAGGGATCTCGGCGACCTACCGCGGCCGTATGCTCCGCCTTCACGACCGCAAAGACCACTTGCGGGCGGCGCTGGTCTGGGCAGCGAGCCAAAAGCACCGATTGGCAGATTGCCACTCGGTTCTAAACCTCATCAAAATCGTCGAGGACTGGCTCAAAAAGGATCGGTCTCCTGAGCCGGACCCAGACCTGAATACGGAAAAACGCCGGCGCAGCAAGAAGGTTACAGCCGACCTCCTGCAAGAGGCTCAGGAGAGTGCCGCTCTCCTCGCGGAACACGAGAAGGTCATTTCCGACCTAAAGTCGAAGGTTGCCAACCAAGACGACACAATCGACGACCTGCGGAAGCGTCTTTCAGAGCGCGAAGATGACATTGTGAAGCTTCGCGATCCTCTAACGAGCGAAGCACGCGATAAAGCCGTTGTCGCCTTAACCGCATCTCGCCAATCGGAGTTCGCGGCGATCGCCAAACGCCTGCACTGGTGTGTTAGCGATCTCCGCCGCGAGCTCGAAATTGAACCGCGGTGAAACTTTCGGTGAAGCGTAGGGCCTGTATCGCTCGGGGAGTTGGCCCCGAGACTGCCCCGACATCCGGCAGATAGCCCCTTAACGCGGTCGAGCTAATCCTCGACCGCGCGCCAGCCGCCGCGTCCCGGCGTTCGTCGGACCAAATCTCTATGAATGGAAGACAAGACTGTGGAATGGAGCAGCAATCGGACGTCTCGCCGCGACGCGCCTTTCTGGACGCGTCGCGGCGGCTCGACGCCGGCGGAAGCTAAAGAGGTACTCAATCAAATCGAAACAAGGGCTCAGGCTAGTGAGTATCGCGAGTTAAATTTGCGGGCTCTGCGGGGTCGCCACGATTCGCTGGTCAAAGCTATTTCCCGATGTACGGTCGACGCGCCGTGCGCTGAGATCCTCTGTTCGCGCTGTGCGCGCCGATACCGCCTTTGGCTCACCTCCGAGCTTACCCACCTAGCAGCCCACGGGGCGCCCGCGTTCGTCGCGACCCTCCTTCTCGAAGCCGCGCAAGGACCGGCGCTGAGCAAAATCGAGCCCCGGCTCCTCCACGAACGGGTTCGAAAGCGACTGACACGCGCTGGCATAGAGGCGGCGATCGGCGGCACCGAAGCCTCCTATCGGGCGAAAGAAAATCGCTGGATCGTTCACCTTCACCTGCTCGTCTTCGGCACCTTGGGGAGCACGGCCGTGCGGCTACGAGAGATCTTCGCCGGTTCCGAACTGGGTCGGCCGGTGGTCTGTCAATCCCTGCGGAACCGCGCCGCTCAGATTTCCTATCTGCAAAAATTCCAGACCTGCCACCGTCCGGGCGAAGCCGGATTCAGCGGCCGCGGCCGTGCATACCCAATGAAGAGGCTGCAGATCGATCAGCTCGCGGAATGGACCGAGCGCCGTCGGTTTGAGGATTTCTTGTTCGTCCTTGGGCTTCGCCGCCGCGGCTCACGTTTCGAACCGGAGCGTGGATTCAACCAAGTGCTCCTTGAGGATCAGAGTGACGCGCTCGACGGTGGCGACGGTGGCGACGGTCCAAACGACACATGCGAAACGCATCGGCGTCGTCGGCGCCACTAATGTCCAGTGTTACCCCCTCCACCATTCATTGCGATCAACTGTATCGCGATACAGACTCAACACGCGCAATTCGCGAAGACAAAAACCGAGCGGCTGCGCACGCAAATCCCCGAGCTCGATCCCCCACCGTCGCCACCAATTCCAGGCGCTGATCAATTCGCCCTTGCTAGCTCGAACTGCAGTACCAGCCCGGCGCTGAGTAAACCCATTGGATCACATGACAACCTGAGGACCACAACATGAATGAACATCTTCGACCATCTTACAAGATTCTTGCTCTCGGCGAGAGCGCAGACGGTGATCGCTTTTTGGATGTCCAGGTCGTCCTGCAAGGACAGCGCCAGAGTCGTTTGCTCTCGATGAGCGAATTGCAAGCTTCGCCTGACAGGGCAATCAATCAGCTTGGCGCCGCGCTTTTGACGAGAGCGGCCAAAAACCGCTTCCTTGAAGAGGCTCAGCATGCGTTTCAGACACTAAAGCCAACGTTCCGTGTCGCCACGAAATCTGGATGGTCCGGTGGCGTGTTTGTCCTACCCAACGGCGTTTGCATCCCGCGAACCGACGACCTCGAGACATGCCTGCCGTTAGAGATTCGTCGATACGGCGACGAGTTTGGCTGCCTCGGAACTCTTGAGGGCTGGGACCGCATCCCCGAGCTTGCGAAAGGCAACTCACGATTCATGCTGGCCATCGCCTTGGCGTTTACGGGTCCCGTCGTCGAGCTGCTTCAGCTTGAGTCTCCTCCAATGATCCAGCTCTTCGGCGCGCCTGGGTCAGGCAAAACATCGATGGGCGCCGCGGCCGGTGCAGCTTGGGGCGGGGGGCACGATGGGCTCTTCCTGCAATCCTGGAACCACACCCTCAACAGTGCCGAGCGGCTCGCCGCAGCTTTCCATTCCACCTTCCTCGTGATGGACGAGACGCGAACGGCCGACCAGACCAAGTCCGGTCAGGCACCTCCGATTCTCCAGCTCGTAATGCGACTCGCCGGCGGCCAGGTGAGGGGCCGCATGACCGATGACCGCCCGCCGTTGCGCTTTGAGACGCCGCTGCTTAGCCTTTCGAACGAGTCGCTCGACGAAATGGCGGAGAAGGGTCGCGCGGAGATTGACGACGCGCATCGTGGTCGCCTGATCGATGTGCCGCTCGCTCCAGGGGTCGTCGGCGCGTTCGAAAGCTTGCACGGGTTCGAAAACCACGCCGCGTTCTCCGCCGAGCTCAAAAGGATCGCGCGAACTCATCGCGGAAAAGCGGCGCGAGAATTTCTGAAGCAGTTCGCCGCAGAGCTTCGAGAAGACAGGGCCCGCCTCATCACCCGGTTGCGCGCGTGTCGCGAGTGGCATCTAAAGCAGGCGCGTCCGCGGGTCGTTTCGACAACCCGCGAGCTAGAGCGCATCCATCAGAAGTTGGCGACGATTTACGCGGCCGGCGCCCTCGCGATCGACTACGAAATCCTCCCTTGGTCGAAGCGGGAGCTTTCGGACGCGTTGTTGCAGTGCGAGGAAGCGCACGTTGAACATGTTGCGCGCTTCGTCTCGTCGGCTCCGTCTGTAAATCGGCGACTGCGCCCTGTCGGTCTGCTCGAGAGTCTGCGCCAGCACGTCCGGCAGAATCGATCCAAGTTTGCCGATCTACGCAAGGGGCTGATCGTGCGAAACGCCGGCCACGACCACGACTCTTGCCCCGGGTACGTCAATAGGGGCCCCGACAGGTCCGTTGAACTTCTATTCTCGAACGGCTGCCTTCGCCGGCTTTGCGGCGGTGACACCGGCGTGAGGCGATTGAAGGATGAACTAGACAAGCGCGGTTGGCTGATCAGCGAGTCCAACAGAGGCGTGACGCGTCGGTCGATCTGGAAGGACGGCGGCCGCGAAGACCGTCGCTACGTGACCGCGGTGCGCGAGAAAGCGTTCGAGGACCAATGAATTTGGCTGAAAGCGGAACAGTTATAATATACTTGACATACTAGTTTATATGTGATAATATAACGTTGTGGAATGGCCCCGTCGCAAGGCGACGCAGGCCGGTCCACCCCTAGCCTCCATAGCAAACACGTTGAGCACGACCGACGGCTGATCCGCGACCTCGGATCAGCGACCGACACCCGTGCGCGCTCTCCCGTTTCGCAAACCCCTTGAGGTTGAAGATGACTGCAGAAAACGCGCTCCCGCGCGATCGCATTCGCGCGCTCAATGACACCTTCCGCCGCTCGTTTGTAGGCGGGACGATCGTCGTCACTGCTGGCCTTAAATCTTTCTGCCGACCGGCGTCATTCGATTCTCGCCAAGATTCGTGCGTTCGATAACTTCAACGAGGACAACGATCCGCATGGCGAGCACGACTTCGGTCTCATCCAGGACGGCGATGTGCGCTGCTTTTGGAAAATCGACTACTACGACACAGACATGGACCTGATGTCGCCTGATCCCGCCGATGCGTCGGTCACGACGCGCGTCCTCACAGTGATGCTCGCGGAAGAATACTGAACCGTCCGAAGCCAAGTGCGGCTTCCCTCATCGGACCTCGCCACTCCGTCCGGAGCCGTCCAAGTCCCCCATCGCCCAGATCGTTTCTCGTTGCCCTTCGGTCGAGCGTTTTCATCTCGTCCCATCCGAACGCGGCTTCCGCCTTACGGCGGCCGCAACCCAGGGAGTTCCGCGATATGCCCGGCAAGCAAGCAAAGGTCGTTACGCCCCAGATGTTGCGGCGTATGTTGCGCAAGACGTCAAGCGCACCATTCCCCGTCCGTGATCGAGTGATGATCCTCCTGTCGGTCAAAGCGGGACTGCGCGCCTGCGAGATGGCCCGACTCGAATGGTCGATGGTGCTCGACGCGCGCGGCAAGGTGACCGATATTCTTGCGATCCACGACGCGATCGCCAAAAAGGCGCGGCGGCCGGCGCATTCCCATGCATCCTGACCTGCGCCACGCGCTTCGAAGCTTGGTGCGGATAAGCGAACCCTTCGGGCCGGTCATCCGCTCCGCTCGCGGCGGCTGTTTGCGCCCGACCAGCGTGGTCAACTGGTTTGCGGCGCTGTTCAAAGAGCTGGGCTTCGAGGGATGTTCGTCGCACTCCGGCCGGCGAACCTTCATCACCGCCGCGGCGCGCAACGTCCACCGCAGCGGATGCAGCCTGCGCGACGTTCAACTGCTTGCCGGGCACCGATCGATCGAAACCACCGAGCGCTACATCGATGGCGACACCCGCGGGCAGAGGCGGCTAGTCGGCCTGCTGTGAAACGCCCAGACCGTCCCGCATCAAGACCGAAAGGAGCCGCTATGCACCCCTATGAGCGCTGGATTATTCGCCGTTATCTGGCCAACGCTCTCAAGTCGAACCGGTTCGTCCGACCTCCGTCCGCCGACAGCGAAATCTTCCCTTGGATCGATGCCCACGCGCGCCTACTCGGTCTGCCCAATTTCGCTTCCGGAACGCGGTCTCCAAGACGAAGGTTGGCCAATGAGCCACCGATGCATTCCGCGCATTGGAAGGCTTGGCGCGCCGCAGCCATTAGCATCGCGCGCGAGCCGCAGCCTAATCCTTCTCCTCTGCAGAAACGCGTCGACTGGGTTGCCAGAGCGTGCTCGCTCAGCGGGAGCCAGAGCCGAGTCTTGGGTCTTTTGGCGCGGGGGACACGCACGCCTGAGGTTCGTTGTCTGGTCGAAGCGATCAACGACCGCTTCGATGCAGACGGTCGCGACTTTTATCCATTTCTGGACGCGAGCTCTGAGCGGGTCGAGCTTTCGGCCCGAGCGCGGCTCTCCGAGTTAGGTCTGATCGAAGCGCAAGAGAGCCCGCGCTTGTCACTCATTGTTCATCGCCTTCTCTCCCTGCCCCGATTTAACTCGCGCCGCGTCGGCGATCTGCTGCTCGGCGAACCGGCCCGCGCCTCGCTGGCCTGGAAAGACTTCGAGCATCTCGGGGATCTCCGCGATCTCGCTGTCCGGATTATCGCATGCGCTGGGAGTCTCGGAGGCGCGGCGCGGCGCGGCGTGAACCTTCTCTTCTATGGGCCGCCGGGAACCGGGAAGACCGAGTTCGCCAAGACGCTCGGCGCTCGCGTCGGCTTCTCGGTCCAATTTTGCGGAGAGACAGGCGAAGAAAGCGCTGAGCCCAATCGCCGCGAGCGGATAGCCGCGCTTCTCATCGCCAACGCGGTCGGCGCAGTCGCACGCGGGACGATCGTTGTCGTCGATGAGGCGGATGATCTTCTCACCGGGTTCGATCAAGATGACGCCGCGAACCGACGAGGTGGCAAGGTGTTCATGAACCGGCTTGTTGAGAGGGCCGGCACCCCGACGATTTGGATCACCAACGATGTCGATCGATTAGGGCCAGCGATCATCCGGCGCATGAATCTCGCGCTCCGCTTTGCCAAACCAAGCCTCGCGGTCCGGAAGACTATGGTGGCGCGGATCGCAAAATGCGCGGACTTTCGGCTGAACGAAACCGCCCTCTCGGAACTCGCACGAATTCCTGCCCCGCCTGCGCTCATCGAGAATGCGATTCGGTCCGCCGCCCATATCCGGGGTTCCGCCAACGACGCGCGGACGATTCTCGGCAGCGCTCTGAGAGCCTTGGGTCGACGAGACGCCCCGACAGAGCCAGCGGCAATCCGATTTGATCCGACGCTAAGCTCGGCCGACGTGGACTTAGCTCGGCTGGCGGACCAAGTCGCGAGGTCGCCCGGTCGCGCCCTTTCGTTTTGCCTCTCGGGTCCTCCGGGCGCTGGAAAGTCGGCGTACGCTCGTCATCTCGCCGAGCGCCTTGATCTCGATGTCCTCGAGAAGCGGTTTTCCGATCTCAGCTCAATGTGGCTGGGGGAGTCGGAAAAGACGATCGCCGCGGCGTTCGAAGAGGCGGCGGATCTCCGCACCTTTCTCATCATCGACGAAGCCGACTCGCTTTTGCGTGATCGATTA
>Ga0209624_10000883_pt1 | contig 25298 bp, 23 predicted proteins | sample JacPinW_OM2H0_O1_FD_188565 | JGI IMG/M metagenome (GOLD analysis project Ga0209624, IMG submission 188565) | Forest soil microbial communities from Algoma, Ontario, Canada - Jack Pine, Ontario site 1_JW_OM2H0_O1 (SPAdes) (version 2) | ecosystem: Environmental > Terrestrial > Soil > Boreal...
CGCCCCGTCAGCATATCCTGCGGCGTCACATACCCGATCGCACTGTGCAGCCGGACCGTGTTGTAGCGGTCCACGTAGCTCTGAATCAAACGGCGCGCATCTTCCAACGTCAGCGGCGTGAGCGTCTGGTGCCGCACTCACTCTTTTCTCGAAGTTGAAGGTCGAGATGTGATACCGAGCGGGATTCACTGCGCGTAAACATTTTTCTCGCCGGTCAACGTCTCAGGACGCAACTCTTGGACCCACATGGTCTCCAGCGAGCTCTCCTCCGCCACGATTTTTGGTATAGCGTTCCCGATTTTGGCAAATCCCTTCTTGAGGACGGACTGCTTCCGAAGACTCTGGTGGTTCACCGGATTACCCCTGTTCCGTGCTGATCGAGTCGGAATCTGCCGAGCTATCTTGCTGAGGTCGTTTAGAGTCAGCGCCGGTTGGGCGACCGGTTGGGCGACCCATAATCCGTAGGTCAGCGGACCTGAGAAGAAGTGCAATTAAACTGGCGGGTTGGGAGTGTCCAATTCGTGTCCAGTAATTGTTCCGTTGGGTTCCGTTGCGGTACTTTGGTTGCTACCCGAGTCCCGCAAGTGTTTGAAAAGGTTGAGCGGGGGGAGGTTCAAATCCTATCGCCCCGACCAATCAATCATTCCGCGTTATTTTTGACAGTCTGCTCCCGCCCCTGCTCCGGGAAACCCTGGGCGAGGCTTCCCGTGGGCTGCAAAGTGTACGGCCTACCCACTAAAGCGGACTGAAATAACGACAAGCGTTCCTCTTGACAGGAGGGCCAAAGTGAGCAATTTTGTACAGTACCGTACCGAGGTTGTTTCGTAGCCTTAGTCGTTCGCATCTTTGTCCTGAACCCTCGAGTAACTCTCAGCTGCTCGCGAGTCAAAAAAAATGGCATTTGCCGCCAGAAAGAATCGTGAGTTCGATCCCAGCACTTTCCTTGCGACCATCGGAGAGGGCAGGAAGAGCCTGATGGTTTCCAGGAAGCAAGGAATCTTCACTCAAGGAGACGAGGCTGACGCGGTTTTTTACATTCAGAAGGGCAAGGTCAGGTTGTCGGTTGTCTCCAAGACGGGCAAGGAAGCGACGATCGGAATCCTGGGCGACGGCAATTTTTTTGGAGAAGGCTCTCTGGCCGGCCAGGCTCTCCGCATGGGATCCGCCGTCTCGATGACGGATTGCCACCTTCTGCGCATCGATAAGAAAGCGATGATGGACGCGCTTCACCGGGAGCACGCCTTTTCCGACATGTTTGTGGCGTATTTATTGGCGCGCAATATTCGCTATGAAGAGGATTTGGTCGACCAGCTGTTTAATTCCAGCGAAAAGAGATTGGCCCGCATTCTTCTCATGCTGGCTCATTTTGGCAAGGAAGGGGTACCTGAGACCGTGGTTCCCAAGATCAGCCAGGAAACCCTGGCGGAAATGGTCGGAACCACGCGTTCACGGGTGAGCTTTTTCATGAACCGGTTCCGCAAGATGGGCTTCATTCACTACGCTGGCGGGGAAGAAGGAGGACTGCAGGTTCACAGTTCTCTGCTGAATGTTGTGTTGCATGATTAAGTGGTCGCGTGATTGAAGTTGCTGCGGCGGTGAAGTCTGCCGCGGCATCCGTGCTCGCTCCCCAGCATCGCGTTATCGGTATCCTGCAAGCTCGTCCCGCCTGCTTAGCGGAGTGGAAGCGGTTATCGCGTAATCGTGATAATCGATCGTAAAGGTAGCGTGGCCTCCCAACCGGATATCGCTGCCGCTGCGATTGGACAGGGGAAGCCAGAAATCTCCCACTTTCGCGTAGACCTGTTCGATTTTCGTTTCCTTCGTCCAGAACGAGGGGTTCTTTGCGGGGGAGGCCTCAATGCGCACCACGGCGAAGTCCCGCGCATCGACCCAGATCCGGCCGCGGTACAGAAGCTTGTCGTCGGTTCGGGGTTCGACCGAAAGAATGTAGGAAGGACCGGCCCCCAGGGTTTCGAATCCCGCAAGGGTAAACCTGTAATTATCCTGATTCAGGGCTACGCGACTCTGGTTTTGTTCCGAGAGCGCCTCTTTTTCGGTCTGCAATATTCGCTTGAATATTCTGTCAATGATTAGCTTCGAGCCTTTTTCCGAGCGGATATTAAATTCCTTCGTTCCGGGAGATCGGTACCTTACATCGACAACCATTTCCGCACTCTTGGACCCGAGGAAACCTTGATATTCAAGGCGGTAGACTCGAGTGCCCTGATAGGCGGCCAGAGCGCGGGCGCGCTTCAGATTTCCCTCGACCATCCTGGTTACGATCGCTTCGGCGCTGAGCGGCGGCGGAGAGCTAGCCGAGGGCGAGTCTGAGGGTGCCGCTGTAACCTTTCTCGCCCCCAACCCGATAACGAGCGCCAGCATGCAGAGGAGCGCCAGGGAAGATATTTTCATTGTCGACCTCAGTGGTTCACGATAACCCGACCCATTTTTCAAGAGTGGTCAATTTTGCTCAGAATTTGTTTTTTCGCCAAAGCGGAAACTTCAAGTCTTTCAGGCAGGCGTTCAGGAGTCATTTTGTCCCAATATCTCACAGTGGTCAATTGTGATCAGAGGAATCTTCGGCGTGGGAGTAAGAATACAGCATGACCAAGCGAGATTGCCTGGCGTGCGGCGGCGAGTTGGTGATGTCGTTTCGCCCCAACGAGAGTGTTCCGGGCAGCCCGAGCGAGGGGACGCTGGTGAGACCAAATGCAAAGTGGAGATGCAGCACGTGCGGAAGCTCTTATACGGCGGAAGAGCTTCGGGCAGACCATCGAGCGAGTTCGAACGGGACCGAGCACACCTAAGGTCGAGCCCGCCTGGCAACCGCGAGACCCCCCTTACGATATCGCCAAAGTTATGGGCATGATCCGCGAAGAGTTCAATCGCGCCGGAGACGATTTTCCATTTCTTTTGCGGCCGTACTGAGGTTCGCAGGATCGATCGGGTTTGGACTTTGCCATTCGGTCGGGGGAAAGTGACGGGCAAGGCCGGGAACAGTCACTTCGCTTTGCCGGTAGCCGCAGGAGAGACAGATCGCTCCGACTTCCTGTTTTTCGGTCTCCTTTGATATTTCGTTTTCGCGCACGGCAAGCGAACCGGTGACGACCGGTCCCTGACACTTATCACAACGATAAACCGCGAGGTGAAGGTACTGTTTCTTCATGGCTCCAAACAGCTTAGGCGATCAAGGAATTCACTGTCTGGTCACAATTGCTCAATTGCCGGTCATCGCCTCCTCCTAGGTCTCATGGGCTTACGGATCATGGCTCCGTGCGCTCCTTCCGCAGTGGTCTTTTATCGTGAGCAATTGTGAACAGACTCGCTATTAAGTTTCAGCTTATACCTACGACCATGGCCCTCAACAGCACCGTGCTCTGTATACATCGCGATCCCGAGCAATTGACCCTGCTGAAGGAAAAGGGATACGGCCTGGTGACTGTAACCAACGGCAGCGATGGTTTACGGCTCTTGATGACCCAGACGGTGCATGCAGTCGTTCTCGAATATTACCTGGGACGGTTGAACGGCGCCGTCGTGGCGGAAGAAATCAGGCATATGCGACCGCACCTTCCTATCGTGATGGTGGCCGATCCGCAGGCCTTGCCTCACGGGGCTCTAAAGTCTGTGGATACGCTGGTGGACCAGTCCGCCGGGCCGCATTTTTTGTGGGCCGCTGTCCATTTCCTGCTGAGCACCAAGCCCGAGCAGCGGCATTATCCGATCACCGCGGGTCCGATCATGGAGGGTTGGAGCACCGAAGGTCGCACCATCGAGGGACATCCTCTCGGCCGGACCGTGAGTCGCAAGCGGGCGACACAGTTGAAGCATCTGGTCGCGGCGCGTGACGAGGAGACAAATCCATTCTCGGCGGGACATTGGAGAAGCATCCTGGATGGGACCATTCAGTTTTGAGCAGGGGCGCGGTCTTGTCTGGTCGCCCGGTTACGAATGCGCCCGCAGCATGCGCGTCGGTTTCGCTGTTGCCAAACCCCTTAGGCTGGTTTTAGCGAGCGGCCGCACTCTAGGCAACAGGTTTCATGGCGAGGCGTGATGAGTCCACAAAACGGACACATTCGCTGCGCGGCGAAGTCGCCGTCGCGTGCTTCCATCTTCAGCGACTTCCGCAGGGAAGCGGCGATGAAGGCTCGCAATTTGCGAAGGCTGGCACGCAACGGATGTGGGGCGAAAGCCATGGTGGAAATCCGCGTTAATATCCTGTTCGACAACCATGACACGTCGTGGTCGACGATGCTGTGCAAGATTGCTCTCTTTGCGCGAAAATGTGGGTTGCCTCAGGGGGCCCCCATTGGACTGTTCCCCGTGTGCCCGGTGTGAAGGTGAGCAATTCAGATCAGCTATTCTGGTGGGGCCGGGCCATCATGATGCTAGAGACGAGCACCTCCTCTCTCTCTTTCAGATCCTCTGAGCTAAGTCAGCCCATCTGAAGTCCTTTTCCTCTTAGGTCGCAATTTCAAAGGAAAAATCATGAAAAGAACAATGACAGTGCTGTTAATGGGCTTTATGGGCCTGTTTGGAACCTTCGCCTGGGCCCATTCGGCCCGCGAGGACTCGGTCGCCCGCCTGGAATCATCCGTTGACGTGCTGCACGCGGTCATGGGGGCTCCCGACAAAGGAATTCCGGAAGAAGTGTTAAATGGCGCAAAGTGCATTCTGGTAGTGCCGAACCTGATCAAAGGCGGTTTCATTTTTGGCGGTAAGCACGGGCGCGGCGTCGCATCGTGCCGCACCGCACAGGGTTGGAGCGCACCTGCGTTTGTATCGGTGGGCGGGGGAAGTTGGGGATTGCAGATCGGCGTCGAAGACGTAGACCTGGTCATGCTGGTAATGAACGACCGCGGCTTGCAGCATCTGCTTTCCAGCAAATTTGAACTTACAGGGGAAGGATCGGTAGCGGCGGGTCCGGTTGGCCGTCATGCCTCTGCGGGCACGGACTGGAAGATGACCACTGAGGTGCTCACGTACTCGCGCTCTCACGGAGTGTTCGCCGGTCTGACGCTCGAAGGTGCAGTGGTGGAGCAGGATGACGACTCCACCCGCGCCATTTACGGCAGGCACCTGGGATTTCGCTTCATCCTTTCAGGCAAGGCCGCAACGCCCAGAAGTGGGGAAGCGTTTGTGAGGGCCGTGTCGGAAGCAGGCCAACAGGCTCACCTGGCTAAAGCGAACTAGAATAAGAAATAACCAAGAAATAATCGCTTCGCTGCTGAACGGGATCGCGCGTCGTGGTCCCGTTCAGGAGTTCGTTTTCCGTGCCATTCGTGGGCGGCGGCCTGGATGGCTTTCGAAGAGGTGGCAAAAAGATGAAGCTCCTTCTGCAGAAATTTTTTTGGGTAAACGTGGCCTGTTTCAGTGTTTGCTCGGCGCTTTCCTTTGGCCAATCGCCAGAGGCTCGTGAGAGCCTTGCGGCCTGCCATTCCGGATTGGAGGCATGCGAAGCGTCCAGGACGGTTCCGCCACGGTTGCCCCCGGCGGCCACGCCCGGCGGCGCGCAGAAGACCGCCGGCGCCGCTGAGCTCAGCGACCGCCTTGTCGTCTGCACCGATGACTGGGAGCAATGCGAGTTTTCCCTGTTGGCTCAGTCCGACTTGAATGGCTCCGAGCATCAGCGCAACGTATCCGATTGCAGGAATGGATCCGAGGCCTGCGATCGCTCGAAACTTAGTCCGCAGGAGGCGATTGCCCTTGCCATTGCCGACCACAAACGGAACCTGTCAGACTGCGCAGACGGATTTACATCCTGCGAGCATTCTCAATTAACCGTGGCTGAGGGGCGGGCCGTCGTCGCTGCCGAGCGCGAGCGCAATCTTTCAGACTGTAAGGACGGCTTGGGGCCATGCGATAGCGTTAAGCTAACCGCCTCCGAGGCGAATCAGGTCGCGGTGGCGCAACACTTACGCAATGTCTCGGATTGCAGGGATGGGGTAGCTTCGTGCGAGCCCTCCAAGCTCACGCCGGCCGAGGCCAGTAGAGTGACTTCTGCGCAACAGCAGCGCAACCTCTCCAATTGCAACGACGGTTGGGGCGACTGCGACCACTCCAAGTTAACCGCCTCCCAATCCCGCGGCGTGGCGCTCGCGGAGCATCAGCGCAATCTTTCCGCATGCAGGGATGGTCTCGAAACCTGCGACTATTCGGCGCTCACCGCAGCCGAGGCTGGAGTGTTAACCAAAGCCGAACGCCAGCGAAATTATGCAGCATGCCTGAAGGGATCCGGATATTGCGATCTCTCCCGCCTTACGCCTGCTGAAGCGGCTGCGATTCCAACCGTCCGCAACCATAGTCCCCAGTAGATGCACCGGGCGAGAATTGGCCCACCTGCGTCAGCGTTGATGGGAGAGGTGCTCCTACGGGGAAACCTGCCTCTGGCGACGAGTAAAAAGACATTTTCTATGCGGAACAAGAGCCTGGCGGCATCGGAAAATGCGATATTTTCAAGAAAATGCGATAGTTTTCAAGAATAGGAATGCGGGGACGCCTGTGCTAGCATCAATAGAGGGTTAATCCACGCTTCCTGTTGAACTTGCCATTGTAGAAGCCAAGTTCTCTTCCCCCCATACAGAGGCACCGAAGAGGCATTCCACTTGGCGATAAGCGACACTAAGAACCGGTCGATGTTGGGCAATAGGCTAGACAACAGTAGGCTAGACAACAGAAAGACGGACGCTACCGACGACGAGGTGAATGATCTGCTTCCGCAAGACGCGCATTCCTCCCAAGATGTAGACGAGATGCTCAGCTCCATCGGCACGCGGGGCCTTGATGTAGTCGAAGGCGAGCCGCACTCGCCTTTCTCCACGCTGGAACAACGCCTGGCGCAGGAGACCGAGGAGGTCGAACTTGACCTGACTCCAGGCGCGGCTGAATCAACCAGCGACCCGGTGCGAGTTTACTTGCGCGAGATGGGCGCATCTCCGCTTCTCACTCGCGAAGAAGAAGTGGAAATTGCCAAGCGCATCGAGCGCGGACAAGTCACTGCGCTGAAGGCCCTTTCGCGCTCGCCGATTGTGATCCAGCAGGTGGTAGCCATGGGCGAGGATCTTAAACGCGGCCTGCGCTCGATTAAGGACATCGTTGTCTTCGACGAAGAAGAGATCACCGATGAGATCTTGCAGAAGCGTGTCGAAGACGTCACGAGCCGCATCGACCAACTGAACAAGCATTACAAAACGGCGTTGCGGTTGGCTGAACGGCTGACAACCCTGCCGGCAAAAAAGAAACCTCGGGAGCACCGCCGCTGCCGCGGCCAGTTAGGCCGCGAGATGGTGCATATTTCGCTGATCATCCGGACTCTGGGGTTGAACCACTCCGAGCGTAAGCGACTGATCGAGCGCGTGAATAAAACCATTGAGGTCATGCGTTCGCTTGAAAGGGAAGGGGTGAAGCTGGAAGCGAAGGTTACGGGGACGCGTAGCGACGAGCTCAAGAAAAGCTACCGTGCCGCGCAACGGCAGCATCGCCTCGAAATAAAAAGGCTGGAGGACGAGGCCGGAATGACGTTCGCGGATCTGCAGCGCACGCAGCGCCGAATGATCCAGGGTGACATGAATGCGGAGCAGGCCAAGCGCGAACTCATCGAAGCCAACCTGCGTCTGGTGGTTTCCATCGCCAAGAAATACGGCAATCGCGGACTGCAGTTCCTCGACTTGATTCAGGAGGGCAACGTCGGCCTGATGAAGGCAGTGGACAAGTTCGAATACCGTCGGGGCTACAAGTTCTCCACGTATGCGACCTGGTGGATCCGCCAGGCCATTAGCCGTGCCATTGCCGACCAGGCGCGCACCATCCGGCTGCCAGTACACATGATCGAAGTCGTGAATAAGTTAATACGTACCTCGCGGCAACTGGTGCAGGCCTCCGGGCACGAACCCACTTCGGCGGAGATTGCCAAGCAGATGGACATCCCCGAAGCCATGGTGCGCAAAGTGCGAAAGATCATGCGCGTGCCGATTTCGCTGGAGACGCCGATTGGCGAAGAGGGCGACTCGCATCTCGGAGACCTTATCGAGGACCGGACGAAAATGTCGCCGGCCGAAGCGGTCCTGAATGTGAATCTGAAGGAACGCACGGCGCACGTTCTGCGCACGCTGAGCCCGCGGGAAGAGAAGATCATCCGCATGCGCTTCGGCATGGACGATGGCTCGGAACACACGCTGGAAGAAGTCGGCCAGTCGTTTGATGTGACTCGGGAACGCATTCGGCAGATCGAAGCCAAGGCCCTGCGTAAACTGCGTCACCCGTCCCGTTCCGGCAAGCTCCGCTCGCTGCTCGACGATGTGGAGAAATGACGATGTGGAGAAATGATGGTGGGATCGGCCGAACGAGTCTCTCGTCCCTTCGGATCAGAGGCTAGCGGTTGAACCGAACACCGGTTTCATCGTCATCTCTTGCTAGGACATACCGCCCTCTACGCCTCCGGTGGAAAACGGTTTAGAGCTTCGGGTAATTGTTTAACGGTCCACACGGATCGTAAGCTTCAAGGTATGAAGTCTGACGTCGGAGGCGCGAAGTCCGGAGTTCTCCTTCGTTACTTCGACCTTCTTCTCCTCCTCCTGCTCCGCATCATTATCACTGCCCCCAATCGACTGCATGCCTGCGAGTCGCAAACGTCTGCTTGGCGCCGCCTGCCGGCTCGAAGCTCACTCGCACTGGGCTGCGCTGCCACGCTGGCGCCGGGCAGGCCGACCTCGTGCGACGCCCCGAGCGCATACTGTTTTATGCGTCCATCGTGACCTGTGCGCGGACCTGGAGCGGCAGCGGTTTGCCGTTCGCTCCGGAAACTGTAAAGCACGGCGCGGACATCCATTTTCGAAACGCCATGGTGACGTGGATTTTCGCAGCCGCAGCGGCTGCGGTGGTCAGCCGTGCGGCGCCGATCAGATCTGCAAAGAACCAGGTGCCAAAGTGGGAAGGTGCCAAAGTGGGAATAGCGGAATCCCGCAAAGAGTGCTACCGTTGCAAAAAACTGGCTTAGCCCAGCGAAAACCAGCGGATGGCGGTAGAATCAGGTGTTCAGTAAGCGATTTTGTCATGAGCGTATCGCCTGCCTGGTATGGTTCGTCGCGGCCGGTTGCACGGACAACGGCGAAGGGCGAAGTCGCTTCTTATCAAGCTATGGGTGAGCTTCTACTACGGCGTCGTCCACCGCGAATCCTTGTCGTCGACGACCAGCCCAGCATCGCCGGCCTGATGAGCCAGTTGCTCACCATGCGGGGATACGACGTGATCACCGCCTCCAGTGCCGAGCAAGCCGAGGCAGAAGTGCGCAAGCAACTCCCTGACTTAATCCTTTCCGACGTGATGATGCCGGGAAAGTCTGGTTATGAATTCTGCCAGGGGTTGAAGGAAAATCCGGACACGCGGCTGATTCCCTTCGTCCTAATCACCGGACTCAGCGACAGTACTGACAAAGTGCGCGGCATCGAAGCCGGTGCCGACGACTTTCTCAACAAACCGGTCCTCGCCGAGGAACTCATTGCCCGCGTGAAATCGCTGCTGCGCCTGAAAGAGTTCACCGACGAACTGGAAACCGCCGATGCCGTTCTGTGCACGCTGGGTCTGATTGTCGAAGGCCGCGACCCTTATACCGAAGGCCATTGTGAGCGGCTGTCAGCCCGCGCCGCCGATCTGGGTCGCTACCTCGGCATGGATGAAGATTCCATTCTCGCCCTCAAGCGTGGAGGGTATCTGCACGATCTGGGCAAGATTGCCGTGCCCGATGACATCCTCAAGAAAGGAAGCGACCTCACTCCCGCAGAATGGGCGATCATGAAGCTTCATCCCGTTACTGGCGAGAACATCTGCAAGCCGCTGCATTCGCTGCGGCTGGTGTTGCCCATCATTCGCCACCACCACGAACACTCCGATGGTTCTGGCTATCCGGATGGCTTGACCGGAGGCCAGATTCCGGTACTCCCCAGGATTTTGCAGGTCGTCGATGTGTACGACGCGCTTCGCACTGCTCGCTCCTACAAAGCGCCGCTCACGCACGAGCTCGCCGCGCAGACGATGAGCGAAGAAGCTCGCCGCGGACTCTGGGATGCTGAGTTAGTGGCGGAATACTTTTCCATGCTCGAGCAGCAGCGCCAGGTAGCCTAAGACCTTGCTCAGCTTGGATTCATCGACGTGAGGTGAACATGTGCCGCCAGACTCAGCTCGCAATCGCCCTCTTGTGTATTTTTTCGCTTCCGGGATTTGCACAGCCCGGACTCGCCCAACAGAGCCCGCCTCAGTCGCCGCTCACGCCTCGGGCGGAAGGCGCGACCGCGCCGCGCCAGAGCGGTCGCCGCATTACGCTCGATGTTGTCGTAACCGACAAGTCAGGGAAACCTGTGCCCGGCTTGCAACAGCAGGACTTCACCTTGCTCGATGACAAACAGCCGCAGGCAATTCTCTCCTTTCGCGCGACCGATCTCGCGACGAACGACTCGACCCGCGGGGCGGATTCCCCGCTGCAAGCGATTGTGCTCGTGGACGCAGTCAACACTTCGTTCCGCAGCGTAGGCTATGCGCGGCAAGAGCTGCAGAAATTCCTGCAGCAGGATGATGGCAAGCTCTCCCTTCCCACCTCCCTGGTTATTGTTACCGATACATCTCAGGGACAAAGCCAGCCCACGCTCGACGGAAACGCCTTGGTGGAAACCCTGAATTCCAATCAGTCCGGTCTGCGCACCATAGGCCGATCGCAGGGATTCTACGGCGGTGCGGATCGCTTTCAGATTTCCATGGACACTCTGGAGAAACTCACCTCTCATCTGGCCACACAGCCGGGCAGGAAACTTCTGATCTGGCTCAGTCCGGGATGGCCCCTGCTCTCCGGACCGGGAGTGCAACTGAGTGCGAAAAATCAGGCATGGCTCTTTCAGACTGCCGTCGGCCTGTCCACGGATCTGCGGGAAGCTCGCATCACGCTTTACAGCGTCGATCCGCTGGGAATGGAGGAGGGCCTGGGCCGAACCTTTTATTACGAAAACTTCCTCAAGGGTGTAAGTTCCGCCAACAAGATACAAAACGGTAATCTGGCGCTGCAGGTCCTGGCAGCGCAAAGCGGCGGACGAGTTCTCACCTCGAGTAATGATATCGGGCAGTTAATCAGGAACTGCTTGGAGGACTCTAGGGCGTTTTACACTCTTTCTTTTGATTCTCCTCCGGCCGACCATCCGAACGAGTATCACAGCCTGCAGATCAAGATCAGCAAACCCGGTCTCAGCGCCCGCACGCGAACTGGATACTACGCTCAGCGCTAGAAGCCAGAAATATTTGGCCATTCTGGTTTTCGAAATCCTAAAACGACAACGTACAATAACGATATCGCTTGCGTGCACCCCAACCGGCGCATCGGTCCGTCGAAACTCGGCGACTGAGAACTGAGAACCGCTTTGCAGCCCGCCTACAGCATCGTGATTCCCGCCTATAACGAGGGCGCACGCCTGGGCGCGACCCTCGAAAAGGTTCTCGCCTACGTGCATGCGCAGAACTGGGATGCGGAAGTCATCGTCGTCGATGACGGATCTAGCGACAACACCGCGGACATTGTTCGAAGTTTCTCAGAGAAAGATCGGGCGCTGCGGCTGGTGGAAAATCCCGGCAATCGGGGCAAGGGATACAGCGTGCGTCATGGAATGTTGAACGCCCGCGGCCGAATTGTCCTGTTCAGCGACGCCGACCTGTCGTCGCCCATCGAAGAGGCGCCGAAGCTTTTCCAGGCATTGGAAGCGGGCGCCGATATCGCCATCGGTTCGCGCTGGCTGCGCGCCGAAACCCAGACCCAGCGCCAGCCTTTGCACCGTCAAATCTTCGGCCGAATCTTCAATCTGATGCTTCGTGTCACCCTGGGTCTGAAATTCAAGGATACCCAGTGCGGCTTCAAAGCCTTCCGCCAGCCGGCGGTGCAGGCAATCTTCCCGCTGCAGAAAATCGAGCGCTGGGGATTTGATCCCGAGACCCTGTTTCTGGCGCGGAAGTTCAACTTCAAAGTGCAGGAAATTCCCGTCGCGTGGGGACACAGCGGCGGAACCCGCATTCATCCCCTGGTCGATGGCTCCCGCATGTTTATGGAGATGTTGCGAATCCGCTGGTATGACATGACAGGAAAGTACAACGACCGTCGAACGGGGGCGCCTCACAGCGCGAAGACTCTGCCCGACCAGCATGGGCCCCAGACGTAGCACGAATCCCCGGCGGAAGAAGCTGCGAAGCGAGGCAGCGTGAACGGGCGCCACGGAAGTGGCGAGTAGAATCGGAAAAAAATAAGCGAGTGCGGGACGGGCCGTTTCACCGCCTCGGACTCAAGCCGATTTCTCTGCCCGCTGCGGGGCCGCCTTCGAGGCTCGGACCGCTTCAACGACCCGGCGTCCCATCTCTGCCGTAGAGATCGCGGCGTGTGATTTTCCCGCCAAGTCCGCCGTCCGAGCGCCTTGTGCGAGCACGGTGCCGACGGCCTCCTCGACGCACGCCGCTTCCGTCTCCAAGTGAAACGAATGTCGCAGCATCATGGCGACCGAAAGAATCGCTCCCAGCGGATTGGCAATTTCCTTCCCCGCGATGTCCGGCGCCGAACCGTGCACCGGCTCATACAATCCAACCGACCCTCCGATGCTTGCAGAAGCCAGCAGCCCCAGCGAACCCACTACCCCGCCGGCCTGATCGGAGAGAATATCTCCAAACATGTTCTCGGTGAGCAGGACATCGAACTCGGTGGGCCGCTGCACCAGCAGCATGGCGGCCGAATCGACATACTGATGGCTCAGCTTCACCTCGGGATAATCCTTGCTCACGCGCGTGACCACTTCGCGCCACAGGCGCGAACATTCCAGCACGTTAGCCTTGTCTACCGATATCACCCGGCGCCGCCGCTTCATCGCCAACTCGAAGGCCACGCGCGCGATGCGTTCGATTTCCGATTCGCCGTAACGCATGGTGTTGACCGCGACGCGTGATCCCGGCGGTCCTTCAATCGATCGAGGCTGGCCGAAATACGCTCCGCCCAACAATTCGCGCACGATCATGAGGTCGGTGCCGTGCACGATCTCCGGCCGCAGAGCGGAACAATCTTCAAGCGCGGGAAAACAAACTGCGGGACGCAGATTGGCATATGCGCCCAATTCGCGCCTTATTTTCAGCAATCCTGCCTCCGGACGAAGATGTCCGGGATTGCGATCGAACGCCGGACTTCCCACCGCGCCCAGAAGAACGGCAGACGACGCCAAGCAGGCCTCGACCGTGTCCGCCGGCAGCGGATCGTTGGCTACCGTGAGCGCCGCTCCGCCGATTAACCGGTGTTGCAGTTGGAGTTGATGCCCAAAAGCACCGGCCAGCGCCTGCAAAACGAGCACGGCCTGTTCCGTGACCTCCGGGCCAATGCCGTCGCCGGGCAGAATCGTTAGCTTAAGAAGCATGGGAGGAGTTTAGTGATTGGCAAATTGGCAATGGGAGAAGCAAAACGATGCGATCGGGATTCATTTTACTGAATTACAAAATCACCCAATTACTCAATTTCCCCTACACGCCCCAGAGATAGTCTTCCTGCTGGGTTTGTTCGTGGTGGGAATCGCCGCGAACCGGCAACGGCATTCCGAACGCGTTGGTCTGCGGCCCCATGGGGAACGCCTTCACGGGTTCGGATTCGGGAACTGAAGACGGTGACGATGCACTGAGGGCAGCCGCTTTCGCCAGAGCCAGCGGCTCAATCAGAGGTGTCGCCGAGCCCGACGGCTTATGCGTGTCGCGAATCAGTTCCAGCAGATGGTGATCTTCCACATGCTTGATCTTGTCCGCCAGCCGGACGAATCGCCGGTAGATATCATCCAGACCTCGGCGATCAAACTGGTAGCCCAGTTGGTCGCATCGGATGCTGAGAGCGTGACGTCCTGAGTGCTTGCCCAGCACCAGCCTCGAATCCGGCACTCCCACCGACTTCGGCGTCATGATTTCGTAGGTCAGCGGATTCTTCAAGACTCCATCCTGGTGAATGCCGGCCTCGTGGGCAAAAGCATTGCGCCCGATGATTGCCTTATTGGGCTGCACTGGCACGCCCGTGATCTCGCTCAGCATCTGGCTGGCCGCGAAAATCTGTTCGCCGACAACGCCGGTCTCGTAGGCGAAGCGATCCGGCCGAACTCGCATGGCCATCACAATTTCTTCCAGGGATGCATTCCCCGCGCGCTCTCCAATTCCATTGATCGTGCACTCGACCTGTCGCGCTCCCGCGGACACCGCCGCCAGCGCATTGGCTACGGCCATTCCCAGGTCGTTGTGGCAGTGTGCGGAAATGCTTACCTTCTCAATCCCCTTCACCCGCTGCCGGATGGTCGTGATCAACTCTCCGAACTCCGCCGGTACGGTGTAGCCAACCGTGTCAGGAATGTTCAGCGTGGTAGCTCCCGCTTCGACGACGGCATCGAGCACGCGACACAGAAAGTCCGTGTCGGTACGCGTAGCGTCTTCCGGGGAAAACTCTACGTCGTTACAAAGCGACTTGGCGAAGCGAATCGCGTCCCCCGCCTGCTCCACACACTCCTCGCGCGTGATCCGCAGCTTATACTTCAAATGAATATCCGAGGTCGCCAGAAACACATGGATCCGCGGACGCGCCGCAGCTTGCAATGCCTCCCAGGCGCGCTCGATGTCGGGACGGCAGGCGCGAGCCAATCCCGCGATAATCGGACGCCGCACCACCCCGGCAATCGCCTTCACCGATTCAAAGTCGCCGTCGGAGGCGATAGGAAAACCAGCCTCGATCACATCCACACCCAGGCGGTCGAGCTGATGAGCCAGCCGCAGCTTTTCCTGCTGGTTCATGCTGCAACCCGGCGACTGTTCCCCGTCGCGAAGAGTGGTGTCGAAAATCGTAATGCGAGCGCGCTCGGCGGTCATGGATTCCCCTCAAAAATCGAACCGACTTTCTATAGTACGGGCGATGTGGGCAGAAGCAAAACTTATAATTCTTCAGTAATCATTAGCTGTGGTTGTATAATAAGTTTTGCTAATGGAATTCCGAGATTCGATTACGGGGGAGCTTTGGAACTTTCTCAACTCGAAGTATTTCTCGCCGTCGCCCGCGAGCGCACCTTCTCCCGCGCCGCGGAAAAGCTTTTTCGCACCCAGTCGGCGGTCAGCCAAACCATTCGCAAGCTCGAGGACGAGCTCGGGGAAGCGCTCTTCGACCGTTCTTCCCGGGAAGGCGTACTCACCGACGCCGGCAAGGTCCTGCTGGAATATGCCGAAAAGCTGATCAATCTGCGCAGTGAGGCATCCGAGTCGCTCACCGAGCTGCGGGAGGTGCAAAAAGGCAAGCTTGTCATTGCGGCCAACGAATTCACTGTGCTCTATCTGCTGCCCCTGCTCGCCGAGTTCCGCCGCCTGCATCCCATGATCAAGATTAAGGTCGAACGCGCCTTGGGCAGCCAGATTCCCGACGACGTCCTGCGCTATTCCGCCGAATTTGGCGTGTTGTCTTACGAACCGCAGGAAGCCAGCCTGCATTCCGTCGTCGTGTATCTGGACGAGCTCGTGTTCGTCGTGCCGCCCAAACATCCGCTCGCTTCCGCGCCTGAGGTCAGCATCCGTCAATTAGGCGCGGAATCGTTTGTCGCGCACATCGTCTCGTCCCCGTACCGCGAGAAAGTCCTGCAATTGTTCAAGACTCACAAAACACCCCTGCACATGGACCTGGAACTTCCCACGCTGCAGGCCATCAAACAATTTGTAGGCATGGGGCACGGAGTGGCGTTTGTTCCCGAAATTAGCGTGGAGAACGAGTTGGTGCGGGGAGAGCTCGTAGCCATCCGGGTGCGTGAACTGCAGTTAAAACGCAAGCTGCGGCTCGTCTATCGCAAAGACGCGAACCTGTCGCACGCCGCCAGGGCATTTCTGAAGGTAGCCGAGGCCATGGCTGTCGATCGAAAAAGCCGCTACCGTTTTCAGCGCGAAAACTGACTTTCCCGCGGAGCATGTGGCAAAAGTCCCGAGCGGGACGGCATCCACGACCCGTACGCCCCAGGCGGCAAAAACAAAAAGGAGCAAAGCGAACTTTGCTCCTTGGGGGAAGAAACTTTTTTCTCCGGTCAGCAGTCGGCGCAAACCCGCTCTTCGCGGAACGACGCCAGAGCCGCGTCCAGAGAAGGATGCACTTCCAGCACGGTGTCCAGATTCGTAAGCTCGAGTAAGGTGCTGACCAGCGCATTCGCTCCGGCACACTTCAGGTTGACGTCTTTTCTCTGCGCCCATGTTTGCAGGAGAGCCAATTCGCCGATGCCGGCGCTGTCCATCGAACTCACGCCCGTCAAGTCGAGCACCAACTTCTGCCCCGGTTGCATCAGCTCGCCCACAACGCGCGACAGCGTGGCGGCTTCATCGCGATACACGATTCGCCCCTGGCAGTGCACGATGATGACATCGCCGCAATTGCGTGTTTCCAGACTGAGTTTCAACTTCAACTCCTTGGGGTATGCAAAGGCAGCTGCAACTCCCGGCTGCTCGTTCATTTGCCAATTCATGTCTATTGGTTGCATGCTAATAGATAGACGCAGGTCGATTGGTTTTGGCACCATGAAAATCTAATAAATTTTCATTCACTTGCGGGCCCAGAACCCGGTTTCGGCCGAAACAAATTTTGGCGACTGGGACATCTTGGGCATCCGGTACACTGCATCTAACAGATTTCGTTGATCCAAATGAACTTTTTTGCCGGCATAACCGCCGGGGAGGAATAATTCGTGTCGAAGACTGCTGCCTCGGTGCTGGCGTTTGTTGGCTTCATCTTGTTCGCGATTCCCATGTCGGCACAATTTAACGGATTTCTTCCCAATGGCAATGTCTACGCCGGCGTTTCCTATGCCCAGCTCACCGATGTCATCAACAAGCAGAGTTATCGTGGATTTGAGGGCTCCGTCGAGTTGCTTCCTTTGACCCGTATTCCGCGCCTGGGGCTGGTCCTCGATGGCAGTGGCTATTATCGACGGGGCACTGCGCCGGTGACGCAGTACGTCTTCCTGGGTGGTCCACGGTTTTCGTTCAACTACGGAAAATGGAGTCCCTTCGTGCACGCCATGGGCGGCATCCGGCACATCAACTCGGTGGGCTTCGTCTATAACCCTGTCGCCATCGACGCCGGCGGCGGCGTCGACTACAAACTTCGCTTCAAGGGTTTCTCTTGGCGGCTCCAGGGCGACTACTTGTACGGTCACTACGCCAGCGCCTACCAGAACGACTACCGGGCCTCGACTGGACTTGTCTGGCGCTTCTGACCGATATCGGGCGGCCCATTTCTGCGTCAACCAATTAGCCAGCATGCGAATCTCTTCTCCGTACATCCAAAACTTTAGCGTTCGCTAGGGGTTCATGGATGCCAGGAAAGGAAGAGTCTTCCCATGCTGAAAGCCGCGTGCATCGGCGCCGCGTTATTTCTTTTCGCAGGCTTAGCGAACGCCCAAATACCATCCGGAAACGTGTTCGTCGGATTTTCCTACGAACGTACAAATTCATCAGCGTTCAGTCCGAATCTGGTTGCTACGACTTTGAGCAGCCCCAATCTTCACGGCTGGGAAGCTTCGTTCGAGGGAAAGGTGTTGCCGTTTCTGGGGATTGTCGGCGACGTCAGCGGACACTACGGCTCCCAGACCTTTACTGCGCTTACGCCCAACGGTCCAATTAACGATAATGTGACGGGCCATGAGCAGGAATATCTGGTCGGCCCGCGACTCTCGGTACCGGTGGGGAAGTTCACTCCATTTGCCGAGGTTATGGTTGGCGCCGCGCACATTCATACCGGCGGAACCTTGCCCTCCCCTTCCAATACCTCGTTCGCCTACGCACCGGGCGGGGGCCTGGATTATCGCCTTTTCCATCCCCTCGCTGTGCGCGTGGAAGGCGACTACCTGCGCACCAAATTTTTCAGTTCGGCTCAGAATAATCTGCGCTTGTCGGCGGGCGTCGTGTTTCGTTTCTAGCCTGCGAAGCAGAATTCGTTTTAGGCAGACAGGATCTAAGCGCGCGGCACGCTGTCCGGTTCCGAAGTCCAATATTTGTGGTCGCGCAGAAAGTATTTTTCGTTCCGGTAATTCATGGCGGTCCACAGAAACAGCCAGCCCACGCGCCAGTGTCCCATTTTTTTGAAGCGTCGATTCGTGGTATAGACCCCGCCGCGGACCACCGCGAAGCGCTTGCGCTCGACCTGCTGGCTCAGCCGGTAATCTTCCGCAAATAAAATCTGCTCGTGAAATCCGCCCAGTTCCCAGAATTTCTTGCGGTCAAACATCATGAACATTCCGGTGGCAAACGGACGGTGCAGGTACGACAAGTACTGAAAAAAGTCGTTGCCCGCATAGAACGCCTTGTCGAGCCAACTGCCTTCCGCACACAAAATATTCGTGGTCACGCAGTGCAGTTCCTGGGTTTCTGCCAGTTCCACGCAGCGCCCTACCAACCTGCGATCGGCCAGTTCAATGTCCGCATCCAGAAAAAGCACGTAGGGAGTATCGGCCTGCGCCGCTCCGTGATTGCGTCCGACCGAGGGCACTCCGCCGTGAATCACGCTGACGTTTAAGCGGTCGCGGAAGCCACGCACGATCTCGGGGGTTCCATCGGTCGAGTTAGCGTCCGCCACCAATACTCTCGTACTCGACATCTTCGAGTAGTCCTGATTCGTCAGCGAGGTCAACAAGCGCGGAATCAGCTTCGCTTCGTTCTTGGCCGGAATCACGATCGTCAGCTGACTTGTCGTATTCATGGTCGTCATAGTCATGGATTTCTACCCCCTGTTCGTCGATCGTCAGATAAGTGAGTCGCGAATCGACCCACCCGCCCGAGTTGTAGTAATGAAGACCGTCCCGATCCACGTGAATCGCTTGGTGGGTATGCCCGCAGAAGATGCGGTCCGCGCCGTGTTGCGCGGCATAAGCCAGAGCGCCCGACGCCACTTTCGGCGACATGCGCAGCCAGCGCGTGTTTACCCGGTCAATCAGCCGCGCGATCGGCTTGCCCTTCAAGTCCATCTTCTGCAAGCGCAGATAAAGCGACGTGCCCCATTGGCTGAGCCGGACGCGGTTGACCTGAAAGCCGTCGAACTGATGGCCGTGAATCGCGATATGCCGCAGCCCGGCATATTCCCACGCGTAGTGCTGATAAACGCGCACTCCGACCAGGTGCGACATGATGTTGGCCAAGCCGTGATCGTGGTTGCCCTCGACCCACACCACTTCAATGTTTCGCTTGGGATTCGAAAGCTTGCGGATGTACCCGAGAAATTTCCAGTGATCCTTGGTGAGGCGGGCGAAGTTGAGATCGGCAAAGATGTCGCCCAGCAGAATCAGCCGGTGGAAGCGATTCTGCTTGAGCACACGCATGGCCTCGCGCGCATGACTGGTCTCTGCCCCCAGGTGCAGGTCGGAAAGGATCAGCGTGTTGTACCCTGGCAGACCCATACTCCAGTTGTAGCAGCCCAATGTTACCGCCTGATGAACAGTGCATCAATATTGGTGCATAGGTAACACGCATAGGTAACAACGGAAGCAACCCGGCCGAACCGCTGCAGGGATGCCCCGGGGCAGCCGCCGTGCCCATCCCATCTGTCCGGCAGAGCCCGCGCAGCGTCCATCCGCTTCTTTGCTTTTGCCACTCGATCTGCGAGACTGACCACTGGTCCTCCGCACTGAGAACCTAGAACCACCCATGGGACGCATCCACATACTCTCCGAAGCCGTAGCCAACCAGATCGCCGCGGGCGAGGTGGTGGAGAGGCCTGCGTCGGTGGTGAAGGAGATGCTGGAAAATTCGCTGGATGCGGGCGCGACGCGGATCAAGATCAGCGTGGAGGCGGGGGGAAAGAAGCTGATCCAGATTACAGACAACGGGTGCGGCATGGGGCGCGACGATGCCATGTTGGCGTTTGAGCGGCATGCCACTTCGAAGATCAAGAACGCGGAAGACCTGCTGAGCGTGGCTACGCTGGGATTTCGCGGGGAGGCGCTGCCCGCGATTGCGTCGGTATCGCGATTGCGGCTGGAGACGCGGGCGGAACCAGACGCGGCTGGGACTGTGGTCGAGATCAATGGAGGGAAGATTGCGCGAGTGGAAGAGGCGGGGCTGCCGTTGGGAACTTCGATTACGGTGCGCGATCTTTTTTTTAATACTCCGGCGCGCAAGAAATTTCTGAAGGCGGAGTCGACCGAGTTGTCGCACATTGCGTCGCTGGTCACGCATTGCGCACTGGCGCATCCGGAGAAACATTTTGAGTTGCACTCGGCGGCGAATGCCATGCTGGTGGCACCTCCGGTGGCGGGCTACAGCGAGCGCGTATATCAGGTATTGGGAAAACAGACGCTGGATCAGCTGATTCCCCTGGCGTCGCGGCAGGCGCTCGAGCGCGTGGGACTGCCGCAGCCTCCGCCGTGGCGGAGAATGAGCGAGAGGGACGCGGTCTCCGCTCCCGAAAACGCCGGCAGCGAAGATTCTGCTGCCCGCGAACCAGAATCCTTCGGGGAAATCCGGATTCACGGGTTCGTCTCCAAGCCGGAGATTCAGAAGCTGAATCGGAATTCGATTTTTATGTTTGTGAATGGACGCACGATTCGCGACCGGCTGCTGCAGCACGCTCTCACCGAGGCTTATCGAAATATTATTCCTCCGACCGTGTATCCCGTGGGGCTGCTGTTTCTGGAGTTGCCGGCGGGTGAGGTGGATGTGAATGTGCACCCCTCGAAGACGGAGGTGCGGTTTCGGCAGCACAGCGTGATGCATGATTTTGTGCGGGACTCGGTGCGGGCGGCGCTGATGAAGGCGCGTCCGGTGCCGCAGTTCGTGACCGAGATGCGCGCGCATGCGACGGCGGCTACGTCGCTGACGCCGGGAGCGATGACGCCGGATTTGAGAACCGGCGCGATGGCTCCGCAAACTTGGGAAGCCGCGCCGAGAGCGAGTTTTGCAGGGGATATGGCCAATTCCGCAGGTCTCGCAGAAGCGGCGAGACAGGGGGCACCCTGGGATCCGGTGGGGGCGGGCGGATTTGCTTTGCATGCGCCTGTCCCGCCGCCGGTCTTTCCACGCCTTGAGTTTGAAGGAGGAATTGCGGTGGAGGTGAACGCGGCGGTTCCGGTTGCGGGCGGGCTGGAAACGATTCCTGACAATGGATGTGCATCGGCGCTGGAGGTTCGCGCAGAAGAGCCGACGCTGTCGTCGCTGAGCACGCTGAAGCCGCTGGGGCAGATTCGGAATTCGTTTATCCTGGCGGTGAACGAAGATGGTTTGTGGATTGTCGACCAGCACGTGGCCCACGAGCGCGTGTTGTTTGAACGGATTCGGAAGCAGCGGGCGGTCGAAAAAGTTGAGAGCCAGCGGTTGCTGATGCCCATTGTGCTCGAGCTGTCTCCCGCCCAGCATGCGGTGTTCAGGGAAATTTCGGACGAACTACAGTACAACGGGTTTGAGGCGGAGCCGTTTGGCGCGCGCAGCGTGGCCGTGAAAGTGGCGCCCGCGGGAGTGGATGCGTCGGCGGTCGAGAAGATGCTCGAGGAACTGCTCGAGCAATTCTCGCGCGAGGAGCAGTCGCTGAATCTGGAAAAAATTAGGGCGCGCATCGCCGCGTCCATCGCGTGTCACGCCGCCATTAAAGTGAACATGCCGCTGCAGCAGAACAAAATGGAATGGCTGCTGGCGGAGCTGGCGAAAACCGACCACCCCTACGCCTGCCCGCACGGCCGCCCTGTCGTGCTACGGTACTCTATGAAGGATATTCAGAAAGCGTTTAAGAGAATCTAGCCAGGCTAGCTGCAGCTTTTCCGCTAAGCCGGTCCAGGTTTGCGCTGAGAGCTGACAGCTTTTTTATGACTGACCTGGAACTGCAGCAACTGCGACGCGAAAAGTGGCGGCTGGATGGGAAGCCCATCCGGACGATTGAAGAGGCGCGCGCGTTCCTGGAGGATGTGGGATTTTGTCTGATGTATCCCAAGCGGCCGGCGTTGCTGGTACCCACCTTTATTGGCGCGTTTGTGGGATCGGAGAACCGATTGCCGGGATGGCAACATGCGTTCCAGGATCCGCGGGCGGCTGAGGCGACGGAATTGATGGTGCGGCTGTTGCGGGAGCGAACGGCGTTCGAAGCGAATCTGTTTGACGAGAATAATGGGTTTCTGGTGGCGGCCTCGGCGTTCCCTTATTTTTATGCGCTCATGGGGGAACGCAATCCCAAGCTGGCGCCGAAGGCGGGATCGCGATCCCCATATTCTGCGCTGGCCTGCGATGCCTTTGCGTTGATCACGCGGGAGGGGCCGATTTCGAAGCAGAAGATGCAGGAAGTCCTGGGCGGGAGCGTGTCGTTTCCTGCGCTTGACGGGGCGCTGGGCGAGTTGTGGTCGAAGCTGCGCATTACGCGCGTGGACTACAAGGCGAGCGAAGGATCGGTTTGGGATGTGCTCTATCGCTGGGCGCCGGAGGCGGTGAAGGAGGGTGTGGGATTGTCGGTACAGGAGGCTCTGACGGCATTGCTCTCGAAGTATCTGGAGTGCGTGATCGCGATCGAGCAGGCGGAGTTGGAGATATTTTTTGGAAACTTCATTGCGCGCTCGAAGGTGAAGGATGCGGTGAATGCACTGCTGGCGGCGCGGGAGTTGAGCTTCGTGCATGTGAGTGGACGATCCATGCTGCAGATCACGCCGGAGAAGGTCGTGACGGTGCCGGCAGAGCGGTCCGAAGTCATTCTGAGGGAAGTTCCATCGCCGAGTGGAAGACGACCACGGGCGCTGAAGCCCGGATTTAGCCCGCGCTCTACGCGTCGCTAGCTGCGTCGCTCTTCCCCGGGGTCGTTGGATCGCCTTTCTGCAAGAGATTAGTGAATTGGCACCGCAACGGAGCCGGGCAGCGGTGCGGCTTGCGCTGAGACTTGCTCCTATCGCCGAGTTTGCGCGGAGATCGGAGATGATCAACATTGCGCGACAAGTTCTAGGGCCGGATGCATTTTCATTTCGCGCGACGCTCTTCGACCAGTCTCCCAGATCGAACTGGCGTCGTGTGGCAGCAAATCCCGGCTCTGCCCTTGCGATCACGACTCGCAGTAACTGGCTAGGGTGGTCAAACAGGGAATTCACGATGCACAGGCGCCGACAAACGCTCTGAACCAAGGAGTGGCACTGCGGGTGAGCTTCGATGATTCGACCGTCGAGAATGGGCCTGCGGGTTTTGCCCCCGCAGGCACACGCCGGTGAGTTGAGCGATGAGGCTGTCCACGAACTGGCCAGGGATGCGGCTCCGCTCGGCTGCGATGTTGCAAGAAGTGGAGTTGTAATCATGCGACCCGGGCTCATTCAGGCGTCATCGAAGTCACATTCGGAAACTCTGAGACCCGGGCTGCATGTCGGGTACGCGGCGTCCCAATCCATGGCGAGACCGCTTCGGCTAGCGATTGCCTAAGGCTCCCTTTGAAAAATCACTCCTCGACGAACTGGTCCGCTCTTTATCGCGGGCGACTTGCGCCTTCGCCCACCGGGCTTCTGCATCTGGGACATGCGCGCACGTTTTGGATGGCGGCACAGCGGGCGGCGGAGCGGGGCGGGCAGTTGATCCTCCGCAACGAAGACTTGGATTCCGAGCGCACCCGGCCTGAGTTTGTCGAGGCCATGATGGAAGATTTGCGATGGCTGGGGATCGCGTGGAGCGAGGGGCCGGACTCTGGCGGGCCGGTGGGTCCGTATTCGCAGAGTGAGCGGCGCGAATTTTATCTGGAGGCGTGGAGGAAGCTGCGGGATTCGGGAATGATCTATCCGTGTACTTGTTCGCGGAAGGATGTGGAATTGGCGGCGGGAGCGCCGAATGGGTTGGATGATGAGCCAGTGTATCCCGGAAGCTGCCGGCCGGCCCCTATCGTGGCCGGGGCCGCTCGGCTTCGGCTTGGCGAGACAGCCGAGGCGGCTGTCTCCACCTGCTCCGAGCCTCACCCCGACTCTGGGGGAGCGAATTGGCGATTTAGGATTGCGGATGGAGAGGAAGTTTGTTTTACGGATCTGCATTTGGGGCCGCAGCGGTTTGTTGCGGGGCGGGACTTTGGAGACTTTATCGTGTGGCGGCGCGACGACGTGCCGGCTTACCAGTTGGCGGTTGTAGTGGACGATGCCGCTATGGGGATCACGGAAGTGGTGCGGGGCGCGGATTTATTGAAGTCGACGGCGCGACAGATTCTTTTGTTTCGGGCGTTGGGACTGGCGGCAGCAGACTTCTATCACTGCGATCTGGTGCGGAACTCAAATGGCGTGCGGCTGGCGAAGCGGCATGATGGGTTGAGCATACGGAAGTTGCGGCAGCTGGGATGGAGCGCGGAGCGTGTCCGGAGTGGGGAGATATCCCCGACGTGAGTTCTGGTTGTAGGGGCTGACATTTTCCTGATGGCTAGAGGCCGCGCGGTTTTGCTCCCAAGGACCGGGTCTCCAGAGCCCGGCTCCACTGAGAACGCGGTGGGGTGATCTCGCTGGGCTTGGCCTGCGCGGGGCAGCCAACGCGGCTCCATGAGTCGGTTCCGGCGCGACCAACGTGTACAATCTTTAAGCTTCGCATGGCTGACACTGGAAAAGACGAGCCGGCTCCTCGCCGGCTGACGATCGCTATTGACGGACCCGCGGGGGCGGGCAAGAGCACGATTGCCTCGCGACTGGCGCGGAAGTTGGGATATGTGAACCTGGAGAGCGGGGCAATGTATCGCGCGCTGGCTCTGCAAGCAATTGAGAACGACGCTTCCTTTGACGATGAGGCCACACTGCTTAAGCTGGCCCAGAACGCCCGCATTCAACTGGAGCCGACGCTGGGCGGAAACCGCACCCGGCTCGACGGACGCGATGTATCCTCGCGCATCCGCGAGCGCGATGTGTCGGAAGGAGCTTCGCGGGCCTCGGTTCATCCCAAGGTAAGGGAGTGGATGGTGGCCCGGCAGCGTGAAATGGGCGCGGGCGGCGGCGTGGTGATGGAAGGACGCGACATTGGCACTGAAGTGTTTCCCGATGCGGACTTGAAGATTTTCTTAGATGCCGATCCGGTGGTGCGCGAACAGCGGCGCATGGCGCAACAGAAAATCAAGGGCGACGTAGCGGAGAAAGTGGCCGCGGATCTGCGGGAGCGCGATCGACGGGATCGCACGCGGGCGGCGTCTCCGCTGGTGGCGGCGAGGGATGCGGTGGTGATCAATTCCTCGGCCTTGACTGAGGATGACGTGCTGGCGCGGATCGAGGGACTCGTTGCCAAGAAGTTGGGGCGCTGACCGTTGCCCGATAAGCCTCGCCTTCGCGATCCAGCCTAGCTAG
>Ga0209624_10000884_pt1 | contig 25281 bp, 19 predicted proteins | sample JacPinW_OM2H0_O1_FD_188565 | JGI IMG/M metagenome (GOLD analysis project Ga0209624, IMG submission 188565) | Forest soil microbial communities from Algoma, Ontario, Canada - Jack Pine, Ontario site 1_JW_OM2H0_O1 (SPAdes) (version 2) | ecosystem: Environmental > Terrestrial > Soil > Boreal...
AGAAACTGGGTTTCATTTAACCCGGTTTTGCCGGGGGGAGATCGGGTCCACAGCGGACCCAATCTTTTAGGCGGGTCGGCGGTGGGCGGGACGCCGGCGCAAATGCGCCACCCGACCTTTGGAATCTCCCGCAAAACGGGCATGGCGATGGCGGAAATCCGCCACGGCTCGCGACGCGGGTCCGTCGGCGTCCCGCGTCGTGCTCGCCCATTCTGCCGCCCTTGCCGCAGAGGTGCGCGACGGCAGCACGACACTCAATGACGCCTCCGCTCAACGACAGCGCGCAAGGTTCCCTTGCGCCTTCGAGGCGTCGATTGTTATATCTCGCGTATAACAGGAGGTTCCCATGCCGGCGCTGAAACCCAGGTCTGGCGCAACGCACCGCGCAAGCCGGCGCGCCACCTGCTGCGAAGAACCTCAAACTGAAGGGGCCCAAAAAGACTGCGATAGGCGCAAATAGCGGTCGCTCCTCTGCGACCCTTGTGGACGCGTCGCCGCCACTGTCGAGGCCTAGTTCGACCGCCAGCCCTGTCGGATTTGAATCGTAGCCTTGAGAAGCCGATACCCGATCTGACGATGCGCCGTCGGGGGTAGGTTGCCGCGCAGGGCCGGGCGGCGAGCGGAGAGGACTAGCCAACACCGCCTGAAGCGCGCAGAAATAGTCTCCGTGTTGCAGTTGGAGGTAACTGCGGATGACAGGCTATGCGCTCGACAATTCATGGAGCAAGGCGAAGCGCCGGCTGGCGTTACTTGAGTTCTATCTCGACCCAAAGACGAAGCGTCGAGCTTTGGCGCTCGGTCTCGCCTACGGTTGGCGTTGCCTTGAGGTCGGCGCCGGAGGGGGCTCGATTGCACTATGGCTCAGCGACCAAGTCGGAATGGAAGGAAAGGTTGTCGCCACCGACATCAACCCCACGCTTGCAGGAGTTGGAGCGACCAAACGTCAAGACGCAGCAACACGATATTCTAAACGAACCCCTGCCTGAGGGGGATTTCGATCTGGTGCACGCGCGGTGGATTTTGCATCACCTGCCGACGCCCGAGGTCGCAATCAGCCGTATGGTTTCCGCCTTGCGCCCCGGCGGATGGTTGTTGCTTGAGGAGGTCGACTTCTTTCCTGTGCATGCTTCGGAAAACACCGACTACCGGGATTTCATGACGGCCTTGGTCAATACGGTCGTGAAAGCCTCAGGCCGCGACTGCTTCTGGGCGAGAGCGCTGCCGAGAGTGGTCGCCGAGCAAGGTTTGTCAAACGTCAGCGGAGAGGGCGATTTCTCGCTGTTGCAGGGGGGCTCTGAGATTGCGGAGTTCTTCACGCTGACGGCCGAGCAGATGCGCGAACAGATGCTTGGAACCGGCACCATCGATGCGGAAAAAATGGATCGCGCGCTAAACCTTTTGTCCGAACCCTCTTTCTGGGCGTTTGGCGGCGGCGGGGTAGCTATCTGGGGCCGGCGTCCCGGAGGAGCGCTTCCGTGCGATTGACCATCGGCGGAAAGCGATGTCGTTGCTCCCCGAACAAAGCGTCCGGCGGTGAGCGCCGGGAGCGATCAAGGGCTCTCGACTCAATCGCAACGCTCAACTGTCGCGATCTGCGACGACCGCTTCACGTCGATTCGCGACATCGCCTCGACGTCTCAATTGCGCAAATTGCCGTCATTCGTATGTTCGCTTGGCAATGGCTCAACCAACTGGAAGCCGACCTTTGAGGTCGGCGCTGTGAACGGGTGCGAAGCCTGAGAAAGCGGTCGCCCCCGAACGGCGAAGCGCGTCTGCTATGTTAAGCGCGTCGGGCTAATGCACTCCAAAGGCTGCGAGGGTACGTGCCTGTGATGCCGACACATTTCGTCAATGAGCGACGGCGGTGGATAGTCAAAGTCACTGGGGACCGTCGGGAGTGCGAGTGCTTCGATCGCGGTGTAAGCGCCTTGCCTGGCTTCGTACGTGAGCGAAGTGGCGAATATGCCGTATGCCGTCCGTCTTAACGTCCCTCCCGATACCCGGCGATCGTGCAGGAGGGAAGGATTGCTTTCCGGGTCAACCCGCCGGCATTTCAAGTCGCGCGCGCAGACAGGGATTATGTCCAGCGGGTACGTCATGAAACTGTGCGACAAGCGCTTGAAGACGCCCTACCAGCGGTAAGCAAGCGGCTTCGCATTCAGTCATCGGCGCTTCAAAATAGATCAAGCAAACCCCAGAGCCGAGGTTAAACTCCTAGGGTGTGGAGGAGCACCTCCGCCAACAGGAGGAACGGCAATGTTTTTACGCAGTCTTGTTGCGTGCGTCGGTCTTTCGGCCGCACTCGTCCCGTCCGCCGTTTACGCCGCCGACGCGGCCTCCTGCGCCAAGCCGCATTTTTCGGACGTCGGCTGGACCGACATAACCGCCACCACGCAGATCGCGAACCAACTTCTGGCTGCCCTCGGCTACAAGCCGAACATCACCGTTCTCTCGGTGGCCGTGACCTTCCAGTCGCTCCAAAACGGCGACATCGATGTGTTTCTCGGCAATTGGATGCCGCTTCAGGAGCCGAGCCAGGCGCCGTTAGTGAAGGCCGGTAAGATCGATATCGCAGCGAACAACCTGACCGACGCCCGGATCGGTTTCGCGACCTCGAAGGCCGCCTATGATTCAGGCCTGAAGACTTACTCCGACATCGCCAAGTTCAAGGACCAGCTCGACGGTAAGCTCTATGGCATCGAGCCCGGCAGCGGCGCGAACGGCACGATCTCAAAGATGATCGCGGACAACACGTTCGGTCTCGCCGGCTTCAAACTGGTCGAATCCAGCGAACAGGCGATGCTTGCCGAAACTCAGCACCGGATCAAGGAAGGCAAGCCCGTGGTGTTCTTCGGCTGGCAGCCGCACCCGATGAACGTCGACCTTCCTATGGTCTACCTCTCGAAGGGCAACGACCTGTTCGGACCCAACGATGGGGGGGCCACAGTCGTGACCCTGACGCGAGCCGGATACGGAAAGGAATGCCCTAATGTCGAACGCTTGCTGTCGAACTTGACTTTCGACTCCGCAATTGAAAACCGTCTGATGAGCGATATCCTCGACCAAGGCATGCAGCCCGACGCCGCCGTACGCGCCTGGATCAAGGCCAATCCCTCGGCGCTCACAAAATGGCTCGACGGCGTGACGACGATCGACGGCAAGCCCGGGCTCGAGGCCGTGAAGAGCGGACTCGGGATTTAGTCAGCGCTCGTACTTAGAGTCTCGAACGGCGCGCGGCGGACGGCGGCGCGCCGAATTGCCGCCTGAAGGCGCGAGACAGGGACGCGATGGCGGAAAAGCCGCTCCGCTCGGCGACCTCGGCGATCGAAAGATTGGTGTCGAGAACTAGGCGTCTCGCAGCATTAAGGCGCAGCGCGACAAAATAGGCCCCGGGCGAAGCGTCGACGACCTTCAGAAACAGCGTCTCCAGGCCTCTGGTCGACAGTCCGACGCGCCTCGCGATGGCCGCGATCGTCAACGGCCGGTCAATATGCGTCTCCATGATTCGGATAGCCTCGGCGACGCGCGGCTCGTGCTTCCGGACCCGTCCGAGCGATACGATCGGCTGCGCATCCGAACCGGTTCGCACCTCTTCGTAGATATAGAGGCTCGCGACATCGAGGGCGGCTGAATAGCCGTTGCGCGTGCGGATCAGCGAAAGCAGGCAATCGAGCGCGGGCGTCGCCCCTCCCGTCGTGAAGACTGGCTCATCCACCACGAAACGATCCGGTTGGACGTCGACGTTCGGAAAGCGTGCGGCGAAATCCTCCAGATCCTCCCAATGGGTTGTCGCCCGTCGCCCGTCGAGGAGCCCTGCCATCCCCATGAGCCACGGGCCGGATTCGACGCCCCCGACGATCGCCGAACGCTTGGCGCCGGCGCGCAGCGATCTCAGGACGGGCGGCGTCCCGTATCTCACCGCCTCGAATGCCGCGATCAGGATAAGCGCGTCCTGGCGGTCAGCGGAATCGAAAGCGCCATCGACCGGTATCGGCAGCCCGCAACTCGCAACCGGCGTTTTACCGTCGATCGATTTGAGCTTCCAGCAATAGGCGGGCCGGCCCAGCACGCGATTGGCGCCACGCATGGGATCGAGCGTCGCCGCCAGCGACAGCAGCGAAAGGCCGGGAAAGAGCAGCAGCGTGACGTTCAGCGGCGCATCGGAATGAGCAAAGATCATCGCTTCGCACCGGAGAAAACGGACTGCGCAATGAGTTGCGCCACGCTTCGCCCTCCCCGTCAAGTTTCGCGGCTCGATCCGGAGACCGCCATGCCGTTGTCCATGAACCGCGATGTCTTCATCACCTGCGCCGTCACTGGCGCCGGCGGCACCCTGGGCGTCTCGCGGCTCGTGCCGATCACGCCGAAACAGATCGCCGAATCCGCGATCGACGCGGCCAAGGCCGGGGCGGCCATCGTCCATTGCCATGTCCGCGATCCGGAGACCGGTGCCGCGTCGCGCCGCCGGGATCTCTACCGGGAGGTGACGGACCGGATCCGCTCGGCTGACGTTGACGTCGTCCTGAATCTGACCGCAGGCATGGGTGGCGACATCGTCTTCGGCCCTGTTGAAGCGCCGTTGCCGGTCAACGAAAAAGGCACCGACATGGCGGGGGCGACCGAGCGCGTAGCTCATGTCGCGGAATGCCTTCCCGAGATCTGCACCCTCGATTGCGGAACCATGAACTTCAATCTCGGCGATTATGTCATGACCAACACGCCCTCGACCCTGCGTGAGATGGCGCGGCAGATGACGGCGCTCGGAGTCCGCCCCGAGATCGAGGCGTTCGACACCGGTCACCTCTGGTTCGCTCAAGAGCTCGCTGCCGAAGGGCTCATCGAAGACCCCGTGCTGATCCAGCTTTGCATGGGCATTCGGTGGGGCGCGCCGGACGACCTCAACACTTTCATGGCGATGGTCAACAACGTGCCGGCAGGCTGGACGTTCTCGGCCTTCTCAATCGGACGCAACTCCCTCGCCTACCCGGCGGCCGCTGTGCTCGCCGGCGGCAATGTCCGCGTCGGGCTTGAGGACAATCTTTACATCGGCAAAGGACAACTCGCGACCAATGCGCAACTCGTGGAAAAAGCCGCGGGCGTTGTGACAGGCATGGGCGCGCGGATCCTGGGTCCGCAGGAAGTCCGAGACAGGCTCAATCTAGTGAAGCGTTGAGGGAACCCCACGATGAGCTTGACGAGCGAGCCCACGAAATCCCTCGCCCCTATTTCGAAAGCTGCCTGCATCGGCGGGGGTGTCATCGGTGGAGGCTGGATCGCCCGCCTTCTGCTGGCCGGGATCGACGTCAACGTGTTCGACCCACATTCGGAGGCCAAACGCGTCGTCGGCGAGGTGGTCGCCAATGCCGAGCGCGCTTATGGGTTACTGACCGATGCGCCTCTACCGCCCCGCGGGCGTCTGATCTTTTCTCCAAGCCTCAACGCCGCGGTGGCGGGCGCGGAATGGGTGCAGGAGAGCGTGCCAGAACGCCTCGATCTCAAGCGGAGTGTGCTCGGCGAAATCGACGCGGCATGTCCACCGGATGCGCTGATCGGCTCCTCGACTTCTGGCCTTCTGCCCTCGGACCTTCAGGCAGGGCTCGGCCACCCGGAACGGTTGTTTGTCGCTCACCCCTACAATCCGGTCTACCTCTTGCCCCTGGTCGAGATCGTCGGCGGCAAGGCGACGACCGTGGCGACCATCGACCGCGCCCGCGCCGTTCTTGACGCCATCGGCATGAAGGGCGTTATCATCGCCCGCGAGATAGAGGCCTTCGTGGGCGATCGGTTGCTGGAAGCGTTGTGGCGCGAGGCGCTCTGGCTGATCAAGGACGACATCTGCGACGTCGAGACGCTAGACAATGTGATCCGCTATTCCTTCGGTCTACGTTGGGCGCAGATGGGTCTGTTTCAGACCTACCGTATCGCGGGCGGCGAAGCCGGTATGCGCCATTTCCTCGCCCAGTTTGGACCTTGCCTCCAATGGCCGTGGACCAAACTCACTGATGTCGTCGACCTCGATGATGCTCTGATCGACAAGATCGCCGCGCAGTCAGACAAGCAGGCGGAGGGCCTCTCGATCCGCGAGCTCGAGCGGATCCGCGACGAGAATCTCGTCAGTATTCTGCAAGGTTTAAAGACCGGCCACGGCGGCGAAGGTTGGGGCGCCGGAAAGTTGCTTGCGGAGTTCGAGGAGCGACTTCGCGCCAGCACGCCGGCCACTCCGGTCTGAAGCGCGCAACGCAATCGGACGCTTCGACATCTCTGGTTCCGCCAAGGATTCCTGAGACCCACAATGTCTGCTAAACGTCGAATCCAGCCGGCCGCTTCGCGCAAATACCGGTCATTGCCCGACGGTGCGCCGAATGGGTCAAATCGATCCGAAGCATACGTTCAAGATGGGCCCAATGAATGGGCGGAAACGGCGACAAAGCGGTCGTAGCGCTCCCGCGAGATGCGGCAAAAGCGGACCTTTCCCTTTGCAGGCAAGTCGAATAGCCTCGGCGCGAAACGCAAGTTCGCCGAGGCGAGCGCAATGTCATTGACGCGCAAGGCGCCGACCGTCACAAAAAAGGATGACAAACCAGGCCAGCAGGAGCTGGTCCAGGCCTTGGCCCAGCGCGAGGCAGAATTGGCGGAGGTGCGCCGCCAGAACACGCGCCTGTTCGATGAGGCGCAGGCGCGCACGCGTGACCTCGAAGAGTCGCTGGAGCAGCAGACGGCGACCGCCGACGTGCTCAAGGCGATCGGCCGGACAGCCTTCGACCTCGATACGGTGCTCGAAACGCTGATCTCGACAGCGGTGCGCTTGTGCGATGCGACGCGGGGAGGCCAAATTTTTCGCCGGTATGGAGACGTCTACCGTTACGCGGCGAGCCAGATGAGTGTCGATCCAGTCTACCTCCGGCACGAGCAGACGACCGAAATCAAGCCGGGTCGGGGGACTTTGATCGGACGCGTCGCGCTGGAAAACCAGGTGGTTCATATTGTAGATGCTTGGAACGACCCGGAATATGCGGAAAAAGACGAGGCTCGCGTCGGGAACGTGAGAGCCATGCTTGGCGTGCCGCTAATGCGGAACGGTGAACCCATCGGCGCCTTTGCGCTCGGGCGCGCCGAGCCTGTCCCGTTCACCCAGCGCCAAATCGACCTGGTCACGACCTTCGCCGATCAGGCGGTGATCGCCATCGAGAACGTGCGATTGTTCGACGAGGTGCAGGCGAAGACGCGCGACCTCGAGGAATCGCTTCAACAGCAGACGGCGACCGCCGACGTACTCAAGGTCATCAGCCGGTCGGCGTTCGATTTGCAGGCGGTCTTCGACACCTTGATCTCTTCGGCTGTCAATTTGATCGGCAGCCAGCATGGCACGATTTACGTCCGTGAGGGCGACGGCTTTCCTATTCGAGCCCATTGCGGCGTCGCGCCGGAATTCGTTGACTTTCTTGTCAAAAATCCACCGGTGCCGGGGATGGGTTCCGTTTCAGGACGGGTCATACTGACCGGCAAGGTCGTCGTCATTCCGGACATTCTGGAGGACAAGGATTACACGCTGCCCGCGAATGAACTCAACAGAACGAGCGCTATGCTCGGTGCGCCCCTGCTCCGCAACGATCGGGTTGAAGGCGTTCTCGTCATCGCACGCACAGAGCCAGGCGCTTTCAGTTCGCGCCAAATCGAGCTCGTTCAAACCTTCGCGGCTCAGGCGGTGATTGCGATCGAGAACGCGCGCCTGTTCGATGAAGTCCAGGCGCGCACCCGCGACCTGTCTGAAGCCCTTATGCAGCAGACCGCGACCGCTGATGTGCTGAAAGCCATCAGCCGATCGGCGTTCGATCTAGATACGGTGCTAGAAACGCTAATCGCGACGGCGTTGCGCTTGTGCGATGCGACTTATGGTGAGATTTTCCGCCGCCACGGAGATTTCTACCGTTATGCCGCCAGCCGGATGGATGTCGACCCCGCGTATCTCCACCACGAGCGAGCGGCGGAAATTGCGCCAGGTCGTGGAACGCTGGTAGGGCGTGTCGCGCTGGAAAACCGGGCAGTCGAGATCGTCGACGCCTGGACGGACCCAGAATATGCAGAAAAGGAGGAGGCGCGCGTCGGCAACGTCAGGGCGATGCTCGGCGTGCCGCTGATGCGCGACGGCGAAATAATCGGCGCGTTTGCGCTCGGGCGCGCCGAGCCGGTCTCGTTTTCGCAACGCCAGGTCGATCTCGTGTCCACCTTCGCCGACCAGGCGGTGATCGCGATCGAGAACGTGCGCCTGTTCGACGAAGTGCAGGCAAAGACGCGTGACCTCGAGGAATCGCTTCAGCAGCAGACGGCGACCGCCGACGTACTCAAGGTCATCAGCCGTTCGGCGTTCGATCTGCAAGCTGTATTCGACACTCTCGTCGCCTCAGCGGTGCAGCTGAGCGGGTCGCATAGCGGCGCGATCTGCGTGCGCGACGGGGAGATTTTCCGCTATCGGTCCTCTTTGGGACCTGGCGCGAGCTCCGAATTGCACCATTATCTCGTCGAAAACCCGGCGAATCCGGGACGCGGATCCATCGTAGGACGTGCGGTCTTGTCCCGACAAATTGAGCAGATTCCGGACATTCGCGAGGACTCGGAATATTCGGTTCCTATAAACACGCACGGCAATCCCGCGCGCGCCCTGGTTGGGGTGCCCCTTCTCGGGAAGGACGGGGTCGAAGGGGCCATCGTCCTGACGCGTCTCGAGCCCGGCGCCTTCCCCATGCGCCAGATCGAAATCTTGCAAACCTTCGCCGATCAGGCCGTCATCGCGATCGAGAACGCTCGCCTGTTCGATGAGGTGCAGACGCGCACCCAAGAGCTCGCCGCCTCGCTCGACAATCTGCGGAAGGCGCAGGACCGCCTCATCCAGTCGGAGAAGCTCGCCTCCCTTGGCCAGCTCACGGCGGGCATCGCGCATGAGATCAAGAACCCGCTCAATTTCATCAACAATTACTCTGCGCTGTCGCGCGAGCTGGTCGACGAGCTCGCCGAGGCGATCAAGGGCGACGCCGTCAACGAAACGGCCGGCCGCGAGGCGGACGAATTGATCGGCGCCATCGGCGGCAATCTCGACAAGATTGTGCAACACGGCAAGCGCGCCGATTCGATCGTGAAGAACATGCTTCTGCATTCGCGCGAGGGCTCGGGCGAGCGATCGACGACCAACGTCAACGCGATGCTCGAGGAGGCGCTCAATCTGGCGTATCACGGCGCGCGGGCGGAGAAGCCTGGCTTCAACGTGACAATCGTCAAATCGCTCGACCCGAACGCCGGCGCCGCGGAGGTCTACGCCCAAGAGATGACCCGGGTGCTCTTAAACTTGATTTCGAACGGATTCTACGCGACGAGCAAGCGCAAGCAGAGCGCGGCAGACGGTGCCTATGAACCCACGATCAGCGCCGCGACGCGCGACCTTGGGCCAAAGGTCGAGATCGCGATCCGCGACAATGGAACTGGCATCTCGGACGAAGTGAAGGCGAAGATGTTCAATCCGTTCTTCACCACTAAGCCCGCCGGCGAAGGCACCGGCCTCGGCCTTTCGCTGAGCCACGACATCGTGGTCAAGCAGCATGGCGGCGCGATCGAGGTCTCGACGGAGCCGAACGCGTTCACTGAGTTCTCGATTGTCTTGCCACGGGGGGCCGCCGGATTGTGACCGGGCTCATTCTGGTCGTCGACGACGAACCCGATGTCGCGGATCTGTTCCGTCAGCAATTCCGCAAGGAGTTGAGCGCCTCGCGGTTCGTCATGGAATTCGCGCTGAGCGCGGCGGATGCGTTGGAGCGCGTCCACGCCGCGGAGGCGGCCAAGCTCATTCTCATCCTTTCGGACATCAACATGCCGGGCATGAGCGGCCTCGACCTCTTGCCGCGCGCGAGGCAGGCCCGGCCCGACGTCCCGGTCATCATGATCACCGCTTACGGCGATAACGAGACGCGACGGAAGGCGGCGGAAGCCGGTGCTGCGGGGTTATTCACGAAGCCGATTGATTTCCCGGAGCTCCGCGGCGAAATCGGACGCAGGCTGGACGCCGCCGCGAGTCCCCCATGACGGCGAAGGTCCTGGTCGTCGACGACGAACCCGACCTTGAGGACCTGGTCCGGCAGAGGTTTCGCCGTCAGATCAAAGAGGGTTCGATCGCCTTCGGGTTCGCGCACGATGGCGTGGAGGCTTTAGCTATGCTCGTCGCGCAAGGCGATTTCGACATGGTCGTCTCCGACATCAACATGCCGCGCATGGATGGACTGACGCTGCTCGCCAAGTTGCAAGAAGAGGCGACGAAGTTTTCGACCGTCATCGTCTCGGCCTATGGCGACATGGCCAATATCCGCACCGCCATGAACCGAGGCGCGTTCGACTTCCTGACCAAGCCGATTGACTTCTCCGACTTCGAGGCCACGCTCCGCAAGACGATCGCCCATGTCGCCCACCTCAAGGACGCGCGCAAGCGCCAGGCGGAAGCTGAGCGCGCGCATGCGTCGCTATCGCGTTATTTTTCGCCCAATCTTGCCCGGAGTCTAGCGGCTGAACAGAATGCGCTTGCGGCAGGCGGAGAGCGACGCGAGATTGCGACTCTGTTCACCGACATCGCCGGATTCACGCCGCTCGTTGAATCGCTCGATCCCAAACAGCTCGCGGAGCTTCTCAGCGGCTATTTCGAAGGCATGACTGAAGTCGTGTTCACCTACGAGGGCACGGTTGCCAAGATCATTGGCGACGCGATCCATGTGCTGTTCGGCGCGCCCGCCGATCAGCCCGATGCCGCAAGCCGGGCCATTGCTTGCGCCCTCGCGCTCGACACTCACGCCGAACGCTATCGGCAGGAATGGGTGATGCGAGGCGCGCCGCTCGGCGTCACCCGCATTGGCGTTCATGCGGGACCCGCGATTGTCGGCAATTTCGGCGGCGGCCGGTTCTACGATTACACCGCTTACGGCGACACCATCAACACGGCGGCGCGCCTAGAAGCGGTCAACAAACAGCTCGGCACGCGCATTTGCGTAAGTGCCGCCGCAGCCGAGCGCGCGGAGGGATTTGTCGGCCGCCCGGTCGGCGATCTCCTGCTGAGGGGACGGACTGAGCCGATGCGGGTGTTCGAGCCGCTGCGGCCTGAGGAGCGCAACAGTCGTCATGCCTTGGCCTATGCCGACGCCTTCGCAAAGCTTGAGGCGCGCGATTCAGGCGCGCTCGCCGCCTTCGCTGCATTGGTCGGCGAATCACCAGTGGACGCGCTTGCGCAGTACCACCTTAGACGACTGCTGAACGGCGGAACGGGAACGCGAATCGAAATGGCGTAGGTTCGCTCGCAGCACGATGCTATAATCATCGTCCGCGTGCATGACCGCTTCAAGTCGAGATCGCAATGTCGTCAAAGGGCGGTGAAGCCAATTTCGTGCTCGCAACGGAACGGCAGCTTTGGCTCGCACTCCGGTCCTTCCCGAACTTACTCGTGTAGGCGCGCTTCCCGCCCAATTGAGCCGTTCGCGGTCGCGACCCGCTATGTCCGCTCAACGTCGACACCGGCCGGCCAGAATGCGCAAATAGCGGCCATTCGTCTGAGCGCGGCGAACGGGTAGGCCCCCGGTGTCTTTCCTGGAGCGAGCGGTCATCAGACCCTTGCTTATGCGATCGACAGCTCGCGACCCTTTGCACACCTTCAAGATCCGCCCCATAACCGAGTGGCGGGGCGCCAGGAGTGGGCATTCACTTGGCAGCGCGGCGAATGATTCAATCCGTCCGGAACCACGCGTTCGATTGCCCAGGCCGTACAGCCAAAGATGCGTCCGAGGAAAAAGCGTCAGTCTCAACTTGTGCCGACCGCCCGTAGACTTCGGTCGCCACTTACAGCAGCGTTTGAGACTACCTTGCGCAGAACATCTTCAAAAGGACGGCCAAGTGCAAAGCTAAGCCTGCATCCAACCACGAAGCCGGTGGCGCTGGTCCCTGCCAGTTTTCGCGCGAACAATGCACTAAACTTGGAAAACACCGTCGCAAGGTCTCGTTTGACGTCCAATCCTGCTCGAGGCAGATCCTCGACGTCGCGATAGCTGCGCGTTAACAGGAAATAGAGCCAGACGCGTGTCTAACGACATGCAGAGCGCTCGGGCGGCCGATAAGATTGTGATGGGCCATCTCAGCCGATAGACGGGAGCCGCACGCTTGCGTTGCCGTGACGACAGTTCGTGTCTTCCCGTCGAAACCGTGCCCGAGTAGTCGAAGAACGAGTTGGCGGAATCATGTCGCTTGACTGAGTTACTCAATCTGAGGGCCCTGCAACGTGTGACTTTCGCGGACGCAAGATTCATGTCTAAGTAAATCTAGAAGCGAGGAAGGAAAGTCGCTCGCCCAGCACTGGGAGTGTAATTATGGGGCATGACCCAACAGTGCAACCGACGGTGTCGAGAGCCGAGCTCCAAGACGAACCGCAACAATTTGATAGAGATGTTGAAGAATCACCGCAACTGGTGGTCGACAACGTCGCCGATACCGTAAGCAGCGTTCAGTTGAAGACAGCGGGTCATGTGCGAAGCGCTGTTGCAGAAGACGCCAACGAGTCCACGCCGTCATCCATCGCTGCTGTTCTGCTGGGGGACTGCCCTACGTTTATCAATACTCTCTCCCGTACGGTTGAGGCGGAGATCACTCCGAATATACTCCGTAAGCTTCAGCGCACTGCTCAGTCTGCATCGGATGACGCGGCGACGTTTGAGCGCCTCGCCATTGTCGCGATCGACGGCACAAAACCTTCCGTCGCAACCGAGATCTGCGCGGCGCTTGCTGCCCGGACGGCGGGACTGTCCGTACAACGCGCCAACGGCGCTTTGGATGCCGCCGATGCGGCGGAATTGTTCACTGCGTGGCTTGAAACGGCGCGCGCCATGATCGCGGCGCGGGGTTTCGCTGGCCTTCGGAGATTGCTGCCGACCGCCCGGCTCTTGGCGCGCAGGAGCGCAGAGCGCGGAGACTCGGCCATCGAGATCGCCGCGACCATGCATAGAATCGCGGCCCGTATCGTCGCCGACCTTTCGCTAGAGCGCGTGTTTGATTTGGCTGCTGCGGAGCAAGAGTCTGATTTAGCGGTGCATAGGACGGTGGATCCGCGCTGCGCCCTAAGCCAAAGCCCGGCGCAGATGATTCTTCACCCACGCTGACCCGGGCGCTTGGCCCGCCAAAAAAGGAGACCCTCGATGAGCGACCGGTTTGAAGACGACCTGATGGAAGACTTGATGGCCGAGCCAGAAGGCCGCGGCGCAAGCGCTGACGAATTCGATGAAGCTGAAGCCTACGATGAGGCCGACGAATTGGATGAGGCCGACGAATTGGATGAGGCCGATGAATTGGATGAGGCCGACGAATTGGATGAGGCCGACGAACTCGAAGCCTCCGAAGGCGACGAGTCGGCCGATGAACTCATAGAGGGTATCGCCAGCATCCTCGGGGCCGAGGACGCCGACGAGTTCTTCGGAGGCTTCAAAAATATCCTAAAGACGGTCGGCAACGTGGCGCGCAAAGTGGCGCCAATCGCCAAGATGATCCCGATACCGCAGGCGCAACTCATTGGCGGCGCGGCCGATATGATCGGCAACGTCCTAGCCGACGAGGGCGATGAATTCGACGCGCTCGACGCGATGGCGGATTACGCGGAAGAGGAGGAAGACGGCTTCGACGCGCTTGCGCCCGCTGTCGCTGGCCTCGCGATTCGTAGCGCCCTCAAGACCAAGGCGGCGACGATACCGCGCGTACATCGGCGCAGGCTAGTGAAAGCAGTGTCGACCGCGACGAAACATCTCGCGCGCAAGCACGGAGCGCACGCGGCGGTCGCCGCGCCGGCCATCGTGCGCGCGGCCCGAAAGATTGTGGTACGGCGGGGTTTGACGTCCAAACACCTTCCGGGCGTCGTGAAGCGCGTCGCCCAGGTCGCCCTGCGCTCTCCCCGCGCCATGCGGAGGTTGGTGAACACCGGCAGTCGGATGCGCGTCGCGACGCCGTCCGCATTGCGGACCGCGGGCCATCGGGGGCTCCGGCGGCGACGATACCGCGGCGTTGGGTTTTCGCCTACCGGGACGGCCGGGGGAGTCAAGAGCCGCGCAAGCCGATGGGGGCGCAGCGGCAAATATTCGACAGGCGGCGGCGCGATGTACGGCGACCCGGGAAGCTACTTGGGGCGCAGCGGTCGGTATTCGACAGGAGGTGTCGCCGAGCCGGGAAGCAATTATTGCCCGCATTGCCGACGGCGCACCTATCACCTCAGGGGCCCCGTCGCATTGACGATCTTCTCGCGCTAAAACGCGCGAGGCGAAAAATAGCGCGGGCTTGTGAGCCCGCGCGGGGGCAGCTTGCATCAGCGGCTGCCGGGGGAAAACCCCGTAATCCTCGTCACGCTGGCAGGTATTCCGCCATGAAACCGCATGCGTTCATAGAAGCCAGAACGTTCCTGCGGGCCAGGATTATCGGCCTTACGGCGCGTGCTCGGCGCCTCGCGCGGATCGATTACGACTCGGTCGGCATCCGGCCCCGGGATCTACCTTACGCGCCCTCGCCCGCGCATTTTCAGGCGGCGAACGATCGCCTCGCGGCCATCGACAAGCAGGTGGCCAAGCGCCTTGCGACCGTCGAGCACGAATGGCGACACGCTTCTCATCAGCGGGTTCTGATCGACATCGCTCTCGTCGAGCGCGAGGTTGACCGGGCCCGGCGCGCATTCGGCATGTTCTACGAAGTCTTTAGCCAGCGAGGCGCATCTTTCGCGCCCGAGCTCGCGGCGCACGACGTCATCGCCGAGGACTGTTATGACGCGGTCCGGCAACAGGCGCCTCGGTTGCTTGACAGCAACGCACTGGCGCCGATCAGTTATATGGAACATGGATATTCGCCTGCCACGAAGCGTCGGGGCGTCCTGCTTGCGCGCCTACTGGGCGAGACAAATCCGTTCCCGATGATCCGCGTGCCCTGGGATCGCGACAATCCGTGGGAGCCGGTGTTCCTGCATGAGGTTGCGCACAACCTGCAAGCCGACATGCGCGTCTGGCAGGAAAACCAGAACGCGGTGGCCAGGCGCGTGCTGATCGCCACGGGCGACCGTGCGCTCGTCGCGATTTACGGCCGCTGGCACAAGGAGATTTTCGCCGATCTGGCGGCGCTGCTGCTCGGGGGGCCGGCGGCGGCCTGGGGGATGGCGCTGTTTCTCGCTCATCCCGCCCCGCGCGTGCTAACCTATCGCCACAGGGGCGCGCATCCGACGGGCTATCTGCGCGTGCTGATGCTGGTCGAAATGCTGCGGCGCATGGGCTTCGAGCCTCAGGCAGCGCGGATGGAGCGCGTGTGGCGGCGCCTCTACGACGCGCGACGACTCAATCGGATGCCGCCACGGCTCTTGAGCTCGGCGCGCAAGCTTCTGCCGCACGTGGTGGACGAGATCGCCTATCAGACCCGGCGCAATCTCGCCCATCGCGCCCTGGCCGACGTGATCCGCTTCCGCCGCGAAGACGAGGAGGCGATCCAGGCGGCGGCGCGGCGGCTCACCGAAGGCCGCACGCCGGAGGTCGTGCTCGCGCCGCGCCACGTGGTCAGCGCCGCCAGCTATGCGCTCGCCTCCGGGCGCATTCCGCCCTTTTCGCTGTCGAAGCGCGTGGTCGAGCGACTCGTCAGCGAGCATCCGCCCGCTCCCCCCACGATCGGCGCCGCTCAAGCGGCGCTCGCCGCCTGACACGAGCCACCACCGAGACGAGGTAGCCCATGCCCACGCCCTTCACATCCAGCGGTCACGGTAGCGGCGTCGGTTCGGCGGGCGCGCCCCACAACGGATCCCGATCCGGCGCGGCCGGCAACGTCGGCCTCGCCATCGACAACATGCTGCGCAATCAGCTCAGGATCAGCAATCCGCGCGATCCGAAACAGATCGCGCAAGGCCTGGCGGCCTATTACCAGGATCTGCCGCAAACCGCGGCGATCAATCAGGAGGCGGCGGGACTTCCTTTCCAGCAGATTCGCACCCTTCCAATGGCGCTGCCGCGCCAACCGTCCTCGTCCGATACGGAGTTCAACATCGCGAACGGCGACGTGGAAAGGGCGCTGCAGGATCTTGGCTCCAATCCGTTGACCAATGACATCACCCCGGAAATGGGCGGTTGGTCAGATTCGATTCGCGTCGCAGTCGCCGAAGGAAAGACCGCCGCGCAGTCCGGGCTAGACCCGACGAACCGCGACAAAGTGATCGCAATGCGCAGGCAGCTCGGCGAATATGCGCGCTTGGCGCGTTTCGTCGGGTCGTTGTCGCCAGACATAACGCAAAACTTCCGCCGCCTCGGACGCGGGCTCGACGAGGTCTCGGCGGTTCTGCTCGTGATGCTAGGCGAATCGCTGGCCAGCGTCGGCTTCGCGACCGGCTACTATCTGCTGCAAGTGCCCTTGCCGGAGTTGCAACAACGGCGCGACGCGGTGATCTTTGCGCTGCGCAATTTCGCCGGCGGCGCACAGCAGGCCTATGGCCCGGACGACTGGCCGCGCGGAATCGACGCCTACCGTAGAGTTTACCAGTGGCTCGAGGCTCAAGGACAGGGCGACTTGCGTTCGCTCCTGCTTGAGAACGAGGTGGCGCGGACGATGGACGCGCTTATCACTCGGGCCCAGAATGGCACAGCGGACGGATTGCGCGCGCTCGGCGTGACCGCACAGATAGACATCGAGCGCTTCCGGCGGATGGCGATCGTCGCCCCGGGCGCGCTGGCCGACGAGGAGGGTCGTCGTGACCGGTCGCCCCCGCTCGAAGCGTATCTTCAAGCGCTCGACCTGTTCGCGGAGACGTTCAGGCCCGCGGGCGGCCTGCGCCTGCTGCGCATCGCCCGTCCGCCAATTCTTTACTATGGTCTTTATAAGACAAGCCAGCTCGAGCATGACAACGCATTGTTCGAACTGGTCGCGGCGCGAGGCACGCTCGCGACGATCTTCGATGGGCTGTTTCCCAGCAACGCCGCGCGCGGCGTGCAGCCGCAGGTGCTGCTCGACATGCTGCTGCTGGAGCTCGATCGAGGCATCGACCTGTTAGCGCTTAGCTCGGACGAATCTGAACGCGGCCCCACGTCATGGCGTGCATACGCTCTGTGGGCCATTATCAGGGTCATTTTGAACGTGCTGACTGGGCAATATCTCCCGACTCCGCCATTACCTCCGAACTGGTGGACGATGTCTGGGCAACCATCGGGAGGTGCCGCGACTGCACAGCAGCTTGCTGGGCCAATTGCAAACTATGCGTATTCGCAAAGCGGCCCCGTCACTCCGCATCAGCAGCGCATCGCAGCGGATCTTCCGCTGATCTACAGCGACTTCATCAATGCTACGGCCAATGTTCCTGGCTTTTCTCGAACATTCCAGAATTATCAGGCTATTCCTTTGACGGCCGTTCCCAACAAGCCCCAGGGGGAGACGATGAGAAGCATTGTTGAGGAACTTCAGGTGCAGCTCACCCTCGAGCAGCGCTGGGAGAACCTCGTCTCGACCCTTGCGATCGAAGCCGGCGATCAGGCGTCCGTATTTGAGCTGCTCAGGTTGGTGATTCGGCAAGCGGGATATGACGTCCTGAACGGCGTCGGCGTGACGGGCGCGGCCCACCTGCCGACGCGCTACGTGCCGCCGCTCCCGCCGCAGTTCGAGCAGAGCCTTGCGTACCTTGTGCGAACAACGACGCCTTCGCACGGTGGCGGCTGACTCGTCCCTTTTACGTGACGACTCTATTTAGGAGGCACTCTGATGCCGGTAGCAACGGATGTCGCAACCCTCCCCGACGAGTTGGCGAACGCGACGACCATCTTTGAGTTGTGGGAGTTGACTGCCCGCGCGCAAGCTGCGGCGGCGCAGAGCACTGGCGACCTCAAGACGTCCGTCGACGACGTCAAGGCGGCTATCACGACCGCCGGCCAAAACGCCGTCGCCGCCACCGGCGACCTCAAGGCGGCTGTGACGACCGCCGGCCAAAACGCTGTCGCCGCCACCGGCGATCTCAGGGCGACCGTGACGACCGCCGGCCAAAACGCCGTCGCCGCCACCGGCGACCTCAAGGCGGCTGTGACAACCGGTTCCCAGCAAGTGGGGATTGCAATCCACGACGTAAGGGACGAGGCCAAGAACCTGACGACGTCGGTCGGTGAACTCCGAACAGCCGTATCGCATGGTGCCGAGAGAGTCGCGGGCGCGATCTACGATCTGATCTCTGAGCTCCAGCAACGAGGACTGATTGGTAAGAGAGAGCCGACAGCCGGCGCGCCCGAGCCTGGGGCCCGAGAGTACGAGTTTTTTAAGATCATCGCGCTGGAAAAAGCGAACGACCCTACGCGCGCGCATTTGGGCCAGTTGGGGCAAACCGTGGACGAGGCCATCAGGAGCGAAAAGCTGGCGGCGTTTCTTGAACACGTACGACGCTGGGAGGATCTTAGTTCTTCGCCGAACCAAAAGCGGCGCCGGGCAAAGTGACCGCCAGGTCGCATGAACGAGAACTTCCCAATTGAACCGAGGAGCCGATCGATGACCATCCAGCATACCGAAACGCTCCAGCGCTTGTGGGAGCGTTTCAGCCGCGACCAGCTCGCGGGACTACCGCTCGAGGAGCGTCGTCAATACGAACAACAGTTCGAGGATCGCTTTGCCCAGTTGATGGAGCAAGATGCGGACGGGATGTCGCCGGGCGACGGCTTCCTCGACCTCATCGGCTTCGGCGGCAAGGGCCCCGTCGCCTTCGAGGAGATGAGGTATCCGCATATCCGTCCGGACTTCGACGACAGTGTCGTGCCGAGTCAGCTGCATGCGGCGGCCGAGCTCTACTTCATCTACCAGTACGAGCGCTCGAAGGTGTTCCAGGTGGTCGGCGTGCTCCAGCGCCTGTTCCAGCACGGGCGTCTGCGCATGAACCGCGGGCCAGGCGCGCGCGGACTTTATCTGCTGGAAAAGTGGCAGCCGTTGCGCTACTCGCCGCGGCATCGCGAGGCCGCCTATCGGCGCGCGTTCAACTACGGCGTGAATCCCGCGCCAGGGAAGGCTGTGGTCAACCGTAACTTCCACCGCCAGCTTGTCGGGTTCATGGTCGGGCTTGCCCAGTATTTCCGCGATCTGTTGATCGGCGAGGTGATCCGCGGTGGACAAAGGATCGAGCAGCGCCCGTTCGGCAGCGTCGCCACGGTCCAGCGACTTGGACTCGACCTACGCTACGCGCTCGACCGCTCGACCTACGGCAATATCTATTCGCTGGCCACGGAAACTGGGCACTATCTTCAGCAAGTCCTCACGCTTCTCGACGCGCCCGACATAAAGAAGGCCTTCGACGCTAACACGAAGTGGAATGTCGTGGAGATTGTCTCGCAGCGTTATCTTGGGGGCATGGCCGACATTTCTCAGCGCGCCAAGATGGCGGAGAGCGGACGGAGGATTCTGCAATTCGTCGCTGACCACGACTTCAAGACAGGGATAGACCCGTTGCTCTTCCAGTCGGAGATGCGGCCGATGGGACCGCACGCCGAGGCCTGGCTAGCGGCCTATCGCATGACGCGCGAGGGGCGGGGTTTCGTTGGAACGACGCCCGCCTTGAAGGACCCGATCGGCTTTCGCAGCCGAGGCGAGAGCGAGTTAGCGCTGGCGGACCTCTGACGCAAACAGACTTGTGACGAGACGAGGGCGGCGCGATGGGCCGGGACGCTTGGCCAGACTTTTCGGTGCAGGTCAGCAGCCGGCCCTGGCGCTGCGTGCCAGACCCACTTCTGTGCATGTCGCGCGACGGGGCCGCGTTTGTGAGCGCGCTTGCGGCGGCTCACGTGGTCGGTAATTCGCCCCGTGCCGAGGTCTGGATGGCGCCCGAGTTTCACAACATCCTCGATAACTGGATGCTGTACGATCAACATCCCGAACTCTTGGCACAATCTCTAGGCGGCCCGAGCGACCCTGATGAGCTTCGACAAGCGCTGCGGCTATGGCTGCGGCTGCGCGACACGGCGGGACGCCCAGATGGAAGGCTGTGCTGGGTTCGCGACGCGCTGAGAGAGAGCTGCTTGCCGGCCGGAATCGGTGATTCAGTGGTGCCGCGCTGGGAAGCGATGGCGCAAGCTCTCGATGAACGCTTGGCGACCTCCCGCGAGAGCACTGGACCAGGTATCGCCGCGGTGCGCGACTCCGCTGCGCTTTGCGCCGTGCTGACCGACGCGGTGCTGCTATGCGCGCGAGAATTGGACGGCCCAGATCAAACGCCTCGGCTTTGCCGTCGTATGCAGGATTGGGGTCTTCGCTGCCGGCGCCTCGAAATTGCCAACGATCTTGTCGCGGTCGAACGCGGTTTCCTGCTCCGACTCATGGTGGAAGCCGGCCTCGCCAGTTTTCTTTGGGGAGGGCTGAAGCTGGCCGTGGCGCATATCGTAGCGCCCCATCAGTTCCTGATATCGAACGGTGACGCCTTTTCAAACGAAGTCGAGGACCTCGGCTTTCCCGGAGTTGAGCCTCGCCCCATAAAGAGTCCGTGGGATGATGCGCAGGTTTTCTGGTACGAATTGGGAGCGGAGTACGCCCATGCTTGAAGAGAACCTAGCAAGGTTGCGACTCAACTCGGATGAAATGGTGATGCAGACGGTAATGGGTCAAATAGCTCACCCGGTGGGACGCGCGAATCCTTATCGAATCGGTCAGGACGGCGTGCCCCGCATGCTCCCCGGCACGGGCGGCATCACGATCAGCCACCGGATCGGCGACCCCTGCGTTGGACTTGCTGGAGATCACGTGGAGCCGGGCGTTGCCTTGCACAACAACGGCAGAGAAGTCATCGGTGGGCGGAACGGACCCAACCTCGCTCTTCTCACGAGCGCTTGCGTTGGTAACCGCGCCCGTGTCGCCAGCGGCCCAGCCATTGGAGCAACGGGACTCGTCACCGGAAAGCACGGTGGGGTTAACCATGTGCTGGTCGATTTCGACGCGAAGACTCTACTTCGCCTGAACATCGGCGATCGGGTGCAGATCTATGCGTGCGGGCTGGGCCTGCGTTTGTTGGACTTCCCGAATGTGAGCGTATCGAATTGCGCCCCGGGTCTGCTGCGACGTTGGGGCGTGCGTCCTCGGGGCGGAAGATTGGAAGTGCCAGTGACCCATACGCTCCCGGCCGCGATCATCGGGTCCGGCGTAGGCAAGAATTCAGTCTGGCGCGGAGATTTTGACATCCAATTGTTCGACGCGCCAACGCGGCGCCGAAATGGACTCGAAACGCTTCGCTTCGGTGATCTCGTAGCTGTCGTCGACAGCGATACGCGCTTCGGCGCCGCGTGGCGCAGCGGTCGAGTCACAATCGGGGTCGTCGTGCACAGCGATAGCACCGTGAGCGGACATGGTCCCGGTGTGACCGTGCTCCTCACCGGACCTGCATCATGCCTTCGCCCGGTGCGCGAGAACAGGGCCAACATCGCGTTTCTCTATCAGCGCCGCGACTACGTTGCGCCCCGTGCTCGGACTCCGCTTGCTGCTCGAGCCCGGTTGACGAAACCCTCACAACTTCGTATGAATACTGTCTACGCGCAGAAGTTGCATAATATAAAAACGAATCCTTAATATTAATAATAACGCGATCGTTTCGGTTCTGGTAGCTCAAAGGAGCTCGAATCGCCATGCGGGAGCAAGCTAGCAATATTTTTGGAAACAATAAGCCGTTACTACCAACTATCGAAAATACTTGCGGACACATCTCCATCGGAAAGCGAAAGTACAACATAGCGTTTGCCTCAGATGTGCCTGGCAAACAATGCTCAGGCGAAATTTGTCGTTTCGTGCTTGACGGTCGCAGTCTCGTTGTCGCTGAGGCGGCGGATCGAGGCCGCAAAGTATCGAGCGGGTCCTCAGACGAGGTTGCAAGTCGCTTGACGGGTCGTGAACTTGAGATTGCTGTACTTGTGGCCCAAGGATGCGCGACAAAGAATATCGCCCATAGACTGCGAATAAGCGAATGGACCGTATCGACATATCTACGCCGTATCTTCGCTAAATTGGGGGTCGATAGTCGCGCGGCGATGGTTTATCGTTGCGCGTCGTTGATCGACAAATTTTCTTGATAGATCTTATTACTATATTCCTTCGATCGACGAGATAAGCATGGTACGGCGCTGCGATGCTGGACTTTACTTCAGCCCTCTACCTCGGTATCCGACATCCCAGCCGATCGCTTCGGTCGTGGCCCGGGCTCACAACAGGCAAGCCCGCGGCGTTGGAGTCGCCGCCTTCCGCAGAAGGCGTGGCCAAGTCCCTCGCGGCGCTGCAGGGATGCGAGCGTGTGGGCCTCTTTTCATCAACGTTGCATCTCTTCTTCGATCTGTTCGAAGGACTCCGTCATAAAGGCATGAGACTGTACGTCGATGGCGGCGCCTATCCAATCGCTCGCTGGGGCGCGGAACGCTCCGCGGCGCGGGGCGTATTACTGCGGACGATCCCCCACTATGATCCGATTGCCGCGCAGGTGTTGATAGAAAAGGACCGCGCGAGCGGCTTGCGACCCGTCATCCTCGCCGACGGTTATTGTGCGCGTTGCGGTCTCGTTGCGCCATTGAAGCCGTTTCTAGACTGTGTCGTTCCGAATAGCGGATACGTCGTATTGGATGACACTCAGGCGCTCGGTATTTTTGGCGAGACCCCTGATCGAACGAATCCATATGGTCGCGGCGGTGGAGGCGCGCTTCGCTTGCACGATATCCACTCGCCCGCCGTCATTGTGGGCAGTTCTCTAGCCAAGGGGTTTGGCGCGCCTCTGGCGGCGCTCGGCGGCAACGCGGAACTCGTCAGTCAAATCATGCGCCGAAGCGAAACGCGGGTTCATTGCAGCCCCCCTTCGATTGCTACGCTTCACGCCGCCAAGCATGCCCTGGCGCTCAACGGGACACGCGGCGACGCTATTCGGCTGCATCTCCTTGAACTTGTGATCCGCTTCCGGAAGCAGATCACAGGAATGGGAATTTCTGTTTCCCGCAGTCTTTTTCCCGTGCAGGCGCTTGCCTTAGATCCGCACTTCGGCACCGTTCGGTTGCATCGCACATTGCGAGAAGCGGGGGTGCAAACTCTCTTGGTGCGTAACCGCAAAACCTCAGGTGTAAAGCTGCTATTTGTGTTCAATGCGTCGCACAGCATCGGCGATGTTGATCAGGCAACAATGCTTTTGGACGCGGCGATCCGTGTTCAATGCCAGAGTAGGAGGTTTGACTGGACGAAGCGACGGGACGATGTCGCAGTAAACCGTTGGACTTGTAATTGTTGGCTGGAGACGTCCGAGAGCTCATGAACGCGGCGAGGAATTGTGGTCGCCAATGCGGGCGAACACGGCGCACGATCGGTGTAGTGTTCCGCACGGGCTCATGGTTGGTTCCAGATAATCCCACCTTGATCGTCGCACAAACATCGGTGAAGCCTATTTCCCGCTCGCAATGGAATGGCGGCTTTGGCGCCCACTCCCGTCCTTCCAGACGTGCACCCCGTAGGCGCGCTTTCCGCCCAATTGAGACGTCCAAGGCCGCAGTCTGCTACGTCCGCTTAACGTCGATTCCAGTCATATCGGACGGAGGGATTTTTTCGACCCCATCGACTTCTTGGAGGGTGGTGGCTATGGGTGCTCCCCAGATACCTGGATCAGGTCCAACCCGACGCCGACTTCATTCCGGCCGTGACAAGAAGCGCTGCCGCATCTACGGCGATGCGAAAGGTAGCGGCGTGCTGTGCGGCGAGCAGAAGGGTGCCTTATAACATCGTGCTCCGTACGCGCGCGAGGCGATTGCCGAGCGACAAGCGCGCCGGGCCCTCATTGAGGAAAGCGCAGCCTGGCCTGCTGCCGCGATGGCCCACCCTCGCCGCCGCCAGGCGGCGCGCGCTGGCAGAAAGGCCGTGAGCACGGCGTGAGGGCGGCTTTCGCCAACCCCGCTTAACCCTAAGGTATGGGGCGCCCTCTACCAATGGGCGCCCTGCCTATCCGCTCGTCCGATATTCGGCTCTTAAGCGGAGCGATAGGTTCGCGTTCATCGGCCGGCTTTGTCCTCCCCCGCCCAAAGCGCCGGCCCCACTGAGCCCCTCCCTTCGCGGAGGGGTTCCTTTTTCGCACTCATTTGCGAACGTGTCGTCGGGCGGCCCGAAGCCCGATGGATGTCAGTCGCCTCGGATCGCGGCCGCCTCCCGCTCAGCGCGTGCGAGCGACTGCCTTCCGTCGAGCTGCGCTAGCATCGAACGACGGCTAAGGCGGGCTCCCTTGGGGTGACGACGGCCGCGTCATAGGGCCGGATCGTGTGGCTGAGGTCGATCTCGTCAATCGGAAGGAAAACAGGTACTTCAGGCGAGTGGCTCAAGGCCGGTACCTCTCAATCCCGGATCCCGCCAGGCCCCTGTTGTATCGCCGCGCCCCTGACCTTTCCTGTGCGGCTCAGGACGCTCCTAGAACCATGAAGAGCCGTGAGGAACAGCTGAGCTGGGCAAAACAGCGGGCGTTCATCTGCGTCGACATGGGCGGGTTCTCCGAGGCTGTGGCGGGCTTGCGCGCCGGCCTCGCCGAGAACCCCCTGACCAAAGGCGTCGTGTCCAGCGAGCACGCATGCGCGCACGGGGGCTCGCAGATCGCCCGAAGGCGCCGGCGAGGCCACGGAACCGGGTCCAATGCGGCAGAGCCCTCCCGGCGGGTAGCCTCCAAACTCGCAAGGCCGCAACGATTCTTTAACCATCTCCGCATGCTGACGGCAACATCGAGGTAACCATAAAGGTTGTTGAACCAACACAATCGAGGATCTACCTATGGAAAAGTTGCTAATATCTAGCGCTTGCGCGATTTTTATTTGCGGAACGGCTTGCGCTCGCGAAGTAACACTGAGCCCGACGCCCACCCTTCATGGGTCAACCATCTCTGCCGCACGTCACGCTGCACAATCAACCAGCGTCGTCGGCGCGACCGGCGAACCCTGCACGGCGGAGTACATTTCAACCCGCGACGACCGAGGCTGGTACGTCCGCAAGTCCGTGGATTGCGAAGATTGAGCGAGGAGGCGCGCTAGGCCGTTGGGTTGCGGACGCCGACGAACCGGTAAAGAGCGAGTTTGTGTCAACGAAACCCGTGCCGGCCGGCGACAACTGCAGCGACGTCATCATCAGCGTTGCGAGGGGGGGTACGGACTGCGTCGAGGTACGCTATTCCATCTTGATGATTGAATGCGCCGATCGAGCCGTCGACCAACATCCGCCGAGCACTGCCTCTCGGGGTGCCTCAGCGAGTTATTAGTCGCCGTT
>Ga0209624_10000885_pt1 | contig 25267 bp, 20 predicted proteins | sample JacPinW_OM2H0_O1_FD_188565 | JGI IMG/M metagenome (GOLD analysis project Ga0209624, IMG submission 188565) | Forest soil microbial communities from Algoma, Ontario, Canada - Jack Pine, Ontario site 1_JW_OM2H0_O1 (SPAdes) (version 2) | ecosystem: Environmental > Terrestrial > Soil > Boreal...
GCGTCCTCAACCAGACCGCTGAGGTCCTCCGCGCCGGGCTCAAAGATAACCTGATGCCCGTCCGCTTCCTCCTCGAAAAGGTCCCGGTCCAGTGCAACGGCATTATCGAGGCCGACCCCTTCCTGATCCCGACGAAGAAGTTCCCCGCCAGCATCTCCCCTGAAGATCAGAAGCGGCTCAGCGTTGAGATCACCGCAGCCGTCGACACCGACGTCCTCCCCGCCTACCGTACCTTCGCGACCTTCATCATCACCGACTACGCTCCGCACGGCCGCACCACACTCGCCGTCACCTCCTTGCCCGACGGCGCCAGGCGCTACCAGAACGACATCCTCGCACGCACCACCACCACTCTCACCCCCGACCAGATCCACACCCTTGGACTCAATGAAGTGGCCCGCATCACCGCCGAGATGACCGCCCTCGCAAACAAGGCTGGATTCGCCGACCTGGCCGCCTTCCGTGCTTCTATTAATAGCAACCCCAAATGGACCCCTACTTCCGCCGAGCAGATCCTGGACGACTACCGCCGCGACATCGCGCAGATGCAGCCCAGACTCCCCGATCTCTTCACCGTCATCCCCGGCAGCCCCGTCACCGTCGAAGCCATTCCCGCCTTCCAGTCCGCCGACTCCACGCACTACCAGAGCGGCACGCCCGACGGCAAACGCCCCGGCGGAGTCGTCGTCGCCACCAGCGACTTCCCCCACCGCACCCTGCTCCTCGACGAGGCCGTCGCGTACCACGAAGGCATCCCAGGCCATCATATGCAGATCTCCGTGCAACAGCAGCTCAAGGGCCTGCCGAAGTTCCGCCTCCATACTGGCTTCAGCGCCTACGCCGAAGGCTGGGCTCTCTACGCCGAGCAGCTCGGCAAAGAAGTCGGCTTTTACCAGGACCCCGCCAGCGACTATGGTCGTCTCAACTCCGAGCTCTTCCGCGCAGTCCGCCTCGTCGTCGACACCGGCATCCACGCCAAAGGCTGGACCCGCGACCAGGTCGTCGACTACATGCGCAAGAACGACGTCAACGAGCCGCTCATCCAGTCCGAGACCGACCGGTACATCGCATGGCCCGCGCAGGCCTGCTCCTACAAGCTCGGCCAGCTCAAGATCATTGAACTCCGCGAACGCGCCAGGCAAGAGCTCGGCCCCAAGTTTGACATCCGCTCCTTCCACGACGAGATCCTCAGCGGTGGCTCACTCCCTCTCGACATGCTTGACCAGCGCACCACCCAATGGATCGCCGCCCAGAAAGCTGACGCCAACTGACACACATACGGCAGCGCCCCAGTAGCTGAAAGGCTTCCCTACTCGGCTCGCAGCGCTTCAGTAGGGCTCACCGAGGTACCTCGGGCCGCAGGTATTAGCGCTGCCAGTGCGGCTATAACGATCAAGGTGCCGACAGTGAACGATGTAGAGAGCGGGTCTACTGTGCTGGTAATAAAAAGCAGCCCGTTTACCAACCGCGCACCGGCGAGAGCAGCAGCAAGGGCAATGACGATTCCTGCCAAGACGAAACGCCCGCCTCCTCCAGGAGATGCAGGATATCTTCACGGTTTGCTCACGGGGCCAAACCAAACAGTGTGCAGGACTGTATGGCGATGGCATTCTTCGTGCCGCCGCTTGAGACTGATGAGAAGAAGTCATTTACCGCGACGATTGTTGTGACCCACAAGAAGTCCGCTCACTCGACTACCTGATCGCCGGTAACCAGATCGCCACGCGTAGGATCGGCTCCCGCATCCTTATCCCCCACGAGGAGCTTGTCAGGCTGGCCACCAGCGCCCGCGTAAGGTCCGTGGTCTGGCTCCACCCAGTTGAGCACAGCCATGGCGTCCACGACCTGGCTGGGCGCGAAGTGGGCATATCTCATGGTCGAGGCGATGGAGGCGTGTCCTGCAGCCTCCTGGACCACCTTGAGGTGCACCCCAGCCTGCACTAGCCGGGAGCAGAAGGTGTGCCGGTTGTCGTGCCAACGGTAATTTTTGATTTCCGCCGAATCCAGGGCCGCCGCCCACCACTTCTTGTTTTCCGACTTGGCGAAGACTAGGTCGTCACCCTTGTCCTTCCCTGGCCTCCGGTGCACATCTAGATCTTTCAGGGTGAGCAGCGCCTTCTTCACGTCTTCGATCATGAAGGCTTTGCGGGGCTTCCCGTTCTTCGTCATCCGAAGCCGTATGATCCTGCGCTCAAAATCTACATCGGGCCAGCGCAGATTGTACTGCTCGCTCCGTCTCATTCCAGATCGAATGGATACATCGAACTCGATCCCCCGGTGGATCGCTTGCTTCTGTAGCTCGGGGTGTTTATCAGGTTCACACGCTGCGATGTCGCGGGCGATCACCTCCCGTAAGCGCCGTTCCTCGTCCAGCGACAGAAACCTCTCTACTCCGTTACCGACATCACGGAGTGGTACGTTCTCTGCGGGATTCACGTCGACCAGCCCTTTCCTTTTCCCGTGTTTATAGAGCATGGAGAAGGTGCCCCGCAGCTTATTGATTGTTGCGTTTGCCAATTCGCCGTCTTCCTGAACGCCAGCCAACCACTCCTCGATCTCGGGGGTCGTGACAGTCGCCGCTTCCCTCCTCCAAAACGACTTCCTGATATCTCTAATGCGCCGAGGAGGGTTCTTTTGATCCCAGTACTCATCGGGGTGTTCGCGGATATATTTCGAGAATTCAGCGCATAGTCGGGATACTGACACAACCCTTTCCGTGTCTGCGGGAGCCTCTTTCTTGGGCTTTGCGCTGGTGGGGAGCGTCCCCGTGCGCCGGGTCACCCGCGCCGCATTGACCCAATCAACGGCGGCACGGCGATCTAGCCCGAAGCTCTTCCGCACCAGCTTTCCTTCGGACGAGCGATATCGACCACACCAAATACCCGGCTCCCGTTCGTAAACACCCATCACTCTCTTCGGTTTTGGTGGCACTATATCTTCCTCCTTCCTCCGTAGCCCCTCGCTTTGTGTGAATCGTTTGAGGCTACGGTCTCAAGCATACATCTGAACTGAAACCTAAGTGATACTTTTGTGATACTTTTTTGGTATCCCTTGCGATTCATCGCAAAAGTCTGCACTCAACAGTTGTTACAATTGCATTATAGATATTGGGTTTATTATTTAATAATATGCAAACTACTGCGACTATTTGCAAACACCATAAATCGCCCCTTTAGGCGTTGGTCCTGGGTTAGGGCCCGCGCGCGCTCACCATAGACTACCGATAATCGGATAGTTACACGAAATCGCGAGCGAGGCGAAGACGCTACGTCTGTCTGCCTAAGCTGTGGGCTTATCCGGCGGCGGTTCGAAGGCGCAGAACTCTTGAAGAAACCTATCGCTGTAGGTCGCCACCAGCGCCTCTACCCGCTCAGCTGTATTCGCTTGAACCAGCAGCCCGGCGTGGTGGTGTTTCTCCAGGCGTAAGACCACCTCAGGCGCGTCGAAGCTGCTGAGATCCGGCCGCTCCTGGCGCGCGAGGCAGATGACGCTCCCCGCATAGAGCGGCTTCACCGGCGGCAGAACGTAGTCCTCGCCGAAGATGCTCGCGACCTCGAGACGCGCCCACTCCACCCAGGGGTTTATCCCCGTGGCGAACTCGACAACATCAGCAATGTACGCTCCACCGACACGCGCAGCGGTCTCAAGAAAGTAGAAGCTGCCGTCAGCGTCGGACTTGATGAACTCCGAGTGCGTCACACCGTAGACCAGGCCCAGCGCCTCGATCAGCTGCAGATGAATCGTGTGAAGTTGACGCGTATCGCTCGAATCCTTTTGCAACGCGCGTGTGCTGAAGACGCCGCCCTGGTGCATCGTCTGCATCGGCGGCTTGCCATATTTATACGGCGCGCCGAATAGAGTCTTGCGCTCCCAGGTAATGCCCTCGACGTGGAATATCTCTCCGGGGACGAAGCGCTCCAGCAGATAGTGGGATTGCAGATCGCCCAGCTCGTCGAGGATCGGCCACAACTGGTCCGGCGCCTCGATCTTGCGGATGCCGATCGCAGAGGCGTTGGTGCGAGGCTTCAGCAGCCACGGCCCCGGAACATAGTTCATGAAGCCGCGCAGATCGTCGTAGTAGAACACCGACGTGAACTCCGGCACCGGTACTTCACGTTGCTGGGCGCGCACCCGCATCGCCAGTTTGTCGCGGAAGAAGCGCGTAACGGACTCGCCCATACCCGGCAAACGCATATGCTCGCGAATCAAAGCGGCAACTTCGAGATCAAACTCGTCGAGCGCGACAACTCGATCGAACCACAGCTCGCGGGCTTGATAGCTGACCGTATTGAGCACCTGCTGCGGAGTCAAATTCTCCGGCATTGTGATCAGCCTCGTCAGCGAATCGCGTGGCCAGTCGGCGTTTGCGAGCTTGTCGACGGTCAGCAGAATGACGTTGCAGCCCGATCGCGCCACCTCCTTCAAAAAGGGCTGACCCTTCTCGTAGGTGCTGATGCAGAGGATCGTGGGCTTCTGTTGTGAATCGGTCACGGCAGCTCCTGGCGTCACGGTGGCTCCTGGCGATGACAAGGATAGTAAGAAAAGTGTCGACCTCTAGTCTGATGCTCACAGTTTGCTCTGGTGTGTCTCTCCTGCAAGAGATCAGCGCACAGGCTCTTCCGCAAAGGTCTGTTTTACACCATCCTCAAGCGCGGTAAAGGGTGTCTTGTAGCCGGCGGCACGGAGCCCGGTGATGTCGGCCTGGGTGTAGTGCTGGTAGCGGTCCTTCAGGTCGTCGGGGAACGGGATGTACTCGACCCTTCCCTGCCCGTGCACCTGCATCAAAGCTTCGGCGACGGCCTTGAAGGTGCGAGCCTCGCCTGTGGCCGCGTTGACCACGGCGTGAACTGATTTTTTAGGGCTGTCCGGCAGCAGCCCTCCGAAGAACATGTTCATTCGGGCAAGGTCTTTGACGAAGACAAAGTCGCGCCGCTGTTCTCCATCGGCATACCCGCCCGATCCCTTGAACATCCGAATCGTTCCCGTGTCTTTCAGTTGGCGCGTGAAGTGGTGGATGACGCTGGCCATGCGGCCCTTGTGCTGCTCGCGTGGCCCGTAGACGTTGAAGTAGCGCAGACCCACAACAGTGCTCTTGAACGTCGGCATCAAGCGGCGAACATAGTTGTCAAAGACCAGCTTGGAGTAGCCGTAGATGTTGAGCGGACGCTCGTTGACGGCGCGCTCAGTAAAGTCCGTACTCGCCCCGTACACCGCGGCCGTCGATGCATAGACCAGCGGAATGCCCCGGTCAAGCGCGAAGTGCAGCAACTCCTTGGAGTAGGTGAAGTTGTTGTCCATCATGTAGCGGCCATCGTCTTCCAGCGTGTTCGAACAGGCCCCTTGATGCAGAATTGCGCTGATTCTTCTGGTGTCGAATTCGCCGTTCTTCAGGGCAGCGCGAAACTCGCGCTTGTCCATGTAGTCGCAGAACTCCGCGCCGGCAAGATTCAGAAACTTGGGGCCGCTAAGGTTCGGAGCAGGAGCAAAGTTATCGACGAGAAGGATGTTGCGCTCACCTACGCGGTTGAGCTGATGAATAAGGTTGCTGCCAATAAAACCTGCGCCGCCAGTGACGATGATCACTTCTGACTCCCCTCGATCATTGCGGAATTCCTTTCTCTGCCTATCCGTTTTCAACGGTGTGCGCGGTGAGCTTGCTTACGATGTTGGTGGTGGAAAATCCTTCTACGTTGGGGACGATCTCGACGCGGCCACCAGCGGCGATAACATCCTCGTGACCTACAACGGTTTCGACAGTGTAGTCGCCGCCTTTGACCAGCACGTTGGGCTTGAGGGCGCGTATCAGTTCGAGAGGCGTGTCCTCTTCGAAGAGCACAACGGCATCAACTGCTGCCAGGGCCGCCATCACGCGGGCACGCTCGCGCTCTCCAACGATGGGCCGCGCCGGGCCTTTGAGGCGGCAGACGGAGGCATCCGCGTTGAGACCGAGCACGAGCTTCGAACCAAAGCGATGGCAGTCTTCGAGCAGAGTGATGTGGCCGACGTGGAGCAGATCGAAGCAGCCGTTGGTGAAGACGATGGTCTCGCCCGAAGCGCGCCACTCGGCCACACGCAGCTTGATGCGGTCGAGGTCGAGGATCTTCTCACCCGCTGTCAGGCCGGAGCTGGGTGTCAACGCGGCGACCAGCTCGTGGCCAGCAATCGGCACCGTGCCCACTTTGCCCACGACGATTCCCGCAGCCAGATTCGCCAGCTCCACCGCAGTCTCGATCTGCAGGCCCGCAGCAAGTCCAGCGGTCAGCGTCGCGATCACTGTATCGCCTGCGCCCGACACATCGAAGACCTCGCGAGCACGCGCCGGTGAGTGGTAGATGCCCGTGTTGCCCTCAGACGCGGGCCGGATGACGCTGATTCCCTTATCACTCATTGTGACCGTCAGGAACTTGAAGCCGCACTCGACGACTAACTTCTGCGCGGCGGCAAACAACTCCTCCGTGCGGTGTGCAGGGACGCCGGTAGCCTGCGTGAGTTCGCCAAGATTCGGACACACACTGGTGGCGCCGGTGTATTTGCTGAAGTCAGGCGTTTTGGGATCGGCCAGAACAGGAACACCGGCGGTGCGAGCCGCGCGAATGACGGATCCACAGAGAGCTGTGGACAGCGCGCCCTTTGCGTAGTCGGAGAGGATGACGGCGTGGACTTTGCTGACAAGCTCGGTAGCGCGATCGAGCAGCTGCTGGGCTTCGGTGGCAGAAGGAAGCTCGCGGCTCTCAACGTCGAGCCGCAGAAGCTGCTGCATGCGTCCGACGATGCGGGTTTTCGAGATTGTAGGCAGAGAGCTGGAGACGATGCCCACCGTGTCGATCCCGGCGCGCTCGAGAATGGCGGCGAGCTCGCTCTGCTCGGCGTCGCTGCCCCAGAAGCCGCTCAGGAACGTCTGGCAGCCCAGGCCGGCGAGATTCATCGCCACGTTCGCCGCCCCGCCTGCCCGCTCGTAGCGCTGGGCGTGGCGGATGATCGGCACCGGCGCCTCGGGAGAGATGCGCTCCACCTCGCCGTGAATGTAGCGGTCGAGCATGATGTCGCCGACGACCAGGACTTTAAGCCGGCGGAAGCCACCCTCGACCAGATTCAGAATCGAATGAAGTTCGCGAATCATGGGGCTCCCTGTTGTTTCGCTGCTGGTTCTGAGTGCGCTATGCCCGGCACAGTCTGTGAAGTTGTACCATATGCCGCTGCGGCGAAGAATCTCTCATACTCCTCGGCAATCCGCTCGGCATTGAAGCGTTGAATATTGCGAAACCCGGCGTCGCGAAGGAGATGGAGGCGGTCGAGGCTGGCGGCGATGAGAGTTGCAGCGGCAGATTCGTCCGCAGGGTCGATGTAGAGGGCGGCATCACCGGCAACCTCCGTCATCGGTGACCGGTTGGAGGTAATGACCGGACAGCCGCAGCTCTGTGCCTCAATCAACGGCCAGCCAAAGCCCTCGTGCAGCGATGGGAAGAGCAGTGCAGCTGCGCCGGTGTATAGCGAGCGAAGCTCTTCATTGGACGGATCGGGTACCTCGATCACACTCGCCGTAAGCTGATGGGTGGCGATATAGTCGCGCATCCCCTGCGACAACGCCTGACCTGCCATCACAAGACGCGGCACGGGCGCTCCTGCGGTCCGCAGCAGCCTGCTGAGCGATCGAAAGATGCGCAGAACACCGGCACGGTTCTTATACCAGTGATCTCCACCAATATGAAGCAGATATTGCTCTCCTGCAGCAAGGCCAAGTCTCTTACGGAGATGATGAACAGCCTCCTCAGACGCGGGCGAGTACGGGAAGTTGAGGCCGTTTGGAATGATCGCCACGTCCTGACGAGCCCCGCTGGTGAACGTCGCGAGCTCTCGCGCAGTATGGGCCGAGACACAAACGACATGGCGCGCCGACGTAAGGTGCGTCAGAATCCAGCGCTGCTGCACCTTGCCCGTCACAGAGATCCTCTGCTCAGGATAGCGACCTTGCGCCGACGCGATCGCAAGCAGGTCATGACACGTGATGCTGGAAGGACGCCCGCGCGTATGCGGCAGATACATCGAGTTGGAGTGGTCGCACACATGCACCAGGTCGAACGCCAGAGAACGCGAGCGCAACGTTGCGGGGAAAAAGATGTACTTATCGACATAGCCTAACCATTTGCGAAGGGCACGCTGGGAGACCCAGTTGCCGACGATCGGCTGTGGGTGAATAATCTCGATCTGATGTCCGCGAAGAGCAAGCTGCCGGCACAGCATCTCTGCATAGCGCAGCATGCTGGTCTGGTTGTCCAAAGGATAGTTGCCGACAAGAAGGATGCGCATAGTCGCCGCCATCAGGATACTAACAATCCGGCCTTGGCTATCGGAGTGGGTCAGAAGCCGGTGACCTCACGAACCTGGGCAAGGACCTCATCGACTCCGATGGAGGTCATGCACTTCTTTCGCTCGACGATGCAGGTTTCGAGGTTGCAGCCCCAGCAGTCGACCTGGTGATAGATCACGCGGTGCTGCCTGCCGTACGGAAACCACACGCGGGGCTTATTACGAGCCGAGAAGATGGCAACGCACGGGGTTTGAACCGCAGCGGCGAGGTGCATGGGGCCGCTGTCATGGCCGATAAAGATGCGCGCGTGGCTGAGGACGGCGGCACTCTCGCGCGGCGTGAGAAGACCGCAGAGATTCACAACACGAGCGCCATGGATGGCCGAAGTATCACGCCAGCCATCCGCGGCATACTCGCTGTCGTCACTCTCCTCCGGAGCGCCGGTCAGCGCGAGAGCATGGTCAGGATAGATCTCAGCGAGTCTTGCAAGCAGCGCTCGCCAGTTTTCGCGGCCCCAGTCCTTCGATTGCCTCTTGGTGCCAATGCTGACCGCGATCAGCGGGGAGCCGGCCACGGGACGCAGGACTTCGGCGGCCCGTCGCTGCTCAGCCTGCGTGAGATGAAGATCCCAGCTCGCAGGATCGTCGAGATGAGCATTCCCCAGCTCGGCGAGATTTCGTGCCAGGCGCGCAGCTTCGGGCTCAAGCGACTGCTCTGACTCCTGCCAGCGATTCTGCTGCATGTCCTCGGTGTCGGGAACGCCAACCATGCGCGTGATGCCGCAGAGACGGAAGAACCTGGCGTCGCGACGAGCCGCTTCAACGCCACGAACTGGCCCGAGATAGATGAGGACCTGGGGTCGCCAGCGCACAAGCTGCCACCACAGGGAGAGCAGTTCGCCGGGGCGACGAGTGCCGACTGCGTAGCGGAAGTAGCCGTGGATGAGACCGCTGTCTTCGAGAATTGCCGCGGCTGGCGGAGCTTTGACGTTGACGGGAAAGTTGGTGAGCATGCGGCGCTCGGCGTCCGGAAATGCACGAGCGACGAGGTGCAGGGCGGGGAGCGCGATGACCGTGTCGCCGAGACTGCCTATCCGGTAGATCAGGACTCGCTTTGTTGAGGTGGCCATTGTCTGGTACCAGTCTGCTTGGTTCTTTGGGTTGGAGCAACTCGGCTGGATCGCATTGATAAGATGGTTCCAACGCTTACCCGCCGTCGGGATTGGCTTCGACTCAAGCGGGTCGCGCAGCCGCTGGGAATGGAACGGTGAATGATGCTCGATGCTCTTCTGATAACGCGGATGCAGGATGAGATGACGGCAGCTCTACATCTTGCGCAAGGTGAGCTCGGCGTTGAAGCAGGAGCGGATGGCTTAATGGCGCTTACGATGGCGCAGCACCGAGCAAACTTCGAGCTGTGGCATGAGGAGGACAAGGCGCGTGCACCCGGGGTGCCGGACGCGGAGATCGTGCGGGTGAAGCGGGCCATCGATCGGCTGAACCAGAGACGGAACGACCTTGTGGAGACGATGGACGGTTGGCTGATGGAGAGGCTACAGCAGAATGCGGAGGCTCCGCTGCACTCGGAGACACCGGGGTTGATGATCGATCGGCTCTCGATTCTGGCGCTAAAGATCTATCACACGCAGGAGGAGGTGCGTCGAGCGAGCGCTACCGAGGAACACCGGGCAAAGAACGTGGCGCGGCTCGCTCTGCTGGAGGAGCAGCGGGAGGACCTGGCCGGATGTCTGGATTCGTTGTGGACGCAGGTGCTTGAGGGATCTCGGCGGTTCAAGCTTTACCGTCAGTTGAAGATGTATAACGATCCTGCGTTGAATCCAGCTGTGTATGGCCGCACCTAAATTTGAACGTATGTTGCCGCCCGTTCGCGAAGGCAAGGGCTGCTGGCAGGGCGTCGGCGGAAGCGCGGTGATGAAGAGAGAGTTGACCTTATAGCCTCGGCCTGCGTATAAAGCGAGACAAGTATAAAAACATAAAATTGGCTACCGTTAGAATGGGAAGTCCAGGAACGCATCAGGTGACAGGATTGACGATGGCTCAGACAAAAACGATACCCTCTGCTACGAATGCTACGAAACGTGCAAAAACGCTGGCGGGAACTGTTCCCGTGTCGAACGACCATGCCCGTGCCGAGATGCTTGGTCACTATGAAGCTGCCCTGCGGCTGATGCAGGATGGGAAATACGAGAAGGCGCATGCGGCGTTTGACAAGATGCTGGCGGGAGGGCCTGGGGAGCTGGGCGATCGCGTGCGTATGTACATCAACGCCTGCCTGCTGCAGGTGGCCAAGGGAACGACCAGCTTCAGCAGCCATGAAGAGCACTACGACTACGCCATCTCGCTGCTGAACGACGGGCACTACGAGGACGCACGCGAACAGTTCAAAGAGATTCTGAAGGCGAACGACAAGGCCGACTACGCCTTCTATGGGTTGGCGGTGCTGGCCAGCATGACGGGCGACTCGCATACCTGCCTGGAGCACCTGACGGAGGCGATTCGGCAGAACCCGCGGAATCGTATTCAGGCGCGGGCAGACTCGGACTTTCAGGACATGGCTGACGACCCGCGGTTTACGGAGTTGCTCTATCCCGAGGTCTAGACCTCCAAACGGACGAGCCTGGGACGCCGTGCAACGTCACAGCGTCCCAACACGTGTCTGTTCAGTAACTGCTCAAAGTCCCTTGCGACAGTGCCAAGATGGTATGCGACTGACCTGGTGACTAGGGAACGGGGAGAGGGGCTAATAGCTATTCAGCGAACACAACGCGCACATAACTGCGAACTACTCGCCGATCGCTTGAAGACTAGCTGCCCCCGAATGTGAAATTAACGCCGACGACATATTTGAAGTTGTTCTGGCTCGCCGAAGCGCCGGCAATGTGATTAGAGCCAAAGTGGGTGTACAAATAGTCAACTTCGACCGGGCGGAATTGAATGGACTTCGTGATTGGAACGTCAAGACCGCCGCCGAACTCCATGGCGAACCCATTGTTGTTTCCGTTGCCCGCCGCACAGTCACCCACTAACTTGCAGAGGTTGGCATCGAGATTAGTATGCGCGGCGCCAAACAAGGCCTCTCCGAAGGGCTGGAACTTGCCCGCATGTTTCTTGATCTGGGGCCCGAACAGATAGGTGAACAGGTTGCCGCTCACATTTCCCACGAGTTGCCCGTTTTCAGAAACCTTTTGGCCAGTGCTCTGAGTGTAGCCCATGAAATCGGCCTTAATCCCGATCAAAGGGGTGACATTGTAAACAATTCCGCCGCCGCCACCGAAGACGTTGAAACTGGTGATGAGCGCCTGATTAGGGTGAACGTTAACAAAGGAAAATCCGATAGGTACTTCGAATTTAGGATAGCTGTTCTGCGCCACCGCGGCCACGGTAGCGAATGCGAATGCAGCGATAGCGATGCCCTTAAGCCTGTTCATCATCTCTCTCCTCTCGAATGAGCAACTCGTTATTGGTGCGTGTTCCAATCGACCTGTGTTCAAAACGAGTGTGCGATATCGCGACTCTAGTCGACGCCGGGCGCGATAGACACTAGCAAGAACTAGATATGCCAGCGGAAAAAGTGCTAGGGCCCTGTTGGCACTATTAGGGCGAGCAGCTTTGCGAGCGAAAAATGAGGTCACGCTGGTTTTCCGGTGACGACTTTTTGAGAGACACCCGCTAACATGGGGGTTGGATCTGCCGTTGGAGGATTGTGCATGGCGTTGCTGAACGCAGCTGGGTCGATCGATGGAGCGCTCCGTGTGGTGGCCATTGGGGGTGGAACGGGCCTGTCGACGCTGCTGCGTGGGTTGAAGCGGTATGTGGCCACGCCTGACCGGAGAAAAGCACTACGTCTGGACCTGAAGGCGAGGGTTGATGGACCGCCAAGTGCGCCCTGTCCGGAGCCGCGATGCCTGATCAAAGAGCTGTCGGCAGTGGTGACGGTGACCGACGATGGCGGCTCGTCGGGGCGGCTTCGGGAGGACTTCAAGATGCTGCCTCCGGGGGACATTCGCAACTGCATGGTCGCGTTGTCCGAAGACGAACATCTGCTGTCGAAGCTGTTTCAGTTCCGCTTCGACCAGGGCGAGTTGCGAGGACACAGCTTCGGTAATCTCTTTGTCGCCGCGCTCTCGCATATTACGGGGGACTTCGCGCAGGCGGTGCAGATGTCGTCGCAGATCCTGGCGACCCGGGGAAACATCTTCCCTGCCACGAACACAAATGTGACGCTGGCGGCGCTGATGGACGATGGGTCGCTGGTGAGGGGCGAGACCAACATTACCGCGAGTCGAAAGAGCATCGCGGAGTTGATGCTGGAGCCGGCGATGACCGATCCGCTGCCGGAGACGCTGGCGGCGATTGCCAATGCGGACCTGATTACGCTGGGCCCGGGATCGCTCTACACTTCGTTGATTACCAATCTGCTGGTGCGGGGCATTCCGGAGGCGCTTGCGGCCTCGCGTGCGACGAAGGTGTTTGTGTGCAACCTGATGACACAGGCGAACGAGTCTCTGGGGTTGACGGCCTCGCAGCATATCGAAAAGATTCAGCAGCATTGTGGCGAGACACAGGCGCCGATCTTTGACTATGCGCTGATCAATACGGGGCCGATCTCGGCGGTGCGGCTGGCGCAGTATGCGCGCGAGGGCCAGCAGCCGATCGTGGCGGACCTGGAGGCGATCCGGGCGCTGGAGGTAGAGCCCGTGACCGGAGACTTTGTGCACGAGGGCGACGTGCTGCGACACGACTACGATCGGGTCGCCGAGAGCCTGCTGGCGCTGGGGATGAAGCGGCCTAGTGTTGAGCTCGCGGGGCGTTAGTTTCGCGACCGTTCCACTGGTGTTGCGTTTTGCTTTCGTGATGGACTCATAGTCTCCCCCCCTCTCCTCCGTTTTCCGCTAAAGTCTTCATTCTGAACGGCTTACTGGGGTACTTGTATTGCAAAGTATTCATTTCAGATACTTTAGCTGTAACTAGTCATTCTAAAGCGAAAGGCCCCGGGATTTCCGGGGCCTTTTCTGCTCCTATCTCTATTTTAGTCGTTGGGAGGAAACTAATAGGTCACGGGATTTCGCTGGATTGGCGCGGGGTTTTGACGGTTCGGGGCTTGACATTAACAGGTCCGCCTATTTTCAGCGTCAATTCGTCGGGGTTGAGTGCTGTTACGTCGAGAGGTTGGTGATGCCTATCAGTGCGGGTGGGGGTTGCTCGAGGGTGCGTTTGAGCTGGCCGCAGGCGGCGTAGATGTCGCGGCCGCGGGGGCGACGAATGAAGGCAGGGATGCCGGCGTTGCGGAGACGCTTCTGGAAGGCGGCGACATCCTGCGGTGTGGGCTCGTGGAAGGGCATGTCGGGGCCGGAGTTCCAGACGATCAGGTTGATCTTGGCCGGGAGATTCTTTAGCAGGGTTATGAGTTCCTGGGCGTGCTCCGGCTGGTCGTTGATGCCGCCCAGCAGGACGTACTCGAAGGTGACCCGTTCGCGGGGGCGGAGCGGCACGGTGGCGATGGCTTCGAGGAGGGCGGCGATGTTCCACTTGCGCGTGATGGGCATGATGGACTCGCGGACGACATCGTTGGAGGCGTTGAGGCTGACGGCGAGCTTGGGACGGACGGCTTCGCGGGCGAAGTCGAGGATGCCGGGGAGGATGCCGGAGGTACTGACGGTCATGCGCGAGTCGGGGATACGCATGGCGGCGGTGAGGAGGCCGACGGCGGCGACGAAAGCTGTGTAGTTGAGGAAGGGCTCGCCCATGCCCATGAAGACGAGGTTGATGCGGTCGCGACCCACTTCAACGTTGTGACGGTTGAGGACGGCGGCAACCTGACCGGCTATTTCGCCCGGGGTGAGATTGCGGCGGATACCTAACTTTGCGGTGAGGCAGAACTGGCAGTTGACGGCGCAGCCTACCTGGCTGGAGATGCAGATGGTGGCGCGCTTGTAGTCGTCATCGTCGTGAGTGGGGTGCTCCTCCTCTTCGGCGGCCTGGGTGCCGTCGCCACGCTCGCCGCCGTCGCCGCCAGGCATCCAGACGGTCTCGACGGTCTCGCCGTCGGCCATGCGAACCAGGTAGCGCTCTGTGCCATCGATGGAGCGGGCGGTCTGAACGAGCTCGGGGAGGCCCACGGTGTAGCCCTCGGCCTGCATGGAGTCACGCAGGGACTGGGGGAGGGTGGTGATCTGGTGGAGGGAGGCGACGCGCTGGCGGTAGAGGGCCTCGTTGAGCTGGGTGGCACGGTAGGCGGGCTGGCCCAGGTGCTCCATCAGGCTGGCCAGGTCCTGGAGAGTGGCGCCGAAGAGGGGCTTGGGCGCAGCGGATTTCTCGTCGGTGATGATTGTTTCGTTCAACATGGGTGTGGGAGGGTGCTCTGCCCCCTCTCTTCAGTCTACTCCGCATGATTCGATTTCCTGCGTGGTGACAGTCGAGGTACGGCTGCGTCTCAAGCAATAGACTTCGCTAAATCTTGCAGATACAGGGCCCATGACAGGACTCAGGAACTTGCTGGCGGCTCTCCCGGTTTTTCTCTGCGTGCTGGTCGCTGGATGCGGCAAGGATGTTTTTATTTCACTTGTGCCTCCCACTCCTGCCACGACCGGCACGGGAAACTGGTTCTTTTCCGGATACTACGCAGATGGCTGTTGTGGCATAGTGCCCTATTACTTCGGGGGTTCGCTGATCAACAACGGAGGACAACTCAGCGGAGTGTTGCACATCGATCAGAGCTGTTTCGGCTCCTACGCGACAGACGTCCCCTATACCGGCACTCTCGACGGCAAAAACAATCTCAGCATCACATCTTCCCCGATCAGCGGACAGATCCTCACCCTACAGGGAACGATGTCTGCCGATGCCTCAACCCTAAATGGAGGGACGTTCTCGGTTGCCCGCGGTTGTGCCGGAGGTATTCTCAGCGGCACCTTCGGATCGGGGCCGTTCGCAGAGGAGACCCAGGGCATCCGAGTCCCTGGCCTTACCGGCACGTGGACGAGCAGTCCCACCACGGGTGGTGGCCTCGGCATATCGGTCACCGAGCAACTCACTCAATCCTCCACTCCAGACGCACACGGCGACTACGCACTCACCGGTACCATGACAGTTCAGGGGTCCCCCTGCTTTACCAAGGGTACGCTTCAGACCACAAGCTTCGTCAGCGGCGAAGAGGGCCATGAACTCCTCCTGATGGATGACGGGTCGACCCTGGACGCATCCCTGATGGTGAGCTTTGTAGCCAACCAAACGAAACCCATACTCGGGCTTGAGCAAGCCGTGATTGCCGGTGGAAAGTGCAATGGCGAGCTCAATGTTAATCTACAGTAAGTCTTGTATATGTGGTATTTATGTACATATATGAAAGTTTCACTTGAAACTACAGACCTCATTCCCTGTCCTGCTGTGAAACAATGGAAGTTCAAGGAGTCGCATGCCTGTAATGCTCATGGAAGATATCTCTGCAACGAAGAATGCCTCGCGGAATATTCGCAAAACTGTACTTTCGAACGGCCTGTTGGTGCTGACCGAGAGCATGCCGCACGTCCGCTCGGTGTCGATGGGAGCCTGGATTGGGTCGGGGTCGCGGGATGAGGCGGCCGAGGTGAACGGGATCTCGCACTTTATCGAACACATGGTGTTCAAGGGGACGACGTCGCGTTCGGCCCAGCAGATTGCCCGCGAGGTGGATACGATCGGCGGAAATCTCGACGCGTTTACCGGCAAGGAGATGGTCTGCTTCAACATCAAAGTGCTGGATGAGAATGTGCCGCCGGCGCTGGATGTGCTGGCCGACCTGGTGCTGCATCCGACCTTTACGCCGGACGATTTGAGCCGCGAGCAGGGTGTGATTCTGGAAGAGATCAAGATGGACGAAGACAACCCCGACTATCTGGTGAACGAGATCTTTACGCAGAACTTCTGGAAGAACGATGCGCTGGGACGGCCGATTCTGGGGACAACCAGGACGGTTGGCAAGTTCAACCAGCAGAGTCTCTTCAATTTTTATGCTGGGCAGTTTACCCCGCGAAACATGGTGTTTTCGGCGGCGGGCAACCTTGAGCACGACGCTTTTGTGGCGCAGGTGGAGAGAGAGTTCAGCTCGCTGGCTGCCAGCGGCAGTGCCGTGCCGCTGAAGGTGGACGCTCCGGTCGCGACTCCCCACATTACGTTGAAGCGGAAGAAGGCGTTGGAACAGGTGCAGTTTTGCCTCGGGGTTCCGGCTCCTCCGGTGAACGATGCGCGGCGGTATGGCGTGTATCTGCTGAATACGATGCTGGGCGGCGGGATGAGTTCGCGGCTGTTCCAGACGATCCGCGAGGACCGGGGGCTGGCGTATTCGATCTACTCGGAGATGAGCCCGTTTCGCGATACCGGGTCGCTGTGTGTGTACGCGGGGACCTCGGTGGACAAGACGAAGAAGGTATTGCAGCTTACCCTGCAGGAGCTGCGCCGTCTGAAAGAAGAGGCAGTCAGTGACGGTGAGTTGAAGCGGGCGAAGGACCAGTTGAAGAGCAATATGGTGATCGGTCTGGAGAGCTCGAGTAGCCGGATGGCGAATCTGGCGCGGCAGCAGATGTATTTTGGGCGGTTCTTTGGTGTGGACGAGATTATGAATGGGATCGAGGCTGTGACGACGGCAGATGTTCAGTCATTGGCGCAGGAGCTGTTTCGTCCCGAGGCCATGGCGCTGACGCTACTGGGAAACCTGGGAGCGATGAAGGTCGAGCGCGAAGATCTGGCCTGCTAGGACGATGTGCTGATAGAGTTTGTTCGGAGTTGTTTTCCAGAGTTTAACCACAGGATTGCCGGGGAATGATGAAGACCATGGATCTGCTGCGAGCGAAACAAGGCACGGAAGAGGGTTTTACGCTGATCGAATTGCTGATCGTGATGTCGGTCATGTTGATCCTGATGACCCTGGCTGTACCTCAGTTGCTGAAACTGCGAAAGCAAGCGAATGAGACCTCCGCGATGCAGTCTGTGCGGACGATTGGGCAGGCGGAGCTGCAGTACAACTCGGCTTATCCGGCGAATGGCTTCTCGTGCTCGCTGGCAGCGCTGGGCGGCGATCCGAAGGCCGGAGCACCGACGGCGCAGGCGTCACAGCTTCTGGATACGGGTCTGGCGGCTGGGCAGAAGGCGGGTTATACCTTCGCGATCACCAACTGCACCAAGGTGACGATCAACAATCAGGACATGTACACGTCGTATGAGATTACGGCAGTGCCGCAGTCGATCGGGAACTCCGGCGACCGGGGATTCTGCTCGGATGCGAATAACATCATCAAATTCGATCCGACGGGTGGGACGAACTGTACGCAGCCGATTCAGTGAGGATGGCCAGGGCCGTTCTGGCGATCTGCATTTGCTGGGCTTCGTGCGCGTATGCGCAGGAGAACGAAGCGGTGGTTCGCAAGGTTGACGACCACTACAACCATCTGGCTTCGCTGCGGGCTCATTATGTGGAGCACTACACCGGCATGGGGATGGACCGGGCCGAAGAGGGGACGCTGCTGCTGAAGAAGCCAGGACGGATGCGGTGGAGCTATGCCGAGCCCGTGGGGAAGGTCTTCGTGCTGGATGGAAAGTTTGCGTGGTTCTACACGCCCGGAGATGCGCAGGCGACGCGGGTTGCGGCGAAGGAGTTGGACGATCTGCGATCTCCGCTGCGGTTTCTCCTGGGGCATACGCAGTTGAAGAAAGAGCTCGACAACCTGACGGTCGTGGCGGAGGGTTCGGGGTTTCGGATCGCCGGCGTGCCGAAAGGAATGGCGCAGAGGGTGAAGTTGCTGACGCTGGGGGTGACGGCAGCGGGAGCAATTGAAACGATGCGGGTGGAAGAGGTGGATGGGGCGGTGACGGAGTTTGCTTTCTCGGGCATGCAGGAGAATGTGCCGGTCAAGGATGCAGACTTTGTGTTTACTCCGCCGGCCGGCGTAACGGTCGTGAATGGGCTGCCGCCGATTTAGTGCCGCTTCGGTTCCAGGCTTGACGCAACCTTTAGAACTGCTGGATCAACAGGCGATTAAATCTGTGCACTCTCCGTTGACGGCCACTTCGTAAAGGACTCATTCTTTAGGAGGATGCCATCGGCACACTCGATGACCCGACGTGCTTCGCCGGTTGCGAGGAGTAAAATGAAGCCAATCGATAAGTGAAAATCCACATACGTCTCCGGTCTTTGAGTGGGGCGTAGAAAAGTTGAGTTGAATTGTGAGCAATGTTGTTTCCGTCACTCGCCTGAGCACCGCAGAGTTTCATTCCGCCGTTCATTCGTTGTCTCCCTCGATCGCAGTCTTCGATTGTGACGGGACGTTGTGGTCCGGCGATGCCGGGTCGACGTTTATGAAGTGGACGATTGAGACGGGGCTGGTGTCGCGTGAGATGACCGACTGGATCGATGCGCGGTATCGCGGCTATCTCCGGGGCGAGGTCTCTGAGGTCGCGATCTGCGGGGAGATGGTGCAGATGTACCAGCGTCTTCGCGAAGACGAGATGCGCCGCGCCGCAAAGGTCTTCTTCGAGAGCCGGATCGAGCGAAATATCTTTCCCGAGATGCGGGCGCTGGTGGATGAGCTGCGCGGCATGGGAGCCGAGATCTGGGCCGTGAGTTCGACCAACAACTGGGTGATCGAGGAGGGTGTGCGGCGATTTGGAATTCCCGCTGAGCGGGTTCTGGCGGCGCGTGTCGAGGTGCGGGACGGCGTGGTGACGGATGTAATTCGAGATGTCCCCACGGATGAGGGAAAGGTGGCGGCGCTGGCACGCGTGGGGATTACGGCGCCGGATGCTGTGTTTGGCAACTCGGTCCACGATGGAGCGATGCTGGCGATCGCGCGGAGGGCGTTTCCGGTGAATCCTACACTTGCGCTGGTGGAGCGGAGCATACGGGAAGGCTGGCCAATTTACACTCCTGCTTCGGTTACTGCTGCCTAAGCGAGCTGGAAAATCTTTTCGGGGTCCTGCATCGTCTAAACTGTAGCCAGGTGAGAGATTCCATTCGCAATCTCGAGAGACATGTAGACAGTTCGGCGCAGAAACCCCTTCGGCTGGTGGTGGCAGCGCTGATTTTGCGTGGAGCAGCCGAAGAGGGTGGGTCTGGGCTGGAAGTCCTTATCTGTCAACGCAAAGCGGACCAGCCGATGAGCCTGAAATGGGAGTTTCCCGGAGGCAAGATCGAGGCGGGAGAGAGCTCCGAGGATGCGCTGGCGCGTGAGTTGAACGAAGAGTTGGGGATTTCCGCAGTCATCGGGCGGCGGGTGGCGCGAATTCGGCACAAATATCGGAATGGCGGCACCATCGATCTTCAATTTTTCGTGGTGCGCGAGTTCCACGGTGCTTTGGAGAACAAAATCTTCAACGACATGCGATGGACGCCTCTGGGTGCTCTTCCGGAGTATGACTTTCTGGCTGCGGACCTCGGGTTGATTCGAGACTTGTCCGAAGGGAAGCTGCTGTAGTCAGGGCAAAGAGGCCCGGGCTAGCCGTGGATTGTGTTCCAGACCAGGACAAGGGAAAGCCCGATCATGATGATCACCGTGATCCAGGCGATTGTGTTCCACCAGCGGGTGTTGGTGTATTTGCCCATCAGCTCGTGCTTGTTGATGAGCTTCAGCATGAAGATCAGAACCAGGGGTAGAAGAACGCCGTTCAAGACCTGCGAGAGGATGCTGAATTTGACCAACGGGAAGTTTGGGATAAGGACAATGGCCGCGCCTGCGAAGAGCAACAGGCTGTAGAGCCAGTAGAAGAACTTCGCTTCGTTGAAGCTCTTATCCAGGCCGCTCTCGACACCAAGACCTTCGCAGACGGTGTAGGCGGTGGAAAGCGGAAGGATGGAGGCGGCGAAGAGTGAAGCGTTGAAGAGTCCGGCGGCGAAGAGGATGAAGGCGTACTGCCCGGCGAGGGGCTTCATGGCTCCGGCTGCGTCCGAGGGGTCGGTGATGTTGCGCATGCCGTGGGTGTACAGGGTGGCAGCGCAGGCGACGACGATGAACCAGGCGACGACGTCGCTAAAGATAGAGCCGATGATGACATCGAGGCGTGAGGTCTTGTATTGCCGGACGCTGACTCCTTTGTCGACGATCGACGCCTGCAGATAGAACTGCATCCAGGGGGTGATCGTCGTACCGATCACGGCGATGGTCATGTAGACGTAGTCTTTGTTCTGCCAGAGACTGCGTGGTGGCAGCTTGACCGTCTCGACGATGGCCTGGTGCCAGTCGGGGCCGCTGAGCACGCTGCTGATGATGTAGGCGATGTAGAAGACGCTGGCGATGAGGAAGATCTTTTCGACGCTCTTATAGTCACCCTTGACGACGAGCGCCCAGACGATGAGGGAGCAGATGGGAACGCTGATGTATTTGCTGACGTGGAAGAGCTGCATGCTGCCGGCGATGCCGGAGAACTCCGTCACGACGTTGGTGAAGTTGACGGCGACGAGCAGGATCATGATGACGAAGGTGATGCGGAGACCGAACTCTTCGCGGATGAGGTCGCTGAGGCCCTTGCCCGTGACGACGCCCATGCGGGCGCACATCTCCTGCACAACGATGAGAGCGAGGGTGATGGGGATCATCGTCCACAGGAGCGTGTAGCCAAACTGCGCTCCGGCTTGCGAGTAGGTGAGGATGCCACCGGCGTCGTTGTCGACGTTCGCGGTGATGAAGCCGGGACCGAGGACAGCGAAGATAATAATGAGCCGGGTTCTCCAGATGCGCCAAGACGTCATTGCCTGGTCCTTTGTTGTCGGTTGGGAGAACGTGCCAGCTCGCCGCTTTCAGGCTAACTCAAATGTTGCTCATTCGGGCAGCTCGGATCGAGAGTGGATGAAGAACATTAACGGTCGTACAACGATTTCCGGGAACAAATTCGCCTCAGGCGTGGTCTATATGAGAGCACGCTCAGGAGTTCTCTTTGCGACCTTTCCTGTTATTCGGTCTTTCCTTCTGCCTTGTCCCTGCTTCTGCCCTCGGCCAAACCTCCACTCAGCCCACCAGCCCACGCAAGCCGCACGACTCTCATGCTTCGGCGTCGCCGACCGGAGCAAGCGCCACGGAGCTTCCCGTCACGCATGTTTCGCTATACAAGAACGGCGTTGGCTTCTTCGAGCATGCTGGCCGCGTGATGGGCGATGAGTCCGTCACTATCGACCTTACCTCCTCGCAGCTCAACGACGTGCTGCAGTCCTTGACCGCCATCGACCTGAACGGCGGCCGCATCACCGGGGCCAGCTACAACTCGACGACTCCCCTCGATCAGCAGTTGCGGGCGCTGCCGCTTTCGCTTGGCGAAGAGCCCACGCAGCAGGACCTGTACAACTCCCTTCGCGGAGCGCGCGTTGAGGTGACGGGGTCTGGAGGTGCCTTCACGGGCCGCATTCTCGCTCTCGAGCTGCGCGCGGCCTCGGTCGCCAACGATAACTCCAAACCCGCGCCTGAGCGCCGCTTGCTTACCGTCGTCGCGGATGGCGGCAGCACTCGCACGCTGGAGCTTACTCCTACGACTACCGTGCGCCTGCTGGACACGACACTGCGTAGCGATCTCAACACCTATCTTGAACTTCTCGACCGCAACCGCACGGAGGGCGTTCGCCACTTGACCCTGACCGACCGCGGTACCGGCACCCGCGATCTGCGCGTCTCTTTTCTCTCCGAGGTTCCGGTCTGGAAGTCCACCTATCGCATTCTCTTTACTGAGGGACTCCAATTCAATGGTGCTATTCCGCCGAAAAAAATTGAGACCGCAACGCTGCAGGGTTTCTCCGTCGTTGACAATACGACGGGAGAGGATTGGAAGAACGTTCGGCTGTCTCTGATCGCAGGCTCGCCGCAGAGTTTTCTCCAGCCCCTTGCGCAGCCCATCTACACGCGCCGACCCGAAATTCCTATCGCCGAGGATGCCCAACTCACCCCACAGACCCATGCCTCTGCTGTCGACATGCTTAAGGAAGATGGCGCACCACCAGAGGTCGCCGGAGTCGGTGGGATGTCCGGTATCGGCACGGGGTACGGGAGTGGCATGGGAAGTGCGAATGGAGTCCCGGGCGGAGTGATGGGCGGCATTGGCACCGCTCCCTCGTCCATTGCGCGTGCTATAGGAGGGCCTGTTGCAGCGCACGGCCGACTGGGCAGCGTGAGCAAGAGCGTCGAAGTCAGCTCTACGGCACCGATGATGCCTTATGAGACTGTCGCTTCCAACTCCATCACCCCGAATACCACCACGAGCGCCTTCGACGACTTTTTTGCTTATAACCTTACCGATTCCGTCACGATCCCGCGCAACGGTTCCGCACTGGTCCCCATTCTTCAGACGACGATTCAGTCCGAACGCGTCACGCTGTGGTCGCCGTCGGAGGGCACGCCGCTTCGGGCACTCTGGATCACCAACTCCTCCGACCTTACGCTCGATCGCGGCTCTTTTTCGATCGTTGAAGATGGCGCGTTCGGCGGCGAAGGCCTGCTTGAGACAGTTCATCCCGGCGAGCGCCGTCTGCTCTCCTATGCTGCAGATCAAGCCGTCCATGTCTCCGTCGATCACCGCAACGACAGCCGCCGCGTGACGACTCTTTCCGCCAGCAAAGGCGTTCTGCGCGCCACCTCCGCCGAGATCGCAGAGGTCGAATACCTGGTGGACAATGCAGCTCCTGAAGCTCGGACCGTCATCGTCGAGCAACCACGCCGCTCCGGCTGGACTCTGGACTCCGATCCGAAGCCAGCCGAAACAACACCGACCGCCTATCGCTTCCGCGTTGCCACTGCGCCCAAGGAGACTGTTCGCCTGCACATTGGCGAGCGCCATACTCTCGATCAATACTTCCGCCTTGTCGATACCACCGACCAGCAGCTCACCGTGTTTCTTCACAACGCCAACGCCGGACCGGCAGTGATGCAGCAGCTCGAGCCGGTCTTCGCGGCCAAGCGCGCCGTTGCAGCAATGGACACTCAGATTACCGGCAAGCAGAATGACATCAACCAACTGGTCGACGACCAGAAGCGAGTGAGAGACAACCTGGGCGCGCTGAAAGGCAGTTCTGAAGAACGGTCGCTCGCGAAACGTTACACCGCAGAACTCAACACCCAGGAAGACACGCTCGCCGCACTGCGGCACGATCTCGCGACGCTCCAACAGCAGCGCGAAGCAGCCGAAGCCGACCTCAACAACAAGATCGAATCGCTCGCCCTGGATGAAAACCTGGACAGCTAGTGCTGTCGTATCCGATCGGCTTCGTTCTATAGAGCCGTCGATTGATTTTGCGCTATGGGTGGACCGGCACATCGCGCTTTGCCGGAGCGATGACCGCATCCTTCACTGCAGGGAGAAGGGTTTGAGCGCGCTGGAGGATGAGATCGACCTGCCTGTCGTTGTAGTAGCCGTCGCCGGCGGCGCGGAGGTTGCCGGCGAGTGCAATGCGCTGGCGGGCGGCCTCGTCGGGCAGATAGAGGCGGATTTTCTGGGCCAGTTCGTCGAAGCCGGTGAAGAAGACTGCCTCTTCGTCCTCCGCGAAACGCTGCATGTGTCCGGCAGAACGCTCGGCCAGGAGAAAGCCTCCGCAGCCTGCGATCTCGAAGCTCTTGTGAACGAACTCGTCCTGATTGGAGTGCGTGAGGAAGCTGAGGTTGATGCGCGACCGCCAGATGGCCTCGCGATACTGGTGCTGGTAGAGCTCGCCTTCACGGAAGAGTGCCTTGAAGGCTTCGGGCCCAAGGGCGCCGGCCCATAGCCGGGAACTGCCGGAGATCGAAACCGGAAAGCCGTATTCTCGCAACAGCCTCGTCAGTGTCTGGGCGCGGTCGTCGTAGGGTGTGCCGATGAAGGAGACCTGGCGATCGCGGTCGGCGTCGGACCAACCGGCGGGCGGGGCGAAGTGCAGCGTGGGCTCGTAGGCGGTCTGGATTTTGATGACGTTGCGAGCGCCGCGCGAGGTGTAGTCGAGGATATTTTTGTCGCGCTGAACGACATGCAGGTCGTAGTGTGGAATGTCCTGCATGTAGAGTCGCCATCCTGGGTCCTGACGGGTGCCGAAGGGATTGTCGATCATGTAGCTGACCGTGACGATGCCCATAGCGCGCAAGCGATCGAGTGTCTGGGGGCGCATCCAGAGGAGTTTATCGGCCCATAGCAGGTCTGGCCGTTCGCGCTCGGCAATCTGGATGAGGTCGCGGTTGAGGCGGTCCACACCGGAGCCGATGGCGAGACGATGGGCGAGCTTGCGGACCAGAGCGTTGCCGGACTCGTAGCCGTACGCGTTGACGGGAATGACCTCATGGCCGAGCCGCTCCAGAGCCCAGAGGCGATAGAGTGAAGAGTCGTTGGGGGAGAGGCCGGAGGCGTAGAGGATCTTCATGGAAGGCTGCGGTCCTGAAATTGTTGAATGCAATTTGTTGATTTTTCTCTAATGCTTCCCGCGCAGGAGGGCGATCACCTGTTCGGCATGGATGACGCCAACCAGATGTTTTTCATGATCGACCACAGGGAGCGCGCGCAAGTTGTATTTGTCGAAGAGCTCAGCCACTTTTTTGCCGTTGGCATCGACGTCGCAACTGACGAGGTGACCGCGCGGGAGATCGGCAAGCGGTGTCTCCGCGTTTGCGAGCAGGAGTTGCACGATGGGGATAAGTGCGGCGATCCGCTCCTCTTCGTCGAGCAGGTAGACGTCAGTAATGGTCTCGATGTCGCCCTCGAACTCGCGTAAGGCTTCGATGCCCTGACGAACCACCGCGGCTTTGGGCAGGGCAATATACTCGGTGGTCATGCGGCCTGCCGCAGAGTCCCCGGAAAACTCGAGGAGATCCTCGACCTCCTGACGCTCTTCGGGGTCCATCTCTTCGAGGATGGCGTCGGAGCGTTCGTCGGACAGTTCGGAGAGCAGGTCGGCAGCGGCGCCGGGGTCCATCTCTTCGACGATCCCGGCAATCTGCTCGGAGTCGAGCGATTCAATCAGGGACTGCTGCAT
>Ga0209624_10000886_pt1 | contig 25244 bp, 21 predicted proteins | sample JacPinW_OM2H0_O1_FD_188565 | JGI IMG/M metagenome (GOLD analysis project Ga0209624, IMG submission 188565) | Forest soil microbial communities from Algoma, Ontario, Canada - Jack Pine, Ontario site 1_JW_OM2H0_O1 (SPAdes) (version 2) | ecosystem: Environmental > Terrestrial > Soil > Boreal...
GGCCGCTTCAGCTTATTGCTGCGAAGCCCTGAGATCGTCGGGGTCTGGCTGAGCCGGCGCGGCGGTTTTGAAGACGCCGCCGAACAATTGGGCGATGTCTTCGGCTGCGAGCGCCGCCGTGCGAACGACCCATCCGTGCTGCTGTGGCTGGACGGCCGAGGCGTCGGCCGTGGGCGTCGCGGCCGCCCCAACGTTGGCGATCGGCATCGGCGGCAGGGGCGCAGTGAGTTCGGCCGCGCGCGCGAGAAGCTTGTCGTCATCATATTTCGGCGCCCAGGAGGCGTCGACCAGCGCAAGCGCGCCGGTCGGCGCGCGGTCGACACCGGACGTAATAGCCTGCGGCAGCCATCCATGCTGCTGGGCCGGGCCGAATGGTTTGTTCGACGGCGGGATAAAAGCGCCGCCGGCTTGATCGGTCTTCGACGCGAGGATCAGATCCGCCGGACGCGTTGGCGGCATGGGCGCGTCGGCGAACGCGAGAGCCGCGAGATCGGCCGGCTTCCGCGGCGGCAGCGGTGCGATGAGCTTCGGCCCGGCGCTGCTGCGCGGCTCGTCAGGCGAAGCGTCGCTGGCCACGTTGGGCTGCTCGAGCGCCGCGACGGCTTGCGGCTTGACCGGCGGCGTCGGCGCGGCGTCCTCGGCGCTGGCGTAACTCGGGCCGGTCGGCAGATTACGCTTGGCCTTCGCCACCGTCTCCGGCCCGGAATCGGGGGCCTGCGGCTTGGCGACCGGCGCAGGTTCGGGGGCGCTGGCGTAAGCGGCGCCGGTGGGCAAGTTGCGCTTGGCCTTGGCGACCGCCTCGGGCCCGACATCGGCGACCTCGACTGGCGGCTCTTGCGCCTGCGGGCCGCCGCTTCGGCCGCCGCGCGCATTGCCGGTCGACGCCACCGTGGTCGTCGCTTCCTGGCCGCCCGACTCCTCGGCGTCGTCGGCGCCGCCGCCGAACAGCCAGGCGAAGAGCCCGCCAATTCCACCGCCGCTCGCCACTTGCACGTTTCCGCCGCGGGCCTCGATCTCGGCCCGCGCCTGCTCATAGCCGGGCATGGGCTGGCCGTCGGCCGGGATGAACACGGTCTTTCCATCCGGGAATAGCCGGGTCAGCGCGGCGCGGCTCATGCGCGGCCAATAGCGGACCGAGCCGCTGTCGATATGGACCCACGGAGTCATCCCGGTCGGATAGAATCCGACCCCGCCGGCCTGCTCGCGCATGGCGATATCGCGAATGCGCCCGGTGCTGACGTCGAGAAAATGCGCGTCGATCGCCTTGCCTTGCATGTGCATCGAATGCTCGGCCACCTGTCGCGACCGCCGGCGCAGCATCGCGTTGGTCTGCGGCGACCGGTAGCCGGAGAGGACGTCGACGGGCTGGGTCGACCCGGACTCGCGATAGACCTCCCAGATGATGTCGAACAGGTGCGGGTCCATCTTGGTCGGCTCGTTGAGCCGCCAATCCCGACAGAACCAGTTCAGCTTGTCGAGCACCGCCTGGTCATAGACGCCGTTGACCATGAAGGTGAACGAACCGGATTCGTCGGTGTGCTGATCCGAGAGGATGACGGTCCGCGTGTCGCCGTTGGCGACTGCCGACTCTGTCGAGTTCGGAACAAGCCAAGCCGCCGTGAACGCCGCCGCCACCGCCAGTTGCGCCGCCGCTCCGCTGCGGCCGACGCACTTGCTCAGGTTAAAACCCGCCAAGAACCCATCCTTCCCCAACACGTCACTGCCGGCGGCGATGCCGGCTGACTGTGCTCAATCGTGTCCCACTCTTAACGCTTCTGCCGGCCTCTCCCGCCGACCACCGCGACCTCCTGAGCGCCCGTCCCGGCGCTCCTTGTTCGCATTGTGACGCTTGCGTCACAGTTAAGGCAAAAAGCGATCTATTTCGCGTATAGACCGATCTGGCCTCCCTTTCAATCTTGACTAGTCCGGGCGAGTATGACCTCGACCTTGCGAATCAGTCCGTAGACGTCCGGCCGCTCCTTCAGATCGCCTAATTCGTCAACGAAATCAGTGAAATACTCGATGTGAATGGGCAGCGGGCGAGCTAAGAACACGGTGCGCTCTTTTCCCCCGATCGCGGCCTCGATTCGCTCATCCGTCCAGCCCGTTGATTCGCCGCCGAGGACGAGCTCGGCCAGGCTCTGCGGATCTTCGACGCGAATGCAGCCATGGCTGAAGGCGCGGGTTTCCTCGTCAAACAGCTCCTTCGACGGCGTGTCGTGCAGATAGATCGCATGGTCGTTCGGAAACATGAACGCGAACCGTCCGAGCGCGTTGTCGTCGCCCGGCAATTGCCGGACCGTCAGCCGACCGCCGACGGTCTTCACCTCGTAGCCGCGCCGGCTCAGAGCGCCGAGCTTCGACATCATCTCCTTCTTGATGATCGAATCGGGCACCTGCCAGGACGGGTTGATCAGCACGTAGCGCATGACGTTGGAGAAGATCGGCGTCGGCGTGTCCGGTTTGCCGACGATCACGCGCGCCTGATGAATGACCCGATCGCCTTCCAGCACCGCGACCGAGAAATCGGCGAGATTGACCTCGATCCGCCGTTCGCCCATGTCGCGCGGCTCCCAACGCCACATCTCCATGTTCGCAAGGATCGCCGCGCGCTCGCGCGCGACAGCGCCCGAGGATGCGGCGCTGACCGAGGCGGGATAGATGTGGGCGTTGAGGGCTCGCTTGATCCGCCGGGGGATCCCGTCCGTCTGCGGATCGAGCAGCGGATCTGGCTCCAGATCGGCGCTGAAACTATGCGGGCGCCGTTCGGCGACGCCCGGAGTGTCCAGGCGCTTTAACTCGTCCCGCAGTTCGCGGTAGCCCTTCTGCGGCGGGTTGAACCGGGCAAGCCGCTCGGCGGGGTCCGCCGCCCCGGCCGTTTCAGCCAGAGCTATGCCAGGATCGGCGATGCTCGGCGTTGCGAAGATGAGCCCCGAGACATGCGACGGCGGGACACGCGACCCCGTCGCCTGCTGGGCATAGCCGACCACAGCCGAAGCGATGGTCGTTTCGGCTTCGGCGATCGCGTCGGGATCAAGGCCGGACCTGAGATCGCGGGGCAGAGCGAAAGCGGACAGATTGAGGCCGTCGTCGCGGGCGCGCTTGAGTTGCGCCAGCACCGCCCTACCCGCCTCGGTCAGGCCGGTTTCGCCGACCCACATGGGCGTGTAGGCGCGCTTGGAATAGAAGGCCGCGATCGCGGCGCGGGTGGCGCGCCAGTCGCCTGAGCCCAGGGGGTTGCGCTTTTCGTCGCGCGCCGCGAGCCGCCATAGCGCCGCCTGGAGCGCGCTTTGCGTCGGCGATAGAGAAGGGCCGACGGTGGGGTCGTAGACGACCGGCGGCGGGATGTCCGGAGGGGCTGGGGCTTGCTTAGGCGCGGCCGCTATCGGCGCCAAATCGCCCTCGCGCGGTCGGGTTTCGTCGCTTGACGCAAGATCAAACTTCGGCTCGGCAAACCTCAGAGGTCCTAGGGCCGGACTCCGGGTGGCCTGCGCGGTGAACATGGCGACCAAAGGGCTCGCGTCGGCAAGGTCGCCGAAGCTCGGCGGCGCCTCAGGCGAGAGATACGGCAGAGAATCGGCAAAGGCGAAGCTTGCGGCGCAAGCGATCGCGACAGCGCTCAAGCCTGACAGCAGAACCGTGCGCACCGTCCCGCGCCCAAACGCGCTCATCCCCTGCTCCGACAATCCCCGCTTCGCCTGCATTATGCCGCAGCGTCGCCGAGCATGTCATCATCGGCGATGCCGATGTCTTTCAGCTTGCGGTAAAGCGTGGAGCGCCCGATGCCGAGTTTGCGCGCCATTTGCGACATCTGGCCGCGATAGTGCGAGAGCGCGAAGCGAATGACCTCGGTTTCGATCTCCTCCAGCATGCGCACATCGCCGCTATCGCTGATCATTCTCAGCGAATGGGGATCGCGGTGGTCGTGAGCAACCTGCCGGAAACCGACGGAAGCCGCGGGATCGGCGGCGATCGGGGGCGGCGCCGGGGGAATGCGCACATCGTAGCCCTCGACCTGCGCGGCGATCTGCGGAAACTCCGCAATCGTCAGTTCGTCGCCATCGGCCAGCACCACAGCCCGAAACATTGCGTTCTCGAGCTGGCGGACGTTTCCCGGCCAATCATAAGTGGTGAGCAGCGTGAGCGCATCGTTGGCGATACCGCGGATGCGCTTGCCCTCTTCGACGCAGAAGCGGGCGAGAAAGCGCACGGCGAGATCCTGCACGTCGCAGAGCCGGGCGCGCAGCGGCGGAATGGAGATCGGGAACACGTTCAGGCGATAGAAAAGATCCTCGCGGAAACGGCCCGCCTTGACGAGTTCGATCAGGCTCTTGTTGGTCGCCGACACGAGGCGGAAATCGACCTTGACCGGGCGTCGCGATCCGACCGGATCGATCTCGCCCTCCTGCAGCGCACGCAGGAGCTTGACTTGAGTTTCGGGCGGCAGTTCGCCGATCTCGTCCAGGAAAAGCGTCCCGCCATTGGCCTCCGCGAACTTGCCCGCATGCTTGTCGGTGGCACCCGTGAAGGAGCCTTTCTCATGCCCGAAGAGGATGGATTCGACCAGCGTCGCGGGCAGCGCGCCGCAATTGACGGTGATGAACGGCTTGCCGCGCCGATCGGAGCCGCCCTGGATCGCGCGCGCCATCAATTCCTTGCCGACGCCGGACTCGCCTTCGATCAGGACGGGTATGTTCGACTTGGCGGCGCGCTCGGCGAGGCGCACGGTGCGCGCCATCGATTCCGCGCGGGTGACGATGTCGCGGAAACTGAGTTCACCAGCGTTGCGCCGCGTGGCCCGCCTGAGTTCGTCCTCGAGCGCGTCGACGCGCAAAGCGTTGCGGATCGACACCTGCAGGCGCTCGGCGCCGACCGGCTTGACGACGAAGTCCGTCGCGCCCGCACGCATGGCGGAGATGACGACCTCGATCGAGCCATGCGCCGTCTGGACGATCGCAGGCACCGCGATATCGCGCTGGCGCATCCGCGCCAGCACGCCCATGCCATCGAGATCGGGCATGACGAGGTCGAGGATCAGGAGATTGATCGGCGGTCGATCGCTCGCCTCGAGACGCGTGAGCGCGGCTTCGCCTGATTCCACGCATTCGGCGTTGTAGCCGAATCGTCTGGCCATAGCCTCGAGCAAGCGCCGCTGAATAGGATCGTCGTCAACAATGAGTATGAGAGCGGTCATCGTCCCCCGTGGCGGCCTTTGAGCCGCGCATTGCGCCACATTGTGGCATCACGGTAAATGCGATGTTAATGACGTCCCGTTCCGACCCATTGTCTCGGCAAAAGCGCCGCGTTGTGGGCGTCAAACCATCGTGAAGCGTTAGCATTAGCCTAATGCAGAGGCTTGATTGATGAGCTCGAAGTTCCATTCTCCCCAGGTCATTTTTTCTCCCGAAGCCGTTTTGTCGGCCTCCCCTGCCCCAGATCTGGGCGCGCTGCCGGAATGGCGCCTTCAGGATTTGTACGAGAGCATGGAGTCGCCGCGCTTCGCCGCCGACCTCGAGCGCGCCGAACAGGAAGCAAAGCGCTTCGCAGAAGCTTATCGCGGCAAGATCGCGGATCTCGCGGGCGAACCTCGTGCGGGCGAGACGCTGGCCGCAGCGGTCAAAGCTTACGAGTCGCTGCAAGATTTGACCGGGCGCATCATGGCTTATGCGTCGCTTCTCTACGCCTCCGACACCAGCAACCCTGCAATCGCGAAGTTTTTCGGCGACGCTCAGGAACGCGTGACTGCGCTCGCCGGCGACGTCCTGTTTTTCGAGCTCGAACTCAATCGCCTCGACGATTCCAAGTTGAACGGCGCCATGGCGGCGCCGGCTCTCGGCCATTATCGCCCCTGGCTCGAGGACATCCGCAAGGAGAAGCCGCACCAGCTTGCCGACGACCTCGAACGATTGTTCCTCGACAAGTCGGTGAGCGCCGCCGCAGCGTGGAACCGCTTGTTCGACGACACGATGGCGGCGCTCAGGTTCGATTTTGAAGGCGAGAGCCTGACGCTTGAGCCGCTGCTCGGCAAACTCATGGATCCCGATGCGAAGATCAGGGAAACGGCGGCTAACGCCCTCGCCGCGACGCTCGGCGCCAACCTGCGTCTCTTTACCCTCATCACCAATACGCTGGCGAAGGACAAGGAGACCTCCGATCGCTGGCGCAAGTTCAAGGACGTCGCCGACTCTCGTCACCTCGCCAATCGCGTCGAGCCCGAGGTTGTCGAGGCGCTCGTTGCGGCGGTCACAGACGGCTATCCGCGCCTGTCGCATCGCTATTACGCGCTGAAAGCCCGGTGGTTCGGCAAGGCGCAGCTCGACCATTGGGATCGAAACGCCCCGCTGCCGAATTCGCCGCGGCGCGTGTACAAGTGGGAGACCGCGCGCGACATGGTGCTTGACGCCTACAGCGCTTTTTCGCCGCGCATGGCCGATATCGCCCGGCGCTTCTTCGACGAAGGCTGGATCGATGCGCCGGTGAGGCCGGGCAAGGCCCCGGGCGCGTTCGCCCATCCGACAACGCCGTCCGCCCATCCCTACATTCTGGTCAATTTCCTCGGCAAGGCGCGTGACGTGACAACGCTCGCGCACGAGCTCGGCCACGGCGTCCATCAGGTGCTCGCCGGCGTCAACGGCCCGCTGATGGCCCCGACGCCGCTCACGCTTGCCGAAACGGCCTCGGTGTTCGGTGAAATGCTGACCTTCCGCTCGATGCTCACCACGACCGCGGATCTCACTGAGCGCAAGGCGATGCTGGCGGCCAAGGTCGAGGACATGCTCAACACGGTGGCGCGCCAGATTGCGTTCTACAAATTCGAGCGCCTCGTTCACATCGAGCGACGCAAGGGCGAATTGACGACTGAACAAATCAGCCAGTTGTGGATGAACACGCAGTCCGAAAGCCTCGGCCCCGCAATTGCGCTCAGACCCGGCTATGAGACCTATTGGGCCTATATCGGGCATTTCATTCATTCGCCGTTCTACGTTTACGCCTACGCGTTCGGCGATTGCCTGGTGAATTCGCTGTACGGGGTCTACGAGCGCTCGAGCGATGGGTTCGCCGAGCGGTATCTCTCGATGCTCGCCGCGGGCGGATCGAAATCCTATTCCGAGTTGCTTACGCCATTCGGCCTCGACGCAAAAGATCCAGGCTTCTGGAAGATCGGCCTCTCGGTGATCGAGCGCATGATCGACGAACTGGAGACAATGGAATAGAGGCTACGGCTCAACGCGGGACACGAACTTCGTAATGCGCGGCCCTCTCATCGAAGCGAGCCAGCACGGCGCGCGCAGCCGGCGGCACGACGGAGACCTCCCAGTCCGGACCGGGGAAGGCTTTGACGGCGTCCCATGACGAGAACCGCATCAGCGTCATGAACTCGACCTCGGCTCCGATCGGTCGGCGGAAGAGTTCGAGCCCCTCCAGTCCCGCGATTGTCTTTCCGAGAATGCCTGGGAAGATCGTCGCCCTGATAAGTTCCTCATAGCGGTCGGCGTTCTTCGGCGTCGTCCAGCCACGCCACAAACGCAAGATCATGTCGGTCTCCTTATCGCGCCGCCTTGCGTCGAAGGACATCGCTCGCGGCCGCCCCGGGCTTAGCGGAGTCCACGCGCGCGGCTCTTGGGAAAAATTGCGATTTCGCCGCATTTCGTCTTGGCGGCTGAAATTGATCGATGCGTCGCCTATATTTCGTCTCTGCCGACCTTCTCCGCGGGAATCTGGTTTGGATCAGGACAACGAAGCCAATCGCCTCAGCGCGCGGGCGACGCGCTACGCGCGCCTCGGCGTCAACGCCGGCGCGCTCGCCGCCCGGGTCGGCGTCAATAGGCTGCGCGGGGGCGGCCGCGAGACAGACGCCAAGGCGCTCGCGTCCGCCTTGGGCTCGATGAAGGGCCCGCTGATGAAGGTGGCGCAGATGCTGACCACCATCCCCGACGCCGTGCCGGCGGATTTCGCCGCCGAACTGACCAAGCTCCAGTCGCAGGCGCCGCCGATGGGCGCCTCGTTCGTGCGCCGGCGCATGCAGGCCGAGCTTGGGCCGAACTGGCGCGAGCGTTTCGCTGAATTCGATCTGAAGCCAGCGGCTGCCGCGTCACTGGGCCAGGTGCACCGAGCGGTAAGCCTCAGCGGCGAGCGGCTCGCCTGCAAGCTGCAATATCCGGACATGGCGTCTGCGGTCGAGACCGACCTCTCCAATCTGGACCTTTTGTTCTCGCTTCATCGGCGCGCCAGCGCGGCGATCGATACCCGCGAGATGGCGCGCGAGATACGCGAGCGCGTGCGCGAAGAGCTCGACTACCAGCGAGAGGCCAAGGTCGCGCGGCTCTATAGCGTGATGCTCGCCGACCGGCCGTTCGTGCGCGTGCCGCGAGTTGACGAAAGCCTATCAACGCGGCGGCTGCTCACGATGCAATGGCTCGACGGCGAGCCGCTCGTCGCCTTCGAGGCCGCGTCGCAGGAAGCGCGCGACGCCATCGCCGTCGGCCTGTTCGAGGCGTGGTGGCGCCCGTTCCTGCGCTACGGCGTCATTCACGGCGATCCACATCTCGGCAACTATACGGTCGCGGCGTCGCTTGAGGGCGGCGAGCGTCGGATGGATGGCGTCAATCTGTTCGATTACGGCTGCGTGCGCATTTTTCCGCCACGGTTCGTGCACGGCGTGGTCGAGCTCTATCGGGCGCTTAAGGCGAACGACAAGGCGCGCATCGTGCACGCCTTCGAGATGTGGGGCTTTACGAGGCTCACCCCCGGCGTGACCGAGGCGATGACCATGTGGGCGCGTTTCATGTGCGGCCCCATTCTCGACGATCGCGTGCGCACCGCCGCCGATGGCGTCAAGCCGTCGGAATACGGCCGACGCGAGATCGGCCAGGTTATGCGCGCTTTGAAGGCCGAGGGCGGTGGCCTGCCGGTGCCGCGCGAATTTGTCTTTCTCGAGCGCGCGACGATCGGCCTCGGCAGCGCGTTTCTGCGCCTGGGCGCGCGGCTCAACTTTCATCGCATGTACGAGGACGCGATCGCCGATTTCGATGAGGAAGTGATCGCGCGCCGGCAGGCGGGCGCGCTGGAGGCCGTCGGGCTCGCAAGGGCCGGCGGCCTGATTGCTGGTCCTGTCAATGGGCTTCCGGCTGACGGCGGACTCTCGACCGACCGGCTGGCGGCCGGTCAAGAGTAACGAAGGCGAGTTGCGTCCGCCCGGTTATCTCCTGACTTCCGAAACCGGCTTGATGACATGGGCGGGAGGCCGTGCATGGACGTAAACGTTCGCTGGGGTCTCGCCGCCGCCGAGGACCGCAGCGTCAAGCGTGCAGTCGTCGAGAAGCGTCTCGTTCCTTATTCCGGCCGCCGTGCAGATCGCTCGCGCACGCTGGAACGCCTCCCGATCGAGATCGCTCGCGTAAAACGACTTTTCCGGAATGCCGCTAACAACTTTCGGCTCCGAACAGAGCAACGTTTCCCTTTCTGGCACCCGCCAGCTATCCGCGTAGGGATGATAGAGTTCCTCGAACGAAACGTTGCTTAGTGCCGTTCCGTTGCGCTCAATCAGCGCATCGCTTCGACTGCCGAGAAGGCCGCGCGCATTCGTCCCCGGAGCCCGACTCAATCCGACAGAGATGTTGATCCAAGTGTTGATGTTGTCGTTGTTAAGCGTCGCGCTCACGCTGTCGCCGCTTGGGCTTGCTATCACGTAGACATTACCCTCCCGTGAGACCCGCGCGCCGTCCGCCAGGGAGAGCGACCTGCCGTCTTCGAGCTCCTGGCGTTTGCCATCGATTTCGATCCGCGCCGGATCGAGGCAGATCGCGACCTGAGTTTTGCCCATGCGCGTCGCGACCGCCTTGTTGATCGTTGCGTTCTTGATCCATTGAGGGTTCGTCACCGCCAACGCTTGCCGCGTTTGCACCATGAACTCCGGACCATTCTGCGCCAACACAAAGTCGCCCGACGCCTGGAAGTCGTATTTCAACCCATCGAAAGTCGTCAGATGAGTGTCGCCAATACTGGCCGCATCCGCGCATGTCGCCGCCCCCCCCGACGGGGCCGGGTTGGTCTCTGAGAAGACGAGCGCCGGGGCCGGACCGGAGACCACGCTCGGAAGGCTGTTGACCAAGGTCAGGTTGTTCGACTCGGCGGTCCAGGACGCCACCTGACAGCCGGGTCCGCTCGTCGTTCCGTTGTCCACCACGATCCGCGGAATAACTGTCGCGCCTGAGTTGAAAACCGCCTGGGCTCCGTTGAAGTCGCCAAAAACATTGAACTCGGCTTCCTGCCAAGCTGTGTTCAGATCTGTGAAATAATTGCCGCCAGACGCTTTATTGACCGTTGTGCCCGAGGTTACCGTAATTCCATCCGCGTTGGTATAGGTCACGCCGGCGACCGCTCCTTTGACCTTTAGTCCGCTCAACGAAGTGATCGCCTCCGATCCTGCGGGCGTATTGCCAGTGGCGTTGATCACACAGTCGGTAGCGCCATAAAGCGGGACCGGACACCATCCGTTGGTCTGAGGGATTCCAAGCGAGCAGGTTGTGCTCGCTGGACTCGGGCAGCTTGAGTTCGACGGTCCGTAGTTGATCAGCCAGTACTGGATCCCGCCGCCATCGGCCGGGTCGTAGACGAACTGCTCGAAACCCTGGCAAGGGTTTCCGTTCGCCCCGGTAGAGCTCCCACACGTCTTGGTCGAGAAGAAATCACTGTTGAGCTGGAGAGAATATACGTTCGCCGTACCGGAGTTGAACGACGGATTCGTGGGACAAACGTTGTCTCCGTTCGCATTCGGCGGGCACTGCACCTCGAATTCACTCGAAGCGGCGGTGCCAGGGTCGAACAAACCTTCCACGTAAGACGCTTTGCCCGTCCAAGTCGCCGAAAAATCCGGGCCCCCCAGGCTTCCGATAAATCCTCCCACCTGTTCGACAGAAATTGCCTGCCCGCGTCGAGCTCGGGTGGGCAGATAGAGTTTGTGGGGCGGCTCCTTGCACGCAATCTCGCGCCAATGCGTGTCTGGATAAGTGGCGGTAAAGCAGCCCTTCTTCGCCTCAGGGCTTGTCGCAATCGACCGGCGCCACTTCTCCAGTTCCTTGGCGGTAGGAGCGGGCCTCGCCCCCGAGGTCGCCAGATTCGACTGCGCAGTTGCGGGCGCTGGCGGATTTTCGGCCGCGGCGGCGAGCCAGGGAAGGAAGCCCGCAGCAGCAGTCGCCAGAAACGTGACGCTCAGATATCTCGAGGGGGAGCGACGAGTAACGCCGAGGAATATCATTGTGTCCTCCAATAGGTATTGTGTTTAAAAGGCTGAGCCGCCGAACGCGGTCATGCCGATAAAAATATTGAACAATAACGCTTTATCATGGCGCAATAACCCGCTTCTGGCAAGCGCGGGTCAAGAGGCGGCACGACTCCATTCGCCAAGAGCAAGGAGACGCACGCGTCTCTATTGAGAGACGAGAGAGCTAGGGCCCGCTCGACGCGCGGGAACTGCGATGCTACGGGCGCCCAGTCGCATTCGCCGGACCAAGGGAGAACACGCATGCGCCGGACTCAGGTCGCGATCATCGGCGGCGGTCCGGCTGGCCTGCTCCTCTCTCATTTGCTGCATGGCCACGGAATCGACAGCGTCGTCATCGAGCGGCAGACGAAAGCGTATGTGCTGAAACGCATCCGCGCCGGAGTGCTCGAATTCGGTTCTGTTCAGGTTTTGCGCGATTCAGGCGCCGGCGAACGCATGGATCGCGAAGGTCATGCGCACGACGGGAGCTGGATTGTGTGGCAGGACCGCGACCCGTTCCTCATCGACACCCAGACGCACGCCGGCAGACCGATGTGGTCGCATGGACAGACCGCGATCACCGAGGAACTGTACCGGATCCGGGAACGCGACGGCGGGCGCATCGTCGAAGAAGCGGAGAATGTCCAGCTCCACGACCTGACCACACCCGCGCCGAAGGTGACTTACGACAAGGGCGGCGTAGCCGAGACGCTCGAATGCGACTTCATCGCGGGATGCGACGGCTTCCACGGCGTGTCGCGACAGAGCATTCCCAAGTCCGTGCTCAGAATCTTCGAGCGCGCCTATCCGTTCGGCTGGCTCGGAATCATGTCGGAGACGCCGCCGGTCGGCGACGTCATTTACGCCCGCCACGAGCGCGGCTTCGCACTCGCCTCGCTGCGCAATCCCGAGCTGAGCCGCTATTACATCCAGTGCAGCCTCGACACGCGGATCCAGGACTGGCCGGACGACAAGTTCTGGGACGAGTTGAAACGGCGGTTTCCCGACGATATCGGGGCCAGGATCGTGACCGGGCCGTCGATCGAAAAGTCGATTGCGCCGCTGCGCAGCTTCGTCGCCGAGCCGATGCGCTACGGCCGGCTTTTTCTCGCTGGCGACGCCGCCCATATCGTGCCGCCGACTGGAGCAAAAGGCCTCAACCTTGCGATCTCCGATGTCTTCTATCTCCAGCGCGCGTTCGCGACGCATTTCTCAAAGGGCGATGACCGCTATCTCGAGAGTTACTCGGATATGGCGCTGAGACGCGTCTGGGCGTCCGAGCGTTTCTCCTGGTGGCTGACCAACCTACTGCACGTGTTTCCGAACGATGACGCGTTCGAGACCCGGATCAAGCTCAGCGAATTCGATCATCTGCTGCGATCGAATCATGCGGCGGCTATGGTCGCCGAACAATATGCGGGACTTCCGTTCGAGAGCTGAGCGCCTTCAAAGGCGCGAAAGAATCGGCAGCCTTGGACCGATCGCATATTTGAGCTGAATGAGTATGATCAGAATGATCCCGAGCGTCACGTTGACGAGGCCCGCAAGCGCGCCGATCGCGTAGAGCGATTGCGCCATGACGATGCGGCGCTTGACCGCGCGGGAGACCTCGCCGTGCGCTTCCTCTCGGATGAGCTTCGCTCCTTCGGCATAGGCCCATGTGGCGTACAGGCCTGCGCCGAGGACAACGATATTGGCCCAATAGACGAGAAAGGCCGTGCGGTACGTGAGGAAATCGGCCAGGAGCCTGGTCGAGAACGGCAGCACGGTGACGAATGCGAGAAAAAGGAAATGCAGCCAGGCGAGGTCGCGATTCGAACGGGCGAGTTGGCTGAGCTGCGTCTGCTGGCCAAGCCAGAAGATGCCCAGCGTCAAGCTGCTCAGGAGCCATGGCAGGAGTCTCGGCGCCGAGGCCGTAAGCGCGTGGAGGAGTTCAGTCTCCGAGTGGATATCGGCTGCTTCGGGCGTGTGAAAGTCGAGCACCAGAATCGTCGCCGCAATGGCGAAAATGCCATCGCTGAGCGCCGCGATACGGCCGACCTCTTCACCGGCTAGAGTGTTGTAGTGCGTCTGCATGGCCTGACCATCGCCTTCGGACTGAAGCGGGTCAATCCGGCGCGCGTCCTCGTGCCCCTCTCCTACGGGAGAGGGGTTGGGGGTGAGGGTTCGCGCGAGAGGCATCGTGCTTCGGAAGGGCTCCCATCCGGCGCGCTATCGCCCGCCACCTTCTCCCGGAGGGAGATGGGAGAGGCCCCGCGACGAAATGGAACGATCCATAATGCGGACTGGTTTGACTTGCGGCCGCCTTAATTCGAGAATCGTCAGCGAAACATATACCGAAGAGCAAGCGATGCCGCAGCCGTTCACATTGCGCGTGCCCGACAGCCACATTGCCGACTTGCGCGAGCGTCTCGCGCGCACCCGTTTTCCCGATTCTGCGCCGGGAGAGCCTTGGGCTTACGGGACGGACGTCGACTATCTTCGCAGCCTCGTCGAATATTGGCGTGTGTCTTTCGATTGGCGCGCGCAGGAAGCACGCCTGAACGCCTTCCCGCAGTTCAAGATCGCGCGGGCGGATTACGACCTGCACTTTTTGCATGTCCCGGGAAAGGGACCAAACCCGACGCCGCTCTTGTTGATGCATGGCTGGCCGGGTTCAGTGTTCGAGTTCCTGGATTTCATTCCCCGCCTCACCGATCCCGCAAGCTTCGGCGGCGATCCGGCAGACGCCTTCACAGTCGTCGCGCCGTCGCTGCCGGGCTACGGCCTCTCATTCCGCCCTGGGCAAAAGCGGTTCGGCGTCGAGGAGCTGGCGGATTGTTTCGCCGAGCTCATGACCGAAACGCTCGGCTACAAAAGCTTCGCCGTGCAGGGCGGCGATTGGGGCGGCATCACCGCCGCGCGCATGGGCTACGCGCATGCCGACAAGCTGATCGGCATTCACGTCAACTTCCTGGCCGTTCGCCGCGAGCCGGAACTGATCAAGAATCCCACCCCCGAGCAGCAAGTTTTTATCGACCAGGTCAAATACTGGCTCAAGGAGGATGCCGCCTATGCGTCGATTCAAGGCACGCGGCCGCAAACGCTGAGCTTTGGCCTGACGGATTCTCCGGCGGGGCTTGCGGCGTGGATCGTGGAGAAATTCCGCGCCTGGTCCGATTGCGGGGGCGATGTCGAGAGCGCGTTCACCCGCGACCAGATGCTGGCCGACATCAGCTTCTATTGGTTCACCGGCGCGATCGGCTCGTCGTTCTATCCCTATTACTTCCGTATGCATCGGCCCTGGATGATTCCAGACGGCGCGGCGGTCACGGCGCCGACGGCTTACGCGGAATTTCCGCGCGAGATCCTGCATCCCCCGCGCTCGCTGGCCGAGCCCATGTTCACCAACATTCGCCGCTGGACGATTATGCCGAAGGGCGGCCATTTCGCTGCAATGGAGCAGCCCGACCTCCTCGCCGAGGACGTGCGCGCCTTCTATCGCTCGCTGCGGTGAATCTGTCACCGAATGAACAGCGGTTGGAGATTGAGGCGCGCAGCCACAACGGACGCAGAGCTCATCGCCGCAATCTTCGCGTCTTCTCGGCGCGCAGCGATGCCATACCTCCCGCTGCTTTATGCGGAGGTGCAGGTTCTGGAGTGGATCAAGGACATTGTCCTTCGGAAGAGTTCCGTAACGCTTGCGGTTTCTAGCGATGGTGAGGTGGGCGGGTTTGCTTCGGTTCGGAGCGGCGTTCTCGATCACCTTTATGTTGCGCCGGGTTTGCAAAGCCAGGGATTGGGCACGCTCTTGCTCGCGGCGGCCAAGAAAGAAAGCCCGCGCGGTCTGCGCTTGCATGTCTTCCAAAGAAATCTATCCGCTCGTCGATTCTACGAGGGGCGCGGATTCGCGCTGGTTGAACTGCGCGATGGCTCCTCCAATGAGGAAGGAGAGCCCGAGGCGGTCTATGAGTGGGCGGGCTCGGCGCCACGCTTTTGAGCGAACCGAGCCAAACGCTCAGCCCGCGATCGCGGTGCGGGATCCGCCGCGCTCGGCGAGGAGCCTTGCGACATGCGCGCGCAATTCGGCGACGCCGTCCCCGGTGCGCGCCGACGTCAAGATCACCTCGGGATAGGCGGCGACGTGCTTGCGCAAGCCCTCCAGCGTCGAAGCGATCCGCGCGCTTTGATCGGCCGCCTTCACTTCGTCGCCCTTGGTCAGCACGACCGCGTATGAGACGGCGGCGGCGTCCAGCGTGCGCATCGTTTCATGATCGTTCTCTTTGAGGCCGTGCCGGCCATCGACGAGCACGAATACGCGCAAAAGAGACGGACGGCCGCGCAGATAGTCGCGCGCGAGCTCACCCCAGGATTCTGACTTCGACTTTGCGACCGCTGCGTAGCCGTAGCCGGGCATGTCAACCAGACGCGCCCTGCCATTGAGATCGAAGAAGATGAGCTCCTGCGTGCGGCCGGGCGTGCGGGACGTGCGCGCGAGCGAATTGCGGCCGGTCAGCGCATTGACGAGCGAGGACTTGCCGACATTCGATCGCCCCGCGAAGGCGATCTCAGGCGGCCCTACCGGCGGCAAGCCGTCGGAGCGCGCGGCGGCGAAGATGAATTCGCACGAGCCCGCGAACAGTTTGCGCCCGGCCTCTGTCCAGTCGGGCGCGACCGTCGCTTCGCTCATACGCTCGGCGTCTTCGCCGGGCTGGTCTTCTTGGGCAATAGCTTAAAGAGGTTGTCCCAGAGCTCGACCTTCACGCCGGCCTTGCTCATGATGTAATATTGCTGGAGCACCGTCAGCGTATTGTTCCAGGTCCAGTAGATGACCAGGCCGGCCGGAAACGTGCCGAGCATGAAGGTGAAGATCACCGGCATCCAGGAGAACATCTGCTTCTGAACCGGATCGGCCGGCTCGGGATTCATCTTCATCTGAAAGAACATCGACACGCCCATGACGAGCGGCCAGATGCCAAGCGCGAGAAAATGGCCGAACACCGGCAGCGCGGTTGGATTCCAGGGAATCAAGCCAAACAGGGTGAATATGTTGGTCGGATCGGGAGCGCTGAGATCCCGGATCCAGCCGAAGAACGGCGCATGCCGCATTTCGATGGTGATGAAGATAACCTTGTAGAGCGCGAAGAACACCGGAATCTGGATCACCATCGGCAGGCAGCCAGCGACCGGGTTGACGCCCTCGCGCTTGAACAGCGCCATCTGCTCTTGCTGCTGCTTGACCTTGTCGTCGGGATAGAGGTCCTTCAGCGCCGCGATCTGCGGCTGGATCTTTTTCATCCTGGCCATCGAACTATAGGAGCGATTGGCGAGCGGGAAGAAGGCAAGCTTGACGAGTACCGTGACGATCAGGATGGCGATGCCGAAGTTGCCGACATATCGGTAAATCGTGTCGATTAGCCAGAACATCGGCTTGGTGATGAAATAGAACCAGCCCCAGTCGATCATCAGGTCGAATTTCTTGATGCCGAGCTTGGACTCGTAATTGTCGATCGTCGACACCTCCTTGGCGCCGGCGAAGACGCGGGTCGTCGCCTCGACCGTGGCTCCCGGCGCGACCGACTGCTCCTTGCCGAGGAAATCGGCCTGATAGTCGACCGGCTGAACCGTCCCGCTGGCCGAGAAGCGCGCCTCGATCGGCGCGGTCTGCACGGGAATGACCGCCGAGCCCCAGTATTTGTCGGTAAAGCCAAGCCAGCCGCCGTCGCCCTTGAAGGTGTTGACCTTGCCGGTCGCCTTCTCGATGTTCGCATAGGTGACTTGCTGTACGCCGCCGTCGCCGATCACGCCGACGAAGCCCTCGTGCAGCACGGAATAGCCGGCGACAGTCGGTCTGCCATGGCGCAGCACGAGCGCGTAGGGCTGCACGATCGCCGGCGCGCCGCCGGAGTTCGCGACCGAGTCCACGATCGTGAACATGTATTTGTCGTCGACGGCAACGACGCGTTTGAACACGAGACCCGCGCCATTGTCCCAGGTCAGCGTCACCGGTTGCGTCGGGGTCAGCGTCTGCCGATCGGCGGTCCACACCGCGTCGAGACCGGGCGTCTTTGCTCCTGCCGGACTTACAAAGCCGGTTTCGGCCCAATACGCGTCAGGCGCGCCGGGCGGCGAGAACAGTCTGACATTCGGGCTCTTGGGGTCGACGGTCTCGTGATAATCCTTGAGGATGATATCGTCGATCTTGCCGCCCTTGAGGTCGATCGAGCCGCCAACGCTCGGCGTATCGATGACCACCCGGGGGTTCGCCGCCAGGGCCGCGCTAACCGTTTCGGACGCCGTCGCAGCCGGAGCGCCAGGGGGGGTCGCGACGGCCGGCGCGCCGGGCGGCGAAGCTGTCGGGGCGCCGGGCGGCTGCGCTTCGTTTGGCGGCGCGGGATTGGCCTGATTGGCCTCCGTCTGCGCCTGGTGCTCGCGCTGATACAGAGGACCGGCGTAGAAATATTGCCAGGCGGCCATGACCAGGACCGACAGCGCGATTGCGAGCAACAGGTTTCGCGTGTCCTCGGATTTCATGTTCGCGCGTCTCTGTCCTTCGCCGTCCGTTTGGCCGGTGTGCGTCCGCGACCATCCGCGTCGCCGCGCCGGGCGGCGCGAAAGGCAGTGCGGACATCATCGACGAGCGCGACGAAACGGCGGCCCAGCGCCTCGCGCCGGGCCATCAGCACGTAATCGTGGTCTGCCTCCGCCTCAAGAGGCGCGGCCGCGCGCAGGGCCTCTTTCAGCCGTCTGCGGACGCGATTGCGCACGACGGCGCCGCCGACGCCTTTGGTCACCGTCAGTCCCACGCGCGCCCCAGGGACGGCTCCTTTTCCCGTGTCCTCGCGGCGGCGGGATTGCAGCGTGAAAGTCTCGACCGATGCGCGCCGCCCGCGCGACACACGCTGAAATTCAGCCCGCTTGGTCAGGCGACCAAAAAGTTGGCCGGCGCGGCCGGACCCGCCATCCTCATGCAAGGCGTCAAAGCTCCCTTCCGCGCCGTCTTCATCGATGCGCGAATGGCCGCACGGCGGCCGAAGGCGAAGGCAAGCCGATCAGGCGGATAGCTTCTTGCGGCCGCGCGCGCGGCGCGCTGCAAGCACTTTGCGGCCGCCGACCGTCGCCGAGCGGGAGCGAAAGCCGTGACGGCGCTTGCGCACGAGCTTGCTGGGCTGATAGGTCCGCTTCACCGGCTAGTCTCCAAATTCCAATCGTCAGCGGAAAAATCGAGCGCGGCCCGATCTTAAACGCGCAAACGCCGACTCGGCCGCTACGGCCGGATGCAACCAAGCGGCGAGCCGAAAAAATGAACGCGGCGCTTGACGCGCCGCTGCAAGGCCGGGCTTATGCCGCGCCGGCGGGGCCAAGTCAATCGTGGCCGCTAATCCTTCTAGGTCGGCGACGCTCGCTCTGTCTCGGACTTGCGTGACGATGAAAGTCTTACTCTTACAGGTAGGAGTAAGAATGATGCGCATCACCTCCAAAGGACAGGTGACCATTCCGGCGGACATCCGGGAACGGCGAGGAGCTCGACGCGGCGTTGCCGAGCGACCTGTTCGAGCGGGAGCCAATTCCCTATGAGGCGGCCTTCCTCGCCGGCAAGGCGCACCTCGCGCACCGCCGGCGCGGCGGAACCCGCCGCTCGCCGCTTCCGGACTTTTTTATCTGGACCCATGCAGCGGTTTCTAGCTACCGGTTGCTCACCCGCGACTCGGCCCGCTACCGCGCTGACTTCCCGAAACTGTCGCTGATCGCTCCAGACTAATCCAGCATCCGGGATGGCCGCTTCTCGCTACCCGCCGTTTATGCGGTGCTCGCAGTCCCGGCGCCCCGAATCGAGGCAGTTCTGCATCTTGCGCGCGTGATCGATGGTATTGAAAGCCCAGTACCCAAGCGCGGCGATGACCACGACAGCGATGATGGCGGCGATGTTGCCGCGCCCGCCCGAATGCGGCGCTTCATCCTCGTCGCCAGGCGAGGATCGGCTCATGCGGAGCGGCTCGAGGCCAGGTGCTCGACGTCCCCGAGCGCCGCGACCGCCTTGGCGACAATGCCCTTCGCATCGAGCCCGGCGGCGGCGTACATGCGCTCGGGCTTATCGTGATCCTGGAATTTGTCTGGCAGCGTCATCGTGCGCACCTTAAGCCCGTGCTCGAGCGCGCCGGCGTCGCTGAGCAAGGTCAGCACATGCGCGCCGAAGCCGCCCGCCGCCCCTTCCTCGATGGTAATGAGGAGCTTGTGCGTCGCCGCTAGCCTGAGAATGAGTTCGCGATCAAGGGGCTTGGCGAAGCGCGCGTCGGCGACCGTGGTCGATAGTCCCCGCGCCGCGAGCTCTTCCGCCGCCTTCAAGGTTTCTTGAAGTCGGGTGCCAAGCGACAGGATTGCAATCCGTGAGCCTTCGCGCACGACCCGACCTTTGCCGATCGGCAAAACCTCTCCCTGCTTCGGCAGGTCGACGCCCACGCCCTCGCCGCGTGGATAGCGAAGCGCGATCGGGCCGGAATCATGGGCCGCGGCGGTTGCGACCATATGGACGAGTTCGGCCTCGTCTGAAGCCGCCATCACCGTCATATTCGGGAGGCAGGCGAGATAGGCGATGTCGAACGCGCCCGCGTGCGTCGCGCCATCCGCGCCAACCAGCCCAGCGCGGTCGAGAGCGAAGCGGACCGGCAGGTTCTGAATCGCCACATCGTGCACCAGCTGGTCGTAGCCGCGCTGCAGGAAGGTCGAATAGATGGCGCAGAAGGGCCTGTAGCCTTCCGTCGCCAGGCCGGCGGCGAACGTCACCGCATGCTGCTCGGCGATGCCCACGTCGAACACCCGTTCGGGAAAGACCGCCTTCATTCGGTCGAGCCCGGTCCCGTCCGGCATGGCGGCGGTGATGCCGACGATTTTGGCGTCGCGACGCGCCTCTTCGACCAAAGCGTTGGCGAAGACCCGGGTGTAGGCGGGAGCGTTGGTCTTGGGCTTCGACTGTGTGCCCGTGATTACATCAAATGCCGAAACGCCATGGTACTTGTCCTCGGCCGCCTCGGCCGGCGGATAGCCCTTCCCCTTTTTGGTCACCACATGGACAAGAACCGGCCCGTCTTGCACGTCGCGAACATTCTTCAGGATCGGCAAAAGATGGTCGAGATTGTGGCCGTCGATCGGTCCGACGTAATAGAAGCCGAGCTCCTCGAACAGGGTCCCGCCGGTCCAGAAATTGCGGCCATATTCCTCTGTGAGCCGGGCCTTGTCGTACATGAACTTCGGAAGCCGCCGCGCGAGCTGCCTGGCGACGCCTCGCAGTGAACGATAGGCGCGACCTGAGACAAGGCGCGCCAGATAAGCCGACATCGCGCCCGTCGGCGGCGCGATCGACATGTCGTTGTCGTTGAGGACGACGATGAGTCGCGAGCGCATGGCGCCGGCGTTGTTCATCGCCTCGTAAGCCATTCCCGCCGACATCGCGCCGTCGCCGATCACCGCGACCACATGGTTGGCGCCATGGGAAAGATCGCGCGCCACCGCCATGCCGAGGCTGGCCGAAATCGACGTTGATGAATGGGCCGCTCCGAACGGATCGTATTGGCTTTCCGAGCGCTTGGTGAAACCGCTCAAGCCTGCGCCCTGCCGTAGAGTTCGGATCCGATCGCGCCGGCCGGTCAGGATCTTGTGCGGGTAGGCCTGATGGCCGACGTCCCAGATGATGCGATCGGTCGGCGTGTCGAAAACGTAGTGCAGCGCGACCGTCAGTTCGACCACGCCAAGGCCCGCGCCGAGATGACCGCCCGTCACCGAGACGGCGCTGATTGTTTCGGCGCGCAATTCGTCTGCGAGCTGAGTGAGGTCGCTCTCCTTCAGCTTGCGCAGACTGGCCGGCGAGTCGATTTGATCCAGAAGCGGCGTTGAAGGCTTGCTCAAGCTTTTCCCCAGGCGCGGCGCTTACTGGTCGCCGCGTAAACGAAGACCACACCTACACCAAGTCTGACGTTCACCGCAATTACGCGCTTTCGCCATTATGGCGCCGTAAAGTAACCCATTTTGACTTTGGTTTAACACGTTCGTGAAACGCGCGACGACGTCGAAGCGTTCCAACGGGATGGAATTTGCTATCGCCACCCGCATGGCGCAAATTTGTGCAATGGACCAATTTTCGCGCTTGCCCCCGACGGCGGACCGATACGCGCCTGACGGCGCCTACGCCTTCGCCCGCCTGGCCGTGTCGTTGCTGATCGCGACTCTGATCGGGGTGGGCATGTGGGCGGTGATCGTGGTCCTGCCGCCGGCCCAGCTCGATTTCGGCGTCGACCGCTCCGCGGCCTCGCTTCCCTACACGGTGATGATGTGTTCGCTCGCCTTCTCGACGATCGCGCTCGGGCGGATGACCGACCGTTTCGGCATTGTCCTGCCTTTGGCCCTCTCGGCGGTGGCTTTGGCCGCAGGGTTTGTTCTCGCCGGCTATGCGCCGAACCTGGCCGTGTTCACCGCCGCCCATGTGCTGATCGGAATTGGCGCGGGAACCGGCTTCGGCCCGATGATGGCCGACATTTCGCATTGGTTCGTCAAGCGGCGCGGACTGGCGGTCGTGATTGTTGCGTCCGGCAATTACCTCGCCGGAACGATCTGGCCGCTTCTGATGAGCCTCACGATTCCGCTGATCGGCTGGCGCACGACCTACGCGGCCATAGGCGTAATCGTCGCCGCTCTCATCCTGCCGCTTGCTCTGGCGATGCGCCGCAGGCCGTCCGCCGCGGTCTACGAGCAAGCGGAGGCTGCGACTGAGGCGGCGCGCGCCGACGTCGGCATATCGCCGCGGCTTTTGCTGGTTCTCTTGATCGGCGCCGGCTTTTCCTGCTGCGTGGCCATGTCGATGCCGCAGGTCCATCTGGTCGCCTATTGCGGTGATCTTGGCTATGGCGTCGCGCGCGGCGCCGAGATGCTGTCGCTGATGATGGCTCTCGGCATCGTCTCGCGCATCGGCTCCGGTTTCGTCGCCGACGCCATCGGCGGTACGGCGACGCTGCTCATCGGCTCCTTCATGCAAGGGGTCGCGCTTCTGCTTTATCTGTATTTCAACGGCCTCGAGTCCCTGTTCGTCGTCTCCGGGATCTTCGGCCTGTTTCAGGGCGGCATCGTGCCGATGTACGCGGTCATCTGCCGTGAGCTTTTGCCGCCTCGCCGGGCGGGCGCGGCGATTGGTCTTGTGGTCTCCGCGACCATCCTCGGCATGGCCTTCGGCGGCTATTTCTCCGGGGTCATCTTCGACCTGACCAGCTCTTACCGGATGGCGTTTCTGAACGGCGTCTTATGGAACGCGTTCAATCTCGCCATCGTCTCCTGGCTCTTCTGGCGCGGCCGCCGGCGCCAGCCGGTCGGCGAGCTGGTTGCCGCCTAGCGTCGCGCCGCCCTCAAGCTTTCCTTCAGTCCCGGTCGATCGACCACGGGCCCGGGCCCGCCGCCGCGAGATAAAGGAAGATGAAGCAGTAAAGCAGCGCGGCTTCGCCCATGTTGATCGCGGGAAAGAAGCTCACCGGAAAATGCGCCATGAAATAGGCTGCGGCCATGAACCCTGACAGGATGAAGGCGACTGGACGGGTGAACAGGCCGAGCACGATCAGCAGGCCGCCGACCAGCTCCATCGTTCCGGTGAAATACATGAGGCCCGTCGGCATCTTGTCGATGAACGGAAGGCCAGCGGGGAAGCCCAAGAGCTTGCCTGATCCGTGCTCGAGAAATGCGAGTCCCGCCGCGATGCGCAGCAACGAACGCGCGTATGGCGCGAGCCACGCCGTGTTCAACGCCGAAACGGTGGAACGGGGAAGAACATTACTCATTGTTGTCGCCCTCTGGAGGTTGTCGAAAACGGGAGCGGCTTGGCGCTCCCGCATAGTCGGGATTAGGCCGAGAGCTTGGCGGCGGCCTTGGCAATGAGTTCGCCCTGATGCCGCGCGCCGTCGAGTTCGATCTTGGTCGGATGGCGCTGACCCTGCGAGCCGGCGATCGTCGTTGCGCCGTAGGGCGCGCCGCCCACGATTTCTTCAAGCGTGCCTTGCCCAGCGTGGCTGTAGGGCAGGCCGACGATGATCAAGCCGAAGTGCATGAGGTTGGTGATGATCGAGAAAAGAGTCGTCTCGTTGCCGCCGTGCTGGGTCGCGCTCGAAGTGAAGGCGCCGCCCACCTTCCCTAGCAAGGCGCCGGTCATCCACAGCTGCCCCGCCTGCTCCCAGAAGCTTCCCATCGCCGAGGGCATACGGCCGAAGCGAGTCGGCGCGCCGACGACGATCGCGTCATAGTTCGCGAGCTCCTCGACCTTGGCGATCGGCGCTGGCTGATCGAGCTTGAAGTGGTAGGCCTTGGCGATCTCGTCGGGGACGTTCTCCGGCACCCGCTTGACGTCAACCGTTGCGCCCGCGGCCCGCGCACCCTCCGCAACCGCGTGGGCCATCGTTTCGATGTGGCCGAAACTGGAATAATAGAGAACGAGCACCTTCGCCATATTCATCTCCTCAAGCTCAAACGGTGGGACAGACGATCAGATGATCTTCGCGATCTGGTCGAAGGAAAACCTCGGGCTGCGCGGGAACAGCTTCTCGTGGTCGCCGTAGCCGATATTGATCAGGACGTTCGACTTGACGTGCCCCTCGGGGAAGAACTCGGCGTCGACCTTCGCATTGTCGAATCCGGTCATCGGCCCGGTGTCGAGGCCGACCGCGCGCAGCGCGAGGATGAGATAGGCGACCTGCAACGTGCCGTTCTGGAACGCGCTGCGAGCGGCTTTCACGGGGTCGCCGGAGAAATAGCTCCTCATGTCACGGTGCGGCATCAGGAAGGGCAGATGGTCGTAAAACTGTTCGTCGAAGGCCGTGACCGCGACGACCGGCGCGCTCATTGTCTTATCGAGATTGCCGGGGGCCAAAGCTGGCCGAAGCCGCTCCTTGGCCGCGGTCGATCGCAGGAACAGGACGCGCAGCGGCGATTGATTGGCGCTGGTCGGCCCTATCTTGGCCAGTTCGATCGCCTTCTGAAGCAGCTCGTCCGAGACCGGCTTGTCGCGAAACACATTGTGTGTGCGCGCCTCCGTGAATAGCTGCGCCAGCGACTGCGCTTCGATGGTCTTATGATCAGGAACATGAACGGTCATGCGGGCGGTCCCTCGGAATTGTGGCACTGCAGTCCCATGTCCACTTTTGTTCCGATCGTTGCAATTGGCAAAATTGTGCTAGTATCCATCTCCGGAGGTGATGGATGATCGACTCGCTCACGCTCGACCAGATGCGCATCCTCGTCGCGGTGGCAGACGCCGGAAGCTTTTCGGCCGCTGCGCGCAAGCTCGGCCGCGTCCAGTCGGCGATCAGCCAGTCGATCCAAACACTCGAGACGACGCTTGGGCTCGTGTTGTTCGATCGCTCCGGCAAGACGCCGCAGTTGACGGACGCGGGAAAGGCGCTGGTCGGCGACTCGCGGGCGCTGATCGCGGGGGCGCAGGCCATCCGGGCCCGGGCGCAAAGCATGGCCGAGGACGTCGAGCCGGAGCTCACCCTGGCGGTCGACTCGATGCTGCCGATTCCGCTTCTGATGGAGAGCCTGAAGGCGCTGCGCGTCGCCTTCCCGCTTCTGCCAGCGTCAGTGTTCACCGAGGCTCTAGGCGGCGCCGAACAGCGGCTCCGGGACGGCGCGGCCCGGCTCGCGATTTATACGCTCGCGCCGTCAAGCCCGTGTGATCTCGTCAGCGAGTTCATGACGCGGATCGCGATGTGGCCTGTCGTGGCGGCCGGCCATCCCCTCGCCGCCCTGCCCCAGCCGCTCTCGCGCGAGGCGCTCGAGCCGCATGTGCAGCTGGTGCTGACCGATCGCACGCCGCTCACCCAGAATCTGTCAGGCGGAATCCTCAGCCGTCATATCTGGCGGTTTGCGGATCTGGCCACCCGCCTCGATTTCCTGCTCGCCGGCTTTGGTTGGTGCAACATGCCGAGCCACATGGTCTCCGAGCACGTCGCCGCGGGCCGCCTGAAGAGGCTCC
>Ga0209624_10000887_pt1 | contig 25209 bp, 28 predicted proteins | sample JacPinW_OM2H0_O1_FD_188565 | JGI IMG/M metagenome (GOLD analysis project Ga0209624, IMG submission 188565) | Forest soil microbial communities from Algoma, Ontario, Canada - Jack Pine, Ontario site 1_JW_OM2H0_O1 (SPAdes) (version 2) | ecosystem: Environmental > Terrestrial > Soil > Boreal...
CCGGGCCGCCACCGAGGATCAGCAGACGGCGGGGAACGGCCTTCATGGAGGTCACCTCGCGGTTGCTCCAAACGCCGTCGAGCTCGCGCAAGCCTGGCACGGGCGGCACGACCGGATCGGCGCCGTTAGCGAGAACGACGTGCTCGGTGGTGTGGCGCACACCGTCGACCTCCACGACCCCGGGGCCGGCGAGCCGCCCGCTGCCGCGCAGAAGCTCGATGCCGTGATCGGCAAGGAAGCGCTCCTGGTCGACGTCGGAGTATTCGGAGACCATGAAGTTACGCCAGACGAGCGCCGCCTCGACATCCACTTCCGCGGTTGCGGCGGCCTCGCGCGCCCCATGGACCGCCTCGCCAGGCCGCAGCAGCGTCTTCGAGGGAATGCAAGCCCAGTAGGAGCACTCGCCTCCCACGAGCTCGCGCTCCACGACCGCCACCCGCAGTCCGCCCTCCGCCAGCGCACTCGCACAGTGCTCGCCGGGCGAGCCGCCACCAAGCACGATCACGTCATATTCGCTGCTCATTAGCGACCAGGCAGACGCGTGGTTATCTCCTGGAGCAGCCAGCCATTGCCATCCGGATCGCTGAACGTTGCGAACGAGCCGTAGGTGCCGCGGTCGGGCGCCGGGCCGGATTCACGCCCGGCCTCATGGAAGCGAGCGCCCGGCGTCCCCTCGTGGAACACCTCGCTTACTTCCACGCCGTGGGCGAGCAGATCCTCTCGCGCAGCGTCGATGTCGGCGACGGCCAGGTACAGGCCCTGGGCCGAGCTGGGCGCGCCAGACGCGATGTTCGTGCCAAATTGGATCGAGCACGCGGAGCCTGGAGGCGTGAACTGAACCAAACGGAGGCTAATACCGCGCGCCACGTCGGCGTCAAGCCTCCAGCCAAGGCCTTCGTAGAACTCCTTCGCCCGGTCGACATCTGACACCGGCAAGACCACGACCTCGAGCCTGAACTCCCCGGCGTCCACCGGCGGGGTGCCGGCCGCGCTTTCGCTGCCCATCTCCACACTAGTCATATCGCCTCTATCCGCTCCCGTCGGGTGGGCCATACTCTCCATCTCCTCCGAGTAGATGTCAAGGCGCTCCCAGCCGGCGGATGCCAACATGAGCGGCGATGAGCGATGAGCACGACGAAGAGCGGGTAGCAATCATCACCGGCGCCTCGCAGGGCATCGGTGCGCGTCTCGCGAGGGCTTATCGTGAGCAAGGGTATGCGGTGATCGCGGCTGCTCGATCGATTGGGACTTCGGAGGACCCGGGAGTTGTGACCGTCGGGGGCGACATCGCCGACCCTGACACGGCGCATCGCATCGTGCAGGCGGCGGTCGAGCACTTTGGCCGCATAGACACCCTCGTCAACAACGCGGGAATCTACATCGGCAAGCCCTTCACGGACTACACCCTCGAGGACTTCAAGGCGCTGATCGCGGTCAACCTCGCCGGCTTCTTTCACATGACGACGCGCGCGATCAAACAAATGCTCGAGCAGGGCTGTGGGCACGTGGTAAATGTCTCAACGTCACTCGTCGAGCAGCCGGACAGCAGCAGGCCGGCCGCGTTGCAAACGCTGACAAAGGGCGGCCTGGCCGCGGTCACCCGGTCGCTCGCGATCGAGTACGCCTCACGCGGCCTACGGGTGAATGCGGTTTCGCTCGGCGTCATCAAAACGCCGCTCAACGACGAGAGCTCCTACGCGGGAATGGGCGCGTTGCACCCGATCGGCCGGGTCGGCGAGATCGAGGACGTGGTCGCCGGGGTCCTCTATCTCGAGTCGGCGCCGTTCGTGACCGGCGAGGTCCTGCACATCGACGGCGGCCAAAGCGCAGGACACTGACCGCGAGCGTACAGTCTTTTGCGACATCCGACTGCGCTACAGAGACGGAGGTAGGCATGAGCACTATCGACGACGAGCTGGTCTTGGCTCATTTCATCGTTTCAGATGATGTAGAGCGTTCCCGACGCTTCTACACGGAGGTGCTCGGCGGCAGGGTGGCCTTCTCCGGCCCCGGAGGGCTGACCTATGTCGCACTGTCCAACAGCTGGATCGTCATCAATGGCGGCGGTGGCCCGACGGATGACAAGCCCGCTGTCACCCTGGAGACGCCACGGGATCCCGATCGGGTCAGTAGTTTCCTCAATATCCGTGTCAAAGACATCGCGGCGGTGTATGCCGAATGGAGCGCTCGGGGTGCTGAATTTCTGACGCCGCCGAAGCAGCACCAGTACGAGATCCGTTGCTACGTTCGCGATCCCGACGGTCATCTGATTGAGGTCGGGCAAACCACGGACCCTGACGGGGACTGGACCCCTCCGCAGTGGTTGGCGAATACGCCCGGCGGGGAGTCATGACGACCGCTGTCATCGGCACCGGGACGCTCGGATCGGTCATCGCACGCCTGCTCGCCTCAGGCGACGAGACCCTGCGGCTCTCGAGCGCCGACAATGAGTCGGCACGAGTGCTGGCTGCAGAGATCGGTCCAGCTGCGGTCGTCGCTGGCGACAACCGCGACGCGTTGCAGGGCGCAGATGCCGTCGTCCTCGCGCTACGGTTTACCGCACTGAAGGGCGTCATAGACGAGATCGCTGACCTGCTAGCCGACAAGCTCGTGGTCGTTCCCAGCAACCCGCTCGGCATTGACGCACAAGGTAACGCCTCACGTCTGCTGCCGAAAGGGCAAGCCTCTGGCGAGGTTGTAGCCGGATGGTTGCCGGCGGGCGCGCGCGTGGCGATGGCGTTTGGAACCATGTCGGCCGATCTCCTCGAGTCCTCCAGCAGGCGATCACCGGAGCTGGCGGTCCTTTTCTACGTGACCGACGACGACCGTGCTGGCGAGGCAGTCGAGCGGTTGATCCGAACAGCTGGCTTCGCGCCCATGAAGGCCGGCGGGATCGAACAGTCGGGTCGACTCGAGGTGGGCGGCGACCTTCACGACCTAGTAGTCGGCCCTAAAGAGGCGCGGTCAGCTCATCGCTTCACTCCCACCTCAGTTCCCTCGGTGTAGCGAATCGCCTCTCCTTCGACTGGACTCACAAGGAACCGCTCGCGCTCGCCGCGATCCCAGGCCTCGCGCAGCCCTGGTGTGCCGAGATCGAAGTCCGGGCGCAGGTTGCGGATGACCTCGCGCAAGTCGCGGTGCAGCTCTGCGATCGTCGGGCGCCCCCAGTACCAGTAGCCGTTGTAGATCGCGGAGATCTCGAGCCCAGGGGCGAGCACGAACGTGTGCGGGACCATCGGGTCGTGGACGGGGTCCGTGTACTCGATGATGTCGAGATCGTTGCGCACCATACGGTCTGGGTCAGAGAGGAACGGAAACTGCGCGCCGACGCTATCGCGGAACTCATTGATCTCGAGTTGATTGTCCGTCGAGATCAGGACCACGCGCGTATACCCGACCCGGAAGTCGAGGTATGCGTCGACCAGATAGTGAAGGAAACGGTGCTCCTTCGGATCAAACCCGCCGCGTGAGAGGTGTAGCACCATCGGGTTCGAGCCCTGCAGGTCCGACAGACGGCGCGCGACGCCGTCCTGATCGGGCAGTTCATAGTCGGGAAGGCGTGCTCCAACCTCGATGTCGCCGCGCATAATGGACCTCCAATCGAATTCAGCTGAACTTCGTCACAGTATCGGCTGCAAACCCCGCCCGTAACGGGTATGCGTCCCAACAAGTGGAGGTGGCAGATGGCCGAAGCAGAACCGCTCACAGAGAGAATTGTGTTGACCCATTTCATCGTCTCGGACAATGTTGAGCGTTCTCGGCGTTTTTACACCGACGTGCTGGGTGGCACGTTGGAACGCTCCGGAGAACCGACCAACGTCGCCCTCGCCAACAGCTGGATCGTCATCAATGGCGGGGGAGGCCCGACGGATGACAAGCCCGCGGTCACTCTGGAGACGCCACGCGACCTCGATCGGGTCAGCAGTTTCCTCAATATCCGCGTGAAAGACATCGCGGCGGTGTATGCCGAATGGAGCGCTCGGGGTGCTCAATTTCTGACGCCGCCGAAGCAGCACCAGTACGAGATCCGTTGCTACATTCGCGATCCCGACGGTCATCTGATTGAGGTGGGGCAAACTACCGACCCTGAGGGGGACTGGACTCCTCCTGGGTGGCGATCGAGTCCAGCCATTGGGGAGCCCGAGTGAGTGCCGAGCTCACTAGCGAGATCTTTTACATTGACTGGCGCCGCGCGCTTTGACGCTCGGCCTAAGGCGTGATCGCGCGCGGACCTTGGGCTCCGATTGGGAGGAACCTGAGCGGTCTCCGCCAGTTTCACCACTCTCAGTGTCTGATGCCTTCCGCTCGCGCTTGGTCTTGCGCATCTCCGGTACTAGATCTCGCTGACGCTCAAGCGCCATGGCACGTGCGATGTGATCACCAAGCATGCGCTTACTCTTGTGCAAAGTCGACGCTTGCTCAACACATTTAGCCTCAGGTGAGAGCTGGCGATGTCAATCTTCAGGTTGGTGCTGCAGCGACCGCGTCGACGAGCGCATCCCCGTCGAGTGTTCGCAGGTAGAGCACATGGCGGCTTACACGTCTGCGATTCACCAGGCCAGCTTCAGCGAGCACCGTCAGCTGCTGTGAGATACCGCCGCTAGTAACACCCAATAGCCCTGCTAGCTCAGTTGTTGAGCGCGGACAGTCGAGTGCCATCAACACCGCCGCACGATTGCGTCCCAGCAAACGCGCCAATGCGTCTGGAGTGGCGGCTCGCTGAGACTCCCATAGCATCCCGATGCCCCGTGCTGGATAGATCAACGCTGGCTGCCACGGCGGCGCGGTCACCATGAACACCTTCGGCCAGGCGAACACGCTCGGGATCAGCAGCAGGCCGCGGTCATCGAGGTCGAGCCGTCCGCCCCAGAATTTCTGGTGACCATCGCAGTCTTTGTCGATATGCAGCACGCCGTCATCCCATCTGACGGTTTCGTCGAGGTCAGCGAACAGCGCTCGCGTGCCACCGTCAGCGATCTGACGGGAGCGGTAGAGAATGTCGTGCTCAAGTAGCGAACGGATGCGCTCCCAGTCATCTGCGATCGCACTCTCCCAGTAGCGGCGCATCAGCCCGGCGAGATCCTGCACCGCGGCACGGGGGTCGGCCAGGAACGGATCCAGTACCGCGGGGATCGCCTGCCCCTCGTAGGCGACGTTTACCTCCGCGCGAATCTGCTCGGGCGGGGTTGCCACCATCCTGTCTAGCTCATCATCAAAGCGCGTCAGCGGGCTCGTCGGCACCGGATGGATGAAGTCTGGGTTATAAGTGTCGGAGCCCTGAAGCGCGCGCAGCGACGAGATGTCGAGGCCGGTCGTTCGCTGTCTCGCACGCGCTACCCACGGCAGGTGCAGCGCCCCGCGGCTGGGATCCTTGAGGACCGCTGTGCTTGCGACCAACTCGATCGTCGGCGAGATCGCAAAGCGAACACGTGTCAGAGCCTCAGTATCGAAGACGATCTCCAGCATCCTTGAAGCGTCCCTAACGACTCTCCTTGTGTCGAGAGATTCAGCCCAGGCTAAATATATGCGCGCGTGAGAAGATCAACAGCGTGATCAAGCACATCGTCATCTTCAAGTGGCGCGAGGAGGTCAGCGAGGTACAGGTAGCGGCCGTGCTGGATGAGCTGCACGCTCTACCCGCCGCGATCGATGCGCTCGAGGACTACCTTGCGGCACCGGACCTGGGGCTCACAGAAGGCACCAGCGACATGGCGATCGTCGCCACCGTCGCCAGTCCCGAGGCGCTGAGGCGCTATCTCGATCATCCTCAGCACGTGGCGGTAGTTACGAAGCTACGCTCGCTAGCCGCGAGCCGCACGGCCGTCCAAGTCTCATCAGACTGACCCAGCGGCCCGTCTGCCACGCGTCTACCCCCTCGGCCGAGGGGCACCCAACCAGCGAGCAAGCTCGAGCGCCAGCCCTACCTCGACCGTCCTGCCTGCAAGTGGCTCCGGCAAGAGCTCCTGCGCGCGCCTTAGCCTGTTCAGCACGGTATTGCGATGGGCGCCCATTGCAATCGCGGTGCGTGTTGCGTTCGACTCCTCTTGGATGTATGACCGCAGCGTCTCTCGCAGCGCCTCGTCCGCGAGGGCGAGCTCGCCGATTACCCTCGCGGTGAACTCCCGCGCGCTGTCCTCGTTGGCGGATGCGAGGATCACGGCGCGCAGATCGTCGTAGCGCGCGAATCCGACGACGTCCTCGCGGGAGCGGTGCATCAGCCGCTGCGTGGCCAGGGCATCGCTGTGACTGCGCCTGAATCCAGTCATGCCGGAGTCCGCCGATCCGATTGCCACACGCACGGCTGGTATGTCATCGAGCGCCGCTGCGAGCACCTCGGTGTCCGGTACCTGCGCAGCGGCGAGCCACATCCACACAGAGGCTGAGCTCGCGGCGACGGTGAACGCCCGCCCTGTGCCGGCCGCTCGCGTGATCGCGTCCGCCGCACGACCGATCGCGCCCTGGTCGTGGGCAGGGGCGGGGCTCCACAGGATCGCTGCGACGTGTTGGCGACGCAACTCGTACTGGAGACGAGTGCTCGCACGGTCGGCGGGAATCGGCGCGCCAGCGAGGATCAAACTGACGACCTCAAGTCGCTCGGCCTCGGTGCTGCTCATCAGCGTCTCGCGCTCGCGGTTGATCTCCTCGTTGATGCCCGCAAGCGTGTCGTCGATGAACGCAAAGATCGACTGTGAGGTGACGTCGAGCAACTCGTGAAGCTCGTCGAGGTTGCTGGTGAGCGTGAACGCAAGCTCCATCCAGCGGCGCCATGCGACGTTCTGGCCGGCTCGATATGCCTCGGTGGCGCGGTTATCGAGCCCGCGGCGCACGAGGTCCCTGGCGATCCCGAGCGTTTCCGGTCCTACGTTCGCGGCCACTCGCTCGCCTGGCGCGCGGATGTTCGAAGTGAGCCAGTGGATGAGGTTGGCGCGGTCGGTGGCGCGCATCGATGCCGCGAGCATCAGATCGGATGTGATTGACTCGCCGGCCGCCGCGAGGACTGCTTGGTCGATCTCATCGAGGATCTCTGGAGCGTCCAGCATCATGCGCGCACCTGATGCGATCTGCTCGGCGCAGCGCGCACTCGGTGAATGCCACAACTCCGCGGGGGACACTTGCTAAGCATACTGGGCAAAATGCACAGATATATGAAAGCAAATGGTCTTTATGACCCTATTCATTCGTGTCGTGGTCAGCGACAATCGTTTGCAAAATCGAGCACGCCAAGATTGAGAACACGGAGGTAGAGCGATGGCCAGCGCGGCCCGGACCGAACAGCAAAGGAGCACAGCGATCGAGCGGCTAGATATGCTCATCATTGGTGCGGGCATGTCGGGCATCGGTGCTGCCTGGTACCTCGAGCATCGTCTTCCTGGCAAGACCTACGCGATTCTCGAGAATCGCGAAAGCACAGGTGGCACGTGGGATCTATTTCGTTACCCGGGCATCCGCTCGGACTCTGACCTGCATACCTACAGCTACGCATTCAAGCCCTGGACCGACGAGAAGTCGATCGCTGAGGGGCCGGCGATTCTCAACTACATACGCGAGACCGCGAGCGAGAACGGCATCGACCAGCACATCCGCCTTGGTCATCGCGTGGTACGCGCCTCGTGGTCAAGCGCGCAGGCCCTGTGGACAGTCGAGGCGCAATGCAACGACACGGGGGAGACGGTCGTGTTCGAGTGCTCATGGCTGTTTGGTGCTGCCGGTTACTACCGCTACGAGCAGGGCTATATGCCCGACTTCGAGGGCGTAGAGCGATTTCGAGGACAGTTGATCCATCCCCAGCACTGGCCGGCGGATCTGGACTACAGCGGTAAGCGGGTCGTCGTCATCGGTAGCGGCGCCACCGCCGTGACGCTCGTGCCGGCAATGACTGAGCGCGCGGCGCATGTGACCATGCTCCAACGATCACCTAGCTATGTCGTAAGTCTCCCCGAAAAGGATCCGATCGCGAACCTGCTCCAGCGGGTCCTTCCGGCCGATCGTGCCTACAGCGTGACCCGGCGTAAGAACGTCTGGATGCAACGTACGTTCTACGAACTCAGTCAGAGGAGGCCGGGTTTGGTCAAGTGGCTGCTTCGCAAGGGCCTCGAAAGGAGCTTGCCCGCGGGCTACGACATCGACACCCACTTCACCCCCGAGTACGGCCCATGGGATCAGCGGCTGTGTGCCGTGCCCGACGGGGATCTGTTCGCGGCCATTTCATCTGGGCGCGCATCCGTCGTGACCGACAGGACCTCGACATTTACCGAGCGAGGGATCATGCTCGAGTCGGGCGCTGAGCTCGAGGCTGACGTCGTCATCACTGCTACCGGTCTTGACCTGCAAGTTCTGGGCGGCGTCGAGCTGAGCGTCGACGGCGAGTTGGTAGCGCTCCCCGACCAGCTCATCTACAAGAGCGCGATGATCAGCAACCTGCCCAATATGGCGTTCGTTTTCGGCTACACAAACGCGTCATGGACGCTCAAGGTAGATCTCGTTTGTGACTACATCTGCAAGCTCATCGCGATGATGGACCGCGGCGGCTACGCGAGCTGTGTGCCGGTCAATACCGACCCGGGCATGCCAACACGCCCGATGCTTGACTTCGGTGCGGGGTACGTGCAGCGCGCTGTCGATCGCTTTCCTCGCCAGGGAACGGGTGCCTGGGAAGTCAAGATGAGCTATCGCGAGGACCTTAAGCGCCTGCGTCACGGGCCGCTTGCAGACGGCGTGCTGCGGTTCTCTATGTGTCCAAATCCGCGCGGTATGGAGAACTGTACGGATATAGTCTCCTCCCGATGACGTTGAGGCGAGCAATCAGTGCCGCGGTGCTATTGGCAGTTGCGGCAACGTTGGCGCTCGGCAGCACTACTGGAGCGGCCGCTGGCTACTCAGCTGGCTGCGGCGACGTCCCGATCGTCTACGGGATTCCGCCGTGGGCTTTCACACCGGCTCGCCCTCCGAAGCAGCGGGCGGTTTCGCTCGCGGTCACGGCGAAATCAATCTGGAAGCGAACACCGTCTCCGGCATCATCTGCCAGGAACTGCACTTCCGAGGCCAACCCACCAGATCGATCACGATGACCGTCGCGCATCATCTCGTCTACCACTCCCATTACGCGACGATGTGGGGGTATCCCGGCAACATCATGAAGATCATCGTGCGCGTGCAGGCCAGCAACGATCCGGGGTGTGAACTCGGCACAGTCGGGCACGCGACCCTGTTTGCAAGTTACAACAATGTTCGTAGCGACAGCGTCCAGTTCTTCTTCCCGGCTGCCTGCAAGGACCAGGATCACCTTTACCACGGAACCCAGGTCAACAACCAAGTTCCACCGCTCTAGTAGCTCGCTGTAACGGGAGCGACGTGCGCGCCGCCGTCAGCGCTCGTCCTACGAGGGTTGAGGAGAAAGCCCTCCCGCGTCGCGTGCACTGTGCATTGGACGCCCTTGCGCAGCACCACGCAGCGGAAGCGACCTACTGTGACTGCAGGTTCATAGGCACGGCTATAGGGTTCCCACGTGCCAACCCTCGAGTTTCGTACGCGCGGTGTAACTCTTGCTGTCGCGGCCGTCGCGTGTGCTGGCTGTGCATCTGGCAGCCCCCAGATGGGGGCCAGGAGCTTTTACGAAGAACACGCCAAAGCCGCGGCCAGCATCGCGGTGGCAACGAAGGCTCTCGAGCTTGAGATCTCGCGCCTGCCGGCATCGCCGACGCGATCGCAGTTGACGATGCTTGCCCTCGACGCGTCGCAAACGCACACCCAGCTTTTGCAGGTGAGCGATTGGAAGGTGGCCGGCCAGGGTGAAGAAGGGGCCGAAGAAGAAGACGTCCCAAGGGCTGAGACGCAGGTGGCCGAAGGGGCCGAACAGCTTGCCAGCGCGATGTCGTCCTTGGGCTCCTATGCGCGTCTGCCGGAGACGGTTACGATCGCGAAATACCGGAGCAAGCTCGCCAGCGGGCGCACGTCATGGAACGAAGGCATCTCCCAACTCTGGTACCTGGCGCACAAGTCCACGCCCCCGAAGCTCTGAATTGGCCCTTGAAGCCGGCGTGAGGTGCACTATCGTGCCCTCAGCCATGGCCTACGTCCCGCCGCCTGAGATCCTCGAGCGCTACGCCTCGGTACTGATCAATTTTGCCCTTGGCGGTGGCCGCGGCGTGCAGCGCGGCGAGGTCGTCCGGGTGGTCGCGCCGGAGAGCGCAAAGCCTTTGTATGCGGCGCTCAACCGGGCGGTATGGCGTGCCGGTGGCCATGTGATCGGCTCCTACCAGCCAGACGACGATCAGGTCGCAAACCTCTCCCGCGACTTCTACGAGCTCGCCAGCGCGGAGCAGCTCGAGCACTTCCCCGCGCACTACACACGCGGCCTGATCGATGAGATCGACCACCAGGTCACGGTCATCGCTCCCAGTGATCCACGTGCTCTGGATGCTGCCGACCCGGCACGGATCATGCGCCGCGGTGAGGCGATGCGCCCGTTGCTCGACTGGCGTGGGGAGAAGGAGAACGCAGGACGCTTCACTTGGACGCTTGGTCTTTACGGAACGCCCGGGATGGCAGGCGAGGCGGGCATGGATCTCGAGGAATACTGGGAGCAGATCGTGCACGCGTGCTTTCTTGACGACGAGGACCCCGTGGCGCGCTGGCGCGAGATCGGAGAGCGCCTCGATGACACCCGCCGGCGGCTGGATGCGCTGAAGATCGAGCGGCTGCACGTTGAGGGCGAGGACGTCGACTTGTGGGTGAGCGTCGGCGAGCAGCGGCGGTGGCTGGGAGGACGCGGGCGCAACGTCCCCAGCTTCGAGCTCTTCACCAGTCCTGACTGGCGCGGCACCGAGGGCTGGATCTACTGCAACCAGCCGCTGTATCGCTACGGGAATCTCGTTGAGGGTATCCGGCTTGAGTTTGTCGACGGCCGGGTGACCAAGGCCAGCGCTAAGAGCAACGAGCAGGTTCTCAAGGAGATGATCGCCACCGAGGGGGCCGATCGCGTGGGGGAGTTCTCGCTCACCGATCGCCGCTTCTCGCGGATTACCCGCTTCATGGCCCAGACCCTGTATGACGAGAACGTCGGCGGTAGCTTCGGCAACACCCACATCGCAGTGGGACGTTCCTATCAGGACGCATTCGATGGCGACCCCGCGTCGGTCAGCGACGAGGAATGGCAGCGCCTCGGCTTTAACAACTCGAGCGTTCACACCGACATTGTCTCGACCACCGATCGTGTGGTCACAGCGACTTTGCCGGGCGGCGAGCAGCGGGTCATTTACCGCGACGGTCAGTTCCAGTTCGACTAGCCGCCAGTAGCCGCCGTCACTCGCTGCGTACGCAACTGAGCATCTGTCCAAACGCCCAGGCAGCGAAACTGGCCAATCGGCCCTTCTCCGCGGTGGTGGCGCAGTCGATACTCTCGCCATGCCAAGCGATCTCGAGATCATCGACGGGCCTACCCCGATCCCGATCCCCCGCGACGGCGACATGTATCGCTGGAAGGTTCTCAACGATCGCGCTGAGCAGCATGTGTATGTCCAGATCGCCAGCTCGCTACGCGCCGAGGCGTTTGACGAGCCGCTGCGATCGGGCATTCAGTCCAAGGGTGAGTCTGTGCTGCGCAAGCTGCTCGAGCGCGGGAACGTGCCCACGCGGATCAAGATCACCTCGGCAGGAATCACCGAAGTCGGTATCGACCGCCGCTCACGCCCGTGTTCTGTGTGAGACGCCGTCCCATTCCGACGAGCAGTGGCCGCTTCTGGGTGAAAGAGTCAGAGACGTTCGCGGTGAGCGAGCTCGAGCTGAGCTGAGCAGAGCTGAGCGTTTCCGATGCCTGGCGTGAACGCGGCGGGCACGAATCGCGCGAGCCAACGTAGTTTCCCGTCACCTGTATTGAGGTCACATCTGGCGCGTGACGGGCGACAGAGTGGGTACTGTGGAAGGACGATGAGAGTGAGTGGGTTGCATCTGCTTCCTCCAGCCGGACTGGGCGGGAAGTTGAGTGCGCCATGAGCTTTGCGACAGTCGCTCCGGTCGTAGCAAGTGGCGTTCAGGGAGGGCATGCGCCGGCGCCCGCCGACGAAACGCTCATGATCGGAGCGCTGATTGCCGCGATGGCGGCTGCGTTGGGGTTCGTTGTCGTCTATCTACGCCGGCGCAATCGCCGCCCCAAGCCCGTCAATGACCAGTGGCAGGCGCTCGCCGTGATGGGTGAGCTGTGCCCATATGGCTGGCAGGCGCAGATCACGGTGTATGGCTGGGGTGCCCCCGTGCCAGCTGACGCACCGCCCGCGCGCGTGCCCTTGATCGAGCTGGAATGGAAGCAGTTTGAAGAGGAGTCGGGCAGGATCGCGGTCGCACGACGGGTGTGGGCGCCCACGATCGGCCAAGCGCTGCAGACGATGGTCGAGGACCGTCAGACCGATCTCACGCTAGAGCTGATCGAGCAGCAAGCAGCCGAGGACGACCTGTGGTGGAGCGAGTGACGGCCGCGGATCATCGCGGTCTCATCGGCGTGTGAGCGCCGTCGCGAACGAAGCGCTCGGTGACGGCAAACGCCCGCTCGATCGTGTCCCAGTGGATGTTCTCCGGCGTGTCTTTGGAGGAGTGGTAGTTGGACGGGAACTTGGTCGCGTCGATTGACGCGAGTGTGGTGGCCGCGTAGCCACGACGTAGCGCCACGAGCGCGTCGGTGGCGAGCACCGTGCGCAGCCCGCGCACGAGCTGCACGTCAACCGCCTGCGCCGCGGTGGCCACGCGTGCGCGTGCCGACTCGCTGTAGGGGCGCATCCGCAGCATGCCCTCTGCCTCGATCAGGGTAAGCGTTGGGCTGCCCACGCACTCGAGGCAAAGCACCGTCGTGTGGGCTGGGTCGAGCTCTGTGCCGTGGCGACGCATGAAGCCCTGCATGCCCTCCATGAACGACTCCTCCGAGCCGGTCGAGAGCAGCAGCACCCGCACTCCCGCCACTGGGCGCTCACCGAGCGAGCGCGCCAGCGCAAGCAGCACAGCGACAGCGCTCAGGTTGTCGTTGGCGCCCGGTACCACATCGCTGCGGGCGATGTCCACCATCGCCGCCGCGCTTGCGGCACCGAGCCAGCAGCCTGCGCGCAACAGACCTATGCGTCTGAGGAGTGCGCCCAGCGCCACGAGCACTGGCCCAAGCCAGGTTGCGTACATGATCGGCGCGGTCTGGTTGGAGCGCTCCAACCGCTCGGGGAAGTGCTCTGCGAACCACTCCGGCAGAAACGGGTGAAAGACCAGTCCGCCATGGGCGGCGTCGTGGTGGCCCACCACCACGATCGTCTCGGTGGCATCGGGGTCGCCCGCCTCGGCGATCACGTTGTAGGTGTCTCGATGTGGCAGTGCTGCACGGCGAAACCACAGCCTCCCGCCGCCCAGTTCATCCCAAATCGCTGCCGCTGCGCCGGCACCGACGGCGCCTGCCAGGAGGCGTATACCCCGTGAGCGCGAGCGACGTGCTGTCAGTCCCGCTGCTGCCACAGCACCGTTGAGTAGGCCCAGCGGCCACCAGTAGCCACCGTGCGCGCGCTCCACCTCGACGCTCGCGTCGTGCCCATGCTCGCGGATGCGCTCGGCGATCCACTCGGCGGCGCGACGCTCGCCGGGCGACGCTGATGCTCGCGGAAAGCTCGCGAGCTCGCGGACCACCGTCCGGAGCTCCGCCGCGAGCCATGGCGGCTGGGAAAGTCTATGGTCGCGCTGAGCGGTGCGGGAGCTCATCTGCAGACCGTAACCCAACTCGCTGCGCCAAGCGCTCGAGGCGAGCACCGGGTGGGCCCCACGGCTCTACACTCAGGCGCGTGAGCGGCCTTGCGCGAGCAGCTGGCCTGACCTATCGACAGGCGGGAAGCCCCTCAGATCCGGCGGTGCTGCTGGTGCACGGCTACCCGGAGTCTTCCTACATGTGGCACGGCACGCTCGCGCCCCTTGCCGATGCCGGCTGGCGTGCGCTCGCTCCCGACCTGCCTGGCTACGGGGACTCCGAGCCTGGCGAGTCAGGGACATGGGAGGAGCACATGCAGGCACTCCAGCGCTTCGTTGACGAGCTCGGGCTAGGGCCGGTGGTGCTCGTCACACACGATTGGGGCGTGCCGATCGGGCTGCGTTGGGCATGCGATCATCCTGGTTCAGTCAGCGCCACCGTGATCTCCGACGGCGGCTTCTTCTCGGACCGTCGCTGGCACGACCTGGCGAACGTGATGCGCACACCAGGCGAGGGCGAGAAGCTGATCCACGCCTACACTCGAGATGGCTTCGCTGCGGCGATGCGGATGGTTTCGAGCGGTATGAGTGACGAGGCGATTGGCGAGTACTGGAAGGCGTTTGCCGACCACACGCGACGTCTTGCCCAGCTTGCGCTCTATCGCTCCGGGGAGTTCGAGAAGCTCATCCCCTACGAGGACGCACTTGTCAAGCTCGACGTCCCCACACTGATTATGTGGGGTGCGGAGGATCGCTTCGCCGGCGTGGCGATGTCGCACCGCTTCCACGATCAGCTGCCTGGCTCAGAGCTGGCGATCTTCGATGGAGCGGGGCACTTCGTGTGGGACGATCAGCCGGACATGGCGGCGCGGACGCTCGTAGACTTTCTCGAGCGGCGTGTTCCTCGGCTCACCGTGGGCTGAGTAGACGCGCTCGTCACTGACACGCTCAGTCGATACGGGTCGTCGGTTCGGTTGCCGACAGCTGATCCGGAAGGTTGATTTCCACGCCCGCGGGCGGGTCGACGTGTCCAGCCAGAAGTGGATCGTCGGTCTCCCGCATCCACGCCTCCAGACGCGCGCGAAGATCCGCAAGCAGCGGGGCCTGTGCCGGGTCAGAGACGAGATTGTCAGCCTCGTTGGGGTCGAACACGAGGTCGTAGAGCTGCTCGTTGGGGATCTCCCGCGTGGCCCAGCCGGCGCGTAGCAACACGTCCTTGCTGGGGCCGTCATCGGTGTTGGGTAGGACGGGCGTCTTACGATCGCCCCAGCGGCGGATGTACTTATGGCGGGCCGTTCGGATCGCGCGCTGAGGCTCATAGGCGGCGTGCCAGGTCGAGCCGGCGAAGATCTCATCGCGCATGCTGATCGTCTCACCGCGCAGCATTGGCAGCAGAGAGACACCTTCGAGGAATGCCGGGCGCTCGATTCCAAGGTACTCGCACACCGTCGGGTAAATGTCGATGTGTGACACGAGTGAGTCGATCACGCGCCCACCGTGGAAAGGCTCGGGGCCGCGCAGAATCAGCGTTACCCCGAGGCCACGGTCATACAGCGTCGCCTTGGCCCCCGGGAAGGGCATCCCGTGGTCGGTCGTGAAGATGATCAGCGTGTTCTCGGACAGGCCGGATGCGTCAAGTTGGTTGAGCACCATGCCCACGCCGTGGTCCAAAGAGCGCGCGCTCGCCTTGAACGCCGCCACGTCTGCACGCACCTCCGGTGTGTCCGGCAGATTGTTTGGGGGCTTTGAGTAATGCACATCTCTGAGCGAGCCTGGTCCGAGGAATTCCCGATGTGTCTCGAAGAAGCCAATCGACACGAACAACGGACGCTCGTGCTGGCGTCGCAGTACCTCCATCGCCAGCGGTGCCACTGTCTCAACGCGAGTGGTGGGGATCTTCATTACCTCGTCGTAGCCGATCACATCAGGCTCCTTGGAGATGTGTTGCTCGCCGATCAGCGTTGAGGTGTAGCCCGCGCCACGGAGTACGTTGACGATGTGGTGGTGGTAATTACGCAGCGACCATCCGCGATGGGCAAGGCCGAGCATTCCATTGCTCTGGCCGTACTGACCTGTCAACAGGCATGCGCGGCTGGCCGAGCACGTTGGCGCCGCGCAGAACGCCTGGCGAAAGAGCACACCCTGATCGGCGAGCGCCTGCACGTTGGGCATCGGCACTTGCTCGCCATAGGGCTGCACGTAGCGCCCGGTGTCGTGCGAATGCAAGTAGAGGATGTTCGGGAGGCTCGTCACGGAGTATTGTTCACTAAGACTATGAACTTGCTTAGGTCTCTGCGATGACGCCGATGCTTGCCTACCTGGTTTGTGCGACGCCGCGAAGCGGCAGCACTCTACTCTGCCATGCGCTCAATGCGACCGGAGTGGCCGGGCATCCCGAGGAGTACTTCGAGGCGCTGAGTCGCTCGGGGCTTCCTCGCCGCCCGCATGAGTACTTCGACCCTCAACGCCACGCGAACATCGTCGAGCGGCTCGCCTTTCGGGAGATGCCCGATCGCGAGGCCGAGCCGAATCCGCTGTGGCATCCGGACACCTATGATCGCTACCTCGCGTGGGCGCTCGAGCGGGGGACTACCCCCAACGGGGTCTTCGGTGCCAAGCTCATGTGGGGGTATCTCGGTGACTTCGCGCAGCTGCTGCGAGGGATCGAGGGGATGGCGGACAGGCCGCTGCCGGAGCTGCTTGGACGGGCCTTCCCTGGGTTGCGCTACATCCAGATCACGCGCGAGAACAAGGTCAGACAGGCCGTCTCACTGTGGAAGGCCGTGCAGACGCAAACCTGGAAGCGAGAGCCTGGGGTGCAGGAGCGCCCGGTGGAACTGGTCTTCTCCTTTCGAGCGATCAACTACCTCGTTCGTCTGCTCACTGCCCATGATGCCTCGTGGGATGCTTACTTCCTCGGGCTTGGATATGAGCCGCTGAAGGTCACCTATGAGGAGCTCGCCGAGAGCACCGATGAGGTCGTGCGCCGCGTGCTCGAGCACCTCGGCATCCCCGTGCCAGCGGATCTCGTTGTAACGGCACCGGGGCTGTCGGTGCAGGCGGATGCGATATCCGAGGACTGGGTGCGCCGCGTGGACGAGCATCTACGCGCGCTCGAGGTCCCAGAGCCTGCTCGCGCGCCCGGGAGGAGTGGCGCCTGACGCGGGCGAACGGCGCTCAGCGACGAGGCTTCGTGCGTTCTACTGCCTCAGCCAGTGTCGCCAGGCTGACCCCTAGAGCTACAGCTATTCGTCTCACGGTCGTCCACGTCGGATTGGCATTGCCACGCTCGATCCGCGCGAAGGCGGCGACCGTCAAACCTGCACGGTGTGCGAGGTCCTCCTGGGTCTCCCCGCGCTCGATGCGAAGGCGCCTGAGAGTGGCTGCGAGGGCGGGGTCTGCTTGCGAAGGCGCGGACACAATCAGAAACATCGCATCTCATCCGTAGCAATAGCCAGACAGCAAGCTGCTGGTATCTTGCTGCTGTCACGCCATCCCCACAGACGGCGCTGGCAGGTCGGTACCCGCTCGTGATGCGCGCGGGTACCGACCAAATCTAGGGTTTCGGCTATCGCTAGGTACCCGGCAGCCGGTACTTGCGTGTCTTTGGGCAGCGCTCCAGCAGCCCCAACTCGACGAGAGTAATTGCATAGCGATGTGCGGTGCTCGGGCTCAAATCGAGATCGCGTGCCAGTTCGAGGATCCCACGCGGCTCGCCATCCGGGCCGAAGCAGGTAAGAATCGACAGTCCCCGCAGCAGTGAGCGCGACATGCGCGGGTCGTCCGTGTCCGGTGGCATGTAGCCGCCGATCAGGGTGGAGACGCTCGGCGCACGGCTGCGAGCAGCCGCTCGTACGATCGCGTCGATCTGGGTCGGGTAGAGGGCTATTGAAATTGGCTGCTGCTCGTGCTTTGTCATCTTGAGATGGTCGCACATGATGCAGACGATTGTCTGCATCATGTGCTCGATGTCTTGGTCGAGCTCTCAGCGCCGCCTGCGGCTGTCCGGTGGCAACCTCGAGCATGGTTGGTTGCTTGCACGTGCAATCATTGTCCGATGAGCAAGATCACCGTCACGCACTTCACTGACCCAGGCTGTCCGTTTGCCTATTCCGCGAGCCCCGCGCTCGCAGTGCTGCGCTGGCGCTACCGCGATCAGCTCGATTGGCGTTTGGTCACGATCGGGCTGGCTGAGGATCCCCAGCGCTACATCGACTCCGGTTACACGCCCACGCGCTCAACGATTGGCCAGCAGAGCTACTTCAAACGCTTTGGCATGCCGCTGTTGATGGAGCCGCGGGCTCGCGTCACCGCCACCTCGCGCGCCTGTCGTGCGATCGTCGCCACACGGCTGCGCTATCCGGGGCGTGAGGACGAGGTGCTGCGCGCGCTACAGCTCGCGTGGTTCACCACACCGCTGTTGCTCGACGAGGACGCCGCCATCTCCCAGGCGCTCACACGCGTAGTTGGGCTGGACATCGACGGAGTGCTCGCCGCCATCGACGCTCCAGACACGATCGCCGCATACGAGGACGACAAGCAGCAGACCCGCAGTGCGGAGGGAGGCCCAACCGACTTCCAGGGCAAGGCACGCCAGACCGATGGCCCCGTGCGCTACTCGGCGCCATCGCTCGTCTTTCACAACGAGGCTGGATTGCGTCTCGAGGCCGGCGGCTTTCAGACGATCGAGGTCTATGACGTGGTGATCGCCAACCTCGACCCCACGCTCGAGCGCCAAGCGCCACCCGACCAGGCGCTCGATGCCTTGCGCGGCTTCCCCGATGGGCTCGTGACTGCCGAGGTTGCCGCCATCCTTGCCCAGAACAACCAGCTCCCTGACCGCGACGCCGCCGAGCGCGCGCTGATCGAGCTGGTCGGCGAAGGCGCAGTCAAGCGCGAGGCATTGGCCGACGACGCGCTTTGGCATCTGCTCTGAAGCACAGCGCCCGCAAAGATCTCGCCAGCTCCGGGTAGCCTGCAAGGCAACATGTCGGTGACAGTCACACTCCCGGACGGAAAGCAGCTCGAGCTGCCCGACGGCGCAACCGGTGCCGACGCTGCCGCCGCGATTGGACCTGGCCTCGCACGCGCCGCGCTCGCGGTCGAGCTCACCGGCGGCGGGTACGACAACGCCGATGGGTCGCAGGTACGCGACCTTGCCCGGCCGCTCCCCGACGGGGCACAACTCGCAATCGTCACTAAGAACGGTGGGTCGAAGGCTCTCGAGCTGATCCGCCACGACGCGGCGCATGTGCTCGCAGCGGCTGTGATGGAGCTCTATCCGGGCGTGAAGATCTCGATTGGCCCACCGATCGCCGAGGGCTTCTACTACGACTTCGAGTTTCCCGAGGGTGTGGTTATCTCAGAGGCGGATTTCCCGCGGATCGAAGAGCACATGCGTGCGCATATCAAGGCTGCTGAGCCCTTTGAGCGCGAGGACGTGCCAGTCGCGCAGGCGCGTGAGCGTTTCCTTGCCGAGCGCCAGGACTACAAGGTCGAGCTGATCGACGATCTCGTCACGGCGGCAGCGGACAGCCAGCATCGTCACGCGCTCGAGACGGTCTCGCTCTACACCAACGGCCCCTTCACAGACCTTTGCCGCGGGCCGCACGCGCCCAGCACGAAGACGGTCGCCGCCTTCAAGTTGAGCTCTGTAGCCGGTGCCTACTGGCGCGGGGACTCCACTCGCACGATGCTCACCCGCATCTACGGCACCGCGTTCTTCTCCAACGCCGAGCTCGAGCAGCACCTCGAGCGCATCGAGCAGGCTAAGGCACGCGACCACCGCAAGCTCGGCCGCGAGCTCGGGCTGTTCAGCTTCTCGGAGGTCTCACCCGGTGCCGCCTTCTGGACGGGCGCTGGTACGAGCGTGTTCAACGCGCTACTTGGCCTATCCCGACGGATGGGGGCCGAGCACGGCTACGACGAGGTCAAGACCCCGCAGATCTACGACGCGGAGCTGTGGAAGACCTCCGGTCACTGGGGCAAGTACCGGGAGAACATGTTCACCGTGCAGGTCGAGGACCGCGAGATGGGTGTGAAGCCCATGAACTGCCCCGGCCACGCCCACTTGTTTGGCTCGAGCCGCCATTCCTATCGCGATCTACCCGTGCGCTATTTCGAGCCTGGGCTGCTGCACCGCAATGAGGCCTCCGGCGTTCTGCATGGGCTCTTGCGCGTCAGGCACTTCGCGCAGGACGATGCGCATATCTTCTGCACCGAGGAGCAGGTTCAGGAGGAGGTCAAGGGCTGTCTGGAGATGGCCTTCGAGACCTACAAGCTGTTCGATCTCGATGTCAAGCTCGAGCTCTCCACCCGTCCCGAGCAGCGGGTGGGAACCGATGAGATGTGGGATCGCGCCGAACAGAAGCTGATGAATACGCTCGCCGAGCTCGGGCTCGAGTACGAGCTGAACCCGGGCGATGGTGCCTTCTACGGCCCCAAGATCGACATGCACATGACCGATTCGCTCGGGCGTTCATGGCAGCTTGGGACCGTGCAGCTGGACTACTCAATGCCCGCGCGTTTCGCGCTCAGCTACACCGGCGCAGATAATCAAGAGCACACGCCGGTGATGATCCACCGCGCGCTGTTCGGCTCCTACGAGCGTTTCATCGGGATCATGATCGAGCACTATGCCGGCGAGTTGCCGCTGTGGCTGGCGCCCGTGCAGACGATCGTGCTGCCGGTCTCAGACCGCTTCAACGATTACGCCAGCTCGGTCAGAAACACGCTACACAGCCAGGATTTCCGCGTCGAGTTGGATGGTCGCAGCGAGTCGATCGGCCGCAAGATTCGCGACGCGGAGCTGCGCAAGATCCCCTACATGCTCGTGGTTGGAGAGCGCGAGCAGGGGGAGGGAGCCGTCGCCGTGCGCCAGCACCGCGGCGGGGACATCGGGAGTGAGTCGATCGCGGAATTCGCGAGACGGCTGACCGGCGAGCTATAATCCAGTCCATTGAAGCCCGGCAAATCCCAGAACGCCAAGCGTGACGTTCGCTTGACGCGCGGTCACTACAGCTAGTGCCGGTTCCTCGCCGCTTCGACCGGCGCCCGCCTGAGCGGGACACGACCAGGATCAACGAGCGTATTCGCGTTCCCGAGGTGCGTCTGATCGACGACCAGGGACAGCAGGTCGGCGTGCTGAAGACCGCCGACGCGCTCGTCTTCGCGCAAGAACGCGATCTCGACCTGGTTGAGGTTGCTCCCGAGGCGCGCCCGCCGGTGTGCCGCGTGCTCGACTACTCCAAGTACAAGTACGAGCAGGCGCAGAAGATCAAGCAGGCGCGCAAGCATCAGCAGCAGATCACCGTCCGCGAGATCAAGTTCCGTCCCAAGATCGCCGAGCACGACTACGACACCAAGAAGCACCATGTCGAGCGCTTCCTCAAGCACAAGGACAAGGTCAAGGTCACGATCATGTTCCGCGGCCGTGAGGTCACCCACCCCGAGCGCGGCACCGCAATCCTTGACCGGCTTGCCGAGGAACTCTCTGAGATCGGCGTCGTCGAGCAGCGCCCAATGCAGGAAGGGCGCAACATGACGATGATGATGGCGCCCTCCAAAGCTGTTCTCACCGGCCGCGTCGATGCCGCAGGCGAGGGTTCCGACGGTGAGTCCGCCATACCCGCTACACACGACGCTCCGCACGTCGGCGACGTCGCGTCCACCGCGATCCAGACACCATCAGCTAGCGATGCCAGCGCCGCCGAGCCCGCACAAGCGGCCGAGTCGGTAACTGAGACCGGTTCCGTAGAGAGCGCTGAGCCTCCGCTTACAGCCGCCGCCCCGGAACCCTCTGAGACCGTCGATGAGCCCGCCGGCAACAACGGGACCGCGGCCGCAGGCAGCACCGTGTCATAATCCTGTGCCTTGAGGGTGGCGCAGGCGACCGTAGGTCGGCCAGCCGGGTCCCTCGATCTTTGATCCTATGCCCAAGATGAAGACACACTCCGGCGCGAAGAAGCGCTTCAAAGTCACCGGCACCGGCAAGGTGCGCGGACGCCACCCCTTCACGAGCCACATCCTCGAGAAGAAGTCACCCAAAAAGAAGCGCGCCCTGGGCGGCCCCAAGATCCTCCACGAGGATGACGTGCCACGGGTGAAGCGCATGTTGGGGGTGGGCAAGTGACCAGGGTCAAGCGTTCCGTCAACGCCCGCAAGAAGCGCCGGGCGGTTCTCGAGCAGACCAAGGGCTTCCGCGGCGAGGCGCACTCGAATTACAGGCGCGCCAAGGAGGCGCTGCTGAAGGCCGACAAATACGCCTACCGCGACCGGCGCAACCGCAAGCGTGACTTCCGCAAGCTCTGGATTACCCGCATCAACGCGGGCGCACGGCTCAACGGCATGAGCTACTCGCAGTTCATGCACGGCCTATCGCTCGCCGGCGTGGAGCTCGACCGCAAGGTGCTCGCTGACATCGCTGTCCGCGACGCAGAGGCGTTCCGACGTTTCGCCGAGGTCGCCCGCGAGGCGTCGGCTGCCTGACCCCGCAAGCGCCGGGGACCCGGCAAACGACAGACAGCCTCCCGGGCGTCGCTCCTGAAAAGGACGGCGCCCTTTTTGTTGCTCCAACGAATTACTTGCACACAACAGCGAAATAGCTACCAAGACCCCACGACCCGAGAGCATGAGCCAGATCGAATCACCCCAAAACCCGCGATTGAAGGCCGTGCGCCGCCTGCACACCAAGCGTGAGCGTGCTCGCAGCGGCACCTTTCTGGCCGAAGGTGAGGATCTGATCGCTGCCGCCAAGCGCGCCGGACGCCCGGTCCTCGAGGGATACAGGCTCGCCGGCTGCAGCCTCGGCGAGGAGAGCTTCCATGATGTCGAGCGCGCCGCGCTGGCGAGCGTGTCCGCACTTGGCTCTGGCACGCGCGTGCTCGCTGTGTACGAGCAGCGCTGGGTCACCGCTGCAGGGCCGCTGTGCGTATACCTACATCGCGTTGGTGATCCCGGCAACGTCGGCACCGTGCTGCGCTCCGCCCAAGCATTCGGTGCCTCGTGCGTCGCGCTTGGCCCCGGCTGCGCAGATCCCCACGGTCCGAAGGCGGTACGCGCAAGCATGGGCGCGATCTTCACCGCCCAACTTGCCCGTGTCAGTGACCTCGCTCAGCTTCCCGGAGAGCTGATCGCGCTCGCCGCCGATGCTGAGGAGATGCTGCGTGGCCCATCCGATGACCGCCAAGTAGGTACCACTACAAGTGAACCCGAGGCCGACGGTGGCGTGGGCCGAGGCTCAGTCACCCTCTTGATCGGCGCTGAGCGTGAGGGGCTTCCCGATACCGTCACCGCCGCCTGCGATCGTGTTGCCCGCATCCCGATCGCCTCCGATTCGCTCAACGCCGCGATGGCCGCCACCGTGGCGCTTTATGAGATGACGCGCCGGGGCGGGCGCCACCGCGATACGGTCCCCGCGTCATGATCAGTCGCATCCAAGAGCTACAAGGCGAGGCCGAGAGCGCGATTGCGGGCGCCGGATCGAGCGCCGAGCTCGAGCAATTGCGCGTGCGCTATCTCGGGCGCAAGGCCGAGCTGCCGCAGCTGCTGCGTGGCGTCGCTGAGCTACCGGCCGAGCAGCGGGGCGCCGTCGGCAAGGCCGCCAACCAGGCACGTCAAGCGCTTGAGGCTCAGATTCAGGCACGTACCGGCGAGCTGCAAACCGGCGAGCTCCAGCAACGGCTGCTCGCCGATCGCATCGACGTCACCCTGCCTGGTGCGCCAGCGCAGCCGATCGGGCGCCTGCACGTGCTCAGCGCCACCCGCCGTGAGCTCGAAGACATCTTCCTCGGCCTCGGCTTCACCGTCATGGAGGGTCCCGAGATCGAGACCGTCCACTACAACTTCGACGCCCTCAACCACAGCCCCACGCATCCCGCGCGGGCGCGCACCGACACGTTCTATGTAGAGGACAACATCGACCTCGTTCTACGGACCCACACCTCGCCGATGCAGGTGCGGGCGATGGAGGCGCACCCGCCGCCGCTGTATGTGGTCATCCCAGGGCGTGTGTACCGGCGCGACCTCGACGCCACCCACACTCCGCAGTTTCACCAGATCGAGGGTCTCGCCGTCGATCAGGACATCACCCTTGCGGATCTAAAGGGAACGCTGCTGTCGTTCGCCCGTGCGGTGTTCGGCGATGAGCGCGACGTCAGGTTGCGACCCCACTTCTTCCCGTTCACCGAGCCCTCGGTGGAGGTGGATGTCTCTTGCTTTCACTGCTCCGGCAAGGGCTTTCTCAAGGACGGCTCGCGCTGTTACCTATGTAAGGGAGAGGGCTGGCTCGAGGTGCTCGGCGCCGGCGAGGTCGACCCCAATGTCTACGCGTACGTGCCCACCACCGAGGCCAACGCCCCCGGCTATGACCCCGAGAAGATCCAGGGCTTTGCCTGGGGGATGGGTGTAGAGCGGATCGCCATGCTCAAGCACGGCATCCCCGACCTGCGCCTTTACTACGAGAACGACATCAGATTTCTGGGGCAGTTCGGATGAAGGTCCCACTGCCGTGGCTGCGCGAATACTGCGATCCGCCACTCGACGTGAACGCGATCGAGGAGCGGCTGACGATGACCGGCACGAAGGTGGAGGCGATTCACCATCACGGCGTGCCTGCTACCGATGGCTTCGTCGTCGGACACGTACTCAGTGCAGAGCAGCACCCCGACGCTGACCGGCTGAAGGTGTGCACGGTTGACGTCGGCGCTAGTGACGAGAACGGCGATGCAGCTCCGGCCACGATCGTCTGCGGCGCCCCCAACGTCGCCGCTGGGCAGACGGTCGCGGTGGCGCGCCCTGGGGCGGTGATGCCAGACGGCACGAAGCTGAAGCAGGCAAAGCTCCGCGGCGTGGTCTCCGAAGGAATGATCCTGTCCGAGTCAGAGCTCGAGCTCAGCACAGGCTCGGAGGGCATCATGGTCCTGGATGGGCAGATGCTCGACGCTGAGCTTGCTCCCGGCACGCCGCTCGCGGAAGTGCTCGCGATCTCCACCGACGTGCTCGAGCTCGAGATCACGCCCAACCGGCCCGACTGCCTCGGCGTGTACGGCGTCGCGCGCGAGCTGCACGCCGCCACCGGCGCGCCGCTCGCCGCCGCACCTTGGAGCGAGGACCCCGGCTCCGAGGGCCCCGTCGCCGGCGCGAGCGTGCTCGTCGAGTGCCCCGATCTGTGCCCGCGGTTCACCGCGCGCGTGTTCGAGAACGTCACGATCGCACCCTCGCCGCCATGGCTGAAGGCACGGCTGAGCGCCGCGGGCCAGCGGCCGATCAACAACGTCGTCGACATCACCAACTACGCGATGCTGCTCGCCGGGCAGCCGCTGCACGCGTTCGACCTCGACCGCGTCGCCGGCGCGCAACTGACGGTACGCCGCGCGCACGACGGCGAGCAGGTGCAGACGCTCGACGGGCAGACGCGCACGCTCGACGCCGAGATGGTCGTGATCGAGGACGCCGACGGGACCACCTCGATCGCCGGGCTGATGGGCGGCGCGCGCTCGGAGGTCC
>Ga0209624_10000889_pt1 | contig 25195 bp, 19 predicted proteins | sample JacPinW_OM2H0_O1_FD_188565 | JGI IMG/M metagenome (GOLD analysis project Ga0209624, IMG submission 188565) | Forest soil microbial communities from Algoma, Ontario, Canada - Jack Pine, Ontario site 1_JW_OM2H0_O1 (SPAdes) (version 2) | ecosystem: Environmental > Terrestrial > Soil > Boreal...
CCATTGACGGCCGGTCCGATCTCGATCGACATACGCTGGCTGATGACCTTTTTTTCGTCCTGTATCGTATAGCTCGTAAGGTCGGCACTCTCCAACAGCGCATCGCGCTTGAAGCCTCCGGCCATCTTCACGAGCTGGACCGCGGTCATACCCTGCGAGAGTGGATAGGAGCCCGGCCTCAGAACCTCACCGCGAATCGTGACCTGCGGGGAATCCACCTCATACCGTCCGAAGATGCGGATGGTGTCGAAGGGCTGCAGCGGAAGATTGCTGTTCCCGATCAGGACATCCGGCACTTGGAACGGGATCATCTCCGGATGAAGATCCGGTGGCACGAGCCGTATGATGCCGCCACGCGCTGCTGGTTCTGGCAGCAGGTCCTGGTAGCTCCGGAGCACATCGCTGAGCTGCATTCCATCTCGATAAGAAAGCCTGCCAGGGCGAGCCACGTGCCCTTCCACATAAATGACTCGCTCGCTGTAGGGGAGGATCGGGGCAACATGCACGCGATCTCCATCCTTGATGGAGAAGGACGTAATCGCCTGCACCGAGGACTTTTCTGCGTCCGTAGAGGGAAGATCGAGACTGAGCGTCTCGCGCTGATGATTCGGTTGGATGCGCTCGATGGTGATGTGGTTGAGAGCGGCCGCAACTGTCGCTCCACCAGCATCGTCCAGCACCTCAGAGAGGTTCGCGTTCCCCTTGAGTTCATAGATAGCCGGGCGCTTGACCATACCATAGACCGCGACCTGCGGCCCCGCCGGAGGTACCAGCAGCGTGTCGCCGGCCTCCAGGCGCTCATCGTCCATACGCTTGCCGTGCAACAGGAAATCGTAGAGGTCGACCTCTCGAATCAGTTGACTGCCGCGCATGTGACGCAGGATGCGAAGCGAACCGACGCTGGTAGGCCCGCCAGCGGCATAGAGCGCGTTGAGAGGGGTCGAAAGCGAACTGAGGTCATAGGCCCCTGGGCGTTGTACGTCTCCGACGACGTAGATGCGGACTGTGCGCAGGCGGGCGATCGTGATGTCGACGCGCACGTTGCGGTACTGCTGCTTCAAAGCGTCCTCAATGACGGTCTGTGCGTGTTGAAGCGTCAGTCCGGCTATGACAATGGGACCAGCCTCCGGCAGAGCGATCTTGCCCTCGCGGTCGACTATGCGCGTAAAGCTCTGGGAGATCCCGCCCGAGAGATTGATGGTGAGACCGTCACCTGAGCCAAGTACGTAGTCGGGACCGACAGGAAGATCGATTGGTATATCTTTCGGACCGACTGCGCTGCGGCTTCCAGATGAGCCCCCTCGGTTAAGGAACATCTCCGAACCGAACCTCTTGAGTTTTGTATCGTCCTGGGGAACCTGCGTGTACAGATCGCGGAGCGAGAGCAAATTGTAAGGTGTGGGTAGCCGCAATACTTCTGCGGGGTCGGTGACGTTGTGCTGCGGGCCATTTGACGGGGTGGAAGTCTGTGCCCCGGCCGATCTTGCGCCCTCGAGGCTTGCGGAGGAGGCGTCGGGGACAGAAATCATTGGGGATTGTGAGTTGCCAGATGCCAGATCGCTGGACAGCTGGCCTAACGAATCAACCGGCGTTCTGGATGATTGGCCGTAGACATCGTTCTCCTCCGAGTCGGGATTGGTGAGGGAACGATGGAGATCGGACTGCGACACGTAACCGCGCGCCAGAAGCCACAGAGTGATGCTGGCACGAAGATCCGCGCTGGCGGCGATCTGGGTGTAGAGCATCTCGTCCGTGATGGAATCAGCTTGAAGGGAGATGCCCTTTTGCTGCGCCTGATCCGCGACGAACGACTTGAGTTCGATGACAACCTCGGGTTTGCGCTGCAGCACAGCACTGATCTGTGCTGCCGATAGCGAAGGCTGAGCGCTTAGGCTGGTGGCACTTGAACTGGGACTTGCACTGGGACTTGCACTGGCAGCGGAAGGGGTAGTCTCTGCACCGTCGTTGCCTGTAGGCACGGGTGTGGTCGTTCCCTGCTGAGCGAGCAGGCTGCTCGAGAGGAGTAAGACGGCTAGGATAAGGCCGGGGCGTTTTGGAAAGCGAATCAATGATGAGGTCTTCATAGTTTTATTCTTTTGCGTGGCGGGGACCGCTTGTGACGAGGTATCGCCTGTCCTTGGGGGGATCATCGAGAGTGGGAAGTTGGCGTTTCCATCGCGCTGCCTCTATCAGGTAACGGATGCCCTCGACGACGTGGAAGCGAAGACGAAAAAGGACAAAGCGCGCCTGGTATAGCTCTCTGCGAAACCACTTCCACGGATTGTCGTCAGGGCCTGCATATACGATCCGGGGAGCCCGATGCAATGGCAGTAGTCTGCGGCGTCTCTGCGCCTGGGAAGGCCGGGTGTCATCGTCACGCTCCAGTTCCTGGAGCAGCAGCAGATACAGCTTCGTTCCCGGGAAATCTGCAAGAACAGTCCGTGGTCCGTAATGTTCAGCCCACAGTCTGATGGGGGCCGGCAGACTGTCGAGCGTCCAATCGTCGAGCCGGCTCGGGGTCTTGCCGTCAAAGAGCCGAGAGGAGAGCAGACTTGCGAGGCCGATGGCGATTGGCGCGTGGCGATGCGTCCGGGAACGCTCCTTCACGTCGTCCCAGAAATCGAGATCGTTGTAATAAAACGAGACGTGGTTCTTGTACTCCAGAATCCATCCCGGTCGGGTGCTGGCGCCGCAGAGGTGCCCGAACAGATGGAGCGCCTGCCCAACGAGCTGCTCGCTGGGAGAGAGTGCTGGAAAAGTAAGACCACCCCAGGACCGTAGTACCAGCCGGTCGAGTCGCTCATCGCGAGAAGGGGAAGGCGCAGCGGTCGAGGAAGAGGCGAAGTGCAGTTCGACGGATCGCTGCGGCGTGGATTTGTAGAAGTCCTTCATACCCCCCTGTTCGGTTAGACCCGCCTTGAACTCCCACGTCGTCTTCGTGGCGGCAGTCAGTACATAGCCGCTCTCGACAAGAATCTCCCGGCAGATTTCCAGGTGGCCCCCATCGACCAGGAAATCGAAGTCGAGTTGGCGACGCAAGGCAGGATGTGGGCAGGATTCGGGAGAGAGCGTGAAGCCTTTTAGGTTGGCGTAATCCACACCCGCAGCATGAAATGCCTGATTGATAGAGGCAAACTCTGCGAACATGGCGGAGCTCCGTAGGCGGTTGTCAGCGAAATTCCGCCGCAGGCGTTCAAGCGTCGCAACGGGAATTGAGTCCTCAATGGCCAGCATTTCGAGTTGGTTGAGGAAATAAAGAGTCAGGCCGCTCGCGTCGAGCCAGAAATAGCTGCGAGCCCAATCGCGTTGAGGGATGGCAGAGAGGCACTCCCGCGAGCGCTCCGCCGAATCGCGGAATGCGGCAACGACGGCCTCTACTACTCTCACGCTCGCTGGCTCGCTCCACTTCATTAAAACTCTCCTTGCAGCAATTCTGTTAATGGCTGTACATCTCGGGCTCACCGACACTGCCTGCAGGTGGCAGATGGCGAAGGAAAAGTACGATCGACCAAATTTCTTCGTCGCTGAGAATGCCCTTCGAGGCCGGCATGCCAGAAGGCGAGATTCCGTTGTCGATCACCCACTTCAACTGCCCGTCGGTGTAGCTCTGTACCTCCGTAGAGGCCAACGAAGGAAGCGGAGGTGACATGCTGTCGGCAAAGGGGACACCAGTGTTCTGCCCGTCGAGTCCGTGGCAAGCGATGCAATAGTGACCGAACGCTTGCTTGCCATCCGCGAGGTTTTCAGGCGTGAAAGGCATAGCATTTTTCGCGGATTTATCCCCCACGGTAACGTGGTGCTTGACTGCCTCCACGATCCGCCATTCCAGGACACTGGGCTTAGTGACCTTGCATCCGCACATCACCACGAGCGTGCAAAGCAGTGCGACATGGAGAGCACGATGCATAATTTACTCCGTCACATGCAGTGTCATCTTCATGGACCCATGCCCCGATCCGCAGAATACCGAACACTGCCCAACGAAGGTGCCCGCCTTATCCGGGGTGAACGCGACTTCGCTGGTCTGGCCCTTCTTGGCCACGACCACGACGTTCAAGTCCTTGAACTTCACTCCGTGAGGGACGTCCTCGCTGGTCAGCACGAGCACAACTGGAACGCCCTTCTTCAGAGTGATTTCTCCCGGAGTGTAGTCGAAGCGTTTCGCCGTAATCTGGATGCGCTGCGGAGCATCTTGAGCATTAGCCTTGAAGTGCTGGCCAGTAAGGACGACGAATGCGAGTAGCGTCACTACAGACAGTGAAGTCGAGAATTTATGTTTCATGACCGATCTATCTCCTTGATTGAGGTTGAGAGAATTGACGTGGATTGGACGACGAGGGAAGATCAGGGGGCGAGAAATCGAAGGATGTCGCTCGCGTCTTCCGCGCTGAGAGAAGCACGCACACGCATGTGTCGGACTACGGTGCCCGCGATGCGTGGTGAAAGCTCTTGTGGAGCTGTGTGACAACGACTGCAGTTCTCCTGAAACTTCTGCTCGCCGGGATCGGCTGCAGCTGAGGGCTGAGGTTGAGCCGATGCTGCGGCCTTCTTCGCGGGATCGTGTTTGGCGTTGCCTGTAGGTGAGGGCGGCGCCTGAGCCGACAAGTTGCCGAGCACAAGGACAGACAACGTCAAGCTAACAAATGGGATTGCCGTGATCTTCATTGATGGCCTCGCCATGCGGGAAAGAGAAAGCGATATAGGCAGAACAGCACAATATTCCGGTGCAATGTCGAGGCCGGTGCGGGGTGAACGCTCGATAGTTGGCGAGTACGCGTGGACGACTGGCTCGTCATCACCCCAAGCTAACAATCTCGGGAGCGTAGGGTGTCAGAGGCCTGTCTTCACAATGTCATCGGTTTGTAATTGATTTCGGCCTTGATTCCTGGCTACAACACCTGATTTGCTGGTGAGTTTGTGGTGGAATGCGTGGTAAAGCTGGTCAGTTGACGATCACTTTTGGGGGCTCGAAAATAGGACACGGATTCTGGATTAATTTTTGGGTCGTTTCCGTTTTGGCAGTGGTCGAAGTGCGTCGCAGGAAAGTACATCTGGTGAGACGCGCTTCGATCTCTTTCTACCGCTATTCGATGATGTAGGAATGCCTGCCACTGCCGATTTTTTCGGTCTTGTTCTTCGGCAGCGTGACGGTCGCGGTCGTGTTTGCTGGAATGGTGATGGTGTAGCGATGTGCGCTCTGCTGCCAGTCGGAGACGATGGCGCCGTAGGCGGAGTCGTACTCGGTGTGGAGTTGCGGAAGTGCGGGGTCGAAGTGAGGACTAATGGTGAGGTGATGATAGCCGGGGCCAGTCGCGTCCGTGTCGATGCCGGCGGCGCGCCGGTAGACCCACGCCATGACGGAGCCGAAGGCATAGTGGTTGTAGGAGTTCATGGAGGGATCTCCGGTGTCGCCATTCCAGCGTTCCCACCAGGTGGTAGCTCCCTTCTTCACCATGTAGCCCCAGGAAGGGTAGGTGTCCGACAGGAGAAGTTTGAAGGCGAGATCGGAGCGGTCATTCTCGTCGAGCACAAACATGAGGAATGGAGTACCAAGGAAGCCTGTGGTGAGATGGTTGTCGTGCTCCTCGATGTTTTTCACGAGGCGATCGACCATGTTGGCGCGAAGCGATGACTGTGCGATTCCAGTGAAGAGAGTGGCAAGGTACGCTGTCTGCGTATCCCCTTCGACACGGCCATCTTCCTTCACGAAAGCCGTACGGTAGGCGGCGGTGATGTGGTCGTACTGCTGTTGGTACTTCTCCGCGTCTGCGATGCGATGGAGTGCCGTCGCCATCTCCGCCATCTCGTGCGCGATGAGCGCCCAGTAGGCGGTGGCGATGAGGACCTTGGGCGTGTTCTGATCGGGCGCTAGCCAGTCCGCATAGTTGTTGCCGAGGGCATTGCGCCGGATGTAGTCGGGATTGTTGCTGAGAATGAAGTCCATCCAGCGCTCCATCGCCGGCCAGGAGCGCTCGACGACGGTCGTGTCGCCGTATTGAAGCCATGCGGCGTAAGGGATGAAGACGCCTGCGTCACCCCAGCCAGGCGCCCCGGGATTAGGCCCCAGGATGTTTGGTGAGACATCGGTGAATGCGCCTGCGGGAGTCTGCGCGTCGGTGACATCGAGCATGAACTTGTGCGTGAAGGCATCGATGTCGAAGTTGTAAGTTCCGGTGCGCCAGAAGGCTCCGGCATCGCCCATCCAGCCGAGACGTTCGTCACGCTGCGGACAGTCGGTGGGAATGGAGACGAAGTTTCCGCGCTGTCCCCATGTACCGAGTTCATTCATCTTGTTGAGTGTCTCGCTGGAGCTAGTGAGGCGCACGGAGGGTTTAGCTGGGAGGCTGTTGAAGACAAGGCCGTCGATAGTAGCGAGAGTGGGCGGGGTCGCGGGGGTCGTACCGAGGTAGGAGAGCTCGACGTAACGAAAGCCGTGGAAGGTGAAGGCGGGCGTCCATGTCTCGTCACCGTTGCCGGAGAGCGTGTAGGTGTCGGTAGCATCGGCGTTGCGAAGGTTTTCGGTGTAGATGCTGCCATCGGGGTTGAGTCGCTCGGCGTAGCGTAGACGCACTACGGAACCGCGCGGACCGCTTACATGGATGCGAACGTTTCCGACCATGTTTTGGCCCATATCGTAGATGGTTGGATGGGCGGCGTTGGCGGCATCAAGTTTAATGGGATGGAGTGTGGTAGTGGTGTTGATGAGCAGGTCGGGCTGCGCGGTAATGGCCATGCTGCTATCTGGTGGTGTCGCTGCGACTGCTGCGGTCCAGCGCGAAGCGTCGAAGCTGGGCATGGTCCAGCCATGTTGTGCGAGGCGTGCATCGTATGACTCTCCACCATAAATTTCAGAGAAGGTGATAGGCGCGGGCGCGGTGAGCCAACTTGGGTCGGTGACGATGGTCTGGTGGGTGCCATTGGCGAGTGTCAGGTCTAGTTGCGCGCGCAGAAGGTTCGGCCCCGGCGTATAGCGGAAACCACTCCAGGTCAGGGGCGAGCTGTACCATCCTCCGCCGAGCAAAACGCCGAAGGTGTTTGCACCACGGCTGAGGAGGGACGTTACGTCATAGGTCTGGTAGAGGACGCGCTTGTGGAAGTCTGTCCAGCCCGGCGCGAGCAGCGTGTTGGGTGCGATAGCTTTGTCGTTGATGAATGCCTGATAGGCACCAAGCGCAGTGATGCTGAGGCGCGCTGAGCGAATGGGAGAGTCGGCGGTGAAATCCTTTCGCAGGAGGGAGGCTCCGGTTGCGACGCGATCCGGTCCGGGAATGGCCTGCTGCCGGTCTGTGCCGATGCCAAAGTGCTGGGAGAGCGAGGCGACGGCTTGTGCGCTTTGCCAGGCGCCGTCGGAGGTGGACCGAGCCTGCCACTGCTCGTTGGTGACGATGCGCTCTTCTCTGCCGTCTGCATACGTGATGTGGATGGAGGCGGCAAGGGCTGACGGCGACGTCTCGGAGGGGGCGCCCGCGCGATGCGAGATGATGTCCACTTCAATTTCATTGTTGCCGGGTTGAAGGAGAGAGGTGATCTCTTCGCGGTCGAAAGCGCCCCACTCGTTGTGATGGCCTGTGGTCTGGCCATTGACGCGGGCGATGAACTGTCCGCGTGCGAGGACGTGCAGGCTCGCAGTGTTGGGTCTGGCGTCGAGATGGAGGTGATAGAGGAAGTAAGCGGGAGTTGCTGAGGGCACGTGCATCGCATCGGAATTCGCGAGCCAGATCCAGCGGATCGCGCTGAGTTCCTGTTCGGCGGCCGGGTCTTTGGGTGTGATCCATTGCGCTTTCCAGTCAGCAGCAGTCATGAGACCCGTCTCAAACCATTCGGGCGCAGAGTCAGTCTGCTTGCCTGTGTTGTCCCAGGTCAGGACTTTCCAGGCATAACGTTGCTGTGACCTGATTGCGGCGCCGTCATAAGCGATGTTGACTGACTCCGAAGAACTGACTCGACCCGAGTCCCAGGCGTCCGTCTTGCCCGGATGGAGATTTTTGACATCGATGGCGACGAGGATTTCGTACGCGGACTGCATCCAGTTCGGAGTGGTCGCATCGCTCTGCCAGGAGAATGTGGGGTGCGGAGTGTCGATGCCCAGCGGGCTTTCGAGAGCGTTCGTTCGAAGGTGAACCGGGGAAGCCTGGGCTGCGGCTACCAGGGTCAAAAGAAATATTGCGAGCTTAGGCATTCGGTAAAATGCTCCAATCGTGGATTGAAACATAATACTTATCATCTATTGAGTACGCGCTTTGGAGAGACGATGTGGAGCGTGCACACCAGTCGCAGGCTCAGGAGGGCTACTTCAAAGGAGAGAAGTAGAACTTCGGCGGGCTGAGGGATCAGGGGTGTTCGACCGGGCGCCTGATCAAAGCCGCTGCTGGCGCTGGTTTTATTGGTGCGACGCTAGTTTTTTAATGCTGATAGTTGTCCATCGCGAAATGGTTGTGTTTAGAGCGTCACTAAACGGTTCTTGTGCGAGAAAAGAATAAGCGAAATCCGGTCATCTACCTCGAGTTTGCGAAAGATCGATGTCAGATGGTGTGAAACAGTTATCTCGCTGATATGAAGGCGCTCAGAGACCTCCCTGTTTTTTAGGCCCTGGCAAATCAAATCAATCACCTCTTGCTCTCGCGTAGTGATGGTTGCAATTTTGCGCTCTTCTGGTTTTTCGGTTTTGTTTCGCTTATTCAGAAGCTCATCGAGCATGCGTTCCGCAATGGCCTGCTCAAACCAAAGGCCGCCATTTATCACCTTACGGATTGCTATGGGAATATGGTGCGCTGGCCTTTCGCGCTGGAAGACTCCTCTGGCTCCGCAACGCAGCGCTTCTTCTAAAAAGTCCGGATCTTTTCGGCTGGTCAGCAAGATCACGCGTGTGTCCTGAATATCTGCAACCAGCTGTTGAAGCGCATCCAACTCTTCCTGCAAGAGTTCTGCGCTCAACAACAGCACATCAGGCAAACGGCTGCGTGCGGCCTCGATCGCTTGTTCACGATCTACACACTCAGCAAGTACTGTGATATCAGAGTGATCCGCTACAGCGCTTCGTAAGCCGGAAAGAGTAAGCGGATGATTGTCTGCAAAAATTACTTGAATATCAGTCATAGACTCCATCTGGGAAAGAACTGCCAAGGCCAGCATGCGCGCAGTCGTGCATCTAAAGGATGTATGAAGTCATGAATTGATTCCTAGGCCGATTCATTAATCAATTAGACAATGTTCGTGGCAAATTGGTTGTTCAAAATTTCTGCAGGAGCGATCCCTCAAATGATCAATACCTTAGGAGTACGAAATCCACTGTTGTTGATCATGAGTTTGTTCCTTCTGACGTCTAATCAAGGCCGCAGTGAAAAGAGAGCGTCGAGTGCCGAGCCGATTGCAACGCTCTCTTCTGAAAGGGCACAGGGGGCATATGACTTTGTGAACAGCATCGGCGTTAATACTCATCTGAATTATTTTGATCGCACCTACGGAAATTTCCAACTGGTCAAACGTAAGCTGGCGTCGATCGGAATTCGCCATGTGCGCGATGGCGTCCATCTTATCAATGCCGACTACAACAAAGCTGTTTATACCCGCTGGTCGCAGCTTGGTGACATCGGTATCGGTTTTGATGCAGTACTCGATCCTAGAAGCGCGCTCGGGCCCTTAACTCCCGATAAGCTAGATCAGGTCGATGATCTAGCAAACCATACGATTGAGTCCTTTGAAGGCCCGAATGAACTGGACATCAGCAATATTCCCAATTGGCCGTCTGTCGCTCGCGACTATCAGGAGGATATCTATCGATCTACCAAATCCATGCCAAGCGGAAAATCTGTCGCGGTGATTGGACCGTCATTTGCATTTGCTTCAAAGGGCTCGTCCGTCGGAAACATCAGCGACCGCATCGACTATGGCAATCTGCATCCCTATCCAGCAGCGAAAATGCCGTCGACGGTTTTTCCGGATCAGCCCCTATTGGCGGCAGACGTTTCGGGCAGCAAGAAGATTTTCATTACAGAGAGCGGCTATCACAACGCGCTCAATGACCATAGCGATCAGGCCGCAGTGTCGGAAACCTCCGCTGCAAAATACATTCCACGACTATTTCTGGAGAATTTTTCACGGGGCATTCCTCGCACATATTTATACGAGCTTATGGATGAGGCTCCCGACCCAGGACTCACCAATTTTCAAATGCACTGGGGCTTGGTTCGCAGCGACGGATCTGAGAAACCTGCGTTTGCCGCTGTGAAAAATTTGATCAGTGAGCTTAGCGATTCTGCTGAACCTGAACATCTTCAGCAGTTGACGTATTCACTCGATGCGGAGAATGCTCAGATACATCATCTGCTTCTGCAGAGATCAGATGGCGAGTTTTTCCTGATCCTCTGGCAGGAAGTGCAAAGCTATGACTACCGGAAACAGCAGAACATCGCAGTTTCATCGCAGCCCGTCACTCTAACGCTGGATCATTATGTCCGGAATATCAATACTTATGAGCCGGCAGTTCAGGCTCAGCCCTTGCGAGTCTATGCTCATGCAATGAGAATTCTATTGGATGTGCCTGATCACCCGTTGGTGGTTCAAATTACACCGCAATAACCACTTGGCAGGTCATTTTGGCAGGACAGCTCCGGAAAGGACTTTCCAGTTTTCCTGCTGGACTAACTCGTGGTAAATAATCTCTATTTCGCGAGCCATGGTGCTGAGGCGGAATGCTTCGATACTTTGCAGTGCGTTGCATTGCCACAAATGACGCTCGGACTCGCTCGCCAGCAGTTTACATAGAGCATTGGTCAGGGCTGGTACATTTTGCGGTGGTACTAGCAGACCTGCTCGTCCGCCATCGAGAGCTTCGGCGATTCCGTCAATGTCAGATGCGACAATTGCGCATCCAGCCTGCCTTGCTTCAATAAGCACTAAACCAAAAGACTCCCGCCGTGACGCCAGAACAAAAACATCAGCGCTCAACATGTAGGCTTGTGGCACACTTTGAAACCCCTCAAAATGGATACGGTCGCGCCAGCGTGACTTATGAGCCTGCTCTTCAAACAACGCGCGTTCTGGACCATCGCCCACCAGATAGAGATGTACACCCTGAAATTTCTCACCTGTAATCTCAAATGCCGCAAGGAGATCAGAGATTCCCTTGCGGTGATTCATTCCACCGACAGTAACAACTGAAGGCCTTGCAAGAGGAGCTGCCTGAATATCCACGATCTCCGGCTGTCGTGGGCTGCCAAGCGTACGATTCAGAACCACGCGGATTTTCTTTGCCGAAACTCCTCGATTCGTCATAGTTTCGGCGACAGATTGGCTAACGACGATTACTAGCTCTGCCAGACCCATGACTACGGAGTTACAGTCATGTACATTGTGGACATGGGCAACCAGCGCGAAGCTATGGATTCGCGCCAAGAACCATGCAAGCAGAAGGCCGGTGCGCATGTGGGCGTGAACCACATCGGGTTTGAAGTCCTGAATCTGTCGCCGGAACAATATTAGTGATCGCAACATCTGCGCCGGACGTCGTGATTGATCCAGCATGAAGTGGCAAACATCTGAACGCTCCAACAGTGGTTCGTACCCGCCACCAGCAGAAACAATGGCGACGACGTGTCCCTGTCGTGCCTGTTCGATGGCCAGATCGACGGCGGTGTTTACAATACCGTTGCCGCGGTCCGTAACATCGTTCATGATGTGCAGAATTCGCATCGTCGGTCCTATACCGCCACGTACTCGGCTGTTTCGGTCATTTGCTGCTCCGACTCTCCTGCTGACTGCTCGGCTAAGTCCATTTGAGCAAGACTCATTGAGGCAAACATCCACACCATAAAGCCGAGCACACCAAGCAGCACGCTATTCAATAAGCACTGCGCAACAAAGCCAATGATGATTGCCTTTGAGGAAAGCACAAATGGATCCGATCTGCCCGACCGCATCAATTGCAGGCCCATGGCTCCCAATCCCATTGCGTAGATCAGCGTGCCTATCCAGCCCAGAGAATAAAGAAATTCGAGTATCGAGCTATCGTGTGGGCCGATGAAATCATCGTCACCTTCGGTGCCGTGCTCCGTGTCCGTGCTACCGAGCCCTTCGCCGAACGGTTCCTGCGCAACTTGCCGGAATGCCTCCTGGTGGCCTTCAATGCGTGCCGTATAGCTGACATCGTGGCTTGGGTCCGAGACTGTCCGGATGCGTTCCCCGACCAGGTCGTTGACCGCTGAAATCTGCGTGGAAGCAAGCAGAAACACAATGCACATAGCCGTGACGACTGCTAGTCTGAAACGCTGGCGCATATCCAATTGCAATGCAAGAAAGATCAATCCTGCAACCAAGCTAAGCCACGAGGCGCGGCTCATCGTAAGAATCAGGGCGAGGAAGCCGCATACGGCTGCCAGGATGCGCAACTTCCCCTTGAGACTGAACAAAAGCAGCAATCCACAGGAGGTTACTGCTGCAAAGATCGCTGGCGCATTCATTGTACTGAAGACGCGGACCTTTAGTGCTTCTACAGCACCAAATGAATTCAACCTGACATTCAGCATCCACATGCGGTCCCAGTCTGGAAGATTAAAGAACTGATAGATGCCATAGAGTCCTGTCAGCAGAATTCCATATAAAAAAGATTGTTCAATTGCGTGCCGGAAGTCGCGATAAAGTTTGCGGTTCTGATAGATGAAGAATCCGAAGATTACTGGCACAACCCAGTTCAAGACCGCCTGCAGCACGCTGAAGAGCGGAAAGCGAGCCAACCCAATGATCGTGCCGTAGGCTATGCCAATAAGCGCACATACATAAGGAAGCGATTTTCGTTCTCCAAAGCTCTTCAGAGAAGTGAGCAGCGTAATCGCCGAAATGCCGGTTGTCAGATACGGTGCCAGCAGGACCGGGCTTGTGGGTGCCCAACCGTTTTGAAAGTCCGCCATGCGGCGAAGAAATGGAGTAACAAACCAAAGCCAACATACCAGGCCAACATAGAGTGGCTTCGATCGCCAGAAGAGGAATCCGCCAACCACGACGCTCAGAACCGGGAAGACGATTCGCAGCAAACCAGCCTGACTACCGGCAATGCATAGCACTGGAACAGCAATCATCACCAGTAATGCCCCGTACGCCTGGGCTTTGTAAGTGCGCCCTGGATCAACAGGCATAGGTGGAAGATCGTGGACTTGTGTCGTTGTGGTCACGTGGCGCGCTCCGGACGCAGACTGAGCGCTGTGTGCAACAACAGCCTTACGTCTTGAGTGTCAGGGAGCACACGTGGCGGGCTGACCTTGAGAAATATTCTAAATCCGGTGTAGATAAAGAGCAGTCGCGCAACTGTCGAGGTGAGCAGCGAAACTGCAGCACCATAGATTCCATAGCGCGGAATCAGCAATAACATCATGGGAACGCTCAACGACAGACCGATGGCCTGCAAAATGGTGACGATACCAGGACGTCCAAGCGCCATAAAGGCCTGAGCCAATACAAATGTCGCTCCTGATAGAACTACTTCAATTACCAGGATGCGAAGTGCCCCAATTGCTCCTACGTATTCCTTTCCATATAGAATGCGCAGGAGCGTAGGACCAGTTACACATACGAAAATTCCGGAGAGTGCCGTAATGAGGCCGCTGATACGAACTGAGTTCCCAGTCAATGCAACAACTTCTCCTGCCGAACGCCCTGCTGCCCTGGGAAATAACACCATCACTACAGAGTTCTGGAACAGATTAAGCATGCGCGACAAGCTCAGCACTACTACGTATGATCCCATTGCACTCGGGCTTAAGAGGCTAACGACAAGTACCTGGTCCACCTGCAAAGCTAACGTGCCCAGCACGTCAATTCCGTATGATCGGACGCCATAGCCCATCATCAAATTCATGATGGCCGGGTTACAGTGCCAGTTTCTCAGGCCAGCACGCCGAACCCCCCTAACCATGAGCGAGAACGTCGGGATCGATGCGGCGATGTATGCGATGGCTGCCGTATACGGGTTGAGCCGGTGGGCAGCTAGAAGCGCCAGAAGCCCAACGAGAGTAGCAAATGGCGTAAGAGTCTGGATTGTATTTGAAGTAGAGAACTGATCGAAAGCTTCCAGGATTGCTCGGCCTGCGAGTGTCACAGAGCAGATAGGAACCGTAAGCAAGAACAACTCTGCAGCCTGAATAATCGACGCTGAGTACTGGCGAAGCCACCATGGCAGGATAAATGCTGCAACTGCCGCAGCAATTACGCCCAGAACTGTGGCCATGAGGAAACCGTTCGCGATGAGCCGTTCTCTTTCTTCTGGTCGTTGACGCAAATGGTAGATAAGCGCGCTTGGTACACCGAGAGTAGTTACGCTCGCCATGAACAGCGGCCATAGAATCATCGCAGCCAATTCGCCACGCCCCGCAGGTTGTAGGGTTCGAGCTGTAAGAATGCCTGTTCCAGCCTGCAATCCAAGGATTACAATCTTGCTCAAGATCGAGTGAGCTACAGCGTGTGAGCCGTGGCGAACCTTTACTCCTGAAACAACTGATATTGTAAGCTTGGCTGACGCTGTGCTCATGCAACCTTCCCTTGTTCCTGAATCACAGGTGAGACTTGTCCGAGGAAATGTAACAGCCGCTCCTGAAACACGCTCATGTCATAGCGCTGTGCATTCATCCTGATAGCGGATGGATTCCACGTCTGGCTCTCATATTTCTCAAGGGCCTGAATCAGAGATTCGGTCGTTTGCTCACGAAAAAGTACGCCGTTGAGGTTTTCGATGATGGTCTCAGTGGCACCCCCTGCACCATACGCAACTACCGGCCTTCCAGCAGCGTTGATTTCCAAAGGAGCCATACCAAAATCTTCTTCGCCAGGAAATATCAATGCGCGGCAACGGCCGGCGTGCCGATTCACCACGATGTCCGGCTGACGTCCAAGAAACTTCACTGTTGGGCCAGCTAGAGATTCCAGTCGGGAACGGTCCGGCCCATCACCTATAACCATCAAACGCCGGTCTGTCTTCGTGCATGCTTCGATGGCGAGGTCGATCCGTTTGTAGGGCACGAGGCGCGAGAGGATCAGGTAGTAATCCTCTGTGTCTCTGCGTGGTTTGAAGCGCGACGTAACAATCGGTGGTTCGATTACTTCAGCCTCCACTCCAAACGCAGCCTTCAGCCGCTCTGCTACGATATGCGAATTTGCAATGTAATAATCGGGACGGGATGCTGCTCTAGTCTCCCAGTTCTTAAGCCCCTTCACCATGAAATCTAAAGCAGCTTTCGTCACATTGCCAAACTTCTCCCGCGCCATATAGTCCTGAAAACGCCATACCCAGCGCATCGGATTATGGCAATAACACACATGGACTGCGCCTCGTCGCCGCTTTAGGCCCTTCGAATAACCACAGCAACTACTCACGATAAGGTCATACGCGGCCAGATGTGTTGCTTCTATCGCGAATGGATATAGCATGAAGTAATGTCTGTATAGTTTCGATTTCGCCGGCAATAACTGCATCCATGAAGTTTTAGGATGCGTTTCTCGTAGATATGGAGAGAGCTTTTCCGGTATTACAAAAGTTGTATACAGATCTGCTTCGGGGAGTGTCTGATGGAGCGCTTCGGTAACGCGCTCCGCACCTCCCATTTGAGCAAGGTAGTCTTGGAACACTGCGATCTTAGACATGCTGATCTCCTTGTTGGTTATGGCGCCCGGCAGGTATCACCGAAGCTAGCAACTTCCGTTGCTCACTAGGCAGCTTTGTAAGTTTCGCGTATAGATTATGCAAATCAGCAATAAAGCGTTCGAGGGAAAATTGCGGATAGACCATGTCGTGTGCGAAACGTGCTACCCGATCGAGCGAGTTTGGATCTTGTGAAAGCTCTAGCAGCTTCGAAGCCAGGCCGGCTGTGTCCCCTCTTTCAATCAGCCAGCCGCTCTCAGAGTCCGCAACAATCTCTGGTATGCCTCCGGCACGCGTCGCAAGCACAGGAGTACCGCTCGACATCGATTCGATCAGCACAAGTCCGAATGGCTCTTCGAGGGAATTCAATACCAACAGATCCGCTGACTGCAGTACGGCAGAGATGTCATAACGTTCCCCTGAAAAGTTGACCCGATCGGCGATACCGGTGGCAATCGCCATTGCAACAAGTTCATCGCGATACGTTTCTTCGTGGGAAAAGACAGGCTTTCCTACAATCGCCAGGTATATCTGTGGTGCCTCGTCATAAACCAGAGAAAATGCCTCCAGCAGTTCCCGTAGACCTTTGCGGGCACAAATCTGCCCCACAGCGCAAACTAGAAAGCTCTGCTTTGGAAGCCCTAGTTCCTGCTTGAAGGGTGATTCTCCCCGGCGTTTGAGTGGAAAACGGCTCAAATCGGTGCCGTTGTGGATCACGCAAACGCTGTCGTTGAAGGGTAGAGATCCGCAAAAGGCCTTAGCAGTCGCATTGGACACTGCGACAATGTGTGTGCGGCCAGATGAATACGCCAACAGACGAATGATTCTACTCAGTGGATGCTGCGGGAGACTATCGTGCACATGCCAGATAACAGTTCTACTCGTTCCAATCGTCGCAAGCGTTGCGGCGATCCCAGCCCGTACTGTATTGGCATGCACAACATCAGGATTAGAGCGTTCAATCTCTTTCCGGGTTGCGAGCATCACGCTGACAAACGAAACGACATAACGCAGCAGCTGGCTTGGACGCCATGTAAACCGGGCATGTAGAGTGGGTATAGTTGCCCACTGCACCCCTTGCGTTTCTAGCAACTGCTGCAGTTTCCCTTCTGCGGGGCAAAGGACGAACGGTTCATATCGCGCCTGATCCAGCCCGCGCAGCATGTTCAAGAGAACTCTTTCCGCGCCGCTCACTTGCCCGGTATGGTTCGTGTAAACAATACGCTGCCTCCTGTAAGTCGTCACATAGCACCTCGTCCTTTAATCACTGCAGGAAAAGTCATGGCAAGTATCTTCATGTCTAGCAGCAGAGACCAGTGATCGATGTAATGTAGATCGAGTGCGATCCAGCGATCGAAGCTGACATTGCTACGTCCGCTCACCTGCCACAGGCAAGTCAGTCCCGGCTTCACGCTGAAACGGCGCATTAGCCAAGCTTCGGAGAACCTACCTACATCACGCATATTAAGTGGTCGCGGACCGACAAGAGACATCTCCCCCTTCAACACGTTGAATAGCTGCGGTAACTCGTCAATAGAAGTTTTTCGTAGGAGTGCGCCAACCTTAGTAATTCGAGGGTCTTCGAATATTTTGAATACCGGACCGCTGTTCTGGTTCATATGCTCGAGCTTCGCCTGAGCTGCTTCCGCGTTTTTTACCATGCTGCGGAACTTATAGATGAAGAAGGTGCGCTTGTTTAAGCCGTAGCGCTCTTGCCTGAAGAACACAGGCCCTTTGCTCGTACTCTTAACCAAGATAACAACCATCAGTAAGAGCGGTGACAACAGGAGCATCCCACATGCAGCTCCCAAAATGTCGAGCGCGCGTTTTACATGTTTTCGATAGTCGTCGTATACCATTTTCAGTACAACTCTGCGATAGTCATGCTCTTCGCTGTAGATCTCTTTGGCTATGGAAGTCTCGAACAGGTCGGCGCAATACTGCAATTGCACTCCCGATCGTTCACAGATCTCAATCACTCGTTCGATTGCAGCATAGTGCGACTTCATTGGTAGCGTAATCACAACTTCATCAACCACTTGTCTCATTAGAATGTCTTCGAGATCACCGATCCGTCCCAACATTCGATCTGTTATCTCCGCCGTGCTGAGTGGTCGGGAATCGACAAATCCCAGTAACTTATACTTCCATTCCGGATGAGACAGGAGGTCGTGGTAGACACGTACTGCATGCGACCCGCTGCCAACAATGACGACGTTTCTAGCCCTGCGAAAGTGCGGGCGTATTTGCAAATGGAAACTGCCAATCAGGACTCGCAAAAGAAACAAACCGCTGATAGCGATCAGCCAGAAGAGAAATGCAGTGCGCCAGAAGTGACCGTGATGCCATGACACGGCAATCACACTTCCTGCGATCACAGCGCACAGCCCAGTCGAGAGCATCAATCGGCCCACAACCCCTTCCAGCGACCGCGCATGTTGCCATGTGTAGAGGCCGGAGTAGCAGAATGTCGCTCGCCAGACGATCCAGCACATCATGAGAACAACGAAATGCTCGACTGACAGCCTGATCGCCAGCAAATTAATCAAGCTATCTCCGGGGTAGATACCATTTGCGGAGAGTGCCAGATAAATCAGTCCGACGCTGAGAAGCGCGAGGTCACTTACTCCGCAAACTGAACCTACAATTCCTTTTACAACCGCCTGGGGAAGTGGGGTTCGAGATTCGCGTGGCGCCGGAGGCACACTTACCGCCGCTGGGTTTTTCTGTGCAGCTTGCATAGCAACTCCTGTCTTCCTCCCCACAGCGTCCAGGGAGGCTTCGGCCCGTCTTTCCTTTTCGCTCGCGGGGTTTATGGAATCGTGGTCGGGTCGAAATAGAGGCCCAAGTTAGTAGCCTTCATAATGCGCGAAAGATGTTCGAGCTTATTGCGCGTTACCAGCAGCATGTCACCAGGCTGTAGCATCATGTCTTTCTCTAGGTCTGATGTTTGGCGAACATTATGCAAATTCAATTGCCGCACCTCCGCCATCTGCCCATTGATCCGCCGGAGTAACACGACGTTTGTGTCGCGGGCAGAGTCTTTGAATCCTCCAGCGAGCATGACTGCCTGCAAAGCGGTTGTATCTTCACGGAGCTCGAATTTACCAGGCTTCGCTACTTCACCGGCAACAACGATTGAAGGATGCTCGAAATCCTTTAAAGTTAGATTCAGTTCTGGATGATTCAACCGGCTCGCCGCCATCTTAAGGATCTGGTCATGGACCTCATCCAATGTGAGGTCCGCAACCTTAACGTCGCCGACGATATTCAATGTGACATACCCATCGGGTTGAATGGTCACTGTTTGGTTGAACTCGGGTGTATACCGGTAATCCAACGTGATTACGTCGCCTGAGTGTAGTTTGTAGCGAACTCTCTGATGAAGCTGTTCCTCTGCATGAGATATCTGGGGAATGACACAGAGCGCAAAGGCAACTAGTGCAAATACCTTCTTCATCGGCTGCTCCTTTTTTCTGAGGGTGGAGTTCTAGCGATTTACAGCCTTCTATAAATCCATCCTGGAATGGCATAAGTTCGCTTATTCAGTACGTGTCCGAACAGCTTTCCTTGTGCTGTCTCGATAGTTCGTTCGGCACGCTGTATCTGTTCACGGCGGGTTCGGTTTGCTTCGGTGACGAGAATCACTCCGTCCACAAATGGAGCCACGCTGAGCAAATCGCCGGATTCCTTTAGCGAAGAACAGTCGATCAATGCGTAGTCGAACTCGTTGCGCAAAAGGTCGATGCATTCACGGCGGTATTGCCAACTACCGTCCCATCGTCCAGCTCTTTCCGGTAGCATCAGTGACGTGTCCATGAGGCCAATTTCGCAGATATTACTGTTCGATCGGGATAGGGACCTCTGAAGCACCTCGGCAGTTGGCTCGTACAGCTTGCGCAGAAATCGGGCATTAATCCGCGCGACTGAATTGACCTCACATTTTGCCAATTCATGACACAGTGTCCGCGTAATATACGAAACACCTTCATCCGGGTTCGCAGATGTCAGCGCAACCACCATTCCGGACTCTTCTCTTTCTCGCGGCTTCTGGAAGACGGTGTAGATCAGGGTGTGATACACCGATTTCCACGCTACATCCGTTGTTATCGGAGCTACCTCTTCCTGAGATTCGGCTCTAGATCTCCTCATGATGCTTGCGTCTCCTTTCGTAATTTCTCTAATACTGCGATCATCTTCTTCATCTCGGCAGGAGTGGCAGGGGGTCGGGCAATCGATAGTGCCCGTTCTGACTTTGACCGCCGTTCTAGAACCTTGCCGCTACCATGCAATGAAAACGGCACCGTAGCAAGCAGGGGATACCGGGACAATCTGTCCAACTCGCGTGGTGTCGCGATCGTAGCGCGCCCCATCTCCGCGAAGAAAACCATGAAGCTGGCAAGAAACATCGCGGTGAAGCTGCCAAGAAGCAGGTCAAGAACAGGCTTCGGACGGAAAGGAGTGATAGAAAATGTAGGCGCCTGCGCAACTGCTACGTTAAGTAACTTGTTTGCGTCCATTGCGTCTGCCATCTGCGCCTCGTCGCGCTTCTGTGTATAAAGCTGGTAGTTGTTCTCAAGCTCTGTCACCTTCTGGTGCAGCGTCGTAAACGAAACGGTCGAGCCTTCGACATTCGAAAGGTTGTTTTGCAACTGCTTAATCTGCTCCGCCAATGCGCCGCGTCGCGCTTTTAGGGCCTGTCGCTCTGTCTGGTTCTGCACAATCGAAGTTGTAATTTGTTGCCACACAGGGTTCACATCGGAAGAATGTTCATGGGAAGTCATCTGCTGTGCATTTTTTAGAGCAGCCTTCGTGTTTGCAATCTGCTCATCAACCTCTTGTATGAGACGGTCCTCAGGTGTGAACTTTGTCAGTAATGATGTGCGCTTGTTCTGTAGCTCCGCGAGCAGGGTGTTGAGCCGTTCTACTGAATAGTCATTCGGAATTGTTCGTTCCTGTGTGTCTTGCCTCGTAGGAACAGACCCAAGCTGGTGCGTCTGCGTAGCAAGTCGATCGGAGACTTCGCTGATCTGCGCATCTGTACTGCGTAATTCGTTTTGGGCATCAGTTATCTGGTGATCGATGGTCTGCTCAGTGTCCGGCAGCGATACGACCTGCTGCTTCTGCTGGTAACCCGCTAGCTGGGCTTGCGCATCATCCAACTCCTTCTTGTACCGAGCCGCTTCTGACGCAAAGAACTGAGAGGTTCCAGCAGGATGACCGATCTCCTTGTGTTTCGCTAGAAACGCATTGAGGAGACGATCCAGCATCTGGTTCGCGGTCTGTGGATCACTTGCTGTAAACGTCACGTGGATGACATTTGATTTGCGGACCAGATCGATCGCGAGATGTTTCTTAAATTCCTCAACTGCTCTGTCGTGCGCCTTCAACTGCTCACGCGTCAGGGTATGGATCGACTGATCATTCCACTGCGGATCGACAACAACATTGGCGAGACTGCGACTACGCAGAACCTCGATCTCTGAATTGATCTGCTCTTCGGTGACTTCATTCACCACGACGCTTCCCATCGTGCGCTCTGGGGTTACCTGGGGGTTGCCACGGGCATTCTGAACGAGAACATTCATCTCGGATTGGTACTGTTTAGGCGTGAGCAGGGTGAAGATGAACGTCATTGCAACAACACTCACTACGACCGTCAACCAGAGACGCCGATAACGAAATGTCGATTCAACGAAGAGGCGGATGGAACTAGCTCCTTGCCCAGACCCGCTTGGAAGGCTCTGCATAAGCTGGATATCTCCCGTATATGGTTGAGGCCTTGCTGAGGCTGATGAGTCGACCAGCAGATCTATTTGATTTCGATTCGCCGTTCACTCGCTACGGTGGACGGTCGTCGAATACGTTCTTGATTAGGAATAACCCAGCTACGGAGAAGGAAGCATCGGAGGTGTTTGCCGATTTGCACGGTCAAGATATGCCATCTTTTATGGCAAGGTTTTGCCGCACCTTCTCTATAAAAAGAGCGAGATCTTGCCATTTTGTGACTGATCGATTGGGTTTAGCCGCACTACCCATCTGTGAAAAATGTCGCAGCTCATGCCTTTGCACAATCGAATTCCGGAGATTTCTGCCTGCACGATGAATGGTCGTTTACGCAGTGATGGGCCCAGCGTCTCTGATCCAGTTGAAGTCAAGCAACTGTTGGCTGAGCTGACGCCGGACAAAACAATGCCGCAGAGTGTGCTTTCAAAGAAATGGCGAAGCCCTCACGGCGTGGAGCGATCGTAGAGCATCTAGAGAGCCACTATCGAACCAGAACATCCCGAGCTCGCATTCACCGTCAGGCTTGTTGTTGTTGTTCGACCGTCTGATGTGTGATCGGACGTAGGATCCTGGATCGAGACGTGCGTAACGCGCCAGCTTTCTCCGGAATAATTCGGTCGCTCTGAAGATGGTTACGGCTAATGGCATGCAACTACGATCACTTCGTGCCCGTGCTCTTTCAGCTGTTCGAGATCCAGACGAAGCCCGTACCCGCTTCTAGCGCAATCCGAGCGACTCCAGGTCTGCGAAGCGCTTTGCCGCTCCTTCGGTCGTTCGGTAGACCCCTAGGTGGACTTGCGGGACGGTTCAGATGCGGGCGGCTCTTCCCCTCAATTGACGGGGGTTGCGTTGCGCAGATCGAGCGCGAGCGAGTTTGGGCCGGACTTGAGCTGCACGGCTTGACCCCAGGCGAGGCCCTGGTTGTTGTAGCGCGCGGAGATCATCAGATAGTAGATTCCCGGGGCCACGCCGGGAAAGGTTCCGCTGCCGTTAGCGTCGGCCCGGACCGCTGAGGCGGCGTCTACCCTGATGGCGTCCATGATCTTTTGACAGTCGGGTGTTCTGGTGCCACAGGCAGTGCCCACGTATTTGAAGGGCGACGTTCCTTGTGGAACGGAGACGCCACCTTTTGCGAGCGCATTTGCGTAGCTGTCGCGCAGAAGAACGTAGGGACGCCCGGCGAGAGGATTAGGAGCGCCCGGTTGCGCGGGAAATCCAGAGACAATCGACAGAGTAGCATTGCCCAGAGGGGTGGCCGGCGTAGAAAGAGTGCCTGGGGTGGCTGTCGCGGCTCCCCGGGTTCCTGCTGATGCAATCATCGTTGCAGCGGTGCCGCCACCGGAAGGAATTGTCTTGCTGGGAGTGAGAACAGCGAGGTTGCAGGTCTGCTCGAGTGGGGCGAAAGTGAAGTCGTCGTTGTCGTTCTGGCCAGTGATGATGCGTCCGTGCACCTGATAGGGTCCGGATGCGCCGGGGTCGAGCGAGCCGTCAGGGCTGATGGCGAGGGTGAGTGGGTGATCGGGTGCGTTGATCTTGACGACGCCTTTCGTTCCGTCAGCTTCGACGGTGTACGGATAGGCGCGCGCAGCGTCAGGCCCGCAGCCGAGAATCGCGGACTCCGGAAAGAACTGAACGCTGAAACCGGCGGAGGCCGCGTAGATACCGTTCATACGGATCCCCGGAGGTGTTGGTGGGCCTTTGTCGCCGCCGAGCATGCCTTTGAGGAGATCGGTCTGCATGGTCTGGATGCCGACGCTGGCGCCCTTGGTGGAGAGGTTGATGGCGGGGCAGGTGGCGCGTTTGGGGGCGAAGTTGGTATAGCCGGGTGTGGATGTGCCGGGGACGTAGGTGCTGTTGGTATGGGTGGTGGCGGCGTCGTATTGGCCGTTGCCCTGGTAGGTGAGCTGGGATTGGCCGTACATGCCAGTCTGGCTCTGATTGACTGTTTCGTGGGTGGTGGTCTGGGAGGTTTCGGTGTGGCCCGGTGTGGAGCTACCAGCGGTGTAGCCGCCGGGGACTACGCCGTCGATGGTGACGGGGCCGGGCGGTCCGGTGATGGTGTTATCGGCATGGTAAGTGAGGACAAGAGGCTTGGGGGTGGTGTTGATTGTGAGGACGGCGCGGCCGCCTTTGAAGTCGAGGGAGTAGGCCTCTTGATTGGGCGAGAGGAAGGAGCAGTTGACGAGGACGCCGCCGTCAATAAAGTCGAGGCGCCAGTGGCCGGGGCCCTCAAAGACCCCCGCCATGGTCGGGCCAGGAGCGGGCACTTTGTCGGCACCGGGAAGGACCTGACCGATCATCTGGCTAAAGGCTCCGAGGAGTGAGTTGCCGGTGCAAGTAGCCGGAAGTCGCCCGGAGCTGACGCAGCGGCGCATTGCGCGTTCCTCGGCGTTCTTGGGAGGAGTCGGCTGCTGCTGCAAGCCGGCTCCCTGGGCCTGCGGACGGCTGGCGTTGGGCTGGTTGTTGATTTGGGGGTTGGCCTTCGCTACGTTGGCGTCGTAGATCTCCTGCTGCTTTTTCTTGAAGGCAGCGGCTGCGGCGAGTTCCTTCGCGGAGGGTTGGGTGCATGTCGGGAAGAGCTTCTTCAATGCGCCGCGGGTCATGTTCGTGTATTGCATCAGTCCGTTCGGCATGACGTGGTCGGGATGTCCGACCATGCAGGTTCCGTTGTCTGAGTGATCGTTGGAACAGCTCTCAATGAACATGTGATCGCCGTTGCAGACGTAGGCGACACCCTCCAGCAGGTCCTTGTCCTGTGCGGCGGCGAGAGTGGCTGCGAAGAGGCCAAGCAGCATTGCTATGCTCAGTTTCAGGAGGGCGCGGGTGTTTTCACCACGGTAGTTCGACCAGTACGGGCGCATCTTAAACCCCCGATTTTTCGAAGTGCGGGCGGCCCCTGATGGCCCTTAGAGGAGTCGCCTGATTGCAGCAGGAGCGTGCTCCACTTGTTGCTGTGGGGAGGAATCTGGATGGTAGAACGTTTTGGCGTCAAAGAGCAAGCAGTGTGTTTTTTGTGGCTGTAAAATAGCGACCTTTTTTACATTTTTTTTTGCTATGGCTGTTTGTGGTGTTTTGCAGGGGTTTTTGGGAAAAATAGGTGTTAAAACGTCGTGTTTTGATGGTGAATTTGTGGTGGAATGCGTGGTAAAGCTGGTCAACTGACAGCCACTTTTCGAGCCTCGAAAAATGGGACAGGGATTATGGATTTATTTTTGGGCGGTCCAGTTTCGACGATGATTGGACGTATCGCATCGGGCGTATCGCAGGGAAATACTTCGTTGGCGTGACGGTATGATGTTTGCCACCTGGTCGGTTGCACTGTGAGCACCTGGGAGGTGATTGTATGAGCGCAAGATGGAAGCGGGTTTTGGTCGGGATATGGGTTCTATTTTGGAGCGCTCTCGCGGGGGCGACCGATTTGACGATCCGCTTGAACGGTTCGCAGCCGATCTCGCGAAATATGGTGAAGGTCCAATGCGATGCCCAGGGGGGCAAGATGGGGCTTCCTGCTGGGGTGTTTTCGGTTGAGTACCTGAACGGTGCGGGAAATAGTCTTGCTGTTGTTCCTGTCGGCGGAAATTCGCTGATCTTTGCGAACGTCGTCGCTGGCTCCGGCGCACGGTATGCTGCCGGTGAGTACATCTGGTGGGACGCAGCGGGCCGCGGGATTACTTTTTCGTCTGACTCGCTTGCAGGGAAGATGTCTTCCGCGTGTCACCGCGTGCAGTGAGGGATCAGCGATAACTTTTGGTAGAAGGGACGATTCGGAGCTGTCCAATGGGC
>Ga0209624_10000890_pt1 | contig 25167 bp, 25 predicted proteins | sample JacPinW_OM2H0_O1_FD_188565 | JGI IMG/M metagenome (GOLD analysis project Ga0209624, IMG submission 188565) | Forest soil microbial communities from Algoma, Ontario, Canada - Jack Pine, Ontario site 1_JW_OM2H0_O1 (SPAdes) (version 2) | ecosystem: Environmental > Terrestrial > Soil > Boreal...
GGCGCACGGCCGCGGCGGCCGTGCTTGCAAGCGCGAAACGCGGCCTGCGACGGCTGCGCTGCGGCGTGATGCGCGGGAGGCGCAGGCAGCGTCGCCTGTGCCACCACCTCAAGGGAGCCGATCATGAAGAGCACGATCGGACGACCCCGCGCGCTCACCGACCGGCAGGTGAAGATCATTCTCGCCTGGCACGTGCGCTATCTCGTCTGGCGCGCGCTGCGAAAGACACTCAAATCCCAACGGGAACTGGCCGGCGAGCTAGGCGTCTCGCAAGCCACGGTTAGCCACGTGATCCGCATCGGCGGGGACTACAAGCAGGTCTCACCAGAGCAGCGCGTGAATTCACGCCGACGGCCGCGCCGTCCTTAGGTGTTCGCTCCCGTTCTATCGAGACGCTTCTCCATCCGGTAATTCATCAGGGATTCCCCACGGATGGTGACGGTCTGAGGCACTATCACTCGATACCCCGTTGCTTCGAACGCCGGCTGTGCCGTAATGCTTGCTTCGGTGTGCAAGCGGCGCAGATTCATCCTTCGAGCCCTCTCTTCGACGTGATGTAGGAGAGCGCGTGCTACGCCACGTCGCTGGAAATCGGGGTGGACATACAGCATGTCGACATGTCCATCGGGTTCAAGGTCTGAAAAGCCCGCGATTCGACCTCCTACTTCAGCAACCCACGTCATCTTTGTCTCGCAGCGTTGACCGAATTTCCCCTCATCTATGACATCCGGAGCCCACGCTAGTAGCTGCCGGGCCGTGTAATCGCGTGCCGCGATACTCCGCACCGAATCCCGGAAGAGGCTCGCCAGGTTCGCGGCGTCGGCGGTTTCGTACGGTCGGATCGTGATTACCTGGGCACTGATGGGAATCATTGGAAGGGAAGGGCGGGCTTGCCGTTTCCGCGCAGGGTATCACGCCGTTCTCGCCGTCAATGGCTGCGCGCGAAGCGCGCTTGCGTCCCTGCGGGCCGGCTCACGCCCATTGACGGCTGCGCTGCGGCGTGAGGCGCCCTGCGCGGGCAATCCCGCCCCGTTTCCACACCTCGAGGAGTTTCACCATGAACAGCGTTGTCACCTCACTTTCGAATCATCAGGCCTCGCACAGCAGCGTCTTCCAGCACAGCCTGTCCCCGGAGGCCCTTCGGGAACGAGTGCCGGCTGTCTTTGCTGCCGGCGCCCACGAGCGAACGAGTGCGTCCTATACCTTCATCTCCACCCAGCGTGTGCTGGCGGCCCTGGGGTCGGCCGGCTTCCTCCCCGTGGAGGCCCGGCAGGCGGCGCGGGCAAGGAGCCCGATGCACGCCCGGCACCTGATCCGGCTACGGCGTCGGTACGAGACCATCCAGCTTCGCGATGCGATTCCCGAGATTCTCTTCCTCAACTCCCACGATGGCACGAGCGCCTACCAGCTGCGGGTCGGGCTCTTTCGGGTGGCGTGCACCAATGGGCTCGTGGTGTCCATGGGCGTCTTCCCGGTCTGGCGGGTCATGCATCGGGGCGATGTGGTGCGGGATGTCGTGTGCGCAGCCTTCCGCATCAGCGAGCGCTTTGAGGCGCTGGCGACGGCCGTCGAGCGCATGGAGCGCACGGTACTTGATGCGGGCCAGCGGCTGGAGTTCGCAGCCAAGGCGCTCGCGCTGCGCTTTCCCAAGGACCTAGAAAGTGCCGTGGAACCCTCCCGGTTCCTGGTACCCCGGCGGCCGGAAGACGCCGGGAATGACCTCTGGCGCACGTTCAACGTGGTTCAGGAGAACCTCCTCCGGGGCGGGATTCTACGGCGTTCGGCGTCCAATCGCCTGACCCGGACCCGTCGCATCACGGCCATTCGGGAGGACGTGCGGCTGAACTCGGCCCTCTGGGAAATGGCTATCGCCCGCGCGGCCTGAGGTCACCTCAGAGGAGGGGATGCTTCGGCGTCCTCTCCTCTTTTTTTGGCCGCCGGGGGGCCGGAGGCGGAGCCACCGAAATGGGAGAGTTCAAAACCCGGGGAAACTTTGTTGAGTTTTGGCACATTTTGGACCCATATGCAGGATTGGCAGCGCGGTGCTGCCGTATCACGATCACACTCGTGACTGCGGATGCGTTCATCATCTGTCGTGTGACTTCGGAGACGAAGGCGCGCGTGGGTGCACTGGCGGCGCGCGAAGGGATCAACAAGTCGACGCTCGTGAAGCAGTTGCTCGACGTCGTACTTCGAACCTCAACGCTCGAGGAGCGGCCAGCACCGACGACGCCCGAGAACATGAGCCGCGACGCGCGGGTCAACGTCCGCCTGGCGCCGGAGGTTTGGAGGCTGCTCAGGGAGCGGGCGCGTGCCAGGGGAATGCCCTCGGCCACCTACGTTTCGTCCGTGGTCCGGACCCATCTGCTGGGCGTCGCGCCCCTACCGAAGGCGGAGTACCTGGCGCTTAAGCAGTCGGTGGTGGAACTCACGGCAATCGGGAGGAACCTGAATCAGATCGCGCGGGCGATGAACCAAGGGGGCAGGCCGGTCTTACCGGGCCAGGCCGAGGTCGGCGCCATGCTGAAGGTCGCAGAGGGGTTGCGGGATCACTTCAGAGCACTGCTGAGCGCGAACGTGCGTTCATGGGAGATCGGCGATGCCGCGACACGTGATTGATACGGGCCCTCGGGCGTGGATCGACATCGGGAGCTATGCCCGACACGGCCCCGGCCGCCGCGATCGGCTGTCGCCGGCACAGATTTCGGTCATCGCCCGCACTGTGCAGCGGACCCCTGAAGTCATGGTCAAGGTGCTGAACCGTGGAGGCACGGACCTCGGGGCGGTCCGTCGTCACATTGACTACCTGGATCGGGGCGGGAAGCTTGAGATCGAGACTGATGAAGGTGAGCGACTGGAGGGCAAGGGAGTCGCCAAGGTGCTCCTGGATGATTGGGATCTCAATTTAGACGAAGACCGGCCGACGGCGGATCTGAAGCCGTGGGGAAGAGGTAAGGCCCCTAAGCTGGTACAGAAGCTCCTCTTCTCAATGCCGGCGGGGACGCCACCTAAGAAGGTCTTGGCGGCGGTCAAGAACTTTGCCCGGGAGGAGTTCGGCGCCAAGCACCGTTACGCGATGGTCCTTCACACGGATGAGCCGCATCCGCATGTGCACATGGTGGTGAAGGCGATGGGCTATGACGGCAAGCGGCTGAACATCCGAAAGGCGACACTGCGGGAGTGGAGGAGGGAATTCGCGCGGCACTTGCGGGAGCAGGGTGTGGCGGCGAACGCCACCGAGCGCGCGATCAGGGGTGAGAGCAAGCCCCAGAAGACTGACGGCATTCACCGTGCGGCGTTGCGTGGCGCCTCGACACACTGGCGCCAGCGGGCGGAGGCAGTCGGTCGTGAGTTTGTCGCGGGTGGACTTAAGATTGAGCCGGCTAAGCATCGCCTGCTCGCCACTCGCCGTGAGGTCGTGCGGGGATGGAGCGAGGTCGCAGACGATCTAGTTCTGCAGGGTCAGGTGGAGCTCGCCTTGGATGTGAGGCAGTTCGTCAAGCGACTGCCACCGGCACGCACGGAACGCGAATGGGTCCGCGACCAGCTGCTTGAGCCATCGAGAACACGAGTCGATCAGGAGCGGCATCGCTGATCTGACGTCTGGGCAAGAGATAACACGGCCGAACCCTCCAGCCTAGCAAGCCCGTTTGAAAGTCGACCCTGGGGACGACTTTTGTTCAACGACCGAGGGCCGATTGGTCGGCACCCGGTCCGGCAGGTTGGGCAGGATTCGAAGTGCCACACTAGGATATTGCACAACTGCAATCATAGGAGCAATATGTGCGCCATGAGCGAGTTCCTGAAACGCCTGCGCCGCAAGCCGACCGAGCCCCGGACCTACGTCAGCTACGACGATTTCATGAAGCTACTGGACAAGGTGCGCCCAATCACCGTGCGCCTGCCTGTCAGCACCGTCGCGAAGCTCGACGAGCTACAGAAACAGTGTCCGTCGGTCTGGGGCTCGCGGCAGGAGCTGCTGTTCGAGATGATCGAATCCTGCGTGAAAGACTGGGTTGATGCTCAGCCAGCGACTAAGGATGCCGCTAAGGTCTTTGACGACGCGGCGAGGAAATCGCTCAGACGCACTGCTGATGAATAGAGATCACTTGCATGAGCTTGAGTCGTACCTCGCCCGGGATTGCTTGCCTATAACCCCGCACATAAATGTACCGGACGGTGCGTGAATTAGATGAAATCGCGGGTCATATCCAAGAAGCGAGTTACTGATCATGGAGAGGTACTAACCGGGCTGCGCGAGATCAACGCCATGCTCGGCCTCGTGCAGGCGGAGACAGAGCGCATCGATTCGAGGTTCTTAGAACCTGCCTGTGGCAATGGGAACTTCCTAGCGGAAATCCTCGAGCGCAAACTTTCCGTTGTCGAAAAGCGGTACGGCAAGTCGCAGCTCGAATACGAGCGAAATGCCGTGCTGGCGGTCTCGTCGCTCTATGGCATCGACATCCTGGAGGACAACGTCCATCAGTGTCGGCAGAGGCTGGTGGAGATTTTTGAAGCTCGCTATACGACCCTATTCAAAGGTTCTACGAATCCTAGGTGCCTCTATGCCGTGCGCGTCATCCTTGGGCGCAACATCATCTGGGGAGATGCCCTGACGCTCAGAACGGTCGGCGCGAAGCCCAGACACATCGTCTTTTCAGAGTGGTCGCCAGTCAACGGCAGCTTGCTCAAGCGGCGGGACTTCACTTTTCAGGGCCTCTTGGCGCATGAAGACACGCGGGAGTTGCCGCTCTTTTCTGACCTAGGAGATGACGTATTCATCCCGGAACCCCAGAAGGAATATGCCCCCGTCAATTTCCTGGATCTAGCCGATGCTGAGTAAAGTCAATTACAACCCGGATGTGCTTTCCTGCATCGCCAACCTGAGCAGCGATGAGGTGTTCACGCCGCCTGATCTTGCCAACAGGATGCTGGACCTGTTGCCGTCGGAGATCTGGCGTGACAGGAATGCGACCTTTCTGGACCCGGGTTGTAAGTCCGGCGTATTCCTTCGTGAGATCGCCAAGCGCCTCGATGCCGGGCTGGAATCGCAGATCTCGGGCCGGCAGCAGCGTTTGAACTACATTTTCAAGAACCAATTGTTTGCGATCGCCAATACCGAGCTTACCGCTCTGCTGTCCCGCCGTTCGGTGTACTGCTCAAAGATTGCGAACAGCCGCTACTCTGTTTGCGATGACTTCGAGGACGCAGCGGGCAACATTCGCTTCGAACGCATCGATCACACCTGGGTAGACGGGCACTGCCGCTACTGCAGGGCCAACCAGCAGGGCTACGACCGCGGCAACGAGCTGGAATCCCATGCCTATGAGTTTATTCACCGGGACTTTCCCGAAGAGATCTTTTCTATGAAATTCGACGTCGTTATCGGCAACCCGCCCTATCAGCTGAGCGATGGGGGCTTCGGGTCCAGTGCCGCTCCGATCTACCAGAAGTTCGTGGAGAGCGCGATCGGCCTCAGCCCTCGCTATGTGGTGATGATCACGCCCTCCCGGTGGTTTGCTGGTGGCAAGGGCCTGGACGACTTCCGCGCTCGCATGCTCAAGGATTCGCGGCTTCGCAATCTCGTAGATTACCCGAAGCTCTATGACGGTTTTCCGGGGGTGAAGATCCGCGGGGGTGTCTCTTATTTTCTTTGGGATCGGGACTACAAGGGACCTTGCACGGTACAGACCATGTGGGACGGTGAACCCCTCGGCCCGCCCGTGGCGCGCCGCCTGGATGCTTACGACGTGCTGGTCCGTCGCAACGAGGCGGTCTCCATTCTCGATAAAGTATTGGCTTACCGCGCTAATAATGCTCCCGAGCCAAACTTGTCCGCTCGCGTGTCTTCTTTAAGACCTTTCGGTCTGCGCACCTATTTTCACGGCAAGGAGTCCCCGAAGGGCCTAAAGAACCCCGTGAAGTTGTACGGGTCACAGCGCATCTCTTATGTGGCGGGGGCGGACATTCCGCAAAACCAGAAGTGGATCGGCGAGTGGAAAGTCCTGATGAGCCGGGTGCAGGGTACCAGTGCAGCCGTGGAGACCCAATTCTTGGGTAAGCCCATCATCGCGGGCCCCGGAGAGGCATGTACCGAGACCTACTTGGTTGCCGGGCGCTTCGATACGGAACAGTCCGCCAGGCGCTTTGCGGCCTACCTTCGTACCCGGTTCGTGCGCTTCCTCGTGTCCCTTCGCAAGAACACCCACGAGGCGTACCGCCGCGTGTACACGTTCGTCCCGGACGTACCGCTCAACACCACATGGACCGATGAGAAGCTCTACGAGCGCTATGGCGTTACAAAGGCTGAGGCGACATTCGTAGAGTCCATGGTGCGTTCCATGGAAGAGAGCGATGAGTAAGGAGTTCTTTCTTCCGCGCCCCGATGCGCGCCCGACAATCTACGCCTATGAGGAGAGAAATCCGGAACTCGTCGGACTCCTCAAGGTCGGGTTCACTGCTGTGGACGTCAAGAGCCGTGTCGCGCAGCAGTACCCGACCAAGCGGCCAGGTGACGCCCCTTACCGGATCGTGCTGGAAGAGTCCGCCATGCGCTGCGATGGCACGAGCTTTACCGACCACGATGTGCATCGGGCTCTGCATGAAGGCGGCGCAAAGCGTGCAGCGGGCGAGTGGTTCAAATGCACGGTCAAGCAGGTTCAGGCCGCCATCTTGGCGGTGCGCAACCGTCAGCATGTCGAAATCAGCCGCTCTGAGGCTTTCGCCCTACGCCCTGAGCAGAAAGCAGCAGTCGCCAAGACCGCGGCCTACTTCGAGAGCTTCCGCACGGAGAAAGAGAACAAGGGCAAGGGCGCTCGCTTCCTATGGAATGCAAAGATGCGTTTCGGCAAGACCTTTGCGGCGTATCAGCTTGCCCGCCGGATGGGATGGAAAAAGGTGTTGGTGCTGACCTTCAAGCCAGCCGTCCAGAACGCCTGGGACGAGGATCTGGCAAGTCATGTGGCTTTCAAGGGTTGGCAGTTTATCAAGCCCGGCGGCCTAACCTATGAAGAGGCTGACAAGAAGCGGCCCATCGTCTGCTTCGGGTCGTTCCAGGACTACCTGGGAAAGAACCGCAGCACGGGAGGCATCAAGACCAAGAACGAGTGGGTGCACACAACGCACTGGGATTGCGTCATCTTGGATGAGTATCATTACGGCGCCTGGCGCGAGAACGCCAAGGATCTGTTTGAGGCCGACGACGGGGAAGGCGAAGGCCTTCAGGGCTTCGACCAAGACATCCTGCCCGTCACCTCCGATCATTACCTTTACCTGTCCGGAACGCCGTTCCGGGCCATCTCCTCCGGTGAGTTCATCGAAGAGCAGATCTTCAACTGGACCTACTCGGACGAGCAGCGCGCCAAGGAGACATGGACGGGGGCGAACAACCCGTACTTGTCGCTCCCTCGCATGGTGCTGCTCACCTACCAGCTTCCGGATGAGATCCGAGAAATCGCTCTCAAAGGGGAGTTCAACGAGTTCGACCTGAACACCTTTTTCGAGGCAACTGGGGAAGGCAAGAATGCGAAGTTTGTGCTGGAGAACGACGTACAGAAGTGGCTGAACCTGATCCGGGGCGCGTTCGCCGAAACGACCGTAGACAACCTCAAGCTCGGAGCGCAGAAACCGCCGATGCCCTTCTCCGACGCACGGCTGCTGGGGCTGCTGTCGCACACCTTCTGGTTCCTGCCGAGCGTTGCGGCCTGCTATGCCATGCGCAATCTGCTCGCCAAGCGCCAGAACAGCTTCTACCACGCCTACAAGGTGATCGTTGCGGCGGGCAGCGAGGCCGGGATAGGTGCTGCCGCGGTGCCGCCAGTGCAGGAGGCCATGGGCGACCCCTTGAAAACAAGGACAATCACCCTATCGTGCGGCAAATTGACGACCGGCGTCACGATCAAGCCCTGGGCTGGCATTCTGATGCTGCGCAACTGCTCAAGCCCGGAGACTTACTTCCAGGCTGCCTTCCGCGTTCAATCCCCCTGGACGATCCGCAACCCGGACGGTAGCTCGCCCAATCATGAGGAGGTCATGAAGGACGAGTGCTATGTTTTCGACTTCGCTCCCGATCGTGCGCTGCGCCAAATCGCGGACTACAGCTGCCGCTTGACCGTCGGGGAAGACAGCGCGGAGAGGAAAGTGGCGGAGTTCATTAACTTCCTGCCTGTGCTGGCCTATGACGGTAGCTCCATGAGGCGGGTCGATGCCGCCGGTGTCCTGGACATGGCGCTGAGTGGCACGACTGCAACATTGCTCGCACGCCGCTGGGAGAGCGCTCTATTGGTCAATGTGGACAACGACACTCTGCGTCGCCTCATGACCGACAAGAAGGCCATGGATGCGTTGATGAACATTGAGGGGTTTCGAAACCTAAACCAGGAAATTGAGACCATCATCAACAAGTCCGATGCAGTGACGAAGACCAAGAAGGAAGCGAACGACAAGGAGCTTTCCCAGCGGGCAAAGAAGGAAATGACGGACGCAGAGAAGGAGTACAAGACCCTTCGCAAACAGATCCAGGAAAAGCTAATCAAGTTCGCCACACGCATTCCGGTGTTCATGTACCTGACGGATTTCCGGGAGCGCTCCCTGCGGGATGTGATCACCCAGCTGGAACCTGGGCTCTTTAAGAAGGTGACCGGCCTCGGAGTGAAGGACTTCGGGGCGCTGGTGAGTCTCGGGGTATTCAACAGCGCGTTGATGAACGACGCGGTATACAAGTTCAAGCGCTACGAGGATTCGAGCCTGACCTACACCGGCATCAACAAGCACGAGGGGGAAGCCGTCGGCCTCTATGACACCGTCTTGTCACGTGCAGAGGCGCAGAGCGTCTATGAAAACATTCGTCCTTAGACAAGCAGGAATCCGCTGTCCGCACAACCTGACACGCGGCGCGTCGGAAAGCCGCGGAATATTGTCCAGGGGAACGCCCGCGAAGGGATCGGCAAGATTCCCGTCTTTAATGTCATTCAGCATTTACGTCAACGTTCGGCTTCACCGCGGTATTCGGCGGAGTGGGCCTGAAATCCGCTGGCACACCCAATGCGTTCCAAGACGCCACGCATTGCGCTAAATCGTCAGCGAAATGGCGCAAGCGGAACAGGTCAAGCACAGCCTGTAGCGCATGACCCAACACCGATATCGAATCGGACAACGTAGCGGGCAAGTCGTCAACTGCGGGCCCGAATTTCAATCCCAGAATGTTCGCCTGCGAGTCAGCCCTGATGTGCCGGTTCAGCGCGTCTATTGACGTGTGCGCGCCGTCACCAGAGGCCGAGCGGAACACAGCGTTATAGAGCGCGGTGACGCCTGCTCGCTGGGCCAGCGCTGCGATCGACACCGGATCGCCACTCTGCGGATTCCATGCATGCCGGCCGGTGATTCCAGCCGATGCCGGTCCAGCGTTCCATGTCATGCCGGGCCGGGTGTGAGCAGGACGTTGATACTTTCGTTGAGCTCCTGATCTTCGTCAATGGCTTTTGGCCGTCTTCGACGGTAGTGCAGTCGTCTTTTGCTTGCGCATTGACTCGCCTTTGAGCGCAAGCCGGTAGCTGTTGTGGATCAACCGATCGAGGATCGCATCCGCGACGGTCGGATCCTCAAGGTAAGTGTGCCACTGCTCGACGGGCAGTTGGCTGGTGATCAACGTCCACTTGCGGTCGTAGCGATCGTCGAGGATCTCCAGCAGGTCGCGACGGATCGCATCGGGCAGTGGCGCGAGGCCGAAGTCATCGATGATGATGAGATCGGCCTTGGCGAGCTGACGCAGGAACGTCGACTTGTTCTGTAAGGCGGTGTGACGGGTAAGCTCCTCGATGAGCCGAGGGAGCCGGAAGCAGCGGACGCTGTGGTCGGCACGACAGGCGGCATGGCCGATCGCGCAGGCGATGTAGCTCTTGCCGACGCCGGTGGGTCCGGTGACGAGGACGTTGAGGTGCTGTGCGATCCACTCGAGACGCGTGACTTGGCCGAGGCTGGCACGATCGAGACCGCGGGCGGCCTTGAGGTCGATGTCCTCGATGGCGGCTTCCTGGGTGAGCTTGGCCCAGCGCAGTCGCTGACGCAGCCGACAGGACTGTCGCTCGACGATCTCATGCTGGATGAGGAGCCCCAAGCGCTCATCGAAGGACATCTCGTTGGACTTACTCATCGTGAGCTGCTGCTCGAAGGCGGCGGCCATGCCGCGCAGGCGTAACTCGTGCAGTTGCTGCAGTAGGGGTTGAGTGAGCATCGGATCCTCAGCTGAAGTAGTCGGCGCCGCGCACGTTGTCGTGTGGCGGTGTCGGGGTGGGGGTGGGAGCCGCGGCCGACGGTGCGATGATGAGCGTGCGCACCGCGCGGTAGCTGTAAGCCTTGAGCTCGAGTGCACGCTGGCAGGCGTGCTCGAGAGCGCCGGCGCTGAAGTCGTGGGCGAGCCTCAGGATCCCGAGGCTGGCGCGCAGCGCCTCCTCCGGATGGACTCGGCGTGCGGTCTGCTCACGTAGCAGTGCCGCGGTCGAGGGACCGATCGCCTCGGCACGCTCGAGGAGGCGTTCGTGGCTGAGCTCGATGACGGCACTGTGGCGCTCGGGCCGATGGCCCGACTCCGTGATGAACCGCCGGGATCCAGATCCCTTCACGTGCCGTGCGACGGCCTGGCCGCGGTAATAGACCTCGATCGTGTGCGCGCTGATCCTCAAGTCGACGCTCTTGCCGATGAGGCGGTACGGAACCGAGTAATAACGGCGCTCGTGCTCGATGTGGTAATCGAGGAACACCTTGGCGCGCTTCCAGGTGGCGTACTCGTAGCGCTGCAGCGGGAGCGAGCGCAGCGCCGGCATATCGAGTTCGAGGAAGCGGCTGCGGCGCGTCCCGGCCTCGCGCGAGAGTGGACGCTCGTTGTAGCGCTCGAGCTGCTCTCGCAGCGCCACGTTGAGCTCGCTGAGGCTAAAGAACGTGCGCTGCCGCAGCGGCGCCATGATCCAGCGTTCCACCCCCTGCACACCCACCTCGACGATGGCCTTGTCGCGCGGCTTACGCACCCGCGCTGGCAGGATCGCCACGCCATAGTGCTCGGCGAAGTCCTGGTAGCTCGGGTTGAGATCCGGCTCGTAACGACAGGGGCGGCGCACCCCGCTCTTGAGGTTATCCGGCACGATCGCCTGAGGTACGCCGCCGAAGTACTCCAGTGCCCGCACATGCGCACCGAGCCAGTCAGCGACGCTCTGGGTCAACGTCGCTTCGACGTACGTGTAGTGGCTCGCGCCGAGGGCTGCGACGAACACCTGGGCGACCTGGATCTCGCCGGTGTGCCGATCCACGACCGCCATCGTCTTGCCGGCGTAGTCGACGAAGGCTTTATCGCCCGGCACGTGCTCGAAGCGCATGACCGCGTCCTGCCGGCCGAGCCAGGCCTCGTAGTCGCGGCAGAATGCGCTGTACTGGCAGCCATCCGGATGCTGCTCCTTGTACTCCCGCCACAGCAGCATCCGGGTTACGCCCTTGGTCGCGAGCTCCCGCTGGATCGCTTCGAAGTCCGGAGTCGGGTAACGCCGCGCGGTCGGGGCGTGCGGATAGAGCCGCTCATGCAGCTCATCGTCGTCCAAATCCGGCAACGGGCACGACACACCGGCGGTACGCGCCCGGCGCAGACACTCCTGCACCGTCGAGCGCGCCGAGCCCAGCACGGCGGCGATCTGGCGGTCACTCAGCCGCGCCTCGTTCTTGAGACGCAGCACCTCGTGGATCTTGCGCACGGACAACCTCGCTTGCGCCACCGTCGACCTCCCCGGGAATGACCCGAAAAGGTCACGGTAGCTCGGTTGTCCTGCTCTCCTTACCCGGCCCGGCTTGCTATGGAATGCTGGCCCGGCTTGCCGTGGAATACCGGCCCGGCATCACGTGGAATCCTGGCCCGGCATGCTGTGGAATCTGCACCACTCAGCTGTCTCACCTTGGGATGGATCTTGTCGGCTTCCGCTAGGGTGGCCTTGACGGCATCAACCTGTTGGCTCGTCATCTCGGCTATGGCCTGGGTATCGTTCAACCACGCATTTCGGAGCTTGCGGTGATGCCAGAAATGCCTGTCGATCAGAAGATCACAAACAGCCGGATCTTGAGCGACGGCACATAACACAATTGCGGTCTCTGCAGCGGCTCGCACCACGGTGCGCGCGTCGGCCATCATTCCACGCTCCGTTAGAACGTGCACTGCCTGAAATGACGTCAGGGTGCGACCGTAAAGCGCCTCAGCCACCAGCTGCTGATTGCTGGACTGATCGGCCTTTGCGGTAGGCAGGACGCGCATGCCCAAATCGTTGAATGACTCGGCCGTCTCGAACCACGGTGCAAAGTCCGCGCGAATATTCGCGACCGAGGTGGCGATAGTCGAGGACAGAAACCCTGCATTTTCGGACACGATGCTGGAGTTCCGCGAAGGGATCAATTTTTCGGAAAAGTCACCAAAGGCGACGAGCACGCTACCCCGGTCGCAGACATTGGGTTGCCAGTTGCTTGCTAGACAGGTGCCAACTAAGTTGACAAATATGTAAATTAGCACAAACTGGTGCCACTGTCTCTCATCGGAGTACCGGAATGTTGAAAAAGCCGTGGGAGTACCACGCCGATCTCTCCGCAGACCGCCTCCAGCTGATCGCGAAGGTGCTGAGAGACAGTCGCCGCGACACCATTTTGCTGCACGATCCTGGCGCGGGGGATACCTCCTGGTCCCTTGGCTGCCGGATCTACGCGCGTTCAGCGGACAAGCTACTCCGAGCCGGTGCGGATCTGTGGCCCTGGCTCAAGGTAATCAGTCCGCCGCTAGAGTTTATTTTCAGTGTCGGCGAAGTACCGCTTCGATTCTTCCACGGCGATTCAGATCACCCAAAGGGACAGCATCTTCGAGTCGCAAACGCGGAGGCTCACCAGCTCGATTTCGCGTTCGGCAACGGCGCGGTTGACCTGATATGGCGTCTTTGCGTCGAAACGAATGCGGCAGGTGAGACCGATCAGATTGTGCTGATTGGGTCGAGTACGGGCGGTGAGATCGCCTGTAAGTACGTGATTCCGCCCTTGGAAGGTACGGTGATGCTTTTCAAGCCATTGCGGCCCCAGATCGGCTCCGGTGTCGAGCTACCGGCGCCCCCCGTCACGCCTCGCAAAGGCAAGCAATTGAAGGATGAGGATGAAGGAAAAGAAGTTTGAACCGCGACGACTCAGGCTTGCACGTACCTTTCTCGGATTCGTGCAGAACGAGCTGGGTGAGAGAATTGGTGTCTCCCGACAGTTTGTCCATCAGCTTGAATCAGAACAGCGTGCGCCAAGCGGGGAAATGGTCTCTGCGCTAGCGGCAGCCCTGCTCGTTAGTGAGGAGTTCTTTTTTCGCCCTGCCGAGTTCGATATTCCCCAAGAAAACTGCAACTTTAGGAAGCTTGAATCGAGTCGCGTGCGCGATATGGAGCAGGTAATTGCTCACGGTGAATTGCTAACTGAGCTTCTACGCATTCTGGAGAAGGATCTGGATTTTCCAGCGCCTAATTTCCCGCTCCTGAAGGTCCAAGAAATCGAAGACGTGGAACGTGCGGCAGAGCGCGCTCGTATTCATTGGGCATTGACGACAGATCAGCCAATTTCCTCGACGATCCGTGTTGCAGAGAACGCGGGGGCGATTGTGGTGAGGTTTCCGGGGTTGGCTCCCGAAATTGACGCGCTGAGTGTATGCGGTGATCGACCCATAATCATTCGATCCTCGGAAAAAGAAAAGCCAACTCGCCTCCGTTTCGACATCGCGCATGAAATTGGGCATCTGCTTATGCATCAAGCCGGTCGACGGCCGGAACACGCCGACGCTGAAGCTCAGGCGAATCGGTTCGCGTCCGCATTCCTGCTACCTAAGCGAGTATTCATTCAAGAATTTCCGCGGGGACGAAGGTTGGATTGGCATGCGATCTTCGCACTGAAGCGTGCGTGGAAAGTGAGCGCTCAAGCAATCCTCCGTCGAGCGTTTGATCTTGGGCTGATCGATGCGGCTCAATATCGCAGCGGCAACGTCTTCATTTCAAAGCAGGGCTTCAAGCGAAACGAGCCCTATGAACCTGATGAGTCAGAGAAACCGGAAGTACTGCGGGCTGCATTGATTGCATTGCAGCAGGCGGAGGGAATGTTGCCCAAGGATGTGGCACACAAGCTAGGGATTCAGCCAGTGTTGCTTGGAAAACTGCTTGGCCTCGAGATTCCTGACTTGAGGGACGCAGACTCTCGGACCGTCGTAAACTTTAATGCACGACTCGATTGGGCGAAGGCGAGTTGGCAATGAATCGGCGCATCGAAGGTATCTATGTGGACTGACAATGAAACTGACCTCGACTACCTGAACTTCTCCGGGGTCGCGGAGACCGTTGCCGAGCTCGTCGTGCAAGCCAACGCAAGGCCAATTTCTATCGGCATAGCTGGCGCGTGGGGCGTCGGAAAGTCATCGATGATCAAGCTCGTGCAATCAGAACTTGGAAAGCGGCAGTCCGAAAAGAATAGCTTTGTCTTCGTGACGTTCAATGCTTGGTTGTATCAAGGATATGACGACGCCCGCGCTGCTCTGATGGAAGTAATCGGAGACGCGCTACAACACGAGGCGGAGAAGCGAAAGACAGGTATCGACAAGACGAAAGAGTTTCTCAAGCGCGTTAGGTGGACACGTGTCGTTAAGCTCGGGGCAGCTGTTGCGGCCACAGTGGGAGGTTTCCCTCCGATCGCGCTCGCCGGAACCGCGCTGGAAGTTGCAAGGAAAGTCATTAGCGGTCAAGACGCGTCAGTCGGCGCCGAAAAGCTTGGCGACGCTGCTCACAAGGTTGCGGACGGCGGCGGCGGCTTCCTCGATCCGAAGGCCGAATACTCCCCTCCCCGGGAGATTGACGCGTTGCGGAAGTCCTTCCAGGACGCATTGGCTGAACTTGGGGTTACCCTGGTCGTGTTGATCGACGATTTAGACCGATGCCTCCCGGAAACGACAGTCTCCACTCTTGAAGCCATTCGCCTGTTCCTTTTCCTTCCGAGAACCGCATTCGTTCTTGCCGCTGACGATCAGATGATCAAGCACGCGGTGAGAGGACACTTTGAGGGACTGGATGATGAGCTCGTCACGAACTATTTTGACAAGCTCATTCAGATTCCCATTCGTGTGCCGTCGCTCGGCATCCATGATGTGCGTGCCTACATGATGCTTCTCTATGTCGAGAACAGCAATCTGTCGCCGGAGTCGAAAGAGAGCATCCGCAACTCCACAGTCAGCCAGCTCCGAAAATCTTGGCAGGGCAAGCGAGTGGACTTGGCTTTCATCCAGAGTCTCGGCATCACTCTCCCGACAGAGCTCGTCGGCCGACTCAACAGTGCATATCGACTTGCGGCCATCATGGCGAGTGCATCGCGCATTAAGGGAAATCCACGCCTCATCAAGAGATTTCTCAATACGCTCGCAATTCGTCTGACGATCGCTCGTACGAATGGCGTGGCGATGGATGAGGCCGTCCTTACGAAGATGCTACTTCTTGAGCGCTGCGCGCCAGTAAAGGCGTTCAACGATATCGCGCTGGAAGTGACGAAGAGCGCTGACGGGCGTGCGGAACTCCTCCGGTCGTACGAGGATGCAGCGAAGGCCGGCAAATGCAGCGAGCTTCCTGCACCTTGGAACGAACCGTTCATAGCGGAGTGGCTCGCCTTGCCTCCTACGCTCTCCGATCAAGATCTGCGCGGAGTCCTTTATGTTAGCCGCGAGCATGCGCCGCTGATCTCTCCGGAGGACCGCCTTTCTGCCGAAGCGGCTTCGCTCCTTACGGCCCTTCTGGAGCAGCCGGACATGGGCGCGACGCTAAAGCCGAGGCTCGCGCAGCTTCCTCCCGGAGAATTGGCAACTATCATGCAACGGTTACTGCTGCAGGCTAACAAGGAACAGCAGTGGGGTGCACCGAAGATCCTAACGGCGTGCCTTGCAGTAGCAGATGTTGATTCGTCTCGGGCGGCGCTGCTTGCCGCATTTCTCTCCGATCTACCACCGGCGCAAATTCAGCCGAGTATCGTCCCGAAGATCTCTGGCCGGGCCTGGACAACGTCTGTTTACGAGAAATGGAAAGCATCTGGTGCCACTGGTTCCGTGAAAACTGCGATCGCACAGCAACTAAAGTAGGCATGGGAACTTCGCAATCAAGTAAGGGCCCAGGTCCCCACGTACCACTGGTGCCACCGTGGGTTCCGCCGCCTCCACCTGCAAGTCCCGACGCTGACAGCGGGACGCCGACTGGATCGGACCCCGCCAATCCTCCGTCGGGGTCATCGGCGACAGCTGCATCGGCTTCTCCTGTATCAGTTCCGGGACGTTTTGGCTCCGCCAGAGCTTCCCTCGGACGTTTCGCGAAGTATGGAGATGGAGCCGCGCTCCGACGGGGTGTGTCCGAGTATGTTCGCAAGGGGTACGGCGGCAAATCGGTGGCCACAAAGCGCTTCGAAGGAACGGCGCGGACTGCTGGTTCCCTCTACGGCGCCCTCTCGGCGCTCGGCACAGGCCAACCCGGCGAGTTTACCGGCACGCTTAACAGGCCGGTACTGCAGGGACGGTCGGCGCGCGAGATCATCGACGCTGTCATTGAGGCCGTGCGGCCCGTCGATGGCACGCAGGACAGTGAGGCAAGCAGAGAAGCAATTAACGAATCACTCTCCGATTTGCTTGAACGATTCCCCGACGCAGATTTGCTCGCGCTCACCGAGGACCAGCGCGCCCTTGTTGTCGAGATCTACACTGCGGAGGATATTTTTCGACGGCTCGCACTCGACGTCGGAAAGCACATTCACGACACTTCACCCACCGCTTCTGATGCCCTTGCCCGGCTGGGACAGATACGTGAGTACGTCCGGGAAGTCGTATCAGATTCTTTCAAGCGTCTTCGAGATGCAGGCACGCAATTAAACACCGGACACGTCAGCGCAGTGGTGCGCTCTGCTCTTTCTGCCGCGCTTGAAGTGTTCGAACTCACACGCGTATGAAGTTGCTTTGCGCTCCAGCCTCGCGGAAGTATCCATCGGTCTCTTCCGACCTACGCGTCGACCTGTTCACCAATAGTGGCTTCAAGTCTCGCGGCCATGCTGGGGCGCTGATCGCGGAGCGCATCCGCCGTGCCAAACTCAATCCTACTCAGAGGGCGTGGGACTTACTGTCGACTGCTCTTGCTGTCGTCGCGGCCGACCACGCGCACCACCGAAATGTGAGTTCTGACGGCTGGACCCGTCAGATTCACATCGTAGTCGCCGTCAGGGACCCAGGTTTTTGGAATACGCAATCGGTGCTCATTGAACAGCTACTCGAATTCCTTACCACGGATGTTTGGCGAGTCCAATTCGTTGACGGAGGATTCGCCCAGGCTGAGATCACGGGCCCGCCTCAGTCTACGGAGGATTGTGTCGTTCTATTGTCCGGTGGCCTTGATAGCCTGATCGGCGCGATCGATCTCACTGCGACTGGGCGTAAGCCGCTTGCCGTCAGCCATATCGTCCGTGGAGACGGCGAGAAGCAGACGGTCTTCGCAAAGCGCCTGCCGGGAGGCGGTGTACGGCTCCTGCAACTCAACCACAATGTTGACGTACCGAGGCCCGAGAGTCCGCCGTCGCAGCGAGCTCGGTCGATTGCTTTTTTTGCCTATGGCGTACTGGCGGCGACTACCCTGGATCGATACAAGACCTCTGCACCGATCACGCTGTATGTCTGCGAAAATGGCTTCATCGGCGTCAATCCTCCGCTGACCGGATCCCGGGTCGGGAGTCTCAGTACGCGCACAACGCACCCTGTCATTTTTGCACGATTTCAGGATCTCTTGAATGCAGCCCAGATCCAGGTGCAACTGATTAATCCATACAGACTGGTGACGAAGGGAGAGATGCTTGCTGCCTGCGCTGATCAAGCATTGCTCGATGAACTTGCCTCCGCGAGTACCAGTTGCGGTCGGTTCAAACAGTTCGGCTACAAACATTGCGGTCGGTGTATCCCGTGCCTGATTCGCCGCGCAGCGTTCCTAAAAGCTGGACGAACCGACACCACGAAGTATAAGTATGAGAAATTGTCGACCAACAACAGCCGGCGCATGCGCTTCGACGACGTGCGGTCGGCAAAGATGGGGGTCGAACAGGCACGTGCAGTCGGGGTGGAGCGCTGGCTCGGTGCATCGCTGTCATCTCTTCGCCATTCGGAGGTACCCGAAATTCGGAGCATGGTTGGGCGCGGGCTGGCGGAACTTGAGGCGTTTCTCTCAGCACACAGCGTCAAATGATTGATTTCCACTGCCATTTGGATCTGTACCCCGATCCTAGAGCTCTCCTCGAAGAATGCGAGCGCGATGGTATCTATCTCTTGTCAGTAACCACAACGCCGAGTGCTTGGCGAGGCACGGCGGCTCTGGCAGAAGGCGCGAAGCGGATTCGCACCGCGTTAGGGTTGCATCCCGAATTGGCGCATGAACGACATTCCGAGTTAGCCTTGTTCGATCATCTACTCCCCGAAGCCAGGTACGTCGGCGAGATTGGGCTGGATCGGACGCCAGGGACCCAGGACCGCTGGGAAGCTCAGACCTCAGCATTCCGGCACATTCTTCGAAGCTGCGAAGCCGCGGGAGGTCGAATCATGTCGATCCACAGCCGGCGCGCCGCTGGACCGGTGCTAGACCAGCTGGAGGCGTTTCCGCGGGCTGGAGTACCTATTCTTCACTGGTTTTCTGGAACCTATAGTGAGCTGGATAGGGCGATACGACTGGGATGCTGGTTCAGCGTCGGTCCCGCAATGTTGAGGGCCGAGCGAGGCCGAATGTTGGCTACGCGGATGCCGCGGGATAGGGTTCTCACCGAGTCGGACGGTCCTTTCGCACAAGGCGACGGGCGACCGCTGGTGCCAAGCGACGTAAACTTGGCTGGTCGTGAACTGGGGAAAATCTGGCGCGCAGACGAGCAAGAGACAAATGCAACACTGCTAGATAATCTTCGGCGGCTAGTGATTGACTGATACGTGCCATCGCATGCCTTGGTGCAGGGGCGCCCGATGCTAGCTAAGGCTGCACGCAACCGCAGATTTCGGATGAACGGTCAACGAGCGTTCCAGCAGCTGAAGCAGGGAGCGCAAGGTCTGCTGGCCACAATGCATTCTCGCGCGCGGGAGATTCGCGGGGATCTCTCCTGCACGTCGATGCACTTTCAGGCACTTAGCTGCAACGGCCGTCTGCCCAAACGTTGAAAAATCAGATACTTGGTCTCCACAGCCGGCACTCATAATGTCGGGGTCGAGTCCCTCCCTTTCCACCATTCAGATCAGCGTGTTAGAGATCGGTGCCCCGCGTGCCGACTTCCCGTAAGCGCACCGTAAGCGCAGAAGTAAGCCTGCAGCCGATCTTGACCACGGAATCCGCATGTTCACAGCTGCGCTTATAAGCGCTCACCAAAATAGGGGTTGTCGCGATTCGCGCCGGTGTTGTCGCTCGTTGTGGGCGGCAAGCACTGCGGCGTCGAGTCCTCCGTCGCCACCAATCAGGATCGTCCCTGCCTACAGAAATCGAGGAAGGCCCCGAGATGAACTTAGGTCTCGGGACAGATAAATAGGTAGGGCCCGCCCGGTCCCAGCACTCTTTTTCACGGGTTCATAGTAAAGAATGCGTCGTGGCAAAGCCGCAACCCAACCCCGATGGAAAGAAGCTGCGGCTGACCGTCTTCCTGATCAAGGACGGCTACAAGAAGATTGAAGATTTCCTTGAGGTGGCGGGTCTTCAGCGCATTCAGATCGGCAGTGCTAAGGAGGGGACTCTCTTCTTCAAAACGGGTGTCGCGAGCGTGGCGCCATGGGCAGCGATCTTTGCAAACGTCCAAGGATTCAATCCCAGCTCGATCGTGAACCGACACTCGCGCGGGCTCTACATTCTGCAAGAGCACGGCCGCTGGTTTTGCTTTACGTTTGGCTATACCCGCCAGCTGATCGACGAGGGCGCGGTCGAGCGGAACTTCGGACTTATCGTCTCTCTGAATCTTGGCGACCCCGCTGCGATCAAGGCCATCGAAAAGATAAATATCAGCCAGGTTGGCCTGCAGTCGCGGGAACAAGCGGGCAAAGACGTCGCCTTCGACGGCTTCGAATTCGATACGGATATCGATCTCCTGAAGTCAATGACCGCCAAGGGGCCCCAAAAGGAAAACGAAGAACAAGAAACGTATTCCGGCCGTGATTCGTTTTCCGTATACACCAGGGTCACTCTCGCAACGTTCTCAGATCTCGCGAAACGCCTCTTCAAGGCGTTTCAAAACACCGCCTACCGCCAGCGATACCCGTGGATAGACAAGATCTCCCAAGAGCGGGATCCCAAGCTTATAGAGGAACTCGAGTCCAAACTGGTCAATGCGATAAATACGGATGACACCTTGAAGATATGGATGGCGATACCCGAGGTTGTTGACTGGGAGCAAGTGGAGAACTTCGCGTATCGAATTCCTTCAGGGGGTCAAACCAAGGCTGGCCCGACACTCTATCCGGATATCGATCTTGACGCTTGGCTAAACCAGACGAAGTTAGGTGGCCACGTAACCATTGCGCATTTGCGCAATCGAAGGGTTTACCAGTGCTACAAGGACGGTCGCGACCCAAGCAGCTGGAGGGTGCTTCGTTGCCTGAACGCCGAGATCGATCTGGCACATAAGAAATACATTCTGAATGACGGCGACTGGTACAACGTCGACGGGAGCTATGTCAACGAGGTCGATAAGTTCTACCACTCAATAAAAACCTCGACATTTACCCTTCCAAACTACGGGGCACTCACCGAGCCCAAATACCTTGCGGGAGTTCCTAAGACGCATCCGCAATATGCCGTCATGGATCGCAAGAACGTAATGATCGGAGGGAATAAAAGTCGCGTGGAATTTTGCGACCTGTACAGCAAGAGCAGGGACCTAGTGCATGTAAAACAGTACGGCGGGTCATCCCTACTGAGCCACCTGTTCAACCAAGCCTTGGTCTCCGCCAGCTGCTTCCTGTACGAACCAGCATTTCGCGCTGATGTAAACAAACTGCTCCCAACCGGCTTCAAACTGACAAACCCATCGGCCACACCGATACCATCTGACTATACCGTGTGCATCGCCGTAATGAGCAAGGTTCCCGGCGCTCTTGAGCTGCCGTTCTTCAGTAAGGTCACGTTCAATCATGCCGTCAAGACCATTCAGAGAATGAATTTCAACGTAACCAAGCTGAAGATCGATCGATAGAACACTGCGGAGAAAATTGATGAAGTCATCCGTCGTGAACGCGCTCGCAGCGTTCTTCCGTTTAATCACATTCTCCAACGTGCTGCTGATTGCGTTCAGCACGGCATTTAGTTTCGGAGATGCGGCCACAACAAACATTGTTACTGAGGATCTCTCCAGAGTCGGTCACACAAGTTCTGGCTTCGTTAGATCATCGGTGCCCGTTAAGGGTGGGTACATCGCCGTTCTGAAGCATCCTGCGTTGAAACTGGGATCGTCTGAATCACTTCGAATTCACGCGCAAGTCACCCGCCTACTCCTTCGGTACGCGATAAAAGCAACTTACGAATACAAGTACGCACTTGTCGGCTTCTCCTTTCACGCAACGGAAGCCGTGGCGCGTGAGTTGGCACGAGCGCCGGAAGTCGCCTATGTCGAAGACGAGGGGACAATATCTCCCTCGGGGACTGAGAATCCAGCGACGTGGGGGCTAGATCGATTTGATCAGCATTCACTCCCGCTTGACGGCACGTACAATTACGATCAGACAGGCGCAGGTGTAAACGTCTATGTACTTGACACCGGCATTTACACGGCCAATCTGGATTTTGGCGGCCGCGCTAGTCTTGCTGCAGACTTCATAAATGACGGAAACACCAACCCCGGTTGCGCATCCCACGGCACCGGCGTCGCTGGAATAGTCGGAGGCACCCAGGCCGGCGTGGCCAAATCAGTAACCTTGTACTCCGTCAGGGTTCTTCCTTGCCAAGCATTAGGTGGTGGCGCAGCGGTGATCGCGGGCATTGATTGGGTAGTGCAACATGCCAGTCGGCCTGCAGTTGCAAACATGAGCTTGATCGCCTCTGGTGAGGATCCGGCGTTGGACGAGGCGGTGACAAACCTTGTCGCCAATGGGATCACGGCGGTTGTTGGGGCCGGTAACGGCTGGAATAATTCTAGCTCTGGCCCCGGAGCGGACGCCTGTGTCTTTTCACCGGCACACTTGGCCGCAGTCATCACCGTAGGTGCAAGTACTCTCGATAACCCAGGTCTATTGGGCAAAGTTGACCTAAGGGCGCCGTTTTCGAATTGGGGGCCGTGTGTCGACATGCTCGCACCCGGGGTGGATATAGTCACTGATGGGATCGACGGAACCACCTCGACCCAGGTATTCGCCGGAACATCTGCGGCGACCCCGTTCGTCAGTGGTGCTGCCGCTCTCTTTCTTGAGCTTCACCCGGACGCGAGTCCGGTCGATGTATTGAACGCTCTAGAGTCAACAAACACATGGGGCGCAATTTCTAACGATCCGGCAGCCGGTCCGTATGGCGGTATGGGGGTGCCTTATTGGCTGCCCAACAACCTACTCTACTCACGGCACGCAGCGAGCCAACGGGTTGCGCTGTTTCGGTATTTTGCTCCCGGAGGGCCCGATGACCATCTCTACACCACCAACTGGAGTGAGTTTCGAGCTGGCCCCTGTGCTGGCGTCTCGTACGGCAAATGCACCAATCGCGGTGCCTGGCAGGCGGAGGGCGTTCAAGCGTACATCGCACCGATACAGGAGCCCAACACGATTCCCTTGTACCGTTACGCCAATACTGCAATGGACAAGCATTTCTATACAACTGACTTGAGCGAATTGGGGAGCTGTGTTCCTGGACAACCTGCCGCAATTGGCTATGTGTGCGAGAGTATTGTGGGCTACGTGTTGCCGGCCAACAGTCCTGCGTCCGATGGCACTACCCCGCTATACCGGTACCACAACGTTGACAATGGAGCGCACTTCTATACCACCGATAAGGGTGAGCTCGGCGAAGGATCCGGTCCCTGGGTCTTAGAAGGTATTCAATGCAACGTGTGGACTGCGCCATAGGACGTAACGGCAATCCCCGATCATTGATAGCTCATGCCTACTGATCCAACGCCGTCTTTGGCAGCGGCCAGGTGAGGTTCAGGCCGCCTGAATGGTTGGTATCGATCGGGATAAGCCGCGCATACAGCTTATAGAACTCACCCCGATGAGCGCGGGCCCACTGTGCGAGCGCCTCGGCCCCGCCCAGCTCATCAAAGGCCTGGATGAGCCGCAGGAAAGGGTGTCATTTCAGATCCTGATTGGCAGTATCGCTCGTAGCTGAGCGAGCCCTCCTAGCTTGCACCCTTCGTGAGAGTACCGCTCGGGTCGCGACAGAATCTAAGTGATAACTCCGCCGTAGCTATGTAACCAGTAGAACGCCATGGATTTCTCATCCACGAAGCTCTTTATCGAGATTCTGATATGCGGAGTCCTCTTCTCCTTTGCGATCTCGCCATTCCTGATCCTCCGGGCGCGAGATCCCGAACGCCTCGACGCTTTGCTTCCGGGTGCCTCGGCGTGGAAAGACAAGACGCTGACAGTCGTTCTGGCGGTAGCGATTCTTTATACGCTTGGAGTTGCCGGAAACCGGCTTGCGGAGCAGGCGGACAAGTTCTCGAGCTTCAAGGCGTCCAACGACACTGAGTTAGTCGAACTGGTCGTGCGCGACCACGGTGATGCGGCCGAGCGATGGGTAGAGCGCCAGAAGTCCTGTCTGAGGATCCTTAGGGCCGCCGCGGCGTCCAGTATTCTCGGGCTCATCGGGATGCCGGTGTATCGGAGATGGGGCGAGACTCGAGCCCGCTATCTCCGTCGACATTTGATTGCCGCGAGTGTTTGCATTTTGGCATTTACCGGCGGATACCTACTTGAGGCGACGCATTATCGGGACAACCTCTGCAGTTACTTCCGAGTGATTCAGGTGAAAGACCCGAAGAACTACACACAGTCGGTGTGTGCGATGCCGGTGCACCCGCCGTAGCGCTAGTCGACAATCCGCTGGTCACAGTGCACGGAATTGCACGGAATCGGTTGCGACCAAATGCAAGTCAAGAAGGAAAATCCGCTGGTCCTCAGTGCAAATTCAGCCCGAAGAGGGAACACGTCTATGGTATGGGATCGCGTGCGACGACCGGCCGAGCGTAAGAAAATTAAAGATGGCGTACTCGGAGTCACAACCTGGCAGGTCGTCTGTGAACAGAACCTCCTGCCATGGCCTCCGGTGAAGACCGGATCTTGACCCCGGGTGTCGGTACTCGATGCGACGGGTTGCGCTACCGTGTGAAAGCAGCCGCGACGTCACGTACCGCAAAAGGTTTGTAGCACCCTTTCTGATGGCTGCGGCGGCTGACTGTATGCGCTGACTTCTGCTTGGTCGTCGTAGGGTCGCTGCAAGATTTCCAGGAGCCTGCGAAACAACCTGTAATCACCATTTTCGGCCGCCTCGAGCGCGGCTTGGACACGATGATTGCGCGGAATGATGGCGGGATTCACAGAACACATGCTCGCAGTGCGTTCGGAGGCGGTTTGCGGGTCGCTCGCCAGGCGCTCACGCCAATCCCGCAGCCAACCGTCCAAGCCGGAGCGCTGTTCGAATAGCTCGCGTAGCCCCGCCTCCTCGGCCGGGTTCTCCGCCACCAAGGCGAGCCTGCGAAAGGTGAGGGTAAAGTCCGCTTGAGAATGCCGCATCAGGGTGAGAAGACGCCCTACCAAATCTGCATCTCCCTCCCTGGCCGACGAGAGACCTAGCTTGCGGCGCATCCCCGCGAGGAAGCGCTCATCAAATTGTGCGATGAAGGGCTCAAGTACTTGTGTCGCAAGAGCGACCGCCTTCTCACGATCAGGGTCGATCAGGAACAGCAACGTTTCGGCGAACCGCGCCAGATTCCACTGGGCGATCACGGGCTGGTTCGCGTACGCGTACCGACCGTTGTGGTCGATGGAGCTGAATGTCGTTTTCGGGTCATAGCTATCCATGAACGCACAGGGGCCGTAGTCGATCGTCTCGCCCGAGATCGCCATGTTGTCGGTGTTCATGACGCCGTGGATAAAGCCGAGCAGCATCCAGTCTGTAATGAGGG
>Ga0209624_10000891_pt1 | contig 25128 bp, 21 predicted proteins | sample JacPinW_OM2H0_O1_FD_188565 | JGI IMG/M metagenome (GOLD analysis project Ga0209624, IMG submission 188565) | Forest soil microbial communities from Algoma, Ontario, Canada - Jack Pine, Ontario site 1_JW_OM2H0_O1 (SPAdes) (version 2) | ecosystem: Environmental > Terrestrial > Soil > Boreal...
ATGCACGACGATGGCCGACGTGCTCTGCTCGGGCTCAAGCAAGAATCCTGACGTCAGCCGCACGCCGACGTTTTCCTCCGGCTTGAGCAGAGCAAAGAGCTTGGTCTGATCTTCCAGGTTTGGACAAGCCGGATAGCCGAATGAGTAGCGTGATCCACGATATTTCTGGTGGAAGAGATCACGAATTTCGGGTGCGTCGTCGCCTGCGATGCCTAATTCTTCGCGCATCTTTTTGTGATGAAGTTCGGCAAGTGCTTCAGCGGTCTCGACGCTTAGGCCGTGCAGATAGAGATATTTTGTATACTCTCCACCCTCGAAAAGGCGTTGCGTCTCGACTGATGCCTTCGGTCCAATGGTTACGAGTGAGAGACCGATCACGTCCATTTTGCCGGACGATTTCGGAGTGAAGAAATCCGAGATCGCGAGGCGCCGGCCTTCGCGCTGACGCGGGAAGGTGAAGCGCAAAAGCTCCGAGCCTGCTTTCCCTGCATCGGCCGGTTCATACACGATTACGTCGTTGCCATCCGCCTGAGCAGGGAAGTATCCGTACACGACCGCCGGAGCGAACAGGCCAGACTCCAAGACCTCGTCTTCCAACTTCTTCAGGATCGGCCGGAATTTCTCGTCGACCAGGCGCAAGTAGTCTGATTGTGAGGCGGTCTTCAACTGCCACTGATTCTTGAATAAGGCAGTCTCGTTGATGTAGCGGACGACTTCGCGGAGATCGTAATCCTTGCGCACGCGAACGCCCCAGAACGGGGGCACCGGGACATTCGGAGCGTCGGTGACAACGGCGCTTCGCTCAGCGAAAACCGGGCCAGTCTCTTCGTCGATGGCTGCGGCCTTGGCATACTCCTTGACGGTTCGACCTTCCTTCAACCTGGATTCACGCGCGCCATCTTCGGTCGCAAGGTCTTCCATGATGTGTAGACCGGCAAAGGCGTCGTCGGCGTAGAAAACAGCGTTGGCGTACTCGCGCCGCAGATCATCTTCGACATACTTGCGGGTGAGAGCCGCGCCGCCGCAGATCACAGGGAATTCAAGCTTCTGCCGCTCGAGATCCTGGATGACATATTTCATCTCCAGTGTCGATTTCACCAGCAGTCCGCTCAGGCCAATGGCGTGAGCGTGGTGTTCCTGCGCCGCACGGATGATGGTGTCTCCGGGCTGCTTGATGCCAAGATTGACGACCTTGTATCCGTTGTTCGACAGAATGATGTCGACCAGATTCTTGCCGATATCGTGAACGTCGCCCTTCACGGTCGCCAGAACGATGGTGCCTTTCTGCGAACCGGACTTCTTCTCCATCTTCGGCTCAAGATAAGCCACTGCCGCTTTCATGACCCCGGCCGAATCGAGCACCGACGGCAATTGCATTTTGCGCGCACCAAACAGGTCGCCGACAGTCTTCATACCGTCGAGAAGAACAGTGTTGATCAGCTCCAGCGGAGAATAGGTCGACAGCGCTTCTTCCAGTAAAACTTCCAGCGGCTTTTTGTTTGCGCCTTCGCCCACGGACTTCTCGCCGTTGATGATGGCGAACTTCAGCTTGTCCTCGATCGAGAGCGTGTCGACATGCGCGGTAGTGGACGCGGCCGGCTTGCCCTTCATCCCGGCGAAGTGCGCCATGTAGACCTGAAGCGGATCGCCGGCGGAGGCGTCGCGGAAGATCAGCTTGCGCGCGAGGTCGACTTCTTCCTGCGGAATCTTGTAGAGAGGATAAATCTTGGTGTAGTTGACGATGGCCATGTCGAGGCCGTGATCGACAGCCTCGTGCATGAAGACAGAATTGAGCACACGGCGCGGGTAGGCGTCGAGGCCGAACGAAATATTGCTGACGCCGAGGATCGTCTTGACGTCAGGAAGTTCTTTCTTGATTCGCTCGACCGCCTTCAGAGTTTCGATTCCCGCGGAACGATATTCTTCCTGGCCCGTCGAGATGGGCAGAGTGAGAGCATCGAAGATCAGATCGGTTGAATCGAGGCCATACTTCTTCGTTGCCAGATCGTGGATGCGATGCGCGATCGCGACCTTCTTGTCGGTGGTGAGCGCCATGCCTTCTTCGTCGATGGTCAGCGCGATGACCGCCGCGCCGTAGCGCTTGGCCATGGGAAGAACTTTCGACGTTCGTTTCTCGCCGTCTTCGAGATTGATGGAATTAATGATGGCGCGGCCAGGGATGCGCTTCAGAGCCTCTTCGACGACGTCGGCCTCAGTGGAATCGACGAGGATTGGCGCAGGGACTCGCGTCGCAATCTTTTCGAGGATTGAGGTGATATATCCCTTTTCGTCTTCGCCGACGATCGCGCAACAGAGATCGAGCATGTGCGATCCGTCGTTCACCAGTTTCTTGGCGAGCGTGAGGATGTCGTCGTATTTCTTGCCTTGGACCAGTTTTCGGAAATGATCGACGCGGGTGGTCGTATTCATTTCCTCGGCAACGATGAGGGGCTTGGGTTCGAGATCGAGGGGAACGCTGGTGTAGGCGCTCGAAGCGGATCCAGTGCGCTTCACGTTGCGCTTGGCCGGCTCGACTCCGGAAACCGCATCGACTACTGCTTTCAGATGCTCGGGAGTCGTGCCGCAGCAGCCGCCAACGATGCGGACGCCGTAGTCCACTACGAAGTGCTTGTGATAGTCGGCGAGTTCGGCGGGGGAAAGCTTGTAAACCGCGTGTCCACCGACATTTTGTGGCAGTCCCGCATTTGGGAGGACGGAAACTTCTTTCGTCGAATTCAGCGCGAGATAACGGACTGCGTCGTTCATCTCCTTGGGTCCGGTGGCGCAGTTCAATCCGATGGCATCGACATCGAATGGCTCGAGCGCGGTGAGCGCAGCGCCGATCTCAGTGCCGAGCAGCATTGTGCCGGATTCTTGCAACGTAACCTGCACTTGCACGGGCAGACGCTTGCCCGCCTTTCGCATCGCTTCCAGCACACCGATCGTCGCGATCTTGGCTTGCAGCAGGTCTTGCGCGGTCTCGACAAGAAGCAGGTCAACTCCGCCTTCGATCAACGCGGAGGCTTGCTCTTCGTAAGACTCCACCATCGCGTCGAAGCCAATATGTGAGAGCGACGGCAGTTTGGTCGTAGGACCCATTGATCCTGCAACGAATCGCGGATGGTCCTTCGTCGAAAACTGCTGAGCCACTTCTTTTGCGAGTTGCGCCGCTTTTACGTTGATTTCACGCACGCGATCGCGCAGGTCGAATTCCCCGAGAACGATCGAGGACCCGCCGAAGGTATCGGTTTCGACGATGTCGCAGCCGACGCGGAAAAAGTCCGCATGGATGTCGCGGATGATGTCCGGACGGCTCAACACCAGAACTTCGCTGCAATTTTCCTTGCCCCAATAGTCGTCGAGGGTCGGGTTGCGCGTCTGGATATTGGTGCCCATCGCGCCGTCGTAAACAACGACGCGGTCGCGCACGGTTTGGAGAAAGTTTGCCATTAAATTGTCGTTAGTCGCTGGTCGTTCGTCATTGGAAGATAGAGAGCGAGCATTGCCACTGCTGCGCGAATCACCAACGACTAACGACCGATCTTATGCACGAACGCCGGTCGCGAATGGACCGGCGTGATCGAAGTCCGAAACTCTTCTCGAAGGTTAGCTCCCCGGTACCATTTCTGCCGGTGCCCCACCATTCACGTCGGCCTGATTGAATACTACGTTCGCTCCCATGTGTGCTGGCCGGGGGGCCAGCATTTGCTCCTTGCGGTACACAAGATTGGAAGCATTGAATGTCGCCAGTTCGAATCCGTGGCCGTGTGTGATTGCGTCAGTTGGGCAGGCCTCGACACAATATCCGCAGAAAATGCAACGGTTGTAGTCGATGTTGTAAACCTTGGCGTAACGCTCGGCGCCGCTGACACGGTTCTCGTCGGTGTTTTCAGCGGCTTCGATATAAATGCAGTTCGAGGGGCAAGCCGCCGCGCACAGGAAGCAGGCAACGCACTTTTCCAGTCCATTTTCGTCGCGCTGCAGTACGTGCGCTCCGCGGAAACGGGCTTCAATCCGAGCGCCGCGCAAGGGACCTTTGCCATCGGGATAATTCTCAACGGTCGTCGGCTGGAACATCTCCATGAAGGTGATGCTCATGCCTTTGGCGATGGCGGCGATGTTTTTCAGAACTGGCATGCTCGTTCAGTATACCGAAAGAAGGGCGAAATCGTCCGCCTGCGGGGCGTTGGACGGTTAGAAACGAGAGTCGAGCTGCGCTCGAGGGACAGCCGATGGCGGCTGTCCCCACGCGACCTAACGTCGAAATCATTTTGAAGCTGGCGCAGGCGGCTGCGCATGCTCTGGCACCGGGACCGCGCTCTCGATCCATGCGGTGTACCAGAGATTCAGCAGCATTTGAGATCCCGCGGCGAGGCGGTGCGTAGTGAAGTCGAAGGCGGCGGCGGAACCTTTGCCTTCGAAGCCTCCAGTTTTCTCGATCGCGTAGACGTCCTGCACGAGCGTGTTCGAGTTCCGAAGATAGGCGAGGTAGCCGGCGAAGGGATCCGCTATTTGTTCTGGAGCCTTCACGAATGCTGCGAAGTCCTTTGGTGTGATGTTCGCCGCCACGTAGGTGCTTTCAAATTGCGCGTGGATGTGATGCTCGGTGGTGTATCCGTTGGGATTGGGGCCGGTCCAGCCGTTGTACTGGATGGTGGTATGCAACGGCTGAGAACCATCAGCAACGTAGTGGCCGAGCCATCCTGCGTAAAAGATGATCGCCTGCTCGATGGGCTGGGTTGGTTTGTGTGCGGCCCGAAGGGCGCGGTATTCACGGAATGCTGCCTTCAGACGGCCATAGATTTCCAACGTGATGTAAGGCTGGAGGCCCACGCGTTCGGGAAGGTAGTCGTCCGGATGATCGGTGGTTGCGGCACGTTTCTCGTATAGCTTGCGATAAAACTCGTAGCGTCCCGGAGGAAAAGGATCGAGCCAGGAAACGCGTTCAAGATCGATGAAGTGATCGGCTTCCTGCGAATTCTTCAGAGCGAACTCTGACGGACTGCGCCATCGATCAGGCTCGGGACCAAGGTAAGCGATCTCGGAGACAGCGCGGCGGAAAAACAGCGGCATGGTGGCGGGAATCTTCTGCGCGGCCACGCGGTTGACGTAAATGTGTCCTTCATTGCCCCACGCGGACGCGGGCAACGCTTGGAGAACAACGAGGGTAATCAGCGCCAGGCTGATCAGCGCTCGATGGATGCGGTCTGATTTCAGTTCGTGGTGCAGAAGTCGTTTCCTCTTGCCAGATTGCCAGAAGATCTAGTGTATTGACAGCTAGAGGAAACGCCAAGGCGGAGACGAGATAGTCGCAGGAGCGAACTACCTTCAAGAATGCAAGGCTTATAGCAGAATGTTTGGCGACCTTCAACATTCCCTTAGCCAAAAGCCTATGAATTGCTCTTAAACTTCCCGGAAAAAGTATCACTGCAGAAGAACGAGTAAAACGTCGATCACTTGAAACAGACAAAGCGCGTTACCAGATACGAGATATTCTGTGAGAGTGGATGAATCGACGATACGAACCCGGCTTGCGCTCGGTCTTTGCGCCGATTGCCGCTTCATGCGGCAAATAACTTCCGATCGCGGGTCGGTCTTCTATCAGTGCCTGCGCTCGGCGACCGATCCAAGCTTTCCCAAATATCCGCGCCTTCCTGTGGTGCGATGTGGCGGGTATGAACCGTTGACAAAGGACACGGCGAACTCGATCGAGTCGAATTCGGAATAGGGGCTGCCTCGACGCGATTCCTGTTTCTGGCTTCGATTACTTCAAACCGAGTTCCTTGGCGAGCGCCTGCCACTTTGCGTCGATCGCCGACTTCGTCTTCGAATCCATCACAATTTCATCGGGCCACGGTCGGGTGAAACCCTCGCTAGCCCACTTGCGCGTGGCGTCGATACCCATCTTCGATCCGAAGTTCGGCAGCCGGCTAGCGTGATCCAGGGAATCGACTGGGCCGAGCGTGAACTGAATATCGCGCTCCGGGTCGATGTGGTTGAGTGCCTTCAGCACAACATCGCCGAGATCCTGCACGTCCACGTCTTCGTCCACGACAACAATGCATTTCGTGAACATCGCCTGTCCGAGCGACCAGATGGCGTTCATCACCTTGCGAGCCTGCCCTGGGTAAGACTTTTTGATCGAAATGATCATCAGGTTGTGGAAGACACCTTCCACGGGCATGTTGATGTCGACCAATTCGGGGATAGTCAGCTTCATTAACGGGAAGAAAATGCGCTCGACCGCCTTGCCCATGTAAGCGTCTTCCTGCGGAGGTTTGCCGACGATAGTAGCCGCATAAATCGGATCTTTGCGGTGCGTCACGCAGGTGACGTGGAAAACGGGATACAAATCTTCGAGCGAATAGAAGCCGGTGTGATCGCCGAAGGGACCCTCGGTGCGAAGTTCGTCGAGATTGACGTAGCCCTCGAGGACGATTTCGCTCGATGCAGGAACTTCAAGGTCCACCGTTTCACATTTGACCAGGTCGACAGGGGCTCCGCGAAGAAATCCGGCAACGAGATATTCTTCAACTTCGGGCGGAGCGGGCACGATCGAAGAAAAGGTGACTGCCGGATCGGTGCCGATTGCGACCGCGACTTCCATCTTGCCCGACGGACGCTCACCTTCGGCGACGACACTTCCGCCGGAACTGCGGGCCATGATGTCGACTGCGGCACGGGCAGGGTCCGAGCCCGGCAGACGGACGAATGCATTCGGCGCTCCGTGGTCCGAAGATACTGCTGAGCGCATCCGCTCGCGGGCATGTTCGGCGGCGACCTTTTGACGCTGCCAGTGCATCCCGGTCGTTCGCTCGTCATAAACCTGCATGCGGTACATTCCAAGATTGCGCTTGCCCGACTTCGGATCTCGCGTGGTCACGCAGGGAAGAGTGATGAAGCGTCCGGCATCTTTGGGCCAGCACTGCAGGATGGGGAAGTCGAGCAGGGAAAGGCCGTCGCGTTTGACGACTTCTTTGCAGGGGCCCGTCGCAATCGTCCGGGGGAAGAACTTGCCGGCCTCAGTGAGCAGCGGCAGCATCTTCAGCTTATCGAGGAAGCCCTGCGGAGACTTTACATCCATGAACATGCGAATGCGGGCGCCGATCTCGTCGTAGGAGTTGACGCCGACTGCCAGCTTCATTCGCGCTTCAGATCCGAACTGGTTGATCAGGAGTTGCGAGCCGGGATGACCTTTGAGATTCTGGAAAAGCAGTGCCGGACCGCCGGGAACGCCTTGCGAGTCGCGGCTTTTCGAAACGCGGTCGGTGATCTCGGCGACTTCAAGAATGGGGTCGGCTTGGGTCTGAATGCGTTTGAGTTGGCCGGCGCGATCGAGCGTGGCGATCCATTGACGGAGGTCGTCGAAGGGCAAAGTTTCCTCTCTGCGTGACCGTTGATTATAAGGGATTGGACGTGGTTGATACTTCTTTGCCACGGATTCGCGCGGATCGGCGCGGATTTGTGGGGCGAAGGAGACTTGTCCCCGGCTACTTTCTTTGCTCCAGTTTCACGCTCACTGTTAGCGGCTGGCCATCGCGCATCACTTTCACGTCCACGACGTCTCCGACCTTGCTGCGGCGGAGGGCGTCGGTGAAATCGTAGAGGTTTTTGATCGGCTTATCACCAAATTGAACGAGAACGTCTCCCGCTTTGAGTCCGGCTTTAGCTGCGGGTGAATTCGGCTTCACATCGGAGAACTTCACGCCGTTTTCGGTCTGCCCGAAGTCGGGGATGGAGCCGAAGTACGGGCCGTACCCACTGCCGCCTCCTCCCGCCGCCGGCTTATCTTCGGCGACCACCTGGAATGCGGGAGGTTCGGGAGCGCTGGCGAGTTGCACGAGAACATTGCCGACCATGTCGAGCAGGCGCGCTGCGGAAGTCGGATTGATCTTGTCCCAGGTGTCCGATGGCTTGTGATAGTCGGAGTGAAGGCCGGAGAAGAAAAAAAGCACCGGGATCTTTTTCGTTACAAACGACGTGTGATCGCTTGAGGCATAGCCTCCGGCGGAGTATTCGATCTTGAAGGGCGTGTCTTTTTGCGCCTCCTCGAGAATTCCTTTGAAGGTAGACCCGGTCCCGACGCCGCCGATGTAAACCTTGTCGTCCTTAATGCGACCAATCATGTCCATATTGATCATGGCCACGGCTTTCGCAAGCGGCCGCGTTGGATCCTTCACCCACTCAGCAGATCCGAGCAAGCCGAGTTCTTCTCCCGAGAAATTCATGAAGAGAATGCTGCGCTTAAGTTGTCCGCGCTGAGGCGCCAACAGTCGGGCGAGTTCCAGCACTCCCGCTGTGCCACTGGCATTGTCATCCGCGCCGGGATGAATCTGCCCGACCTGTGAAGGGGCGAGTGAGTCGAAGTTTCCTTGGCCAAGATGATCGTAATGCGCGCCGATGATCACGTACTCATCGGTCTGGCCAGGCAGCCACCCGAGCACATTGTTGACAGTTGCGCGCGTTGTTTCGATATCGACATTCAGCGAGAGGTGCAGCGTCTCTGGAAAGGCAAACGAATTCGGCTTCCTGCTGGAATTAATCTGATCCTGAGCGTCCTTCAAAGACTTTCCTGCCAACTGGAACCATGAATCGGCGACTGTGTTCTTGACCTGCGCCATGACAATGCCGACGTTCTCCGGCCCGCTCACACTCCCGAATCGGGTCAGCAGATCCTCTTCACCGTCTCCCAGCTTCCCGTTTAGCATAACAACGGCTTTAGCACCATGATTGCGGGCGTTGATCGCCTTGGTAATCACCTGCGAGTGCTGCGTCAGACCGTGATTGCCGCTTTTTTCCGCGAATCCAGAAGGTTCGTACCGCAGCACGACGACGATCTTGTCTTTCACGTCGAGTCCGGCGTAGTCGTCATAGTGGAATTCTTCTGCGGTCGCGCCATATCCGGCAAAGACGACGAGCGCATCCGCCTGTCCGGACGACGAGAAACTGAACGGCACGAAGTCGCGCTCAATCTTTAGATCGGATTTCGCATCTCCGTTGTGGACGGTTGCACGGTTGTCCGATTTCAGTCGCGCCCCGGTGATCACGGTGAAGGGCTGGGCGTATCCTTTCACGCCCGCGGGATCGAGATGGAGCTCTCTATATCGTTTCTCGATCAAGTGTTCGGCGCGCACGATTCCTTTTGTGCCCGCGCCGCGGCCTTCCATCTCTGGCGAGGCGAGCGCTTTGACGTCGTTGAGATAGCGGGTCGGGTCGGCCTGTGGAACGGAGGTTGACGCAGCGGCAAGAATCGCGAAGGTTGCGGCGGTGAGAAAAAGACGGCGCAACTTTGGGGAATTCGGCATGAGCGCTTCTTTCGGGGAACGAGGAATCGTATGGGGCGTGATGGGGTGTGTCAATGATGAGAGCTTATTCGGGAAGCGTCTCTGGATACAGCGTGCGGCGACAGTCGGGACAGATTCCGTGGGTGAAGTCAGCCTCGCTGTTTTTTCGAATATAGACCTCGAGGTGTTGCCACGCACCCTGTTTATCGCGGATCTTTCGGCACGAGGCGCATATCGGCAGTAAGCCGCTCAAGGTCCGCACTTTCGCGAGTGCCTCCTGCAATTCCCGAATCAGGCGCTCGCGTTCAGCCTCAGCGCCCTTGCGGTCGCTTATGTCACGCATGATGAGGCAAGTCCGTACATGCCCCTCGCGACTCTCGAAAAGCACTGAGGACACTTCCACGGGAAACAGTGTTCCATCCTTGCGACGAGCCGTTAACTCTCCGTGAGCGCGACCCGTCTTCTTTCGCTGCTCGATGAGAGCTTCGAGACGCGGGTCGGAAGTGTCGATCAATCCGGCGCGCCCCTCCTGAAGAATCTCTTCGCGGGTCCGTCCCAAGATCTGGCACGCAGAGGGATTAGCGTCGAGGATTACTCCGTCCGGCGAGGTCAGCATGAGGCCGTCCAGGCTGTTGTCAAACAACATTCTGTACAAGGTTCACCGTTCCGAAAGAACTTGATCTTGCCTGGTCTGGGACCGTGCGAGAGGCATGAATGTCCGTTCTGCCGTTACAACCATTTCGCGACGCCCGAGAGTCGTGAAAGTTGACGGAATTGTACTCAAGACTGGCTGCGATTATCAACTATCCGAAGTAGCAGTGTTCAAGTCTTTGAACGCGCGGACGCAGGCGACGATCGTCTGACCCTTTGGGAATCGAGTTTGCCGGGAAGGCCTGGGCAGGGTAGAGTTGGCCGCTACCCGATCAGTCGAATCACGGTATCTTGAACCTGCTTCCAGGCGGAAGAACTGGGATCGATCAGATCGAAATGGCCTGCATCTGCAATCTCCAGCAGATGGACGTCTTCTTTCTCACTTCCCACGTGCTCGTGTTTCGCCGCGACGTAATCACGGCTGAAGGCTGGCGGGACGGTGTCATCGGCGAGACCGCAAATCAGCCACTGACTTGCGTGCGGAATGGAGAGCTTCATGGGATCGGCTTCGCGATAGTGATCCGGCACTTCGGTGGGAGTGCCGCGGAGAAATTCCACGACCGCATCGTGGCTGAGATGAAGATCATAGGCTCGCTGGAGGTCAACGACTCCGGCAAGCGAAACGACACGTGCCACGCTCGGTTCATGAGCGGCGAGGCAAAGCGCGAGTTGTCCACCCGCTGAATGTCCCATCACGACGATCTTGGCTGGGTCGAGATTATGCGCTGACGCGTGTTGAACCAGGAACTGGTACGCAGACCGGATGTCGGCAAATGTGCCGGGCCATGCTCCGCCTTCGTTACCGATGCGGCGGTACTCGAGGTTGGCGGTGGCAAGACCTTGCGTGGTCAGCGCAGTACACAGATGCCCCGCATGATCGAGATTGTAGGCCGCGCGCCAGTAGCCTCCGTGGATGTTAATCACCAGCGGCGACGGCGTCTTCTTGGTCTCATTGCCTTTGGGGAAGCGAAGGTCGATGAACTGGTTAGGATCGGGACCGTACGTCAGCCGGGAATCCGCCGGAGGCGCCGGCTTTGAAAAGATATCTTCGGACATGCCGCAATTATTCTACTCGCAAGAGTCTTCATCACAGGGGGCGCAGACGCCCACTGGGAAAGCGTCCCTGAACCGTCTGTGTTGAATGAATCGCCTATTCGTAGCGAAGGGCTTCGATTGGATCGAGGTTCGCGGCGCGTAGCGCCGGGACCATCCCACTGATTACGCCTACGACTGCGAGAATGCCGGTCGCGACGACAAGGATCATGGGCGACACGATCAGGCGAATGTCCGCAGCTTCCGCGTGCTTTGCCAGCGCGCTGTAAAAGGTGATCCTTCCGGCAAAAATCGAAACAGCGTATGACAGCATGATTCCGAGCACGCCGCCCGCAGCTGTGATGACCATCGCCTCAGCAAGAAACTGGAACAAGATATCGTGGCGGCGGGCGCCGAGCGCCTTTTCGACGCCAATTTCGCGGGTTCGCTGCGTCACCGACACCAGCATAATGTTCATCAGGCCGACGCCCCCAATTCCCAGCGTAACCGTGCCAATGAAGGCCAGTAGGACTTTCAACGCCATGGTGATAATGCCGAACTGTGAAAGCTGTTTCTGGGCATCAAACACGAAGATGGCGCGCTGGTCGTCCGGCTTGAATCCGTGCGCTGTTCCCAGCGTCTCGCGGACGACTTTGTCCATCTTGTCGTGGTCGAGGCCGGCCGAGTCTAGCCAGATGCCATCGAGATAGTGGTTGTCTTTCAAAACATCCATCGAGTTGTAGGGAATGTAAACGACGCGATTGTTGTCGTTGTCGCCCTCCTGCATGCGGGGCGCTCCGACTCCGATCACTTCAAAGGTCACTCCGTCGATGCGGATGGATTCTCCAACCGCGGGCATGCCAGAGAAAAGCTTGTCTCGTGCTTCGGATGCAATCACGGCATAGAGACCGTGCTGCATGTTGTCGGCGTCGTCGAGAAAACGTCCCTCTGCGATATCGAGATTCCAGATTTCCTGGATCGAAGGATCCAAGCCCTGCACCGGGAAGGTGAAAGAGCGGTTATCGTTCTGCACCGTGGAATCTTTGTCCAGCATGCGCACTACATGCTTGCAAAGCGGCAGATTATTGCGCAGCAGTTCGATGTCGTCGTTGGTGAAACGAACCTGAACGCCGGCCTTATTGCCTCCAGCTTGCTGCGAAGTGCGCCCGGGGAACACGCCGACCGCGGTCGCTCCGAAGCTTTCAAAGATCGTCTCGATGGCTTTGCCGAAGCCGTTGCCGTAGGAGAGTAGTAGTACGACCGTGGCAATGCCCCACGCCATTCCGGCCATGGTGAGCAGAGTGCGGCGAAGATCGTGACGCATCGCGGAATAGGCTTGTTTCAGAAGGTCGCTGTGCATAGTTAGTGGTTACTCTTTGCGAAGGGCCTCGACGGGTTCGAGCATGGCTGCGCGCCGCGCCGGGTAGAGTCCGGCGGCAACGCCCGCGACTCCCAGTGAAATGACGGCCAAGGCCGCCGTCGAAGCGACCAGCTTTGGAGGATCAAATCCCTGGCCGAGATTCACTCCCGAAAGAACCGCCATAAGTCCGGCGGCTCCGCCGATGCCGATTCCTCCGCTTAACAGGGTCAGAAACGCGCCCTCGACAAAAAATTGAAACATGATGCTGTTGTTGGTTGCGCCGATGGCTTTTCGCAATCCGATTTCGCGGGTGCGGTCGGCTACCGCGACCAGCATGATGTTGATGATGCCGATTGCGCCCAATGCCAGTGTAATCAAGCCCACGCTGCCTAGAAACATGTTCATCGCGTCAAAGATTTTGCCGATTTGGTCCACCGTTTTGATCGTGTCCCACTCATCGAACGAATCGGGATTGCTGGGATCGAAGCCATGATTGCGAGCGATGATCTTGTGCACTTCCTGTTGCGCTGTCTCGTGCAGGGCGCGCGATCTAGGCTGATAGTTGATCATCGAGATCACATCAGTGCCGATGCCTGCATTGAGTGGGCGGAAATAATCCTTCATCGCATGGAATGGCACGAAGCTCCGCAGGTTGAGATTCATGTTGTCGCCATGCCCGATCTTTTGTACCGTGCCGACCACTGTGAATCGAACACCATTGAGCAGAATGGTGGCGCCGACAGCAGGGCGGCCAGGAAACAGTGTGCGCCGTACTTCGTCGCCGATAACAATCACGGTGCGCTTCTGCGCATCATCCATCGCGTTGATCCAGCGCCCTTCGTTGATTGGAATGTAACGAATCTGGTTTATGTTCGGAAGTACGCCCATGATCTGTCCGCTGGCCTGGTAAAAATCGCTGACCGCGCGAATGTCATTACGGTTTATGACCGGCGTAGCTGCGGCGACGCTGGGGCACTCGGCAAGAATTTCCTGGTAATCGCGGTAGGTAAGGTAATACTGGCGAAGGGCAGTAAAGCTACCTTGCATCACGGGGGCGCGTCCCGACCAGATGAACATCACATTCTCGCCAACGGAATCGAACTGCTTGCGATTTCCTGAACGAAATCCTTCCCCCAACCCTACTAGCAGCAACAAAGAACCCACGCCCCAGGCGATTCCAAACATGGTGAGGAACGAGCGCAATTTGTGAGCCCAGAGGGTCCGCAGGGTCTGCCCGAAGATGTCGAGAATAGATCGCACGCCGGTCTTCCGATTATACGGGCATCCTCGGACGGCAGTTCCGTGCCGGTATTGGTCCGCGACGCCTTCGATAGAGCGCTAGGCATGCGGAATCTTGCATAGTGCTTGTGCGCCTCGAGTTTCGCCAATTAAGATGCAGCCCATCCAAATTGTTTTGTTGGGCCCATCTGTCGCCTGAAGGCCGTGTCTGCCTGGGGAGGGTGCATGAAAAATACCGACAAGTCCCGACTCGTATGCGCGATTTGTATTACAGCTGCCTTATGGATTGGGTGCGGTGCGCTCGCCGGCGCTCAGGGAGGTCAGAAGGGCGATGAAGGCCAGATTCTAGCGCTGGAGAATGCATGGAATCAGGCTGAGTTGCAGCACGATCCCGCGGCGCTGGAACTCATCCTGACCGACGATTTCGTGATCACCGAGCCCGATGGAACCATGCAGAGCAAGCGCGAACACATGGCCGCCACGAAAGACACTTCGTACCACTACGATGCCTTGGTTTCGGAGGACTTCCGGGTCAAAGTCTATGGCACGGTTGCCGTGGTGACTGGAACGTACCATGAAAAAGGCTCAACCAAGGGAAGTCACTTCGATCGCCGCGGGCGCTTCACCGACACCTGGATACGTCTTGGTGGAACCTGGCGCTGCGTGGCCAGCCACGACAGCTTGCCGGTGAAGTGAAATGAAGAGAAGCGCTGCTGAAGGGTAAGGCTCAGGGCCTTTCGATAATTTCCCGGAAAAATTCGTTCCGAATCCCGCGCTGGTTGGGTATTCTCTAGCGTGATGACGACGCTCGCTCTAACCGAACTGCTTGGCGCCACGGTGTACGACCCGTCTGGCGCGGCAGGACGGGTGCGCGAAGTCACGCTGGCCCCGCAAGAAGACCGATCGCGAATCGCCTCGTTTATCGTGAAGACCAAGGCCGGCAATCGCGTCCTGCCCTTTGCATCCGTTGCGGCGATTAACGGGGGCATCCGGTCCGCCACCACATCGGGAGATTGGCCGTCGGTCAATGGCACCGAAGGACTGTTTCTTCTGGAACGAGATCTCCTCGACCAACAGGTCATCGATGTGAACGGAAGAAAAGTGGTCCGCGTGAATGATGTGGACCTCGAATGGGACGCGCAGCGAGATGTCGGCTCGCCCCATCCGGTGTTGCGCGTGCTTTCGGTCGACGTGGGAGCGCGGGGCGCAGTCCGCCGCCTGCTGCGCGGCGTGGCTCCGCGAATCGCCCTGAATGCTTTGTTAGCAAAGATTCCGCCGAGAAACATTCCGTGGAAGTTTGTGGACGTCATCGAAACCGATCCCGCGCGCCGCGTGAAGCTGAAGATTTCGCACGACGGCTTGGCAAAGCTGCATCCGGCCGACATCGCCGACATTGTCGAAGATCTGGCACCCGACGAACGGCAAGCAGTGTTTCAGACCCTGGATCAGGAGACGGCTGCCGAAGCTCTCGAGGAAGTCGAGCCCAAAGTTCAGAAGGCAATCGTCGAATCGCTTGATTCGGAAAGAGCGGCCGAGATCGTCGAAGAGATGGATCCGGACGCGGCTGCCGATTTACTGGGCGACCTGTCCGAAGACCGGACCGAGCAGATCCTGGTCCAGATGGAGCCGGAGGCACAACAGGAAGTCGTCGAGCTACTCGAACACCGCGAAGAGACGGCAGCGGGCCGCATGACAACCGAGTTTCTCGCGCTGCCCATGGGCGCCACCGTGCAGAATGCGATCGATTCACTGCGCGAGTTTGAGGGCGGCGTGGAGGCCGTCAGCACGATTTATCTGGTGGATTCCCACGGGACGCTGGTGGGCGCGGTTCCTTTGGCCAGAATCGTGTTGGCCTCCCCGACCACGCCGATGCTTTCGCTTCACCTGGAACCGCTGGTGCGAGTGCATGAAGGCGTCGAAGAAGCCGAGGTGGCAGAACTCTTCGACAAATACAATCTGCAAACCCTACCAGTCGTTGATGAGCACAACAAATTGACCGGCGTCATCACGTCAGACGACGTGATCAGCATGCTGCGGGCAAAGCTGTAAAATCTGTACTGCACGCTGGACTCCTTTCAACGCATCAATTGAACAATTCCCATCTTTGTTGCTGCCTTGGGTACTTTTCGTTTGGCGGGACTCCCCGAGTGCGTTTATCCTGTGGCGTCGTTCGCGGGTAAATCGCTCCATTCTTATGTCAGCGAAATGTCCTCATGAAGTTCCTGAAACGTTCGAAAACCCGGATACTCCTGTTCTTCGCCGTAGTCGGACCGGGGTTCATCACCGCGAACGTCGACAATGACGCCGGCGGCATCCTGGTCTACTCCCAGGCCGGCGCTCAGTTCGGACACCTTCTTCTTTGGACCCTGATTCCCATCACAATTTCACTGATCGTGGTGCAGGAGATGTGCGCTCGCATGGGCGCCGTGACTGGTAAGGGCCTGAGCGACCTGATCCGCGAGGAATTTGGACTCCGCATCACGTTTTTAATGATGATGGGAATCCTCGTCATCAACTTCGGCAACGTAGTGACGGAGTTCATCGGCATTGCCACGAGCCTGGAGTTGTTTGGGCTCGCGCGCATTTATACGGTGCCGGTGTGCGCAGTCATCGTCTGGCTCATCGTTGTTAAGGGCCAATACAAGAGCGTGGAAAAGGTATTTCTCGCGGCGTCGTTTTTTTATATTACGTATATCTTTGCCGGTGTTCTGGCCCATCCTTTGTGGAAAGACGCCACGATCGCGACCTTTAAACCGCCCGACTTGAAAGCGTTTAAAGACCAGGCGTATCTGTTCATGGTGATCGGAGTGGTCGGGACCACGATTGCTCCGTGGATGCAGTTCTACCTGCAATCGTCGATCGTGGAAAAAGGCGTGACCAAGCGCGGATTCAAAGCCTCGCGCCTCGATGTGATCACCGGGTGCATCTTCACCGACGTGGTGGCCTGGTTCATTATTGTTGCGTGCGCCGCCACACTTTGGATTCATGGCTTTCGCGACATCAAGTACGCCGCTGATGCCGCTCAGGCTTTGAAACCGCTCGCTGGGGATTACGCTTACATTTTGTTTGCCGTGGGATTGTTTAACGCTTCGCTGTTCGCGGCGTCGATCCTGCCGTTGTCGACTGCCTATACAGTTTGTGAGGGCTTGGGATTCGAATCGGGCGTCGGCATGAAATTCTCGGAGGCACCATTCTTTTACTGGCTCTACACATTTTTGATCATTGCCGGCGGAGCACTGGTACTGCTGATTCCGGCTCAGCGGCTGATCGAGATCGTTTTGTGGTCCCAGGTGCTAAACGGAATCGTGCTGCCGTTCGTCCTGATCTTCATGTTGCTACTGATTAACAAGAAGGAGTTGATGGGTGAATATACGAACACGCGTCTTTTCAACGTGGTCGCGTGGGCCACGACCGTGATCGTGGTGGCATTGTCGCTGGCACTGATGGTGGCTTCAATCGGAGGAAAGACAGGCGGATGAAAACGGCTACAGCAGTTTTCCCGCGGCTAGATCGTTGACGAGCGTCAGATCGGCTTCCAGGAAGTCGAATTTCGGAAGGTCCTTCGGCTCGGACCACTGAATATCTTTGAAGATGCGGTTCTCGATTTCCTTCTGGTACTCGCGAACTTCGTAAAAGCGGAGTTCGACCATGCCGCCGTTCGGATATTCGTGCCGGATCCTTACGATTTCATTTCCAACCGTGGCCAGAATTCCCAGTTCTTCCTCGAGTTCGCGGCGCAGCGCATCGCGTGGCTGTTCGCCCTCCTCAATTTTTCCGCCGGGAAATTCCCACTTGAGCGGCATGGTCTGATGCCGCGTCCGCTGGCAGACGAGCAGCTTTCCGTCCTTCACGATGAGTCCTGCGACGACGCGCTTCATGGCTGGGCCGTCGCTTGAAGGGCGCTGGCTACGGGATCAACACAACTCGTAAAAGTGAATGCAAATGCGGCCACGCCCGGTGCGCAACGCAGTTCCAATTCGTGCTCGCCGAATTCGTGGTCATCGACGAGAAAATACATGCGGGCGGAATCGACGGTTACGTAGCTTTCTTCTGCCCCATTTGTTCCAGGGCGGAAGCGCGTATCCTTCGTCGCTTGCTGACGAGTGAGCGGGTTGCCATCCTGAAGAATTGTTACTTCCGCCGACGCTGCATGCGGACAGGCCATAACCAAGTTTACGGCGGACGCTTCGTATTTCAACCGCAATGTGTGCGGCCCGCTTTCGGCGGCCTCGAAATACTCTGCCGTCGATGCCCAGCGCCCATTCGCGTAGAAAAAGTTCTCATCGAGGTCGCCTGTGAACGAGTAGTCGGCGATCTGATCTTCCTTGAAGCCGCCTTCGTTCCCGATTCGTCCTCGACGATTGCCGAGATAAAGTTCCCCGGTGGCACGATAGCAGACCGCTCCCATGTGATCTTCTTCGCGTAGCGGTTCCAACAGCACCGGAAGCTGAATCGTCGGATCAATCTCGCGCAGCAATTCCTGGATCACCTGCTCGCACTCGCCATAGCCACCTTCCCCAAAGTGGCCGTAGCGCAGGTAGCCGTCTTTATCGAGCAAGTATTTCGTCGGCCAATAGCGATTGGCAAACGCCTTCCAGATTTCGCGATTGCTGTCGATGACGATGGGATACGTGAGTCCGAATTCGCGGATGCCGCGCTCCACATTCGATTCGTACTGCGCGAACATAAACTCGGGCGTGTGCACGCCGATAACGGTGAGGCCCTTATCGCGATAACGCTCGTGCCAGGCCTGGACGTAGGGCAAAGTACGGATGCAGTTGACGCAGGTGTAATCCCAGAAGTCGACGAGCACGGCGCGCCCACGCAGTTGCCGGAAACTGAGCGGCGTGGAATTGAGCCACACCCGCCCTATTTCCGGGGCGCGTACCTTGCCTTTTTCCACTTTCATGAGTTGGAGGTTTCCAGCTTCTTTCCGACGAGCATGGCGCAATGCTGGACGAGAAGTTGATGCTCACCCGTAAATGCTGCAGGGAAGTGGCTGTCGATATCGAGCTCTCCCACAACTTTGCCATAGGCGAAGATAGGGACAACGATTTCGGACTTGGTCTCAAGCGAGCACGCTAAATAGCGAGGATCTTTGCTGACATCGTCGACCACGACGGTCTGGCCGCTGGATGCGGCCGCTCCGCAGATGCCCTGGTGAAGAGGGATGCGGGTATGCGGCGTCATGGCGCCTTCAAACGCGCCCAGCACCAGCATGGGCGGCTCCGCACCGGGTTCGAGCATGTAAAAGCCAACCCAGTTGTACTTCAGCATGCGGTCGTGAAGCAGCTTGACCATCCGCTGCATAAGGTCCTGGGCAGAGTGGGAGGTCTGAGCGAGATCGCTGATCTCGGTGCGCACTTCTTCGATTCGGGTGGCAACGGCCATGGTTGAAATCTTAACTCACCGCGCGAAATCTTCGACTGCGGAAGCCGGAACGCCAGTAATCTGCCGGATTCCTTTCGTGCTGGGGAAGAGTTCGGGATGGATCGCGAAGGCCAGGCAGTCGAGGCCCTGGAGCAGCGTGGGCGCGGGAGTATTCAGAAATTCATCTCGAATGCAAAAGATGGTTCCCGACCGAGCCGCCACCGTCTTCTCCCAGCCGCGCCCGGCGATGATCTTTTCCAGCGGGACGCGGTCCCCGGCGCCGCACCACGCGACGATGATGACTTCAGGATCGAGCCGGAGAATTTCGCCAGCATCAACTGTGCGGCCGGGCTCGCCTAGAAACTCGCCTCCAGCTGCCTCGACGAGCTCTGCGACCCACGTCTGCGACGCGATCAGAGGCTTACCCCATTCCTCGCAGAACACCATGGGCCGAGAACTTGCAGCAACGCGACTGCGCACTTCGGCAATGTGCTTCTGCATCGACGAAATGACTTCCTCGCCGCGCTCCGACGCACCGACCGCACCTGCGATGATCGCGACGTCGGCGTAAACGTCCTTTAGGTTCTTCGGAGCCAATCCCAGAAACGGTGTTCCCGACTTCAATATCTCGATGACCGCTTTCTCCTGGTAGGGAACGGACGCGATGACAAAATCAGGATGCGTGGCGGCGATCTGCGATGCATCGGCCGTCCAAGAGTCGTTGAGGATCGTGCGGGAGCCGTCCGACACTGCAGGCACAACGTCGGCGCAATACTTCGTGCAGGCGACCACGCGGTCCAGTTCCCCGATGGCGTCAATAATCACTGTCGCGCTGGGCTGCAGGCAGGCAATGCGGCGCGGGCTGTGATCGCTCGGCATACTTTGATCTTAATGCGTGTCAGGGATTGAATGGGATTCAGCTTGGCGAAGGACAGCGGAGAGAACGTCCAGAGCCAGTTGGGCGGCGTGTGTGGAGGCTTGCGGAATGCCCCCGATTGCGGCGATTAAGTCGTCGCGCCCGAGTTGGCGGACCTCCCCGAGCGGCTTGCCCAAAACCAGTTCGGTCAGCGCGGAACCACAAGCGATCGCAGGAACGCACCCTTTGGCCTTGAATCGGACCTCGGCTATCTTTCCTGACCGCATCTTGATACTCAGCCGAATCGCATCTCCGCAAACTGGATTTTCAATCTCGCTCACCGCATCGGCGTCGTCAAGCTCGCCGGCGTTGCGCGGATTCTGAAAGTGATCGAGCAGCTGCGCGGAATACATCGCTACTATTGTAGCGAGGAGCATCGGCACAGCGTAGCGTGGCCAGTCCGATTCGTATCAAGACACGCTTCAGAGATGTCGTTTACGGTCCGGAGGAATAATAGGCCTTAGCCACTGCAGCTCCAATCGAGAGCGCTGCGGCTTCAAGCCGGTTGCGCAATTTCAGCAGGAACGGCGCGCCTTGATTACAAGGCTGTTGCTTTCCTCGGCAAGGTTCACTTGCGAGCCATTCCATCGGGATAGTAAATCGTCCAACCGCGCTTGGCGGCGAGTTCCGCAAGATCGGGGTTCGGATTCACCGCAAATGCATGCTTTGCAGTGGCCAGCATGTCGACATCCCAGCGCGAATTCCCGAACGCCGCACCGATCTCCTTCTTCGCGACTTCGAGCAAAGCTTTCGGCTTGCCGGGTCCCGAGGGCACGCGCACCAAACGTTCCGTGATGATGCCATTCTCAAACTCAACTGTGGCAGCGAGGATTCGGTCGGCTGTGATCCCGAATTGCTCCATGCCAGCGCGAATCACCCATTCGTTCGAGGAGGATACCGCCCAGATTTCACAGCCATTCTCGTGAAGTCGCCGAACCAGTTCCCGCATCTCGGGAAAGATCCGTCCGGGAAACGACGAAGTCATAAACTCCGTCGCGGCCTGCATCATGGCTGCATCAGATAACCCCTTGTGCATCGTGACCATCTCGCCGCACATGTCGTCTTCGCTCACCTTGCCGGCTTTGTACAAAGCGTAGCGTGCCCGGATGGCTTGAGCGACCTCGGGAGTTACCACGCCCTTCTTGATCTCCCAGTCGAAGAAAGTCTCCCCCGCATCGCCGGACCACAGGGTGCCGTCGCAGTCAAATGCAGCGACGCGCGGAGCGAGATCGATTACCGATTCCAGAAACTTGCGGCCGGCAGTGCTTAAAGGGGGTGCGGTGACTGTATCCATGCACTTCGACAATAACGTGCGCGGTACAAGACGCGCAATCGCGGATGAAATCTCTGCTTACGAAGATTTCGCCATCAGCGCGGCGTATTCGCCGGGAGTATTGATGTTCAATGCCACGCAAGGATCGTCAACGGGTACGTATTGGATATGGCCCTGGGAGCGGTGTTCTACGTCGCGAGCGTTGCCCGTCGGCGGTTCGCGCAAGAATTGTTCGATCATCTCTCGGCCCGCAATGTACGGGTGGCCATGTTTTCCGGAGAATTCCGGCACGACCGCCCAGACTTCCGGCGGGGCAGCGTCGAAGGCATCACGCAGGGTTTGTACGGTCGTCGTCGAGGCGGGCGGCCGGTCGATCAAAGTGATAATGGCAGCGTCCCTCCCGCGATTGAGGATCTCGTGTAGCCCGATCTGCAGGGAACTGAACTGTCCACGGCTCGGATCGGGATTGATTGCGATCGAAGCTCCGCTGGCATAAGCGACGGGCGCGATTGCAGCCTCGTTCGCTCCCGCAACGACGACGATAAAATCCGTGGAGAGCTCCAGCGATCCGATCGCAGCGGAGAGGAATGTTCCTTGGGGGATACCCTCGGTCGGAGGCCAGGGAAGCAACGCCTTGTCTCGACCCATGCGCGACGACTCGCCAGCGGCCAAGATCAGTCCGGCAAAGCTGGAGGATCGCGACATGCTGCGGACAATAGCAGAAAGACGGCAGAAAGTCAGTGGCCGGAATGATCGGGCAAGTGCTCATCAAGATCGGCCGATTCTTCGGTGTCGGAAGCGGGTGACGAATCGTCGACTTCTTGCGCTCCCTTGAACCAACTCAAGTGTGGCAGTGCGGCAGTCGCGTGCCGGCGGAAAGCGATTAGTTCAGCCGTAACGGCAACCGCGATCTCTTCTGGCGTGACCGCGCCGATGTCGAGCCCGATTGGGGAGTAAACACGATCAAACAAATGCGCGGGCACGCCTTCAGCTTGTAGCGCTTTGAAAATTGCGATGACTTTGCGCTTAGAGCCGATCATGCCGACGTACCGGGCGGGCGTCTGCACGGCCCAACGCAGAAGACGCATATCATCGCGATGTCCGCGCGTCACGATCATGATGTACGAAGCCTCGTTCGGATCGAGCTTCGCCGTAGCTTCGTCGAAATCCAAGGCGTGAACCTCGCGGGCGGTGGGAAAGCGCTCTTTGGTCGCGTAAGAGGACCGGTCATCGGTCACAATGACCTCAAATCCGGAGCCCGAAGCTGTCCGGCAAACGTTGAGTGCAACGTGACCTGCGCCGAAAACATAAAGTAACGCTGGAGGCAAGACGGGCTCGACGAAGACCTCGAGGGTGCCGCCGCACACTAAGCCAGTGTCATATTTCGGATCCTGGTTCAAGTCAAACTTTAAGGTCCGCGGCTTCTCCGATTCCATCACTTCGCGGGCGGCCTGCCAGACATCGGCTTCAACGCATCCGCCGCCGATCGTGCCCACGATCGAGCCGTCATCTCGAACCAGCATCTTGGCGGTTTGGAAAGAGGGAATCGAACCTCGGACGTTAACGATAGTGGCGACGGCTCCGCGGCGCCCGTCGCGGCGAAGCTGCACGATTTGTTCGTAGATATCCATCGGGCGGGACGTTCCTGACATGATTATCAGTCTGTTAACAGGAGGGAGTCAAACGGATATGGGGAAGAGGCCGATACATAAAGAGCGTCAATCACTAAGGACACGGAGTGTCACGAAGGCGCGGATGCATTTGTATTCTTCGCGTGACTTCGTGTCCTTCGTGGTGCAGGGTTTTAGACCACCAGAAAAGGGAGAGCCAGAGAGAAAATAACATCGACTAGAATTAAATTCTTAGGCCAGAGGATTGTTTCCCCATGAAAGTCGTTCGCATTCATCAATTTGGCGGTCCTGAAGTTCTCACTTACGAAGACATTCCCGATCCGCAGCCGCGCAAGGATCGAGTGCTCGTGCGAGTGAAGGCGTGCTCGCTGAATCACCTCGACGTTTGGGTCCGTAAGGGACTGCCCGGCGTGAAGCTGCCGCACATTCTCGGCAGTGACATTGCAGGCGAGATTGTCGAAATCGGCGAATACGTGACCGGATTCAACGTCGGCCAGCGGGTGCTGGTCGCGCCTATGCATTTCTGCGGACACTGCATGAAATGCCTCGCCGGGTTGCAGAACCAATGCCGAGAGTTCACTGTTCTAGGCAATGCCGTGGACGGCGGCAATTGCGAGCTCATCGCGGTTCCTGCGGCGACTATCATCCCGATTCCGGATTCCCTCGACTTTAATCAGGCCGCAAGCGTTCCTCTTGTGTTCGTGACTGCCTGGCACATGCTGGTGGGCCTCGCATGCGTTCGGCCTGGTCAGACCGTCCTCGTTTTGGGTGCAAGCTCTGGTGTCGGGATCGCCGCGATTCAGATCGCGAAACTCTTTCACTGCTCCGTAATTACGACGGCGGGCGACGAGACGAAGCTTGAAAGAGCGAAGGCCCTTGGCGCCGACCACGGGATCAACCACTACAAGCAGAAGATTTCCGAAGAGGTCCGCAGGATCACAAACAAAGCAGGCGTGGACATTGTGGTGGAGCACGTGGGCGCGGCCACGTGGGACGAGAGTGTCCGATCGCTGAAGACCGCGGGCACGCTGGTGACCTGCGGAGCGACCACCGGCCCGAACGTCAGCCTTGATCTGCGGCACCTGTTTGCGCGACAACTGCGGCTTCTGGGCTCGTATATGGGAACGATGGGCGAACTGCGCGAAGTTCTGGGCCACGTCTTCGCCGGACGTTTGAAGCCGGTAGTTGATCGCACCTTTCCCTTAAGCGAGATCCGTGCCGCCCACGAATATCTGGAGAAAAGTCAGATGTTCGGTAAGGTCATCGTAAATCCCTGATCGTCAAGAGCGTCGTCATTCTGAGGGCAGTCGCCTTTCCGCGTGGGGAGAAGGCAATCGCGCAGGTCTAATTCGATTTCGGATCAGTAAAGACCGAGCCTCGTCCCACATGTCCTGTCTGGTTTAGAATAAGTACATAATGTCTCGCGAACTTAACTTCGGACCCTACGTCGATATCGAAAATGGCAAGAAGGTCGTCAAAGATCTAACCTTCGGCAATCCCACGCCCGAGGGGGTGGTCCTGACCACGCTCGATTCTGCCGTCAACTGGATGCGGAAAAGTTCTATCTGGCCGATGACCTTTGGCTTGGCTTGCTGCGCAATCGAAATGATGTCGATGGGCGCCTCGCGCTTTGATATTGCCCGCTTCGGCGCCGAAGTGTTTCGCCCGTCCCCGCGCCAGAGCGACCTGATGATCATTGCCGGCCGCGTGTCGAACAAAATGGCGCCGGTGATCCGCCTACTTTGGGAACAGATGCCCGAGCCAAAGTGGGTGATGTCGATGGGCGCCTGCGCGACTTCCGGCGGTGTCTTTCAGAATTACGCGCTGGTGCAGAGCGTGAATCAAGTCATTCCCGTCGATGTTTACGTCCCTGGCTGTCCGCCCCGGCCCGAGCAGTTGATCTACGCCATCACGCTTCTGCAGGACAAGATTCAGAAGGAGCGCGGCACGATCCGCAAGGCGTTGAACCTCTCGTAGTTCTTAGCGATTCTTCACCAACCGCTATTCACCGCGAAGCTCACGAAGGAGTGATCCCAAGATTTCCTTCGTGTACCTTCGTGCCCTTAGTGGTTATGTTCTTGAATTTTGCGGGAGCGAAACGAGCCAGTTCACGGAAGCCGGAATACGACCGTGATCTGCTTCTCAGTGGGCACAGGTTTTCCGTCGAGCTGGGCGGGGCTATAGCGCCATCGCTGGATAGCAGTTTTCGCCGCGTCGGCCAGCATCGCGGGCCCACTGACGACTTTCACTTTTCGAACTGCACCATCCGTTCCAATCTCTGCCTCAAGTACGACGGACCCAGTCAGTCCTTGCACACGAGCTTGCGCCGGATACATCGGGTCTACTTTGTGGATCAGATTAGCGTCGACCAC
>Ga0209624_10000892_pt1 | contig 25103 bp, 22 predicted proteins | sample JacPinW_OM2H0_O1_FD_188565 | JGI IMG/M metagenome (GOLD analysis project Ga0209624, IMG submission 188565) | Forest soil microbial communities from Algoma, Ontario, Canada - Jack Pine, Ontario site 1_JW_OM2H0_O1 (SPAdes) (version 2) | ecosystem: Environmental > Terrestrial > Soil > Boreal...
AATCCGTTCCTTGCATCGGCGACGTGACCGCACGGACTCTTCTCGCTGAACTGCCCGAACTCGGGACTGTCAGCCGCCATCAGGTTGCTGCCCTGGTTGGCGTCGCCCCGATCAATCGCGACTCTGGTCTGATGCGTGGCCGCAGGGCAATTGCCGGTGGTCGAACGTCAGTGCGCGCCGTGCTATACATGGCGGCTCTGACTGCCATCCGGCGCCGTTCCCCTTTCCGGGCCTTCTACGACCAGCTCACTGCCCGTGGCCGACCCAAGAAGGTCGCCCTCGTTGCAGTGATGCGGAAGCTTCTCACGATCCTCAACGCCATTCTCAGGGATCACACGCCGTGGCGCCCTCTAAACGCTTGACGCAGAACACAGCCGCTCTGTCGTTGTGGCGCTCCCATGAAGAACCTGGCCCATAGCGCATCCTTCGAGTCACCCGATAAGAATGCGCTATCAAAGTCTGGGACGAAACATCTACGGTACTCCCCGTCACTCCCATTCGATCGTCCCCGGCGGCTTACTGGTCACGTCGTAAACGACGCGGTTGATGAATTTCGTCGAGGTAGATCACGTCGGCCTTGCGCAGGATGTCGAGCCGCTCCGGCGTGACGGCGCCGGGGACGCGGATGCCGAGGCCGGAGCCGAGGAAAGGATGGCGAGAAATTCGACCGCTCCGCGCCCGCCCCCAGCGATCTTGCTTGCCTCGACTTTGAAAAATGTCGATGAACAGATGCCCGATCGTCTTGCGCCGCCGCCGACCAGTCTCTCCACCGCGGCCAAAGACGAGGGACCGATATCGGGCGCGATGCGTGACGCCTCGGCCGAGTGGCTATATTGGGAGGGCGCGAAGGAGCGATTGGAGAACGGCTGCGAGGGCGCGCCAACCCATTGAATCAGATCGATATCGGTCGCGCCAGCTTCGGTCGGCAAGGTACGAGATCACGCGATCCGATCGCTTTCATTTCCAGATCACGGTGAAATGAGCGAGGGCAATGGGGTTGCATATGCGCCAAACGGAAAGCGTTCTTTGCTCGGTCTTGATCCAGTTGACCATCATTATTCTATCCGCTCGTTGCGCCAACGCGCTTTCGCGACGAATCGGCCAACCTGGCGCGGTTGGAGAGATAGTCGCAGGGCTTTTGCTCGGCCCCTCCCTGTTCGGCTATGTCGCGCCAGATTTGTCGCAATTTGTTTTCAAATCTTCGGCCGCGACGCCAATCGCCATCATCAGTCAGATTGGTCTAATCTTACTTATGTTTCAGATCGGCAGCGACTTCGAGTTTTCGCACCTTGGCAACGCTCGCAATCGCAAGATAGCAATCTCCATAGCAACAGTCAGCGTTATCACACCTTTGCTGTTCGGGGGTTTTATCGGTCTCATCGCAGCCCCGACCCTCGCTCGGATGATCGATCCGTTCACCTTTAGCCTGTTCGTCGGCGTCGCGCTCGCAATCACTGCTGTGCCCATCTTGGGCCGCATTTTGCGCGAATATGGCCTCGCTCAGAGCGAAGCAGGCGTAATTGTCATCTCAGCCGCGGCGCTGAATGATGTTGCCGGCTGGGTTTTATTGGCGATTACCGCCGCTTACGCATCGGCCGATTTGTCCGTGCAAACCGTCGGGCTGCAGATCGGCTGCATCGTTGTGTTTACGGTCGCTCTTCGCTTGGGGGGACCGTCGCTTGCCGACTGGTTGCTTCGAACATTTCCGGTTTCCAACAGCCGACTCCCGTCGAATCTGTTGGCTGCGACGATCGCCCTGCTATTTGTGTCGGGCATTTGCACCTACCTCATGGGCATATTTTCCATTTTCGGCGGATTCGCGGCGGGTCTGCTGTTCTATCGAAAGCACGATTTTGTCGAGGCCTGGCGGCATCAGGTCGGACACTTCGTGCTTGTCTTCTTCCTGCCTGTTTTCTTCACTTATACTGGCCTGCGCACCAACGTGCTCGGCCTGACGACGCCCGCTGATTGGACCTGGCTTTCAGTGCTATTGGTGGTCGCGGTGCTCGCCAAGATACTCCCCGTCTATGCGGTCGCCCGGCTGTTCGGCTTCGGCGAAGCGGAAGCGTCAGTGATGGGAGTTTTGATGAACACGCGCGCATTGATGGAGCTGATCGTTTTGAACATCGGCTTTGATCTTGGCTTCATTCCAGCGCCCGTCTTTACGATGCTGGTCATTGTTGCAGTGGCGACCACGGTCATGACAGCGCCGCTCCTGCGAATATTCCTGCCGCGAACGGGGCACGTTATCCCAGTCGGCATCGAGGCATAGCGTAGCGAACCGATCGCTACGAAAGTCTTCCGGAAAACGGCCAGCCGCATTCTACTTTTACGATAGCGCGGTCAGCGCGAGTCGTGCTAGTCTGAATAGACGATATCATCGGGGGTGCAATGGCCAAGTCGCCTCCCAGCAAGACACGCCGCGGGGTCACGCTGGACATTGTGCGCAAGCTCGCACTAAGGTTTCCGGGAACATATGAAAGCACGTCCTACGGGACCCTGGCGTTCAAGGTCGGCTCCAAGCTCCTCGCGAGGCTTCACCAGAACGGATCCGATCTGGTGATCCGGATTGGCATGGACGAGCGGGAAAGACTACTTGAACACGATCCCGACACTTTCCACATCACCGATCATTACCGCAATTATCCCGCCATGTTAATTCGAATGGATATGATAGAGCCGCAACGTCTCGAATACCTGCTCGAGCAAGCTTGGCGGTCGTACGCTCCCAGGAAGCTCATAAAAGCTTATGACGAGGCAGAATAGCTGTTGACCTATGGGTCGTGAGCGTTGAGCGTCGTCTGATACCGCCATTTCTCAGAGATCATCAGCAATGGCGGGTTTGAGACGCCTGCTGGCCGCTGTCGCAACTCGAAGCCAGGCTTCGCGCGGTCCGGCGAGGCATTCCATCACCGCATTATCGCGCGAGCCGTCGTTCCCCGTGGGACAAAAGGTAATGCGACCGCCGCTGGCGTCGGTGCCTCTTGACGAAGCTTGCCAAATATGCCGGAGTGTTCAACAATCGCATGTTATTCTGAGAGCGATGATCTCGTCGCCTTGCGAGAAAGAGGTCTGGATTTCAGCGCCCGCCGGTCGAGGGCGTTGCTCTGCGCGTTTGTCAAAATAGCAAAGTTTGCACCGACCCTGTTTCATAGGCGCGAGTGCGAAATATTGAATGTGCCGGATAAGCTACAGAAATCGACGACTTCTAGTTTAGCCTCTTGATGAACGAGGAGGGTTCCATGCCGCTATCTCATTCGGACAATGATGCGATCCGACAAGTGGTTAACCAATACACGGCCAGCGTAAGCGATCCGAAACACAAAGCCTCCGGGCAGTCAGTGGCTTCTTACGCCACGCATGCGGTGGCGTCGGCGTTCGCCGACACTGATAAATCGATCTTTGTCGGCCCCGCCGGCATCAGCGTCGGACATGACGCCATCGGAACGCGTTTGGCCGAAATGCAGGCCGACCGCTTTGCTGACGCTCAGTTCCATACGCATATCGACAATGTCCAACAGGTCGCTTCCGACGTCGCGATTGTCGCTGCGAAATCCACGATCAACGGCGTCAAAAGAAAGAGCGGCGAGAAGCTTCCGCCTTTGGAGTCCAACTCTCTCCTGACGTTGATCAAGAAGGATGGAGCCTGGAAGATCGCGGCCCATGCGGTCGCTTACCAGCATCACAGCCCCTAAGCTTGGCAAGCGACGTGTTGCTTCGGCGAGTTCAAAATCTAAGCCGGCGCGTAACACGCCGCCTCGATATTGTAGCCATCCGGGTCCCAGATCATCGCGCAATAATAGTTGGGATCGTACTGGGGAATGGTATGGGGAGGGTTCTTGGGCTTTGCGCCCGCGGCTAAGGCCGCGTCATAAAATTCGTCAACTATTTTGCGAGAGTCGACCGTGAGCGCAACATGCAAGATTCCTGAGAGCCCTCCCTCGCCGCGGATCCAAAAATCTGGCTTTCCATTCTTCCCGAAGCCGGCGGCTGGCATATTGCCGCGGCCTTCATCGCCGGACACCTCCATTATCAAGGAGTAACCAAGAGGCGCAAAAGCACGCAAATAGAATGCCTTGGACCGCTCATAGTCGGAAACCGGGAATCCCACATGGTCTATCATAGCGACCTCCTTCTTGGTCTATGAAAGCCTATGCTAAAAATGCAACCCCGTCACGGTTGTCCGTAAAGCAGAATTTTCCACGGCTATCCAGGCGAAGTAACTCATTTGCTCCTCAAAAGTGACCGCAATTCAGAAAGTGGCTCACATTGCAAAAGCATCTAGAGGCAAGCCGCGACATTGAGTGCGATGTGCTAATTATCGGCTCAGGGTTGGCCGGAGGTTGCCTCGCGCGCCAGCTTCGATTGCAAATGCCGGAGCTTCGTGTCGCCATCGTCGATGAGAAGACGAACTTCGACTACTGGGTCGGAGAATCCACGGTGGAAGTCTGGATGGACTATGCCACGCGCGTGTTGAAACTGGGAGGATATCTCTCGAAACACCACATACGAAAAAGCGGTCAGCGATTCTTCTTTGACAATGAAGAGAAAAGTCTTCCCCTACCGCAAATGTCCGAAAACGGTCGAAGCACATTAGACCTTTTGGGCGGAGCGCAACTTGATCGTTCGAAGTTCGATAGGGATCTATGCGAGTTCAACCGAAGCCTTGGGGTCGATATCTATCTGGGTGAGAAAGTCAGCAACAGCCACGGCGCCATCGAGCTCGATGGGGGGAAAGGCCATGTTGTTCACACGACAGATCGGACGTTCCGCTGTCGATGGCTTGTCGACGCGGGCGGCCGTTCCTCACCCCTGGTGCGGAAACTAAATCTCGGCGGCTACGATCCGCGACACCCCGCCCATTCATATTGGGCTCGATTGGAGGGCTGCCGAGATATCGACGCTGCGAGCGACGACTCAAACTGGCAGCGAAGGACCAACGGGCGACCCCTTCGTTTCACCGCGACTAATCATTTCATGTATCGGGGATATTGGATCTGGCTGATCCCATTGAGCGACACGTTGATGAGCGTCGGAGTGACGTTTCAAGACGACATCGCCCCAATGTCCTTTAAAAATGGCGATGAGCTTTTTGCGTTCTTTCGCAAGCACCCCGGACTCAGCGAAGCGATTGGTCCGGACGCGAAATTGTGCGACTTCCACGGCCTCAAACGATTGTCCCGTTTTTCCGAGCAGCAATTCTCGGAGGACCGCTGGTTTCTGACCGGCATGTCCGGCATGTTTACTGACCCAATGCTTTCCAGCACATCCGCGCAGATTGCCCAAAGCAACTGTTTTATCGGCGAGATGATCAGAACGGATCAAGCTGGCGATGCGGCCAGGTTCTCAAGTCAGGTAAAACATTTCAACCTCGCCATGAGAGCCCGCTATGAATCGCAGTCAGAACTGCTTCGTCACTACCAATTTCACGGCTCCTTTGACATCTGGAGCAATTTTATGGGGGCGATATATTCGAATTACTACATTTCGACCGTTACTGACGGCACGACCGACTATCGTCGCATCATCGACATCGCCAACGCCCACGCACACGCGAATTGCACCTGCGCGAGAACCCTGCGCGATGGCCCGGCCTTGACCAAAATACTCGTAAGATTGGCTGAGGAGTTCCGGAGCTTCCTCGATCGAACGGGCCGCTATTATGAGCGCAATCGGGGAGAATGGTGCGACCCCTCGATTCTTTGGTCGCGTCCCGGTCTCGATTCACGGTGGTTCAGGGACCGCGATCTCGCCTCTGAATACAGGGAATTGAAAACCACCTACAAAAACTTTTGCCTTTCGACGGTGCGTCGCATGGCCGAGATTGAAGGGGTCCCATTCCGCTCCGAGATATTCGACCAGTCGTTTCGATCCTGGTACCAGGGCCAAACGCTGCAAGATTTGCTCGATGCGCAGCGTTCGCATTGTCCCGCGATGAGCTGATAGGTACACATAGCCGCGCCGCGCAATGGCCCCCAAGGCATATTTCAGGCGAAAACGGAGATCAGAACAAGGCTATGAAGAGGAAGCCCGCGGCGCCGAAGGAGCGGGCGGCGAAGTCGGCGCAGGATCGGGATACCGGGTTGCGCGGTCGGTTATCGCGCATGAACTTCCAGACGCTCTCGGTTGGGTTGCGTTCGGACACGTGAGCGGCAGAGCGAACAAGGCGTGAGCGGCGCGATGCCGCGATCGACCGGCGTTGGAGCCGGGTTCGGAAATTCAAACGCGCTCGATGATCGACCCCGTACCGACGGCGCCGCCGCAACACATCGCAACGAGCGCCCGTTCGCCGCCGCTCCTCTCGAGGGCGGCGAGCGCCGAGGCGATAAGCCGGGCGCCGGAAGCGCCCATCGGATGGCCAATGGCGATCGCCCCGCCGCGCCCGTTGAGCCGCTCCTCGGGTGGATCAAACACCGAGAGCCAGGCTAGCGGCACGCTCGCGAAAGCCTCATTGATTTCGAATTCGTCAAAGTCCGCGATCGAGGAGCCGCTGTTGGCGAGGAGCCGGCGCGTCGCGTCGATCGGCCCTTCGAGATGGAGATAGGGATCGGAGCCGACGAGCGCCTGGTGCGCCACCCTTCCCCGCGCCCGCGCCCCATGCGCCTGAGCCCAGGAGAGATCGGCAATCAGCACGGCGGAGGCGCCGTCGCTCAATTGCGATGCCGAGCCAGCCGTGTGGAGGCCTCCCTCCACGACCGGTGCGAGCGCGGCAAGCGCGGCAAGCGAGCTGTCGCGCACGCACTCGTCGCGATCGAGCAACAGCGCGCCGTCCGCCGCTTCGACGGGCGTAAGCTCCGTCGCGGTCTCGCCGCAAAGAGCGGCGCTCCTCGCCCGCGCCTGCGACCGCAGGCTGTAGGCGTCGATCGCCTCGCGGGTAAGCACGTATTTCTCCGCCACCCGCTCGGCGCCACGAAATTGGTTCGGCAGCGAATGGGGAAAGCCTTCCGGCTTGACGCGACCCGGCCCGTGCATGGTGCTCGCGCCGATCGGCACGCGACTCAACGACTCCACCCCACAGGCGATGCCGACATCGACCATGCCGCAGGCGATCATGGCATGCACCTGATGCACGGCTTGCTGCGAGCCGCCGCAGGCCGCGTCGACGGTGAAGGCGCCGACCGCGACCGGCAGGTTCTCGGCAAGCCAGGCGATGCGCGTAACATTGAGTCCCTGTTCGCCCACCAGGGTCACGCAACCGCCGACGACGATGCCGACAGCGGCGGGATCGATCTCATTGCGCTCCAGGATCCGCCGTAGCACTTTGCCGAGAAGATGCGCCGGGTGCACGCCGGCGAGCGCGCCGCCCCGCTTGCCGAACGGCGTCCTCAGCGTATCGATGATGACCGGCGTGCCCAATACTCGCCCCCGATCCACTTCAGCGCCGTCGAGACCGCGAAGGCGTCGACTTTACCAAAGCAATGCCGGCGCGCCAATTAAATCGGCGCATCGCTTTCGCATGCCGGGTATATTGATCTCGACACTGGCGGCAGAGAATGTAGAGTTCTGACAGAGCGATCGGAATGGGAGACGGCGAGCTGCGCGGTCTTGCGATCACTGGTGCGGGAAGCGTATGTGTTGGAGGCGTCGGGCTTGATGCTTTCGCGGAAGCGCTCGGCCGAGACAATCCCCAGAACCAGGAGGCCCTGGCCGTCGCCGACGCGCTCCATGACGAGGAGATGGCGCCGCCGAAGAGTCTCGCCATCCCCAGTTTTGACATGCGCGCCCATCTCGGCCGCAAGGGGACGAGCTTTCTCGACCGCTATACCGGCCTTGCGCTCGTCGCCTGCAAAGACGCCCTCGCCGATGCAGGGCTCGAGATCGGCCCCGACAACAGCCCAAGGATCGGCGTCTCACTGGGGACGCTCACCGGCAGCTTGAAGTCGACGAGCGATTTCAGCCGCGAAGCGCAAGGCTCTGAGAACCCGCTCGCGGTGAGCCCAATGCTCTTTCCGAACACGATCTTGAATTTCGCCGCGGGCCAAGCGGCGATTCGCTTCGCCATGAGAGGCGTGAACGCCACCGTCGCGGGGGGCGAACTCGCCTTCCTGCACGCCCTTCGCTACGCCCGCAACGCGCTGCGTAACGGCTATGCCGACATCATGCTGTGCGGCGGCGTGGAGGAATGCTCCCCGCACAGTTCTTGGGCGAGCCATCTCTCCGCCGATCCGAACTCGCGTCTGCCGAGCGGCGAAGGAGCCGCGGTCTTCATCCTTCAGCCCTCCGAGAACGCGCTTCGCGAGGGCCGCCCGGCCATGGCAGAGCTCATCGACGTGGTGCTCCGCTATAATCCAGGCGGGGATCGGGCAGGCTTCGTCGAGGCCTTCGCCGCGACGATCGCGGATACAATCGCGGCGGCCGGCATCGCCGCGTCTGACGTCACGATCGCCGCCACCGGCGATGGCGGCGAGGAAGGCCGCGACCAGCCGGAGGCGGCCGCGCTTGCTCTCGCCCTCGGTCGCGGTTGCGAACAGATTCGCGTCAAACGTTCATTCGGCACGCTTGGCGGCGCAACCGGAGCGTTACAGCTCGCCGCGCTTCTTGCCCGCCGTCGGGCGCCGAAACCTGCCAAGGAGATCGCCCTTCTCACCAACCGCAGCGGCGGCGGGAGCTTTGGCGTCGCCGTCTTCGGGATTTCTGGCTGTGACCGCGCTGATCGCCTCTAGCAGCATCAAGACGTGCCTGGGCGATGGCGCCGCGACGTTCGCCGCGGCGCTCGCCGGCAAGAGCGGAGCCGCGCCGCTCGCTCTTGTCGATTGTGGCGCGATCGCCGTCGAGCGCGGCTATCCGATCGCCGACAGCGATCTCGCTCACGGAGAAGAAATCCCGCTGCGCGCCGGGGCTCTGCTGACCGCCTGCGTCGCCGATGCGATCGCCGGCTCCGGCATCAGGCCTGAGCGGCAAAAAACCTTGGCGATCGTCGGCACGGGCTTGCGCGAGTTGCGCACGATCGAGTGCTTGGGCCGGCCGGGTTGGCGCGCGCCGAGCGAGCAGCTTCATTTCGCACAGGCCGTCCAGCGGGCCGCGCCTGCGATCGACTGCGTCGTCACCGTCTCCAACGCCTGTAGCGCCGGCGGCCATGCTCTCGCGCTCGCCGAGGATCTCCTTTCGCTCGGCGAGGCGGAGGCGGTGGTCGTCGCCGGCGCTGACACCATGAGCATCTCGATGCTGGCGATGATCGGCCGCGTCGCTGAGACGCCGACGCAGGAAATACGCCCCTTCGATCGCGACCGCGCCGGCGTCCTTCTCGGTGAGGGCGCGGCCGCCATCGTGCTCGTCCCCGAAGGCGCCTGCGAGAGCCCCCTCGGGCGCCTTCTCGCCACCGGCCTGTCCTGCGACGCCCGTCACGAGACGGCGCCCGACGCCGACGGCGTCGCCCACGCCATCCGCGACGCGCTGACGAGGGCCGGCGCGGCGCCGACGATGATCAGCCTCGTCGTCGCCCATGGCACCGGCACCCAGCTCAACGATCCTCTCGAGGCCAAGCTCATCGAGGAGATTTTCTGCCGCGCCGGCGGCGATCCTCTTGTCACGGCGATCAAGGGGGCCGTCGGGCACACATCAGGCGTCGCCGCGCTCGTCAATCTCGATCTCGCGCTCCGCTGTCTCGATTCCGGCACTGTGCCGCCGATCGGGGGCCTGCGCACGGCGCTTCCCGAAGGTGGGCGGCTGCGCCTTGTCACCGGCTTTCCCGCTAGATGGGCTGGCGGCATCGCCGCAATCAACGCTTTCGGCTTTGGCGGCGTCAACGCCGTCGGCCTCGTGGCCAACGCGCGCCGAAAAGCAACCGCCTCGGAAACGATCGCCGCGAAATCGGCAAAAATTCCGGCGGTGCCCGTTCCCGACCCGCCACGGCTCCGCTCCATCCCCGAGACGAGGGTCGCCGTCACCGCCTGGGCGCTCCACCTGCCAGGGATCGATCTCTCCGCGCTCGACGCGGCCGTCCCCTCTGAGGCCTGCGGTCCCGAGGAGGCCGCGCGCGTGATTGGCCGCAAGGGCTTGCTTTACAAGGAGCCGGCGACGCGGCTGGCCCTTTGCGCCGTTCACGCCGCCCTCGGTCTCCCTCCGGGCGCGCCGCGCTCGACAGGCCGCATCGATTCCGACGTCGCGGTTGTCGCCTCGTCGAATTTCGGCAACGTGGCGACGGTGAAACGGATCGCCGCGATGGCGCATGAAGGAAAGGCGCGCGAGGTGAGCGCGATGGATGCGCCGAACGCTTCCAGCAACATCATCGCTAGCGCCACGGCGATCTGGTTCGGCTTCGGCGGCCCCAATCTCATGCTCTGTTCCGGCGCGACATCGGGCCTTGACGCCATCGCAGTCGGTCGCGACCTCATCCGCGCCGGCCGTGCCCGCCGCGTCGTTGTTGTGGGAGCCGAACCCGATGACGAGACCGCATCGTTGCTTCAAGCGCGGCGCGAGGCGATCGACGCCGGGGCGCTGGCCGGAAAGCTGCGCGCCGGCGCAGCGGCCGTGATCCTCGACAGAGCCGACCATGCCCCGGCGACGGCTCTGCGCCTCGGCGCGAGCCGGACGAGCCGGAGTCTCGCGGCCGCCGGGGTCTCGCATTCCACCGATCTCTTCATTGGCCCTCGGGCGGCCGCGCCGGCAGGCGCCCGCGCCATCGACCTCGGAGAGATCGCAGGCGATTTCTACGGCGCCGACGGCGTCATCAAGACCGCGCTCGCCGCCGCCCTCTTTGCCGCCGCTCCGCCAACCGCCAAGCCCGCCGTCACCATTCTGTGCGGTGACCGGATCGACGGTTGGCGCTGCATAGCCGCCGGGCTCAATCGGGAGAAAGCATCGCCCGATGGGGCGGCGAACGAAAAACAGCAAGCCGGCGCGGATCATGTCGAAGCGCAGCGATCATAGCGTTCGCGGGCTGGATGCACCGCCGCTTGGCGCGCGTCGCCTCGCCTTCGTTCACGGCATCGAGGACACTTGGGAGACCTGGACCCCCCTGGTCGCCGCGCTCAAGCCGGATTTTGGCCATGTCGCGCTCGACATGCCCTGGCGCGCCGGCAACGATTACCGCTGGCGGCGCGAACATTCGCCGGGCGGTTGGCTCGCCGAGCTCTTGGCGCCGCTCTCAGACAAAGTCGAGATACTCGTGGGCCATTCCTTCGGCGCCAACGCCATTCTGGAGCTTCTCGCCACGGGCGGCGGCGCCGGATTCGCGGCCGCGATCCTCGTCTCGCCGCTCTACTGCCCGCACATCGATCTTGTCTCCTGGCCAAGTTTCGAGATGTCCAGACGACATTTCGAAACCCAGATCCTTAAGGGTTTGCGGCTCCGTCTTGGCGCCCGCGCCGATACGATCGACCCGGAACTCTTGGCCAGGATGGGCGAAAAAACGCTCCAACGGGTCGGGCCGATCGGCTTTGTCGCAGTGTTCGATCATTTCGCGGCGACGGCGGAGTTCGATCTTGCCCGTATCGACGTGCCGATCCTGGTGCTGGGCGGCGCGGCCGATCCGGTCATCGCCCGCGGCCGAGTGGAGCGCCTGGTGGAGCGCATTCGGCGGGCACGGCTGGTGATCGACGACGAGGCCGATCATTTCTACCACGTCCTGCATCCCTCGCGGCTTGGCGGCCATATCTCCGCCTTTCTCGCCAGCGTTACCGCCGGTTTGCAGTAGTTCCGGCGGAAACCTGCCGCGAAGCCGAAATCGCCGCGCCCCGCGCTTCGCGACAGCTTGCGCCCGCTCTTCGTATAACGGATAACCAGCGGGAAGACAGTCGAGAGAGCGGCGCGATGACGAGACAAATGCCGTCATTGACGATCGACCTGGGCTTCCCTCGCTTCGGGGGCGCCAATATCCGCACCTGGATCGGCTTCAAGCACCTCTTCTCGCTGGCGGAAGAGGCCGTCCTCATCTGGTTCCGCGAAAAGGCGCTAGGGCCGCAACGTCTCTATCACGATTTCGGACTCGGCCTCGACATCGTGCAGGCATCCGGCCAGTGCCTCGCCGCGGTTGAGATCGACGACAGGGTCGCAGCCGAGGTCGCACCACAGGAAGCGGGATATTTCGTCGTGCGCCTGGTAGCCGAGCGGGCAGGAAAAGTGACGAACCTCTTCCGCGGCAGGATTCGGATCGAGCTGGTGCGTGAAGTGCCGGGCGGTCCGCTTACCGCTTTCGCCGACGGCCCGGCGCGCGGCATGGAGACGATCATCGTCGATCGCATCCGGCCAAATGGAGCCGCGCCCATGAGCGAAGTGAAGGAGCCGGACATTGGCGTCGGAGGCAACGCTTTCCGCTGGGACTGGCGGGCGCGCTATTTCCATTGCCATTACTCACGCCGTGTGCAGCATTCCTCGTACGTTCTGGCGCTGGAGGAAGTGGTGGAGCGGTTTCTGGCTGGGCGCGGCATCTCGGTCGGGCGTATGCTCGAGGAGAAGGGCCTCATCCCAGTTGTGTCGCGGGCGCGGATCGACCTTTGCGCCGACGCGTTCATGGAGGAGACGATCGAGACAGAGTTCCGCCTCACTGACATCTTGCGGGATAGAGCCTGGGAGGCCGAGATGTCATGCTATGTGCGGCGCGCCGGCGGCCGCTTCGAGACGGCTCGCGCCGGCATCCTTCACGCCTATGCGCATGTGCGCGGCCCCGCAATCGGCCGGGTCGCCGAACTTGATCAGGAAACTCTTGCCGCCTTGGGGAGAAAATAGGATGGCGAGACGCCGCCCGCGCTTCTTCTTCTCCTTCCGCAGCCCGTTCAGCTGGCTGGCTCTGAAGCGCCTCGATCAGCTTGCGCCTTCCGCCCTCGATCGCCTGCAATGGATCCCTTTCTGGGACCCCGACACGGCGATGGAGGCGGCGCTGCGGGCGCGCAGCGCTAGCTTCCATTACACGCAGATGAGCAAGGCCAAGCACCTTTACATCTTGCAGGACACCAAGCGCCTCGCCCACAAGCTCGGCCTGACGATGGCCTGGCCGATCGACGAAAGCTGCCGCTGGGAGGCGCCGCATCTGGCTTGGCTTTCGGCGGAACGCCTGGGCCTTGGCCGGCGCCTCTACGAGGCGCTGGTGGAGGCGCGCTGGACGCGCGGCGAGAACATCTGCGAAGCGGGAACGCTCGCCGCGATCGCCACGGCCGCGGGCCTCGAAGGCGAACGCCTCGCCGCCGCCGCGAACGATCCGGATATCCGGGCCGAAGCGCTGCAATGCTTGGTCGAAGCCTACGAGGACGATATTTTTGGCATCCCTTATTTCCGCGTCGGCCGGCACCGTTTCTGGGGCGCCGATCGTGTGGCGGATTTCGCTGAGGAGCTCGCGCGCGCGCCGGGTTTTGCGGAAATCGGCGAAGAGCGGCTTTCCGCCACCGCCGAAAACGGTTCAAACAGCGGCGCCGACGTCGCGCGCGCCTATGACAGCGACACGGCAGGAGGTTGCGGCTGAGGCCTGGAGTGACCGGAGAACCGGATGACGCAGCGGAGCGACGAAACCGGCAGGGTTGGAGCAAGCTCTGCGCCCTCCTCCGCCTATGGGGCGCGCCATGGCGCCGAAGGCGCGACGCCGTCGCGGCCGGACGCCAAACGCGACGGCTCCTCTCTGATCTCCGACCCGGCGGTTTTCGCGACCGGCGTGCCGTTCGATGAGTTCCGCCGCCTGCGGATGGAGGGCGGGGTCACGTGGGTCACGGAAAAGCCGCTCTGGCGTCATAGCGGCGCCGTCGGACGGGCGATAGCGGGAGCGGGCTATTGGGCGGTGACCCGCTACGAAGCAATCCGCGCCGTCTCGCAACAACCCGAAATATTCTCCTCGGCCGCGGCCGGCGCCTTCCTTACCGATCCGCAATCGCCGCAGCATCTTCATATGTTGCGCCAACTCTTGCTCAATATGGACGCGCCCGAGCATACGCGGCTGCGCGCCAGCCTCGCGCCTGCCTTCGCACGAAAGACCATAGACCGTCTTCGACCGACAATGTTCGAGCATGCGCGGACAATCGTCGCCGACTTGCCGCGAGGCGAGACCTTCGACGCCGTTCGGCGCATCGCAGCCGAGCTTCCCCTGCGCGTGCTCGCCGACTTCATGGGCATGCCGCGTTCCGACACGCCTCTCCTTCATGACTGGAGTAACCATCTCGTCGGCTTCGACGACCCCGAATATGGTGGGGGCAGCGTCCTCGCCTTCAAGCGGACGGTCGCCGAGATCTTCGACTACGCCCGCCGTCTCGCTCAGGAAAAGCGTCGACGGCCAGGCGATGACCTTCTGAGCTTCGCCGTCTCCAGTAGCCTCGACGGCAAGACGCTGAGCGAGGCGGAAATCGGCCATCTCTGCCTTCTTCTCGTCGCCGCCGGCGAAGAGACTTCGCGCCATCTCCTGAGCGGCGGTCTTCTCGCCCTCACCGAATGGCCTGAAGAGAAGGAGCGCATCTGCCGCGACCGGACGCTGACGGCGAGCGCCGTTGAGGAGATGCTGCGCTGGGTCACGCCGATCATGCTCTTTAGGCGCACCGCCGTTCACGACGTCGAGCTCGAAGGCCAGTCGATAGGCGCCGGCGACAAGGTCGTGCTTTATTACATCTCCGCTAATCGCGACGAGAGAGTGTTTCCCGAGCCCGATCGTTTTTGCATTGCGCGCGCGCCGAACCCGCAGATCGCCTTTGGCGTAGGCTCGCATTTCTGTCTCGGAGCCTATTTCGCCCGCCACGAGGCCCTGGCTCTCTTCGAGGCCCTGCATCCCCACCTGCGAGGCTTCCAGCGGGTCGGACCAATAGATCGACTCGAATCAAATTTCATGAACGGCATCAAGCATATGCCTGCCGTTCTCAATTGAATGGGTGCGACCCGTCGCATCCGCGCGAGGTTGGCGCGGGGGATAATCAGATGCGCCGTTCGGTCCGTTCCCAATAGGGCGCGCGCAGCGCCTGCTTCCTGATCTTGCCAGAATCGTCGCGCGGCAGTTCCCGCCGAAATTCGTAGTGCCGCGGCGCCTTAAAGCTCGCGAGCCGCTCCAGCAGGTGGGCGCGGAGCGCCTCGGTCTCCGGCGCCTTTTCGCCGCGCGGCTCCACCACCGCCATCAGCGTCTCGCCATATTCGGCCGAGGGGATTCCAAAGACGGCGCAGTCGGCCACGCCTGGATGGGCGAGAAGCGCCGCTTCGATCTCGGTCGGATAGATGTTGACGCCGCCGGAGACCACCATGTCCTTCTTGCGGTCGCACACGAAGAGATACCCCTCCTCGTCGAGGAAGCCGATGTCGCCCGACGCCACCAGCCCTTCGCGCGCAATGGCCGCGCGCGCCGCGTCATCGCCGACATAGGTGAAGTCCGGTAGAAGATCGAGGCTCGCGCAGATCTCGCCTTCACCTCTGGGCGGAAGATCCCGACCGTCCTTATCGAGTATGCGCAACACGCGCCCCGGCCATGCTTTGCCGACCGTGCCTGGTCGCGCGAGCCAGTCCTGGCTGCTTGCGCGCGTCATCATGCCGGCTTCGGTTGTGCCGTAATATTCGTGAAGGACCGGCCCCCACCATTTGATCATGCCGCTCTTCACCACGGGCGGGCACGGCGCCGCGCCATGGATGACGAATTCCAGCGAGGAGACATCGTAGCGCGCCCGCACCGCGTCCGGCAGTTGCAGGAGGCGGATCATCATGATCGGCACGAGGTTGAGATGAGTGATCCGTTCCGTTTCGATTATCTTCAACAACCCTTCCGCGGAGAATTTTGCCGGCAAGAAGAGCGCGTCCGCCTGGCGCAGCGCCGCCATCGCATAGATGGACTGTACGCTGTGATAGAGCGGGCCGACGATCGCTGTGCGCATGCCAGAACGGTTGCCGAACCACTGGTCGACGAGTTCGCCATATGCTTTGCCCAGGGAGGGCGCAATTGGCGCGCGCCGGACCGCTTTCGGCCGCCCCGTCGTGCCGGAGGTGAGCGTCATGCGTCCGGGCGGCGGCCGCGCGGGCTCGCTCCAGGCCGCATGGCGGTCCAGCCATTCCTCCCACACCAGCGCGCCGGGCGGGGGCGACCGGGCGTCCTCCGCGATACCGTAAGCTTGTGCGATCTCCGTCGGCGTCGGCGCCCAAAGGACGGCGGTCTCCCGAGGCGCCGCCGAGCCGCGGCCATTGAGGAGGTCGGCATGCGCGACGAGCGCCTTCGCGCGGACGAGCGCCAGCGCCGCGGCGAGTTCGTTTGCGCTGCAATGCCAGTCGATAGGAACGGCGTAGGCGCCGATGCGCGCGGCCGCGAGAAGCGTCTCCAGAAACGGAATGTCGTTGCGCAGAAGTAGCGCTACGCAATCCCCTTCCCCGACGCCAAGCGAAGATAGACCGGTAGCAAGCCGCAGCGCGCGCTGTCTCACCTCCTCACTCGTCATCCGACGCGCGCCGCTCTCCACAAAGCCGGCAGGCTCTTTTCCTTCCGCCATCGAGAATTCCGCAAATCTGGACGCCTGCGAAGAGATGACCGGAAAACGCCGTGGTTTTCAAGAAAAATTGGACCTCATGGACAGAGACGGCCGCCTGTCGGGGCTGGCGCTTTGCCGCGGGACTTCGCAATGGCCGTTGCGGATGCGCCCCGATTGGAGTCATCCTGCCAAGGCACAGTCGACGAGAAAGAAGAGCGCCATGACAGATCGCCGGGTCGTGCTCGTCACCGGAGCTTCGCGCGGCATCGGCCAGGCGGTCTCCCTGCGCCTAGCCGAAGACGGTTTGGCGATCGCCGGCTGCTATCAGTCGGACGCCGCCGGCGCCGAGAAGACCGGCGAGGCGATCGCGCGTCTCGGCGTTCCCTCCCGTTTCTGGCGCTGCGACGTACGCAATCTGCCGGAAGTCGAGGAATGGGTTCGCGCCGCGACGCGCGAGATGGGCGAGGTCTGCGCTGTCGTCAACTGCGCTGGCATCATCCGCGACCGACCTTTGGCGATGATGTCGCCTGAAGACTGGCGCGACGTGATCGACACCAACCTCACCGGCACCTGGAACGTCTGTCGGACTGTCGTCTTCAACTTCCTGAAGCGGCGTGTCGGCGCGGTCGTCAACATTTCCTCCATCGCCGGCATTCATGGCAACGCTGGTCAGGCCAACTACGCCGCCTCCAAGGCCGGCGTCGTCGCGCTCAGCCGTTCGCTCGCCAAAGAGGTTGGCCCTTACGGCATCCGCGTCAACGTCGTCGCGCCAGGCTTCATTGAGACGGATATGACCACCGCGCTCCCCGAGAAGATCCGCGAGCGTGCGAAAAGCATGATCCCGCTCGGGCGCTTCGGCTCCGGCGCGGATGTCGCCGAGCTCGTCGCCTTTCTCATCTCCGATCGTTCCTCCTACGTCACCGGCCAGGTCTTCCAGGTCGACGGAGGCATGGTCCTATGAGCGCCGCGGCCGGCACGAGAATTGGCGCGCCGCCCTTTGCCGCGCCTCTTCTCGCCGTCGAAGAAATGGAGGTCGCCGAGGCGAGCGGCGGCCTCCTGATTACCGCTCGCAAAACCGTTCGCCCGCACGATGCCTATATGCCCGGCCATTTCCCCGAACTGACGATCTTTCCGGGCGTCTTCCTCATCGAATGCCTTGTCCAGGCCGTCACGCTCGCCCTCACGGAGCGCGGCCTTTCGGGCGCGCGCCTCGGCGAACTCCGTTCCCTTCGCATTGTCGCGCCGCTCCTCGGCGGCGATGTCCTGACGCTTCGCGCAAATATCGAAAATCTCGCCGCCCGCCCCCTCGTTGTCCAAGCGCGATGCGTGCGCGGCGACGATTGCGAGGTGGCGACCATGAAATCGTTCTTCTCTCTGCCGGGTTGAACGATGCTGGAACATGCCGAGATCGCCGCCCTCCTGCCGCACGGCCATCCGATGGTGCTTGTCGATCGCGTCATACGTTTCGAAATCGGCGGCTCGCTCACCGCCCTCAAGGCGGTCAGCGCGGGCGAGCCCTGTTATGCGGGTCTCGGCAAGGGACTCAATCAGGCCGCCTATGCTTATCCCCTCTCCCTTCTACTGGAATCCTTCGGCCAGGCGGCCGCCCTCCTCTGGCTCATGGGCCAGAGCGCGGGAGACCGGCGGGCTGGCGGCATGCTCCTTCTCGGCGGCGCCCGCAAATGCGTTTTCCGCGGCGACGCCTACCCCGGCGACGTGCTGCGCCATGAAGTACGCCTTGTTCACGCGACTATGGGAACGGCCTTCGTCGATGGCGAGACTTTCGTCGGCGAGACGCCCATTGCGAGCATAACCTCGATTGTTGCCGCGCAAAGACCGCGTGGCCCGATCGCAGGGAGGCAATAGAGTCGCGTGGATTTGGCTGTTGCCGCTCAGCGCGTAAAATGCCTAAACTCGCCCCATTCGACCTGTTGCGCTCGCCGCCGTTCGAAAGGCGGCGCACCTATCCAGCCAATTGGCTTTCATCGCCGGCTCGCAGTGATTTTGATGACAGGGAGCGCGTTGCATGAATAAGGAACCCGATCGTTACCTGGAAACGCTCCGGGAGATTGTCGCGGAAGTGCTTGAGATGGAGTCGTCAGAGGTGAGCGACACGGCTGATTTCGTCGAGGAATACAGCGCCGATTCGTTGCGCGCCATCGAGATCCTCGCGCGCATCGAGAAACGCTTCGGCATCGAGATTCCGCAGAACGCCTTGGCGGAAATGCGGAACCTCGAAGGGGTCCGCGCCATCGTCGCCCGCTACGCACCCGAGAACGCCTGAGATATGCGCCGCGTTGTCGTCACCGGGCTCGGGCCAGTCTCGAGCATCGGCATCGGCTTGGCGCCCTTTCGCGAGGCGTTGCGCGCGGGCAGATCCGGCGCCTCGCCGATATCAAGTTTCGACGCCGCTAAATTTCCGCGCCGGCTCGCCGCGGAGGTTCGGGACTTCGATCCGCATGCCCTTCTTCGTCAACTCGACCCTGACGATTGGGGCAGGGCAAGCCTCTTTGCCGCCGCGGCGGCGCGGCTCGCGATGCACGACGCCGGCTTTTCCGAGGGCGCTCCGCCTAGCGAGCGCACCGCCGTTGTGATCGGCACGACAAGCGGCGAGTCGCAGGTGCTGGAAGAGATGACGCGCGCTCTGATGGCAGGCGGCTTTGGCGCGCTCTCGTCCAAGCTCATGCGGCGACTACCCACCCATCGCCTCGCCGAGGCGGCGGCCGAGGAACTCGGCGCGCGAGGCGAGGCGCTGACCCTGACGACGGCGTGCTCGGCGAGCAACTACGCCCTCGGCTATGCTTACGACCTGATCGCCTCCGGTGAATACGACGTTGTGATCGCCGGCGGCGCCGACGCTGTCTGCTGTTGGGCGCACGCCGGCTTTCTGCGGCTCGGCGCGATCGCCGAGAGCCGCTGCGCCCCGTTCGACCGAGACCGCGACGGCATCCTCGTCGGCGAAGGCGGGGCGTCGCTTTTGCTTGAAGCTGGCGATCATGCCGAGGCCCGAGGCGCCCGCCCCTACGCCGAGATGCTCGGCTACGGCCTCAATTGCGACGCCGCGCATGTGACCGCGCCGAACGCGGAAAGCATCGCGGCCTGCATGCGCATGGCGCTCGCCAACGCCGCGGTCGCGCCGAGCGAGATTGATTGGGTGTGCGCGCACGGTACTGGTACGCCCACCAACGACGCGGTCGAGGCCGCTGCGATCCGAGCGGTCTTCGGCGACGCTCCTCCCCCGATGAGTTCTATCAAATCGATGCTCGGACACACGATGGGCGCGGCAAGCGCCTTCGGGGCTATCGCATCGGTGTTGTCGATCAAGGACGGGTTCCTGCCGCCGACGATCAACTGGCGGACGCCCGACTCCGATCTCGCCGGCATAGATCCAATCGCCAATATGGCCAGGCCGGCACAGCCGCGTCATGTCCAGAACAACGGGTTCGCCTTCGGCGGCAACAATGCGATCGTCGTCTTCGGTGCGATGGAGGCAAGCGGCGCGACCGGCCGAGCGGGGCTCGCCGCGGAGCTGTAACCCCATGGCGAGGCCTCTGACTCCCCACGAGAAGGGATTGAGCGCATGGCGGAAGCCGCCCTTAAAGGTGTGCGAGTCATCGATTTCGGCCGCTTCATCGCCGCGCCCTATTGCGCCGCGATCCTCGCCGATCTCGGAGCTGAAGTCATCCGGGTGGAGCGACCCGGCGGCGCGGAGGATCGGAGCGTCGGCCGTAAGGCGGCGAACGGCGAGAACTTCGTCTATCCCGGCCTCGGCCGCAACAAGAAAGCCGTCTCCCTCGAGCTCGCCGCCGGCGTGGAGGCCCGCGTGGTGCTCGCCGACCTCGTTCGCCGCGCCGACGTCTTCCTCCATTCGCTCACTCCAAGCGTGGCTCGGGCGGGTCGCCTCGGCTACGAGGACGTACGGGCGCTTCGGCCCGATATTGTCTACACTGGCGTGACCTGCTTCGGACCGCGCGGCGAGGAGGCCGACAGGCCCGGCTTCGACCCGATAGCGCAATGCATCTCCGGCGCGGCGTCGCTGAACGGATTCGATCACGAGCCACCGCTGCGCGCCGCGGTGCCCTGGGTCGATTACAGCACTGGCCTCGCCCTGGCGGTCGGAGTGCTGGCCGCGCTCCGCCATCGCGAGCGCACCGGCGAGGGCCAGGAGGTTACGGCCTCTCTCTTCGGCACGGCCGTGAGCTTTGTCGCGCCAATGGCGGCGGAGGCGTTCATCAGCGGCGAGAAGCGTCTTCGCCTCGGCAATCGGGCACCCTATACTGGGCCGAGCGATCTCTATCGTTGCCGCGACGGCTATGTCTTTGTGTCCGCCGCCACAGACGGCATGTGGCGGGCGCTCGCAACAACGATCGGCCACGCCGAGCTCCTCGATGACCCGGGCCTTCGCACCAATGAGCAGCGCTTCCAGCGCCGCGGCGAGGTCGACGCCCTCGTCGCGCAATGGATGGCGGACCGAAACGTCGCGGAGGTAGAAAGAACGATGGCGGAAAAGCGTATTCCTTGCGGCCGCTGCCAGGAGCCGGACGACCTCCCTCACGACCAGCATGTCGCATTGAACGGCATGCTGGAATGGGTCGATCTCGAAGCGCCCGGCCTCGAACGCGTTCCGGTGACAGGCACGCCGATGCGGCTCGCCGCCACCCCCGGCTCTGTGCGCAGCCGCGCGCCTCGTCCGGGCGAACACAACCGCGAAATCTATGGCGACCTTCTCGGCTACGACGAGGCGCGCATGGCGGCGCTCGCCGCTGCCGGCATCATCTGACGGCGACGGGCGACAGTCTCGGCTGCATGTCGCGCAGGCGTTCGCCAGTATGCGCGGCCTTTTCCAGGAGCGGCGCAATCGCAAAACCCTCCTGTCGCGCCCGGAGCGCGCCGAGCGTGCGGCACACCTGATCAGCGCCCACGCGATCGGCCATAGAGAGCGGCCCACCCTTGTCGCGCGGAAAGCCGAAACCGTGTATCCAGACAAGGTCGAGATCGCTCGCACGCTGAACGAGCCCCTCCTCGATGATGCGCATCGCCTCGTTGACGACGGGATAGAAGCAGCGCTCGACGATCTCCTCGTCGGCGATCTCCCGCCTTTCGTAGCCGAGAGCGAGGGAGGTTTCCTCCACCAAGCGGTCGACTAGAGGATCGGCGAGCGGCGCCCTGCTCCCGGCCTCGTAACGATACCAACCTGCTCCCGTCTTCTGGCCGAAGCGGTTCATTTCGCAGAGGCGTTCGGCGACGGCGGAAAAGCGCGGATCCGGCGCGCGCCCCTTGCGCCGCCGGCCTATCTGCCGGCCGACATCGAGACCGGCGAGGTCGCCCATTGCGAAAGGTCCCATCGCCATGCCGAAGGCAGTAAGCGCGCTATCGATCTGTCCGGGCAGCGCGCCTTCCAATAGAAGCGCATTCGCTTGCCGGAGATAGGGAAAAATCATGCGGTTCGCAACGAAGCCGTCGCAGACGCCGACCACGACGCCGACCTTGCCAAGGCGCTTGGCGAGCCGCTGCGTCGTGGCAATCGCCTGCTCGCCGCTCGCTCGTCCGCGGACGATCTCGACGAGACGCATGACGTTCGCAGGGCTGAAGAAATGCATCCCAACAACAGCTTCTGGCCGGCGGGTCGCCTTAGCGATCTCGTCGATGTCCAGCGTCGATGTATTGGAAGCGAGGATCGCGCCTTGCCGACAGGCTTCATCGAGCGTTTCGAAGACGCGCTTCTTCAGCGCCATGTCCTCGAAGACTGCCTCAATCGCGATGTCAGACGCCCCGACATCGGCGAACCGGCAGGAGCCCGAGACCAGCCCAAACCGCCGCCGCGACTCCTCGGCGGTAATTTTTCCTTGTTCGCGCCGCCGCTCAAGCCCGCGCCGGATGCGTTCCAGCCCCGCCTGAAGCCGAGTCTCGCTATCTTCCACCACCCTGACCGGAATGCCCGCCTGGACAAAAGACAGCACGATCCCCGATCCCATTGTGCCGCAGCCGATCACGGCGGCTTCGGCGATCTCGGTACCCTCCCGAACCACCGCGTCCGCCGCTCCTCTTTCGGCCGCCCGCTCCGCCGCAAAGACATAGCGGAGCGCTTTTGAGCGGTCGGACCTCAGGCAGGAAAGAGCGAGGCGCCGTTCCTCGCCCAACGCCTGTTCGAACGGAAGCGTGAACGCGTTCTCGACGCTCTCGATAGCGGCAAGGCTGGTCTCGCTCGCCCTCGAATCCTTGCGCGCCGCCTCGCGCGCCGCATCAAAGACAATCGCGGGCGCCGGCGGGGCGGCGCGGTCGCGAATTCGCAGAGGCGGGCGGGCGCCCCCGCCATCCCGCATGATGAAATCGAGCGCGCCCTCCACTACGCCCGTTCCGCTCATCGCCCCGCCCGTTTCGACGATCATGTCGACAAGGCCAAGCGCCTTGGCGTCCTGCGCCGTAACCGTCGCGCCCGAGACGACGAGCCGGATCGCGGACTCCGCGCCGACGAGCCGCGGCAGGCGCTGCGTCCCGCCCGCGCCCGGCAGAAAGCCGAGCTTTGCCTCCGGCAAGGCAAATTTCGCATCCGCGTCCGCCACCCGATAGTGACAGCCGAGCGCGAGTTCGAGACCGCCGCCGAGCGCGCTCCCCCCAATCGCCGCGACGACGGGTTTGCTGCAATCCTCGATCGCCGCTATCACCTCGTTGATATCTACACCGGCGGCGGGCTTGCCGAGCTCGCCGATATCGGCGCCTGCGCAAAAATGCCGCCCCTCTCCGGTGATGATAATCGCCTCGCAGCGCGCCGATCCTGCCCCCTCGCGCACGGCCTCGATAAGCTGGGTGCGTATAGGCGCGGAGAGAGCGTTGGCCGGGGGATTGTCGAGCGCCAGCACCAGGACCGACTGGCGATATTCCGTGCGAACAGGCATGTTTCTCAGCTCCGCCGAGCAGCAGGCGCCGCGCTTCTCCGCGTAGCATCTTCTTGCTGTCGCGGCCTCCTGGCAAGCAGAGTCGCGCTACCTCGATCTTTGAACCAAGGAGAAAATAAATCCTCGCCGCTCAACAAAATTTGCCCTTCGGGAGATTCCAGCAGTTGAACGAAGGCCGTTCGCGTTGCACCCTGCATCAGGCGGTATAGGTTTTGGGCTTGCCAACGCGCCGACCCATTGAACGACGATATCCGCGCCTCTTGATTTGGAAGTGGACATGAATCACGATGAGGCGCCCGCGCAGCGACTTTCCAGGCCTCCGCCGCTCAGCCTGATCCGCTGGCTTCTGGGCGTTCCTTTTACTCAGGCAATCTATGTCGCCGCCGAGTTGGGCTTGCCCGACCATCTTGCCGACGGACCACAGAGCTGCGGCCAACTCGCCGCGGCCGTCGGCGCGGAACCCGGTTCGCTGATGAGGTTGCTGCGGATGCTCGTCAATACCGGAATCGTCGCCTATGCGGATGAAGAAAAATTCGCTCTGACGGCCACTGGCCGCCACCTCCAGTCGGCGGAGTCCGGCTCGCTGCGGGATCTCGCTCGGCTCGGAGGCGCGCCTTGGCATTTGAAGCCGTGGACTGAACTTCTTCACGCGGTGAAGACTGGCGAACCTTCTTTCGACCGGCTGCACGGCATGAAATTCTACGAATACCTGTCGCAAAATCCGCCGGCGGCGCGGTTGTTCGACAATGCGATGACTTCGGTGGTCGGGCGCTTCGCCGTCGCCGTCGCTGATGTCTGCGACCTTTCCGGCGCCGGCACGATCGTCGATGTCGGCGGCGGCAGCGGCACGCTGCTCGCGACGCTCCTCGAAAAAAATCCTGACGCGAAGGGCGTCCTCTTCGACATGGAGACCGCGATCGAAGCGTCAGACCCGATTCTCGAAGGGTTCGCGGCCGCTGGGCGGTGTACGCGAGTCATTGGCGATTTTTTTGAGGAAGTGCCCAAGGGCGCTGACGTCTATGTTTTGAGCCACGTTCTGCACAATTGGGACAACGTGCGCGCCGCCGCAATCCTGCGAAATTGTCGAAAGGCGATGCAGACCTCTTCGCGTCTTCTGATCATCGAGCTGTTCTCCGGCCCTGGCCAAGATCTCTATGCCTCCTGGCTTGATCTGGAGATGCTGGTCAATTTTGGCGGTCGCGAGCGTAGCGAAGCGGAATACCGCCGCCTGGTCGAAGAGGTCGGACTGGCGCTCGCAAATATAATCGCGACGCAATCTCCCGTCCGAGTTATGGAATGCCGGTCGGTGTGAAAAGCGAGACAACCGACCTTCTGGTCCTTGGGGCCGGTATGGCCGGCCTCGCGGTCGCCCTCTTCTCAGCCCGCCGCGGCCTCCGCATCACTCTTGTGGAGCGCGACCGGCCGCCAGTCGAGGGGTCAGCGGACGCCGACTTCGCCGTCTGGGAGCGCCCCGGAGTGCCGCAGAGGCACCACGGCCATCTCTTCCTCGCTCGCTCGACAGAGATTCTGAATGAAGAGGCGCCGGACGTATTTGCCGCCATTCTCGCGCGCGGCGCGCTCGCCCTCCCCCTCGGACCCGACGAACCTCTTGGGCCTGTATTGGCGCGCCGCCCTGTCTATGAAGCCGCGCTGCGCCGTGCTGCCGAGAGGGAGCCGGGCGTGACCGTGATCTCGGGGGCCGTCGTCGCCGGGCTCACCGCCAGAGGTGGCGCCGTACCGCGTATCACGGGCGCCCGTCTCGCCGATGGCCGCAGCTTGAATGCCGACCTCGTCCTGGACGCCACCGGCCGCGCCTCGCAAGCGGCGAAATGGCTCGCGGCGATCGGCGTTCGCCCGC